>ENA-OPCF01000269-OPCF01000269.1-human-gut-metagenome-genome-assembly--contig:-NODE-269-length-38257-cov-8.649259_pt1 | contig 38257 bp, 33 predicted proteins | sample MGYA00241077_ERZ501470 | MGnify/ENA primary metagenome ERZ501470 (study PRJEB25962, sample SAMEA2042571) | human gut metagenome | biome: human gut; feature: human-associated habitat; material: faeces... | reverse complement strand
TACGTCAGCACGACAATTCCATTCATCAAACGCTGTAACCTCGATCTGTAGGGACACACGATCGTGTCTAGCGGGAGGGCGTCCGTTGTATCAAAGGTTACAGCATCAATGCTTTAACGGGGACGGACGCCCTCCGACTAGACACTCCCGTGCGTCCCTACACAGGCTACTCGTCTCTTCTCGGGAGGAATTTTCGAATAGCTCGGTGGAAAACGAAAATTCTCCACGTGGGCGAGAAAAAATTCTTCGGAAGAATCAAATGAAACTTCGGAAGAATCAAATGATAAGTCCGAAGTATTTCTGATTTCTCACGTGGAAAATAAAAAATAGCCACGTGGAGATTTCGAATTTCCTACCGAGGAAACGATCAAGTTAGAAACAGTAATGCTCCTAGAGGCACTAGAGACAACCTCTAGCTTCTAATCTCTAAATTCTAGCTTCTGACCTCTGACCTCTAATCTCTAACTTCTGACCTCTAGCTTCTAACCTCTAATCTCTAACTTCTAATCTCCAATTTCGTATCTTTGCAGTTAAGAACATGTTGCTCATCCCTTGATTCACCACGAGATGTCTTTATCACAAGAGTCCGCAGAAGCCCAGACGCCTAAGGTGTCGGCCATCGTACCTGTCTACAATGTCGAGCAGTACCTCCGTCGCTGTCTAGACAGCATACTAGGGCAGACGATGTCTGACTGGGAGGCGATCTGCGTTGATGACGGCAGCCCTGACAGGTCGGCAAGCATACTCGCAGAGTATGCCGAGCGTGATAGTCGCTTCCGTATCCTAACGAAGGAAAACGGCGGACTCTCCTCTGCGCGCAATGCTGGGACAGCCTGGGCGCGGGGCAAGTATGTCAACTACGTGGACTCAGACGACTTCATCCACCCGCAGACCTTCGAGCTGGCAGTGGCTCTGGCGGAGCGTGATCGCTCTGACATCGTATCGTGGGTACCAGACATGATCTATAAGCGTCGGCTACTCCTACGCGCTAAGCTGGGGCAGCCTTATGACGATGTGGTGCCCTGGAGCATGTCTCAGCGCTACGACCTGAGCAAGGTGCATGCGGTCTGCACGACGGAAGTGACAAGGCATGCGACCAATCATCGCTGGTTCGATGGCGTCACAGATCCTATCCGATACTTCTACGCTTGGCGCCATTTGGTACGTCGTGAGCTCGCGGTAGAAACCCCTTTTGTAGAGAGACTGAAGTTTGAGGATTTCCCCTGGTGGAGCGACCTCATGCTGCGCTCCCCTCGTGTCACCCTCACGCAGCTACCGCTCTACTATTACTACTATAATAAAGAGTCTATCACGAGTGCGTCGACAGAGTGCCACAAGATGACTCACTGGATAGCTGGCATCCGGCACACCTTCCCGCAGTATGCCACGGCAGCATCTGAGGTACAGAGGACGTGCTGGGAGCGGCAATGTCTCTGGGCAGTCGTATGCGATCGCATCTCCAAGCAGCTCTATAAGGTGCAGGACGAAACAAGCCGTGAGACCCTCGTACCACTACTGCGAGAGCTGTGGGATATGGGTGTCTTTGCGATGCCCTACAACAAGCGCACATTGTATCACCAAGGTCGTATCAAAGAGTACATAGGATTGTGATCCCCTACGTCATCTTGCTGAGCTTACTGCTCCTCTTCACAGCACTGTACTACAGAGATCAGCGCTTCGAGGGGCTATACCAGCTCTTTACCTTTATCCTACTGGTCGGCTTCGCTGGTCTGCGTGTCGGACTGGGGCAGGACTACGAGGTGTATGAGAACGGATACAACTGGATCAAGTCCGAATCCTTTGAAGCTTTTGAACCGTTGTGGCGAAGCTTAATACTAGGGATGCGTGCTGTGGGGCTGAACTTTCGATCCTTCATGATCATCACCTCAGCCATCACGATCGCTCTATTCTTTCAGGGCATACGGCGCCTCTCCATCTCCTATCCGCTGGGCATTCTCTTTTTTGTTCTCTTTAATACGGGCTATCTGGAGACGCTCAATGGGGTGCGACAATGTCTCGCTCTGATGATTACCTTTGCGGCCTTTCATCTTTATGTGGAGCGACGCTACTGGCGCTTCTTCCTTTGGGTGGTTCTCTCTTGTCTGGTACACAGCTCCTCGGTGATATGGTTTGTCCTCTTACCGCTAATGTCTATACGGTGGGACTGGCGCGTCTTGACAGCCCTGCTTGTGGTGACGCTTGCTGTGGGGAATCCGCTCTTTAAGGTAGTCGGGAGTGTACTGGAGCCGATACTGCCAGAGCGATACGCCTTCTACATATCCACTGAGGGACTAGATACTCATCAAGGGTGGGTCAACATATTGACCCAAAACGGGATGGCCCTCTTACTACTCATCGGGTCGCTCTACCTAGACAAGGAGCGTGACCGAGTGACCTGTCTAGCGATCCTACTCATCGCTTTCAGCAGTATGATCTACAACTGTACCCTCTCGTCAAGCGTGGCTATGCGCTTTATGTACAATCCCGGCATCATGATCTGCGTGGCGTTGCCTAACCTCCTATTATCGGTAAAGGATCGATGGTATCAGCTGGCTATTGCTGGCGTGATGATCCTTTACTTCCTCTTTACGGTCAACAATGTGATGGATCCAGGTAGCTCCCTCCATACCTACCGATGGATCTATGACGACTACATCTATACCCCTACGCTATGGTAACCAATGAGTCTACACCGCCTAGAGCGATCGCCTTCGTGGTGAATCAGATCCGCCCGCAAGGACCTCTCTTTGTGGTGCGAGACATTGTCGCAGGACTACCTGAGGGCTACTACAAGCCTTACATCATACAGCTCTGCTCTCTAGAGCCTCAAGGCGAGGCGATGGCTGACGAACTGCAAGCGCTGGGATGCGAGATCATCGAGCTAGGCTTCACTCGTGGGCAACTAGAGCTATTCCCCCGATCGGCGGCAAGGCTGCTCGACGAGTGCCTGCAGCACTACGACATCACACTGGTGCATAGTCACACCTACCAGCCAGACATCGTCACCAGTTATCTGACTCATCGCTACATACTGTTGACGACCCAGCACAACATCGCTAAGCTAGACTTCACCTACGGCAAGGGGCGCCTGCTCGGTAACTACATGTGTCGTCACCTGATGCGCGCCCTGTCTCGTCACCGTGAGGTGGTCTGCGTCTCGCACGTCTGTCGTGACTACTACCGCAAGTCGCTCCCCACCAAGGTCAATGTCTATGTCGCTCCTAATGGGATAGACAACACGCTCTTTACTCCTCCCGCCACTCCCTCCGAACAGGCGCAGCTACGTCGCCAGCTAGCACTCCCTGAGCGAGGCTATATCATCACATACTGCGGATCTCTCATCAAGCGCAAAGATCCAGAGCTGATCCTCCGCGCCTTGCGCCGACTGAAGAGGCGTCACCAGCTACCGAGTGACCTACGTCTCTTGATCCTCGGCAAGGGCCCTCTAGAGAGACGCTGCAAGCAGCTAGCGAAGCCACTCGGTGAGCAGGTGCAGTTTGTCGGCTTTACCGATCGTGTATCGGACTATCTAGGCGCTTCAAATGCCCTGATCACGGCTAGTCACGCTGAGGGATTACCGCTCAACGTCATCGAGGGAGTCGCATCGGGATGCGTGGTCATTCACTCGAATTTGCCTATCTTTGGCGAGATTTTGGGATCTGTCCCGCAGATGGCTGCTCTACGATTTGATATGGGAAGTGTATCTCAGTGTGCCGATTGTATACTAAAAGCACCCTCTGTGACGTTTGATAGACAAGAAGCTCTGGAGATGGGTCGTCTGTATGGTCGCCAGCGCATGGCTCTGCAGTACCACCGTATCTACCAGCAACTCCTGCGCAAGTATCTTGGATAACTCATAACTAGATAGACAATAAACTAGGTGCTAACAACTGGCTCTATAGTACTCTACAAGAGCAATGCATTCTTTGTGGAGCAGATTATTGAGGACTTCTTTCGGACGCCCTCACAGCCACAGGTAGAGACCGCCAAGCGTCTCTACCTGATTGACAATTCGCCCACAGATGAGTTGCGCTTCCTAGCAGACCTACCCGTCGGCGACGGACGTATCTACTATGAGCATCAGCCGAGCAACCTAGGCTTCGGCAAGGCACACAACATAGCCATACGCCTAGCCCACGATCAGGGGGCACGGTACCATGTGATCATCAATCCCGATGTGCGCTTTGACGAGACAGTGCTCGACACGCTGACCTCCTACATGGAGGCGCACGAGGAGGTGGGACTCGTATCGCCTTTTGTCTCCTACCCGGATGGTCGTCCGCAGCAGCTCTGCAAGCTCTTGCCTAGACCGTGGGATGTGCTCTTGCGTCGATTCTCTTTCAGTCAGTGGGTACGCAACAAGATCAACAAGCGCTACGAGATGCACTGGCTCGACTATAGCGAGCCTGTGGAGGTACCCTACTTGTCTGGTTGCTTCATGTTTACACGCATGAAGATCTTGGAACGTGTGGGGGGCTTTGACGAGCGGTTCTTTATGTATGTCGAGGATATCGATCTCTCTAGGCGCATCGGACAGATCTCTAAGACGATCTGTCATCCCGAAGCTAAGATCACGCATGTCCACAGCCGAGGCTCTTATCACGATGCTAAGCTCCTATGTCACCACATCTCCTCGATGGTCAAGTACTTCAACAAGTGGGGCTGGTGGTGCGATGCAGAGCGCAAAGAGGTCAATGCGTGCTATATCCCTAAGGAGGCAAAGCTATGAGTATAGGCCTACCCCTCTCTGTCATCATACCAGTATATAATGGAGCGAAGACGATCGTTCGTTGCCTAGACTCCCTCGTCGCTATCCCTGATGCTGCGACAGCACTAGAGATCATCGTGATCAATGACGGGAGCCAGGATGAGACACTGGAGGTAGTGACGGCCTACCAAGCGCAGCACCCAGAGCAAACTATAAGCATCATCACCCAAGTCAATCAAGGGCAGTCGGCAGCTCGCAATAGAGGCTTGGAGGTAGCTCAGGGAGCCTACGTATGGTTTGTCGATGCCGATGACTGGGTCGATAGTGTGGCAGCTGGTTACCTACTCTCTCTCATCGCAGAGGATTCGTACGACATGCTCTGCTTTGGCGTGCGCAACCGCAGCGAAGAGGAGGAGGAGGTCCCCTCTGAGTGGATGGACAGCTCGGTGCATGACTTCGATCAACTCCAATGTACTGACGGAAGAGCACTCTTGACGCAGCACAACCTATCGGGCAGTGTCTGTCCCTTTCTGTGGCGACGCACCATGCTGGAGGAGCATCAGGCACGCTTTATGGAGGGGTTGCTCCATGAGGATGCCCTCTTCTACTGGCACTACACAGCCTTTGCCGAGCGAGCACTTCTCGTTCCTGTCGTAGCTTATTACTACTATCAGAGAGCAGAGTCTACGATTCACAATCCCAACACACTCCATCTTCGAGGCATCTCTCGTCTAGAGGGCTCCTTTAGGTTGCTCGAGTGCGCCAATGAGGTAAAAGATCTAGACTCGGTCTACCTGACGCTAGCCTCAGACTTCTACCGAGCAGGTCTACGCATGGTCGCTCGCTATGGCAAGGTCTCCGAACTCAAAGCATACACGCAGCGTATGGAGCAGTCGGGAGACCACAAGCTCCTCATGCGCTATGCCGGGCGTAAGGGTGCTCCGCTCATCCGCATAGCCCACCGCACGCCCTGGCTCTTCGGCTTGATTGCTCACATACTCCCCCCTGTTTCATAGACAAGTATGTATCGTAACTATCTCAAGCGACTCTTAGATGTCATCTGCTCCCTACTGGGACTCATCATCCTGTCTCCACTGCTTCTTGTGGTGATCGTGGTGATGCTCTTTGCCAATAAGGGGGCAGGGGTCTTCTTCTCTCAAGCACGTCCGGGACGAGGAGAGCGGCTCTTTAATATGTACAAGTTCAAGTCGATGACCGATGAGCGTGATGCTGCGGGCAATCTGCTCCCCGATGCGAAGCGACTGACAGCTATGGGGCGATTTATCCGCAAGACTTCCATCGACGAGCTACCGCAGCTGTGGAATGTACTACGAGGCGATATGAGTCTCGTCGGTCCGCGCCCCTTCCTAGCTACTTACCGTCAGATCCCTACGAAGCGCAGGAAGGTGGAGATCATCAGTGTCTCTATCGAGGGCGATGCGATAGAGATCACACCAGCACAGCGCGTGCGCTATGAGGTGCGTCCTGGCATCACAGGCTTAGCGCAGATCAATGGCCGCAACAAGCTGAGCTACCAGCGTCGCTTTGAGTATGATGCGTGGTATGTACGTCACCTCTCCTTGGCACTAGACCTCAAGATCCTCTTAAAGACAGTCGGTCTAACCCTCCGGATGAAAGATGTCTCCTCGGCAACGGGTGAGACCTCCGAGACATTTACTGGAGAGAACTAAAGCTCCCCGCTCCTTCTTTTATTTTGACCCTAAAGCTCCTCATGATTTGCATATCTCGAGGAGATTTGGTTACTTTGCGGTGTAATAGTAATCACAAAGTAATCACAGCCTATAGGATAGATAGCTACCTTTTATAAATACAAAGGATACTCTCTATATGACCACACTCCGTACGTGCAGCGACGATGAGCTCGTCTGCCAATATTGTGAGGGCTGTGATAGAGCTTTTGCAGAGCTCCTCCGTCGGTACGAAACTGACATTCATAACTATATCTATCTAACGATCGCTGATAGCGATGTCGCTGACGATCTCTTTCAGGAGGTTTTCATCAAGGTGATGCGTACCCTAAAGGATGGTAAGTACCATGCCAAGGGCAAGTTCAAAGCTTGGCTCCTCCGCCTGACGCATAATATGATGATGGATCACTTCCGCCAGGAGAAGCGGGCACTCTACGTGACTAACTACGATGCCAATCAGCAGATCCTCGACCTGACACCGGCGAGTGAGCTCCCAGAGGACTTCTTCGATGATCAAGAGGCACTGTATCACCAGATATCGCTCTGCGTAGAGGATCTACCCGAAGCACAGCGAGAGGTTCTCAAGATGAGGATCTACGAGGATATACCCTTTAAGGAGATCGCTGAACGCACCGAGGTAAGCATCAGCACAGCCCTCGGGCGTATGCGCTATGCGCTGATCAATCTGCGCAAGATGGTCCGAGAGCGCAATATTGCGCCCGTCTAAGCGTTTAGTCTGTGTAAGGGGATCTCGTAAGCTGTAGCCCATAGGACTGATAGCCCTGCACACCCCCTTCCTCAGACGACTATGGATATACGACTACCTTATCTCACACCCACAGAGCTATCCCAGGCTCTAGACGACGCCGCACAAGCGAGACGCTCCACGCATCATCAAGAGATGATACAGCACCTACTCGAGCTGGCACAGAGTGGTGCATAGAGACTTCTATCTGACAGCAGCAATCGGCTGTCCGCCCCACCCCCTTCCCTTAAGACATATTCCATGCGAGCCGCCTAGTACTCAGAGAGAGACTAGACGGCTCGCTGCTCTTATTGCGTCCTGTGACTACCGCACAAGGATCACTGCACGATCAGGCTATAACTCGTTGCACCAGCCCGTACAATGTATCGCCCTGCCGGCAGATCGGTCAGCGCTATCGTTGCTGCGCAAGACTCATCAGCCTGCGTCTCAGCGACCAGTGTACCTCGTAGATCATAGAGCATCACCTGGGTACCTGCAGCAACGCCCTCGATCGTCACCTGCTCACGGGCGGGGTTCGGATAGAGCGCATGACGAGCCTCATCAGGCGTGACGAGAGCCGTGTGATCGACAAACTTAGCATGTATCGTCGTAGGCTTCTGGATCGTTACCATAAGATCAGACAATATGTCACGTCCATCGGCAGTCAGCTCCTCGAGCACCCAATGCTCGTCCTTAGGTACAGGGATCAGGGTCAGCTCTTGATTGTAAAAGACCGAGTCCAGTTTTACCCAGTCAGGAGAGACATCGATCCGTCCCTCTCCCTCGACCTCTATCTTCACTGGGTAGCTTTGTAGCCCAAAGGCCACCACAATGATTGTATTCTCCTCGATGACCACACTCGCCGTCTCGGTGATGTCCGTCTCATTAGCCTTGATATAGACGAGACGTCGTCCCTCATCTGGGGTCGCCGCCACCGTGATCGTCGTGCCCTTAGGCACCTCATCATAGTACTCAGCACCCGAGAGCTTGACCTCGCCGTCCCCGACTATAGCCAGCTGCACGACATAAGTGTCAGGCTTAGGAGCCGTAGAGCGAAAAGTGACACGGATATCGAGAGGCTTGTCAACCGCTAGCGTAAATAGATCGATCCCCTTGAAGAAGTCTCCTGCAGGCTCTCCATCTTGATACCACTCGTCTACCACATAGCCATCGTCAGGCGTAGCAAGCAGATTGACCAGCACCCCCTGAGGCACGGAGTCGCCACTCTCGAAGGTCACCTTATTGCTAGCATCATCGTAATAGTAGCCCGTCACGCGACCGCCCTCGCCAGCCGTATAAGTCACTGGATAAGCATCCGCTTGCTCGCCTGTAGACTCAAAAACAGCCTCTAGAGTCAGTGGGCTATGCAGATTGTACGAGTACTTGTTCGGCTCATATTTGTCAGGCTCCACCACTTCATCGTTAACCACCCACTTCTGCAGCTTGTAACCCTTGGCGGGGGTTGCCAGGAACTCGATAAAAGAGCCCCCAGGAAGGGTCGTCCCACTCAGCAAGTTGTTTGACACCATGTCCTGATCATAGTAAGTCGCCGACAGCGTGCCCCCCTCACTAGCGGAGAAGGAGACCATAAAGCGCTCAGGACCACCCTTGGAGACAAAGGTCACACGAATATCCTTAGGCTCATCGATCCTCACACCAAAGAGCGTATTGCCTTTGGCATGGTCCATAGGCTTGTCATTGACCAGCCATTCGTCTACCTCATACCCCTCGTTAGGAGTAGCCGTCAGATAGACCTGAGCATCCTTGGGAACCATTTCACCACTTGCGAAGGGCACCTCTGTAAGCTTGGCATAGTAAGCAGCTTCGACAGCCCCCCCCTCGCCTGCCGAGTAGGTCACTTTATACTGCTCCTGGGCAGACAGGTGCGCCACTAGAGATAGAGACAGTAGAGATAAGAGAAGTAGTAATCGTTTCATGAGCTATGATGTTTTAAGAGTATTCACAATTGCTTTGAAGTAACACTAAAGGTTCTCAAGGGCAAATATAACAATCTTCTACGAAATGCGCACATTTCTAAATCCCGCAAGTCCCATCGTTTTTGTACTTTTGTGTAGATCGATTATGCAAAGCAACAGTCCTATGACACAACGACTACACTATTTACTACTCATGCTGACCGTCCTACTCCTCGGGCAGGCGGTCTGTACTGCGCAGGCTCCCGCCGAGACCGCGCAGATCGAGCTGATCGTACCTAAGGGTACGCAGTATGTCAACTTCCAGGTTACCTACCTCGAGGGCGCCGAGGCGAATAATATCGACTTTGGGGATGGCTCCATAGAGCAATACAAAGGGCGCTATCAGGGTATCAATCACAAGTATGACCCTGCGACAACCGAGGAGACGATCATCAAGATTGACGCCGCTCAGCTTACGCAGCTACGTAATGCCTCGGTAGCCCCTGGATTTTCTGGCTTTGGCAAGATTGTGGCTCCCGAGCTACAAGTCTTGGCTTTCCGACTAGACAACTACACGCTCCGGGAGAGTCGTGAGCAGATGGTAGACCTATCTGAGTGCCCTAAGCTCGAAGAGGTTTACCTGCGCAATGTGCTAGACATTAAGCTCCCCAACGAGCGCACCGTTCTCAAGAAGGTGACTCTGTACACCTCCAACTCCGACACCGATCGCAACTATACCATACTCTCTAGCAAGCATCTAGACCTATCAGGCTACACAGCTCTAGATGAGATCGATATACAGCGTCAGCCCAACCTAGAGACGGTGGACCTGACAGGACTGACCGCCCTAACCAAACTCACTATCAAGCAGTGCAGCCTCTACAAGATCGACGGCATCAAAGAGCTAGCAGCACTCACAGAGGTAGACCTATCGCGCAACTACCTCCCCTACTCTTCGCTACCACTCCAGCGCCCTGCGCTAACCTCCTTTAAGTATGGGCAGGAGGGCGTACGTCTAGCTCCTGAGTGCGTGGACAAGAACACAATCCACCTCGCCGATATGCTCGAGGTAAAAGATGCCGACGGCGAAGCACAGCCTAGTACGATCAAGCAGATCCGACAGCTCAACACGCCACGCACACTCAAGGAGGGACAGGACTACATCCTCAAGGGGAGCGACCTCATCATCCTCGAGCGTGGCTTCGGAGGCTTTGGCGGTGACAACCCGCTAGACTCTATCCAGCTAAGCATCAAGGTCACCAACGAATACTACCCCAAGTATGGCAAGAGCACCTATGAAGATCCTGAGCTCAAGCTAGACATAGCTCGCGAGGGCGCTGTCTACCCTGGGGAAAAGCAGCCGCTCACCTTCTCTGCTAGTGAGGGTGGCTCTATCCAGGCTATGGCAGGCGACACAGAGCTCTCCTCTGACGACAAGGTCGAGCCAGGCACACCGCTCACCTTCACCGCAACGCCCGACGAGGGGTACATCATCACCGAGTGGCGTGTCAATGATATCGTCCAGATGACCCCAGGACTTGACAAGAAGCCGATTACGGATGCTACCTTTAAGGTCAATATGTATAGTGAACCGATGACGGTCACCGTCACCTTTGCCCGGGCGGAAGACAATTATGCTGTCACCTTCTCCAAGGAAGGCGAGGGCAAGCTGACGGTCACGGTCGATGGCAAGCCGTTTACCTCCGGAACCTTCGTTGCCAAGGGTACAAAGGTGCTCTTCGAGGCAGAAGCCTTCATGGGCTACATTGTCCAGAAGTGGCTGGTCAATGGAGAGGCCATCCCCGTTCATTGGGCGCAAGCAAGCTTCACGCTGACTGTCGACAAGACATCGGATGTCAAGGTGTTCTTTGTAGTTTGTGATGCTATCGATGCAGTCAGTGCCACACGCTATCAGATCGCCCAGACTGACCAAACGCTCACCGTACTGGGTGTCACGGCAGACGAGACGATCCGCCTCTACACGCTCACGGGTACTCCTGTCGCTACGGCAACGGGAGACGCCACGCTTTCCATCGCACAGCTCCCCACAGGCGTCTACCTCCTACAGATCGGCAGCGACTGGGTCAAGGTAACGCTCTAACGTGTAACAACTTGACGTGTAACCCGACTTGCGGAATTATCGAAAAGTCTCGAGAGGCGAAGATTCAGATATTTATTGTACCTTTGCCCCTCGAAGTTTGTCTCCCAAGTGTGAGCAGCTCACCGATTGCTACTTGATCGGGACAAGCCCTTGCGGTATCCACGTGGTGCTAGACGATAGGAAGATCCTGCGCTAGCCCTTTTGCCACTTGACGAAAGGAGAGCCACGCCCCTGCAAGATTATTAACTACTTAAACGCATCAAAGCAATGAAAAAGGATCTACATCCTGAGAATTACCGTCCAGTGGCATTCAAAGATATGTCCAACGACGAAGTCTTCATCACGAAGAGTACAGCCAACGCTAAGGAGACCATCGAGATCGATGGCGAGACCTATCCGCTCATCAAGATAGAGATCTCCAACACGTCTCACCCCTTCTACACGGGCAAGGCTAAGCTCGTTGATACGGCAGGACGTGTCGATAAGTTCATGAGCCGCTACGGCAATCGTGGTAAGAAGGCTGACAAGTAAGCCACACATCGGAGTCTGAGAGCGCCGATCTGCGTCTCTCATCCCCAACCAAATGACAAAGCACGCTACGAACCCTCACACGAGGGTCTGTAGCGTGCTTTTCGTATATAGTCACTTTTGCCAATAGGCGCATCAAGCTGCAGCCGTACTCTCCTTCATCTTCGTCTCACGCATCGCAGTCATAGCGGAGGGACAACAAAAAAAAGACGCACCCCAAAGGAAGGATGCGTCTATCGTTAGTTGCGGAGACAGGACTCGAACCTGTGACCTTTGGGTTATGAGCCCAACGAGCTACCACTGCTCCACTCCGCGATCGTTTGTATCTGCAAAGGTACGAAGAATATCTGAGACCGCCAAACATTCACCAAACCTAGACCCTGCAAATCAGGTAGCCCGATGAGCCGTGTACCCCTACAAATCGTTTCTCGTCAGTACAGATCGCTACCCATCAGTATGTCTAGCTCGCTTGTAATGAGATTTTCGAGGTTGAGGTACCTCTATTTGCATAACTCAGAATATTGCCTTATATTTGTCGTAGCAAGACACCGATAGGTGCCTGCGCAGCGTGATCTTCTTACATAGTACATGTAGACAGCGCAGACCCATAGCCGCACTGCTCGATACGGAAACTCTTCAATTTTAATCGACTATTCCGAGATCATTCTATCTACCCGATGACCGGCCTCGACAGACTCCTAGTGAGTGTGTGAGTACTTGTTGCTCCAGTGGACTTCAAAGGGGGATGGATCCTCAAAACTTGTATGTTCTTCGGAGTTTTTCTAATCCGCAGTGCGGCTTTTTTGTGTCTGTTGCCATAGGCAGCAGGCTTTTTTATGGCGGTACTTACAGGAGCGGGGAGAAAAGGCGAGCCAGCGCCTCTAGAGTTCGTATCCAGAAGGAGCGCCCACTCCACTCCTCTAGGGTTAGCTGACGACACGCTTTGAGATCCTCCTCGAAGGCTTCGCTCAGCTCCTCAGCTATCTGCTTGTCATAGACGAAGGACATCACCTCTAGATTGATCTCTAGACTACGAAAGTCCATATTAGCACTGCCGATGCCCACGATGCGCCTATCCACCACCAGCAGCTTAGAGTGTAGGAAGCCACCCCTATAGCGTCTCACATCCACTCCAGCCTGTAGCAATTGCGTTAGATAAGAGTCTGAGGCACGCTGCGTCAGATAGGAGTCTCCTCGCTCAGGCAGCATGACGAAGACGTGTACACCGCGCAGGGCAGCACTGCAGAGACTCATCAGCAATCCCTCTGGCGGGAGGAAGTAAGGGGTCTGTACTAAGATCTCTTCGTGCGCTATCGAGCACGCCTTGATAAAGGCTTGCTCGATCGTCTGCCAGTGAGCTTGGGGACCATTCGTGAGGAACTGCATCGCTATGGGATGCTCGTAAGAAGCGCCTCGGTCGATCTTGGCAAAGTAAGGCTCTAGGTCAAAGCGCTTACGCACCGCTACGGCCCAGTCTACAAGAAAAACACGCTGTAGCCCCGCTACAGCACTCCCCTCAATGCGAAAGTGTGTATCACGCCACTGTCCCAGCTCATTGCCTTGCGTATAGTACTGCGCCACATTCATTCCTCCGAAGTAACCGATGCGCTGATCTATCACCACCACCTTACGATGGTTGCGGTAGTTGATACGTAGATTGAAAAAGGGAAAACGCACTGGGAGAAACGCATAGACCTCACCGCCTGCTCTACGTAGCGGTTTCCAGAAGCCCTTCAGATCACTCCGGATGGAGCCTAGACCATCGTAGACCACACGCACTTTGACCCCCTCGCGAGCTTTATCCACCAGTAGATCACGCAGCTCGACTCCCAGCTCGTCAGACATTATGATGTAGTACATCAGATGGATCTCCTGCTTTGCCGAGCGAATATCCTCAAAGAGCTGTCGGTATTTATCCGTCCCGACCGTGATCACCTCCATCGAGGAGGCCGCCAGCACCGTACGATCGTCACTATTGTAGAGTAGCTTGCCCAGAGAGCTGTAGTCAGGGTTCTCTAGGGTCGCTCGGTGAAAGTCAAAGTCCGTATGCTCCACAGGCATACGATTGATCTTCTTTAGGAAGTCCTTAGGTATCAGTCGCATCGAAGCCGTCGAGCGGCCGAAGAGCAAGTAAAGTATCACCCCAGCTACCGGCACAAAGATCACGACCATCAGCCACGAGAACATCCGATAGATGTCATCGCCTCCCGTCAGGATCACGACCACAACGCCCACAACTAGGAGCGTGTATAGGATAGTCAGCACTGTCGTCCACATAGCATCTTAAGTCTAGGAGCTAGCCATAGCTAGTCTAGCAGGTTCACTATCGCAAAGGTAGTAATATTCCCTTGACCCAAATAGGGCAATCGTATGGCGTAGACTCAACTATCAAATGCAAGACACACGATTTTTCAGCCGACTCCCTCGTTACTTGACTCACGGGATTGAGAGGTCTATATAAAAGCTACGTGGGAAATGTCAAAATTCCCACGTAGCTATTTTTTATTCTCCACGTGGGGACGGAAAAATTCTTCGGAAGTTTCATTTGATTCCTCCGAAGTTTCGTTTCTTCCCTCCGTGGGGATTTTTTCTTTCCTCCGTGGAGATTTGGAAATTCCTACGTGGGGATTTGGAAATTCCTACGTGGAGATCGGCTCTTTCTGCCACCCACGCATCGATATGCTCCGACAGGCATCAGGATATGCCCCTAGCTGACAAAGCTATTACAAAAAAATGTACATTTGCCTATGGGTAGCTGCTTTTTGTAAAAGACATGCTCCCTAGCATCTCTAGATAGCATAACTCCTAATCACATACGACTATGAAAAGAACTACGCTGCGCACCCTTATGACGACTAGCTGGCTACTACTCCTCACGCTCTGCGTCTCTACACCTCAGCTACGCGCTCAGGAGGACAATCTACTGCTATCGATACAGATCCAGTCTGCGCAAAATGCGCGACAGGTACTCAGACTGGCAGGTGTGAGCAATAAGCTGTGGATAGACTTCGGCGATGGCAGTGGTAAGCAACAGTTTGCCGTACCCGATGAGGTGCCCGATGATCTAAACCAGCTCAAGGAGATACCATTTACGGTGCGACAAGCGAATCCGACCATCAAGGTGTACGGAGCGGGTATACGCGCTTTCGGCTTCTTCCGTACAGGCTCTATCCTAGACTTACAGCTCGTGAAGACGAGCGACCTGCAGGTACTCGCTCTGGACAATACACATCTGGCTAGTTTGGATCTCAGCGGCTGCCCCAGTCTAGAGGTGCTCCAGTGCTTTGGCAATTTTGAGCTCACACAGCTCGATCTGTCCCACTGTCCTAAGCTTAAGGAGCTACAGGTACAGTACACGGGGCTCAAGAGTATCGATCTAACGCCTTGCAAGGAGCTTGAAGTCTTTCTTGCTTTCAAAAGTCTACTAGAAGAGGTACACCTCGGATCTCACCCCAAGCTATGGTACTTCAAGGCTGATGAGGCGCACATTCGCTCGCTCGACCTATCGGGTTGCCCTGCGCTACAGCTCTTGCATATGAATACAAACAGTCTCTCGAGCTTGACACTGCGGGGCAATATCGCTTTGTCAGATATGCAACTAGGTGAAAACAAGCAGCTCGCCAGAGCCGACTGGAGCGAAGCGCCTGCACTACGCTCACTCTACCTAGACCAGACGGCGGTCGCTCAACTAGACCTCAGGTCGCTACACCACCTAGAGATATTACAGGCACAGCAGTCTCAGCTGGAGATGGTTAAAGTGAGCGATCAAGCACACTTTAGCAAGATGATGCTATGGGGCAACAACCTATCGGCATGTGCACTAGACACCCTCTATGCTACACTGGCTCCTCTGCCAGCTGGCGATCAAGATACGATCTACCTACGAGCCACGGCAGACTTTACCAATCCAGGACTAGAGACCTCTCGCACGGATATTGCTAAAAACAAGGGGTACCTCCTCCTAGACATTATGAGCCTTGAGGAGCTAGTCGGTGACGCGACTGGTTGCCCAGGGAGCAACGTAGGTATGGAGTACATCCCCCGCATCACGGAGCAGTGCCTTATCGCTATCGATGGGCAGAGGCGCTATCGCATCAATACGGCTCTAGGCGTGAGCTCGATCACGATCTACGATGCCCAGGGGCTACTACTCCTAGAGCAGCTAGCCTCTACGACAGAGCTAGACCTCTCTCGACTCCCGGCTGGACAGTACATCGTACTGGCTACAGCTCTCACTGGTCAGACCTATGGGCAGACGCTAATCCTCTAGTTGTGACCGCACTATGAATAAGAATCTAATACGTTTTGTCGTAGCCCTTCTCCTTGGCTGGGCTACTTTGTCGCTCGTCGGCTGCCACGCTGATCCTAAGCCTAGCAAAGAGGATCCGAGCAAAGAGGGGGAGCATGAGGGAGGAGGTGAACAGCCTGACACTATACCTGACACCGTAAAGGTTATGCCTCAAGCCTTCTTTATGCCTCTGCTACGCTTTGGCGAGCAAGTGTCTCCGACTGAGTTAGACGAGTGGAGTAAGCTAGTGGGAGCGACTCTAACGGCCTCTGATGCTGAGACGAGGCGATACGCTCTGCCCACGGACACGCTAGAGGCTATGATCCTCCAGACTCCTCGAGGCATCTACAGAGAGATGACGCTCATCGTACCGCAGCATCCTTTTGGAGCAGAGCGTAGCTTCTTGAGCTTCTTGCGAAGAGAGGGCTTTCAGCAAAGCCAGCTCTATCCGTACCTTTGGTTTGACCAAAAGCGTGGACTGTGGATGGAGTACTATGCAGACGAGACTGCTAGAGAGGATATTCACTACTACGCTGGTGCTGTGCTGACCGACTTCTCGCTCGCCTTCACCCAGCTCTGCAAGGATGTCTCTCGTCGGGAGGTGCGCGAGCAGCTAGCGACTCAAGGGTATCAGTACAATAAGGAGGCGAGCGACCTCTACAAGCTTGTTTTCGACCAAGCTGAGAGCGACTGGCCTCGGGTGGTGGTTTACTACGACAAGAGCAATGAGCAGCCAGCTCAGGTGCAGATGCTAGCACGAGATCGATACGTACTGCACAGCCCGACGATTCAAAAGCGTCTCGAGGAGCAGGGCTTCTATGTCAATACGAAGCGACACAGCTACGAGGCTTTTAGTTACATTCATGACGATATGGAGCTACAAGTGGATCTCTACATGAGCGACACCCCTACTCAGGGCAAGATGCCTGGAGGGCTAATCATCTCCTACCATGTGAACCCGAATGCTCCAGTTCAGATGGACCATATAGACTTCCCCAGCTTTAATTGGGGCGCTACACAGGAGGAGCTGGAGGCTTTTGAGAAGGAGCGTGGCCGCGCATCACAAATGTTTATGGGTGTACTCAACGTGCCGACGGGTGATCCGAACTTCCCTCGTCACGCTTACTACTTCGATGGTAATGGTAAGTACATCTTCTCAGAGACTCAGGTCTCACGGCCTGCGGTCGTCAAGGATAAAGCTTTCGTACAGCTGATGCGCGAGGCGGGCTTTGACTTCGATAGTGAGCAGGACGGGAAGATCAAATACTTCAACGACTTCCAGCATATCGTCGCAATCATCGACCTCACGGCTCCTAGCCTCGGTATCACCTACCGGCCACTCGGAGGGTAACGAGTTGGAGACTCCTAGGCTAAGCCTATGGAGACTGTTGCAAAAGTCAACAGTCTCACAATCTTGCTTGCAAGATTGTCCTGACTTTGCAGAAAGGATGAAGCGCAAGGCGCTGAGGGTGAGGTCTGAAGGGAGCATACATCCGTATGTGACCGAAGCCGAATCCCGAAAGCAACACAGCGATTCGCCTTTATGCAACAGTCTCCTATGGCAAGGTCTCTTGTGCCAAACAAAAAAGGAGAACCCTCGTATGTGAGCGTTCTCCTTTTCATTGGTAGAAATGGTATGGTTAGCGACCCGAGCGGATCGGAGCGCTGCCCCAACAGAGCTGATGCTGCGGATCGTAGATGGTAGCAAACTGCCCAGCTGCAATCCCCTGTATCGGCTCGCTACTGACTAGCTGATAGCCCCCCGAGGGGAGTCGCTCGAGGCGACCAGCGGTGAAGTCGGGCGTGTGTCTGATCTTGAAGGTGACCTCCAGCGGACTATCTGACGGGGTCTCCGTCCAGAGCCACGGATCGACGGTGAGCCAGTGCATCTCTTCGGTCTCGATGATCGTGCCGTACTGCGTCTTAGGATCGTAGCCTCGTGAGGCGTAGAGGACGTTGTGCTCCACATCTTTTGCCACGACATACCACGGACCGCCCGAGAGTCCTAGCCCTTTGCGCTGCCCGATGGTGTGAAACCAGTAGCCTCGATGCTCCCCTATCTTCTCTCCTGTCTCATGGTCGATGATGTCGCCCGTCTGAGTGCCTAAGTAGCGCTCGATGAAGTCGTTGTAGTTGATCTGCCCTAAGAAGCAGATGCCTTGGCTGTCTTTGCGCTGTGCATTGACCAGATGCGCCTCGAGGGCGATGCGACGCACCTCCTCTTTGGGCAAATGGCCGATGGGGAAGAGGAGACGCTCCATCTGCCGAAAGCCGATCTGCGCCAAGAAGTCAGTCTGGTCCTTCACTGGGTCGGGAGAGGTGCCGAGGAAGGTCAAGCCTTCCGCCGTCTTTCGTATCGTAGCGTAGTGACCCGTGGCAATGTAGTCGTACGAGGAGCCGCACCTCTCCTCAAAGGCTCCGAACTTGATCAACTTATTGCACATTACATCGGGATTGGGCGTGAGCCCTCGCTTCACCGCGTCCATCGTATAAGTGACGACACGATCCCAATAGACTTGGTGCAGGTCGACGATCTCTAAGTGTAGGTCGTAGCGACGGGCGAGGAGCGTCACCAGTTCGATGTCTTCCTCGGCAGGGCAGTCGAGATAGCCGCCATCTTCGTCCTGCATACCGATACGTATATAGTAGAGGTCAGGACGAAAGCCCGCCTCGACGAGCAGGTGCATCGCCACACTACTATCCACGCCACCCGAAGCGAGCAGAGCGATGCGACTATCCCGTGGCAGTGCTGTGTAGAGAGCGGTCTCCATACACTTCATGAGTCAAGCCCGCAGAGAGGACTACATACGCTCGGGTAGCGCAATGCCGAGAAGCCCCATAGCGCTATGGATCGTCTCGGCAACGGTCTTGCTGAGCTGCAGACGCATGCTGCGCAGCGCTTCGTCCTCCTCACGCAGTACAGAGCACTCGTGGTAGAACTGGTTATACCCCTTGACCAAGTCGTAGGTATAGTTGGCAATACGGGCTGGCGAGTAGCTCTCGGCAGCTTCCTGTACGACTGATGGATAGTCGAGCAGCTGCTGGACTAGTGCCGTCTCATACGACGAGAGTGCTAGCGCGCCACCCTCAGGGAGCTGATGCTTGTAGCCCATCTCGTCAGCCTTCTGCAGGAGCGAGCAGATGCGTGCGTAGGTGTACTGGATGAAAGGTCCCGTGTTGCCGTTGAAGTCGATAGACTCCTCGGGATTGAACATCATATTCTTCCTCGGGTCCACCTTGAGGATGAAGTACTTGAGCGCGCCTAGTCCGACCATCTCGGCGGTGCGTAGCTCCTCAGCGGTCGGCTCGGCAGCTAGCTCTACGCCCTTCGCCTGCTGAGCTGTCCGTGCTACCTCTAGGGCTGTGTCGCGCATAGCGTCCATCAGATCGTCCGCATCGACGACCGTACCCTCGCGACTCTTCATCTTGCCATTAGGTAGCTCGACCATACCGTAGCTAAAGTGTGTCAAGCTCTTGCCCCACTTATATCCCAAGCGGTCTAAGAGTAGCGATAGCACCTGAAAGTGGTACTCCTGCTCGTTGCCCACGACGTAAACCATCTGGTCTATCGGGAAGTCTTGATAGCGAAGCTTGGCAGTGCCGATGTCTTGGGTGATGTAGACGGAAGTGCCGTCACTGCGTAGGAGGATCTTCTTGTCCAGTCCCTCCGCCTCAAAGTCGGCCCATACGGAGCCATCCTCATGTCGCTCGAAGAGCCCTTCCTTCAAGCCTCGCAAGACCTCCTCGCGGCCTACGAGGTAGGTGTCGCTCTCGTAGTAGATCTTGTCAAAGGAGACACCCATACGGCTGTAAGTCTCGTCAAAGCCTTTGTAGACCCACTCATTCATCTGTCGCCATAGTGCACGCACCTCAGGATCGCCCTGCTCCCACTGACGTAGCATCTGTCGTGCATCAGCCATGAGCTGAGACTTAGCCTCGACCTCTTCGTCGCTCCAGTCAGGATGCGCAGCACGTATTTGCGCCAGTTCGGCACGATACTCTTTGTCAAAGCGTACGTAGTAGTCTCCGATGAGGTGGTCTCCCTTCTTGCCCGAAGACTCAGGCGTCTCGCCATTGCCCCAGCGTAGCCATGCCAACATGGACTTGCATATGTGCACGCCACGGTCGTTGACGATGTTTGTCTTGACCACACGATGTCCACTCGCCTCCAGTATCTGAGCAAGGCTGTAGCCGAGCAGATTGTTGCGCACGTGTCCGAGGTGAAGCGGCTTGTTGGTGTTTGGCGAGGAGTACTCAATCATCACGAGCGGTGACTGAGCTGTCGGCGTAATGTGTCCGTAGTGTGGCGTCTCGGCAATCTCTCGAAGGGCTGAAAGCCACGCCGTGTCGGTCAGTGTGAGATTGAGAAAGCCCTTGACCACGCCATAGGACGCTATGAGGTCAGTCTGCTCTTGGAGCTTGGCACCGATCGTCTCGGCAGTCTCTTGCGGAGACTTGTGCGAAGCCTTGAGATAAGGGAAGACGACGAGCGTCATATGCCCCTCAAACTCAGGGCGCGTGGCGGTCAGCGTGATCTCGTCAGCTGTTGTGGTGAGACCGTAAAGTGTATGTAGTGTCGAGGCGATCGCCTCGCTAAGCTGTCTGTAAAGGCTCATAGTATATCGTATAAGGTGTTAGAGTACTTTCATGCGCCAGGTGACCCCCACGTTGATCTGCGTGCGCTTGTCATGCAGCACGGCCTGCGGGTTCGTGTTCGTTCCAAAGGCGTAGTTAGCGTGTGCATGCAGACGCACCTCAGGGATCGGTGAGTACTCGACACCGCCACCGAGACAGGCTATCTGCGTGCCGTCGGTGACCCCATAATCTGCTGCTAAGCCACTTAGATTCTGATCATAGCTCCCCTTGAGGTAAAGCTTCGTCTGGGTCGTCGGGTGGAAGGCTAGCTGACCATAGATAGAGTAATCGGCAAAAGCCTTCTTACCCTCGCCATCTAGTGGCGCACGATGCATCAAGTCTAGATCGATGAAGGTGCGACGGGTCAGCTGAAAGCGGTTGCCCAGCGAAACGTAGTTCATAAAGCGTCCAGGCGCATACTCCATAAAGTTGACACTCCACATCGGCACAAACCAATCGTGGTGCGCTGTCCAGATGAGATTGTAAGCATACATATCAGCCGGCTGCCCGCTCATCCCCTCATAAACCTTACGATAGGGGCTCTGGATCACCTGCGCATGGAGGTTGTCCTGTCCATTAGGCAAGGTGTAGCTCACCGTAGCGCCCCACTGATAGGCGGGCATCTGATAGCAAAACTCTCCCAACTGAAAGACATCTATCGGCGCAGGCTCAAACTCCCACCCACCGACGAAAACGATCCACTTGCCGAGCTTGACACTGAGCTGCTCGGTAGGGTTATACTGTAGGTAGAGGAAGTCGATCGACTCGAAGAAGGTGCGGTCCAGATTGACCGAGCTAAGTCGCTGTCGGTAGAGGTAGCTAAACTTTGGCGAGAGGGTACCACTAAGTATGACGTTAGCGATATTGCCCTTAAAGCCTGATCCCGCTTTGTCGGCTTGGCTGCCTAGATAGATGCGCTGATAGTCCCCACGTGCCTCTAGCGAGAGTGACACCTTCTTGTCATGCGGTGCTTCTAGCTCGGCATCGGGCGTAGGCTCCTGCGCCATCAGCGAGCCGAATGCAAGTGACAGTAGGAGTATGAAGGCCGACAGCGACTTCGTAAGATGTGACATAGTTCTAGGTAAATCAGGTAATACTAAAAGGTGCTCTCATCGGGCGTCCCTGTCTCGACCGGGAGCTCCTCACGCTGGCTCTTCTTGCGCCATAGCCCATACACCTCGCTGACAGGGTCTGAGGTGATAAACGGATCCATACGCTCGGCACGTAGGTGATCCAGTAGCTTGCCAAACTCATCTCTTGTCAAGATGCACTCTAGCTGCTTGTGATCCTCGCCTGAATAGCCGCCCGTCACAGAATGGATCGTCACCCCACGATTGAGCGTATGAATGACATAGTCACGGATATGCTCCCACTCCTTAGAGATGACGTAGACACGTGTCCGCGAACTCATACGTGTCATGAAGTAGTCGAGGATCATACCATTGAGCCAAGTACCCACCAGACCCATGATCACCAGACCCGTAGGACTGGTCAGGAAGGCGGAGCAGCAGATCAGACCACCAGCGATCGTCACCGACACGCCTAGTGGTACATGGAGGTACTTATTGAAGATCTTCGCCAAGATATCTAGTCCGCCCGTTGAGGCGTTGATGCTAAAGAGGATCGCCTGCGCTGCACTCATCACCAAGATGAAGCAGACCAAGTCAAACCCCGGATTGGCCACCACAACGCCATGAACCTCCTGAGCGAACATCGATCCACTGACAGGATCGATCCACCCCATCAAGTCGACAAACGGACCTAAGATCAGTGCCGTGTAGCAAGTCTTCGCACCAAACTCGTTGCCGATCAGGATAAAGGAGAGCAGTAGCAAGATCGCATTGATGAGAAACATATAGGACCCCAGCGACATAATCGGGAGCAGTCGCTCCAGCACAATGCCCAGTCCCGTCACCGATCCGACGATCAGACCACTAGGAGCGAGGAAGTAGTGTACCGCCATAGCGCCAATAAACATGGCAACGGTCATTAAGACCAATTCGTACCAAAACTTACGGCTAGAGAGTACGTCAGTGGCCTGAGCAGGCAGAGCTGCCAGGCGAGCACGAAGTTCATCCTTACTGGGGAGCTTGTATTTCATTAGATGCGTATTACGTAGTGAGAGATCCATCGCGAGGCAACTGCGCTCTAGGCGATGCTCTCCGATAGGTATCTGAGTGCAAAGATACAAAATAGCACAACACACTGTCCGTACAAACACACGACGCCTTTCACCCTTTTGCTAGCTCCTGTCCTAAGGTGATGGAGAAGTGCAGAGTTGATATGCTATAAACAAGATCTCTGACGCTGCGCAACACGTTTGCCTCAGAAGAAGCAGATCCCCACGTGGGAATTTTTCAATCTCCACGTAGGAACGAAATGAAACTTCGGAGGAATCGTTTCTCCTCCACGTGGAGAATAAAAAATAACCACGTGGCAATTTAACATTCTCCACGTGGCTATCGTACTAAAGCATCTCAGGATAATGTGCCATGCGATTGGTTTTTTGTAAGTTTGCAGAAGTAATTGGATTCATCAACTATAGATACCTATGAATATGTTTCTTCTACAAGCAGCACAGCAGGGCGCTCCTGCGTGGACTTCGCTTATCTTTTTTGTAGTCATCATCTTGATCTTTTGGCTCTTCTTCATCCGTCCTCAGAGCAAGCGTCAGAAGAAGCTGCAGCAGGAGCGTGATGCGCTCGCTGTAGGCGATGCAGTCATAACGGCTGGCGGTGTGCATGGCGAGATCCGTAAGGTGCGCGAGCAGACCTTTGAGGTGGAGATAGCACATGACGTCTGCATAGAGATTGCCAAGAGCTCGGTATATCCGCTCGGCACGGATCCCAACGCACGCTAATAGAGTCTCCTAACCTTTAAGACGGGAGCGGTGCGACTCAATCTGACCCCTAAGCCTCGCACAGGCGGAGATCCTGTGGTGCGTAAGCAGCGTATTCCTCGCCTGAGACGACTGCTGGGGATCGCTGTGTGGGTGCTCCTAGCGACCGTCTTATGGTTTATGCAGACGCTCTCCCGAGGGACGACAACGATCGTCCATGTCCCCATCGTATATGAGGAGATGCCTGGAGAGATCGGGCTAGAGGGGGATCAGCCAGCGACGCTAGATGTTAGCGTCTCGGCAAAAGGCTCTCAGCTCCTCTTCCGCTGGATGAAGGGCGTACCTCCGATCACTCTATCGATGCCTCAGAGGGTGCCTCAGGGAGGACGTGTCCTCTTTAGCAGTTCGGTTTTGACACAGAAGGTTCGTGAGAGCCTCGGGAGTTCAATACAGATCCGAGACATTTATCCTAATCAGATTTCGCTACGCGCATTTGCTCTCCAGAGGAAAGAGGTACCAGTCGTAAATCATGTGTCGGCCTCTGCTAAGGATGGCTATATGGTACTGCCGCTGACGATGACTCCTAACACGGTCAAGCTGTATGGTAGTCGTGAAGCTCTGGAGGGGATTAGCGAGGTACACACCAAAGAGCTGCTCTACAAGAACTTGTCACAAGACAAAGTGGTGCGCGTGCCGTTCGAAGAGATCCCTCATGTCTACAGCTCTCCCGATAGCGTGCAGCTACAGATCTCAGTCGTCGAGCTGACGGAGAGACGCATCGAGCTTTCTATCGAGGCTCTTAATACGCCCTCAGGCTTTGTTGCTAAATTGCTTCCAGCTCGTGTCTCTCTGACTCTGACGATGCCGATCACAGACTACAATAAACCTATCGGGGACAAGGTCTCGGTGGTGGTCGATCTGCATCAGATAGCAGAGGCCGAGCAGCGTGGCGAGAAGCGGCCGGAGATGCTGCCCGTAAGAGTCGAGGGACTACCTGACTGGGTGGTGCGTGCTACGACTACTCCCAAGGCAGTACAGTATATCCTAGAGGCTGCCGAATCGTGAGCCGTAGTGGCTACTGAGTCATGACCGAACAGCAGCTCACCTCCTCAACGACCCCGCGCATCTTAGGATTGACAGGAGGGATAGGTGCGGGCAAGAGTTTCGTTGGCCAGATGCTTGTCCAGTCGGGGCTACCCCTGATGGATAGCGATGCGGTGGCTCGGAGGGCTTACACGGAGAGCGATCAAGTGCGTCAGCAAGTGATCGCATTACTAGGTGCAGAGGTCTATGACTCGGAGGGTAAGCCTCGCTATGATGAGATCGCTCGCCAAGTTTTCACACCGTCTGATGAGGGCAAGTCACTATTGCACCGCTTAGAGCAGATCATTCACCCCTATGTGTCTGAGAGACTGAAGACTTGGGCTATGGAGCAGCAAGCCCCCGAGGGATGGGTAGTCCTAGAGAGTGCTATCTTATGGCAGTCAGGCTTCTATCGTCTCTGTGACGCTGTAGTCGTCGTGACGGCCCCTGAGTCGGTACGTGTGGCTCGTGTCCAGGAGCGTGACGGAGCCACTCGCGAGCAGGTGCAGGCACGGATAGACCGTCAAGCGTCGTACTCCTTTACAGCCCTGCAGCAGGCGCACCCAGAGCTACCTCTCTATCAGATCCACAATGATGGAGTGCAGGATCTAGAGGGGCAGGTGGCACAGTTACTCTCGGATCTAGTCGCTCTGTGATAGGCTAGCGTGTATGGAGAGCTCGATCGGGTTATGGACGTTGACTCCCTTTGGGGTAGATCGAGGAGCAGAGGATATCATCTTACTGCTGCTCCTGGTGCTCCTCTTACTCCCCGCTTTTATGCAAATGTGGGTCGGCTCCCTCTTGCCTCGCTCGGTGGATGCCTTACTATATAATAGAGGACACATCTTCTTTCGCAACTTAGTACATCGAGTATCCATCGGCACCTATGCGCTCCTCGGAGGGTTGCAGCGGCACTTGCTGGTCGGCGTGACTAGCTTTCTGCTCCTGCGTTACTATGCCGACTTCCCCTCAAGTGAGCTATGGACGACACTCTCACAGGTAGGACTTCTAGCACTCTGTAGCTTGATCCTGAGCGGACTTTACCTAGGACTCAACCGTCTACTGGCGGGGATCTATCTTGACTCGACCTTTTATCTACACTGGGTGCGTCATTACAGCATCTTGGAGTGGCTGTGGCCTCTGCCCCTCTACCTGAGCTCCCTGATGCTGCTGGCGGGTGTCTTGCAGGATGTCGCACTCTGGCTGACGGTCGCCGTAATTCTCCTATGGCGCCTTGCACTCATCGTGCCCACAGCACGATGGCTAGGGGAGGCTGGGGTGACTCCTTTGCTTATTTCTTTGTACCTTTGCAGCCAGGAAGTGGCTCCTCTTGCCTATCTCATAGGCTTTGGAATGCTGATCCTATAAAAGAATCTATCGTATACCATTAGCCCCTGCCTGTGAGTATGTCCCGGATTAAAAAAATACTTATTTCTCAGCCCGCTCCACTGATGGCTAATCCCTACACCGAAGTCGCTGAAAAGTATCAAGTAGAGCTCGATTACAAGCAGTTCATTCGTGTCGAGACAGTTGCAACAAAAGAGTTTCGCCAGCAGCGCATCAATCCGTTGGATTACACAGCCATCATCTTTACCTCTCGTACCGCTATCCTGCACTTCTTCACGCTGATGAAAGAGATGCGCATCACGATGCCGGACACGATGAAGTATTACTGTAGCTCAGAGAAGTCTGCGCCATACCTACAGAAATTTGTCAACTACCGCAAGCGCAAGGTTTTTTTCTCACCGACAGGGCGTACCGAAGATCTTGTCAAGGTAATTGTAAAGCACAAAGGTGAGAAGTATCTCCTACCCGTCGCAGAGGAGCACAGTGCCAAGCTCTCCGACCTACTGACAGAGGCCGGGGTAGACTATACCAAGTCGGTCATGTACCGCACCATACCTCGTGAGTTAGAGCTTGAGAAGCCGCTACCTTACGATATGATCATCTTCTTCAGTCCTGTAGGGATCACCTCGCTCTTTGAGAATGTCCCCGACTTCAAGCAGGAGGAGATGATCATCGCTACGGTAGGCCCTAAGACCGCACAGAGAGCTGAGGAACTAGGGCTCAGAGTAGATATCAAGTCTACGGGCAGCCGTCAGGATCCACCGATGCCTGAGCTACTCCACAACTACCTTGCCGAGCAAGAGGGATGACTACGGAGGAAGACTCCCCTCGCTCCCACCAGGATCAACGTCTAACAAAAGGTGAGCGGCTCTATCTGCGTGAAGAGATAGAGCGACTGCATAGCCGTGGACGTTCGTTTGTCTCTTATCCCATTCGCATTGTATGGCTTGCGGAGCCCATTGCCACGCAGAGTCCAGGAGATCAGACGCAGGTGGCGGTCATGACCTCGGTCGCTAAGCGTCGCTTCAAGCATGCGGTAGATCGCAACCGCATCAAGCGCATGACCCGCTCCGCTTATCGTCTCCACAAAGCTCCGCTCTGGCAGGTTGCTACCCAGCACCACTGTACTGTGCGCATAGCACTACAATCTGTCGCTAAGACCATGCCGACCTATCCAGAGCTAGAGCAAGCGGTAGAGCGGGCCATAGCACGCATCGTCAAGGAGATAGAAAAAGCTAACCCGACCTCTCCTGAGGCTGAGGCCTCAACTAGTCGTCAAGAGCAGACTGCGAAAGTTACAGCGAAGCAAGCTACACAAGACGACTCGCAACAGCTCTCACTAGCGGTACGCCTGCTGAGCTACCCTGTCAAGTTTTATCGCCACTTTATCTCTCCGCTGCTGCCTCCCAGCTGTCGTTTTACACCGACCTGCTCGCAGTATGCACTAGAGGCTCTACGGGTCCATGGAGCCCTAAAGGGGAGCTGCCTAACCCTATGGAGACTCTTGCGGTGTAACCCATTCAACCCACATGTGGGTTACGACCCCGTACCACCACGACAATGAGCGAGGAGGTCAGAGCAGCAGAGCAAGAGTGTGATGGGCGATGCGTTAGCCGTCCCAAACTTCCAGACTGCCACACGCATAGCCACGAGACGAGCGGCCAAGCGATTCGTTCGCTCACTTACGCAGAGTGGAGCGGTGGCGTAACGATCGAGGAGGATCAGCTCTATTCGATAGGCTTTCACCCCTGGTCTCTACCCCAAGAGAGGAGTTTGACAGTCCTCATTGATCAGATGCAGAGTCGCCTAGCGACTGTTCCGCAGATCGTTGCCATTGGCGAGTGTGGTGTCGACAAGGTGCGAAGCAATGCAGCGCTCTCAGAGCAACTAGTCTGGCTAGAGGCGCAGATGCGCTTAGCCTGTCAGCTACATCGCCCTATCCTCCTACACACTGTACGTGCATGGGCTGAGATGATTGAGATGCGAAGTCAGATGGCGCAAGAGTTTGCGCAGCTCCCTCCGATGGTGCTGCATGGCTTTCGCGCTAAAGGAGAGGTAGCGCAGATGATGCTGAGCAAGGGTTTTGCGCTCTCCTTCGGTCGTCGCTACGATGCTGCAGCTTTGCATCTAGCCTCCGAAGCGAAGGCTCTCCTCGTCGAGACCGACGAGATCCCCAACGGTCTTGCGCATCGTGAGGCTATCGCAGAGGTCTATGCGCTCCTAGCCAAGAGCTTAGCAACAGATGCAGCTACCTTGGCAGATCAAGTGGCGGCGACACCATTCTGGCAGCTGATCGATAAGCGACCTCTTTAGAAAGAGGGTTTGAGACATGGGTCGGATTTCGATCTGTAAGACACTTTTGGTCCGAACATTTGTTCTTACTTTGTGAATCCCCAGTAGATAGCGCAAAGGTAATATGGATGACAATCGGAACCGCACACTAGTGCACTCAAGATCCGTCCGTAAGACTGCAAACGATTCAATAGTTCACAAAGAAGAGCGACACCGTTTGCTACCAGCAGCGACTCTATGACACCTTCCGTGAAACTTGAGTCTAGTCTCTTCGTAGCACTCCAAAATAAAAAACAGCTTGTTTTCGTGAGAGCGTTGGTTTGTTCGAGAATATTGTGTACCTTTGCATCGTCTAAGGGGGTAGCCCCTCTGTAGATGGCGAGGTAGCTCAGCTGGTTAGAGCGTCGGATTCATAATCCGGAGGTCGAGGGATCGTGACCCTCTCTCGCTACAAACGAAAAAAGAGCAGCACCTTGATTGCGGTCAAGGTGCTGCTCTGCTATTATGTAGGGGGGCTACTTAAGACTGTACACAGTCACTACTTGTGTGCGATCACTTCGATCTCGACGAGTCCGCCCTTTGGGAGGGTCTTGACAGCTACGGCTGAGCGTGCTGGAAAGGCGCCTGAGAAGTGCTTCTCGTAGACTGCATTCATCGCTGCAAAGTCGCCCATATCAGCGAGGAAGCAGGTGGTCTTGACGACCTGGTCAAAGGTAAAACCAGCCTCGTCGAGGATAGCCTTCAGATTGCGAAAGACTTGCTCCGTCTGCGCAGAGACATCTTCTGATACGAAAGCACCAGACTTGGGGTCCAGGCCTAGCTGACCAGAGGTGATAAGCATGTCGCCGAAGGCTATTGCCTGGCTGTAAGGTCCGATAGCTGCAGGAGCGTTGGGAGTGGAGATTACTTTTTTCATAGTATACTTCTGATTGTGTTGTGAACTTTTATAGGTTTGCGTTGTGCTGACGAACGACCTCGTAGAGCATGATGCCGGTAGCGACCGATACGTTGAGCGAGGAGATCTGTCCCAGCTGAGGTATGGAGACGCGGTCGGTGAGTTGCTTGAGGACGCCCGTGGAGATACCTTTTTGCTCCGAACCCATGACGATACCGAGGGGTGGCGTCATCGGGAGAGAGGTGTAGTTTGTCGTGGCGTCTACATCGGCGCCGACGAGCTGCAGACCGCTATCCCGTAGGAAGCGACAGGCGGTCACGAGGTCACGCTCACGACAGACGGGGATGCGCATGAGCGCTCCCGCGGAGGCGTTGACCGCATCGGCCGTGACGGAGACGCTATCTCGCTCGGGGATGACGATAGCGTGGACGCCTGCGCATTCGCAAGTACGAGCGATAGCACCAAAGTTGCGCACGTCGGTGACTCCGTCGAGCAATACGATAAAGGGCATCTGCCCCTCGTCATAAAGCATCGGTATGAGCGACTCTAGACGGGTGTAAGTGATCGGCGATATGAGCGCTACGACCCCTTGGTGAGCACCTCGTGTGAAGCGGTTGAGACGCTCGGCGGGGACCTCCATGACGGGTACGCCCTGAGTGCGTGCGGTGCGCTTGATCTCTAGGAGTTCGCCAGTGACGGCTCCTTTCTTCATATAGATCTTGTCTATGTCGCTATGAGAGGCGAGGCTCTCATTGAGAGCGTGGATGCCGTAGATGAGTTTTTGCTTAATCATGTGCTGTAAGTAATGTGTGTGCGGCAGCGATGGCCTCGGGGGTGATCTGGTCGCCACTCTGGAGGCGTGCTATCTCGTTGATGCGCTCTTCGGGCGTGAGGAGGCGAAGGTGCGAGTAAGTCTCGCCGTTGGTCTCCTCTTTATAAATGAGTATGTGCTGGGTAGCAGCTGAAGCGATCTGCGGTAGGTGGGTGATGACGAAGATCTGCTGGCGCTCGCCCATCGTGTGGAGCATATCGCCTATGCGAGAGGCAGCGATGCCTGAGGTGCCGGTGTCGATCTCGTCAAAGACGATGGCTGGCGATGTAGCCAGCTCGGCGAGGCTCGTGGCGGCTTGGCTGCGCAGAGCCTTGAGTGCTAGCATCAGTCGGGCTATCTCACCGCCCGAAGCGATGTCTGTGACGGGGCGGAGTGGCTGATCGCTGTTCGCTGAGAGAAGGAAGTCGACCTGGTCCATGCCTCGCTCGGTAGGCTTGTCGAGGAGCTGCAGCGCTATATCAAAGCGTGCGTGCGGCATCTCCAGTTGGCAGAGCGTCTTGGTGACGCTCCGTGCGATCTGGGCAGCGACCTTGGCGCGTGCCTCGTGGAGCTGCTTGCCTAAGGTGAGGACTGCAGTGCGCTGCTGGAGTACTTCGGTGCGTAGTGCGGCTAGCTCTTGCTCGTACTGGGCGGTGTGAGCGAGCTTGGCTCCAAGCTCTTGGCTGTACTCGATGAGCTCTTCGGGGGATAGGAGGTTATGCTTTTTGAGCAAAGCATTGACCCCTCCTAGGATCGTGTTGATCTCCTCTAGGCGCGCAGGATTGTAGGCGACCTCGCCCTGCAGACGGCTCAAGTCGCTCTCGATGTCGTCTAGCTCGATGACGAGGCTCCGCATGCGCTCGGTGTAGTTGCTGAGCTCGGGGAGGTAAGCGGAGGTCTGCTCCATCTGCTCCTGCGCTGTCGTAAGCTGATCGACGATGCTGTGCGGTCTATTGAGTAGCGCTAGGATACTTTGCAGTCCTTCCTGTATCTCCTGCGTGTGGGTGAGTCGCTCCGCCTCCTCGGTAAGGTCGGTGAGCGAGTACTGCTCGAGCTTGAGCGCAGCGATCTCCTCGTAGGCTCGGCTGTTAAGCTCATACTCCGCCTCGGCTTGCTGCGCCTCTGTGCGTAGCTTCTTGAGTCGTATGGCGTTGTCGTGGTACTGCTGATAAGCGCTGTGGTACGCCTCGACAAGCTGCGCCTCGGCTCCCAGCTGCGAGTCGATCAGTGCGATCTGGTAAGCGCCCTCACGGAGCAACAGGTTGCGATGCTGCGAGTGAACGTCTAGCAATAGTGCGCCCAGCTCCTCCAGCTGAGCGAGGGTCACGGGCGTATCATTGACGAAGATGCGACTACGTCCCGTCTGTCGTATCTCACGACGTACGAGACAGCTCTCCTCGACTTCTAATTCCTGCGCTTGCATCCATTCGATGACCTGAGGGTTGAGCTGAGTGAACTCACCCTCGATGACCGCCTTCTGGCAGCCCTGACGAATGGTCGATATGTCGGCACGCCCTCCGGCTAGCAGTTGTAGGGCTGAGACAAAGATACTCTTGCCCGCTCCCGTCTCGCCCGTGACCGCTATGAGTCCCGTGGGGAAGGTGCAGCTGAGCTCCTCGATGAGGATGTAGTCCCGTATGTATAAGCTGTGCAGCATGAGGTCTAGTTACTTCTTCAGGGCTGAGAGCTTGCTATCTTCCGTTGGATAGATCTTCGAGAGCGTCTTGTAAGCTGCCATACGGCTCTCCTGTGGAGCGCCCTCGACTAGAAGGGGTAGCTCGTCTAGCTTGGTCTGTGCGAAGATCTGGAGGAGCGGCGACAAACTATTGGCCTGCCAGGTCTCCTCAAGGAGGGAGAGCTGCTCTAATATGTTGGTATAGCCACGACGTAAGTTGCTCGTGAGGAGGTCTAGTCCCTGGCGATGGTACTGATACCAGTAGTTGCGCCACGGCTGGTGCGCCGGATCATTATAAGCTTGGCTGATAGCGTATCGGTTGTTGTCGCTGGCGTAAGCTTTCCAGCCCGACCAGTCCATCATCTGCTGAGCTGTCGCCACCAGTTGCTGCATCTGTCGCGCAGCGTAGTCGCCCCCGAGAGGCGCAAAGGAGTCAAAGTCTAGAGCTAAGATGAGATAAGCGTAGAAAGCGACCGTCGCCACCAAGTTGTTGTCAATCTGTGTGGGCGCATAGACGAGTGGCTGGTAGGGAGCGTACTGGAAGTTTAGCTCACGATCTAGATGTACCAGCAGCGGGGTCGTATAGGAGGCTCCGTAGACGGGGCGCTGTGCGGATATACTTAGCTCTGCCGTGTAGAGACCGTCGTCAGAGACGCTCACGAGGTTCAGACCCCAGGCGCACTCGATCCGCTCCATTGGCGAGAAAGTGGCGTTCGTCCATCGCGTCTGATTGATCATCTCGGTCAATTGCTGGGTCAAGTCGGACACGATCGCCTGATCGGCGGACGAGCCGAGACGATCCACGTTGACCGTGACACGCGCATTCAGTTCCTGCGCTTGGCTCTGCTGCGCAGGAAGCCAGAGGAGTAGTGCCACTAAGAGACTGTTGCATAAAAGCGAATCGCGGCGTTGCTTTCGGGATTCGGCTTCGGTCACATACGGATGTATGCTCCCTTCAGACCTCACCCTCAGCGCCTTGCGCTTCATCCTTTCTGCAAAGTCAGGACAATCTTGCAAGCAAGATTGTGAGCCTGTTGACCTTTGCAACAGTCTCACTAAGGCTAGGAAAAAGCGCTTCATCTGATCAAGCTTCATAAGACTAAACGAGCTGTGTACGATGCTTGAGCACGAAGTCTACGATCTGCTCCGCCACGACCGCCTTGCTCTCTAGCGGTAGGTCGCACCGAGCACCCGCTTTGTCTAGGATTAGCACCTTATTGGTCGGAACTCCAAAGCCCGCGCCCGCATCGCTTGTCGAGTTAAGCACGATCGCATCGAGATGCTTGTTGTGTAGCTTGCCCTCGGCTGCGGAGGTGTCCACAGAGGTCTCCAGGGCAAAGCCTACTAAGTACTGTCCTGCACGGCGCTGCGCCCCAAGAGTCGCGGCTATGTCGGGATTTTGCGTCAGCGTGAGCTGCATCCGCTCCCCGCCACCACGCTCCTTCTTGATCTTCCCTGACACACGCTCCTCGGGTCGGTAGTCAGCCACCGCTGCTGCGAAGATCGCTATCGAGCTACGCCCGAAGGTCTCCTGAGCAGCCGCCAGCATCTCTTCGGCTGTCATCACGGGATGTACGACAATGTGCGGATTGGTGGGACGAAGATGCGTTGGCCCTAAGACCAAATGCACCTCGGCGCCTTGACATGCCAAAGCTTCCGCCAGTGAGATGCCCATCAGTCCCGACGAGTGGTTGCCTATGAAACGCACATCGTCGATCGGTTCGTAGGTAGGCCCAGCTGTGATGGTGACGCACTCCCCTGCTAAGGGCAGCTTCTCCGTTGTAGCGGTGAGCATTGCGACCGCCTGCTCTAAGATCTCCTCCGGCTCCTGCATACGTCCCCGCCCTGTCAGTCCACTAGCGAGGAATCCCTCAGCGGGCAACGCTTGTGCCACACCATCTTGTGCCAATATCTCCAGATTGCGAGCGGTCGTCGGGTGAGACCACATGTCCAGATCCATCGCTGGAGCGATCAGCACAGGAGCGCGCATCGCTAGGTAAGTGGTCACGAGGATATTGTCGGCAATGCCGTGCGCCATCTTGCCAATCGTGCTAGCCGTGGCGGGAGCTATGATCATCAGATCGGGCCAAGTGCCCAGCGTCACGTGACTATGCCACGAACCGTCACGACGATCGAAGAAGTCTGAGACCACCGCATGCTGCGAGAGCGTGGCAAGCGTCAGTGGCGTGATGAACTCCTTTGCCGCGGGCGTCATAACCACCTGCACTTCGGCACCCTCCTTGATCAGCAGGCGTACGAGCGAGGCACTCTTGTAGGCAGCTATCCCGCCGGTGATCCCTACGACTATATGCTTGTTCTGTAAGCGCATGGCTATCTATCGTGTGGCGTGACGGCTCTAAGGCTTCATCTGCTCCTTGATCAGGAGGAACTGACGCTTCGTGTCTCGTGAGAAGTCCGCTTGCAGTAGCCAACTGAGGTAGCCAGGCTCTTCTCGCAAGACTGTCTCGACAGAGCGCCCCTTGTGCTTGCCAAAGTTAAAGACTGGCACATCGTTATCGTCTAGCACAATGCGCCCAGCGAGGTCTACATTGCGATGATAAGTGGTCAGATCAGACAGCTCCTTGACACTATGTGGCAGTGCATCGCCATACTTATCCAGCTGAGCCAGTAGCACATCGAGCGTAGCGATCGTGTCCGCCTCGGCACCATGCGCTCCGATATGCTCACGATGACAGTAGAAGCGCACAGCCCCCTCAAGCGTCCGTGGCTCCATCTTGTGAAAGATCGTCTGCACGTCTATGTGCTGCCTAGAGAGCAAATCCACCTCCACACCAGCACGGAGGAACTCCTCCCCCAGCATCGGCAGGTCAAAGCGCTGCGAGTTGTAGCCCGCCAGGTCGCACCCATCGATCAGCTCCGCTAAGCTCTTAGCACAAGCTCTAAAGGGAGGACAGTCACGCACATCTTCATCCGTGATACCATGTATCGCTGTGCTCTCGGCTGGGATAGGCATCTCTGGGTTGAAGCGCCGTGTCCGTACGATCCGCTCCCCATCAGGCATCAGCTTGAGTATCGTTAGCTCGATGATACGGTCATTCGTAATATCCAGTCCCGTAGCCTCTATGTCAAAGACCACTAGCGGACGATCCAATTGTAGCGTCATAACTTATCGATTCGGTGTTCTTAGATACGTACGGGAGCTGTGATACCTCTCAGGTCTGTTTGGTCAGCCACCTTGGTCGGTGTGATCATGATCGGCTGCGTAGCATTGGTAATGTGTAGCTGCAAGCTCTCCGCATTGAACGCCTTGAGGAACTTGATGAAGGTGTTCGTCTTGAAGGTGATCTGCATCCCCTCCATTTGCTCGGGATAGTCCACGGGGATACGCTCCTCGACATCGACTCCAGGCGTATTAGCGCCCTGTGCGTAGAAGCCTCCCTTCATCACCATCGCATGCTCCTCGAAGGTGATACAGAGCAAGCTTGAGTCGGCACCTAGCCCCACAATATTGCTCAGATAGTTGACACGAGTCGTGGCTCGCTGCAAGACTTGACCGTCGATCTCGATCATATAGGTCATCGCGTCGGGGAGTAACCCGTTGTAGTTGGGGAAGTCCAGCACACTCACCTGCGAGACCACATTATAAGTGCCGAAGCGCACCTCTACCTGCTTATTGTTGAAGACAACGAGTGCCTCCTCATTGGCAAAGTTCGGGAGGATAGACTGTAGGAAGCTAGAGACCTTGATCGGGAGCGTGAAGCTAGGATCCCTCAGCGAAGCTTGTGCTACCTCGTCCTCCTTCTCGACGATCCGCGCATCGTAGTCTATGTAGCGTACGAGCTGCACATTGTCCGTTGCGCAGAGCTCTAGACGATCCGTGAGCATGACGAAGTGCACGCCATGTAGCTGCTCACGCGACGTGTCGGGATAGGCAGCCGGCAGGACAGCCGAGATACCAGCCAGGAGACTAGAGCTATTCATACTCATCATAGCAGCCCCCTCGGTATCCTCTGGAGACTCTCTAGAGACGTAGAGATCCGCATCGCCGATGGGTATGTCTAGGTACCCTGTCGAGTGGATCAGGTGGATAAACCGTGCACCCTCCTCCGTCGTCTGCATCTCCATCGTCAGTGGCTGCACAGGCAGCGACTTGATATAGTCCAGTAGCGGCGTGGGAGCTATCAGGAAGCGCATCTCACCATCACACTCTAGTGGAGCTATCACACCAGTCGAGCGCATCATCGTATCTCCTCCCGTCACGGAGATCCGCTCAGGAGTCACCTCAAAAAGGTAGTTGGCCAGCGCTGGCATAGAGACATTGCTCGCAGGGACTAGGCGCCCCACATTTTGCAAGAGCGTGGAGAGCTCGTTGCTATTGACGGTAAACTTCATATATGATTCCTATCTGCTGATTATACCACAAAGATAATAAAAACTCTCCCCACGACAAAGGGGAAGCTGGAGTTGAGAGGTTAGAAGTTAAGTTAGAGGTTAGAGATCCGATCACTCAGATGGCTCCGATAGTTCCGATCTCTAACTTCTAATCTCTAATCTCTAACTTCTTTTTCGTATCTTTGGCAAGACAAAGTAGCGACGACGCATGAGCAGCCGCAAAGGATTGCCAGCGTAGCTACCTTATACCTCATGAATCTCTAACGCTTTTAACTATACAACCTCTATGACAAGAGTGATCATCATCGGAGCTGGTGGCGTAGGCACCGTAGTAGCTCACAAGGTGGCTCAGAATGCTGAGACCTTTACTGACATTATGCTGGCGAGCCGCACTAAGTCTAAGTGTGACGCTATCGCAGCACAGATACAAAACGTCAAGATCCAGACCGCACAGGTGGATGCGGACGACGTAGAGCAGCTTGTGAAGCTCTTCGAGAGCTTTCGCCCAGATATCTGCATCAACGTAGCACTCCCCTACCAAGATCTCACCATCATGGAGGCGTGTCTCAAGGCAGGCGTCAACTACCTCGACACGGCAAACTACGAGCCTCTCGACGAGGCTAAGTATCAGTACAGCTGGCAGTGGGCATACCACGACCGCTTTAAGGAAGCTGGACTGACCGCCGTCCTAGGGTGTGGCTTTGACCCTGGCGTGACCAGTATCTTCACCGCTTACGCTGCCAAGCATCACTTTGACGAGATACACGACCTCGACATCGTAGACTGCAACGGAGGTGACCACCACAAGGCGTTTGCGACCAACTTCAACCCAGAGATCAATATCCGTGAGATCACCCAAAAGGGTAAGTACTACCACAAGGGCGAGTGGATCGAGACGGAGCCTCAGGAGATACATCGTCCGCTGCACTACCCCGGCATCGGCGTACGCGAGTCTTACCTACTCTACCATGAGGAGCTGGAGTCGCTTGTCAAGCACTTCCCCACGATACGTCGGGCACGCTTCTGGATGACCTTCGGTGAGGAGTATCTCAAGTACCTCGAGGTGATCCAAAACATCGGTATGGCTAGCATCGAGCCGATCAACTACAACGGCCAGGAGATCGTGCCGATCCAATTCCTCAAGGCTGTCCTACCCAATCCTAAGGAGCTGGGCGAGAACTATACGGGCGAGACCTCTATCGGCTGCCGTATCCGTGGTGTCAAGGATGGCAAGGAGCGTACCTACTATATATGGAACAACTGCTCTCACCAAGCAGCTTACCGGGAGACCGGCACGCAGGGTGTCAGCTACACGACGGGTGTCCCCGCTACGACGGGCGCTCTGATGCTCGCCAAGGGACTGTGGGGTGGCGCTGGCGTCTTCAACGTCGAGCAGTTTGACCCAGATCCTTTCCTCGAGGAGGTAGCTCGTCAGGGACTGCCCTGGCATGAGTCCTTTGACATCGACATCGAGTTTGAGAAGTAAAGCTCATATATAAGTAACAAGTAACCCTTTGTAGGGACGCACGGCGAGTATCTAGCGAGAGGGCGTCCGTTGTATCAAAAGTTACAGCATCGTAGTTTTAACGACAACGGACGCCCTCTCGCTAGATACTAGCCGTGCGCCCCTACTATTAGATAGGTTTCCATAGGCAGCCCTTTTGTAATGACTTGTCCGCAGATCCTTTTTGTGTCCAACGCTGTGGATTAGTCGCAATATAATTTATTATCATATCGTATTCATGCGGATTGCGTATAACACGCTCCCAATAGCTTCGTTGCCATAGTTTACGCAAAAAAGGGTGCCAACATTTCTGCTTCACTCCCTGTATATACTCATTTGTTGTCATTGTTTTGAACCATTGAATTACAGCTCTTATGTCAACTGTTCCCTCCTCGTCTGGCAAATATAAACTTTGCTGAGACAACCCAACTTGTTCATGTTGATGTCGATCTATTTGTCTACCTAGACACGCTGTGTCAACATTATTCAGTAAGGGGGGATCTATGCGTCCGCCTGCAGTTACAGAGTTGAGGATAACACAATGGATGTGGTTGGGCATAACTACCAAAGTATCGCACCATATACTAGGGAACTTATGTTGTAGTTCATAATACCAGCGTGCTACCATCATACCTGCATCATTAAGGATCATCTCGCCTTCTTGTATCCGTCCAAACAAACATAGACTTCCTTGCACGCAAATAGTTATGAAATAGAGTCCGCTCAGAGAATAATCATATCCTTGCCATCGCATTGTCTTACGATTAGGAAGATCGTTTGAGTACTCGTTCATAATACAATATTATTCTAATCGTGTAGGGGCGGGCC
>ENA-OPCF01000252-OPCF01000252.1-human-gut-metagenome-genome-assembly--contig:-NODE-252-length-39581-cov-14.659212_pt1 | contig 39581 bp, 43 predicted proteins | sample MGYA00241077_ERZ501470 | MGnify/ENA primary metagenome ERZ501470 (study PRJEB25962, sample SAMEA2042571) | human gut metagenome | biome: human gut; feature: human-associated habitat; material: faeces... | reverse complement strand
AGAGTGGCCACATAAGCATCGGAGCACCCTCCTTAGTCCCCATCGTAGCGAGTACAGACATTTCCTCCCTCCCAGATGCTGCTAGGAGCCACCAGGGCTGCACATAGAGCGGTAGCGAGGGTGTCTCAGCACACCATCGAGTGTACTGCTCACCCGAGAGCAAGAGACGACCAACGGAGGAACTCACGACTTACTAAACCGCTTTGGGATCAAGAGATTAGTTGGCATAGCTCGCAGCTCGTAAGCCTCCTCAGAGAGTTCACGTACAGCTTTCCACAGCAAGTCTCTCACATCTTCAATAGGCCACCCGGCGATACCGCACCCCACCTCTGTGAGGTAAAAGGTGAGCTTCGAATGATCTAAGACAAAGAGAAGCAAACGATGGAAGCTCGCACGCAGCGCCTCTGGTGTCACCGGATGCATATCCTTGTCCAGCGTCGGCAAAGCATAAGCCTGCCCCGTCAAGCCCTCGAAGACACCCATCTCTGCGTTAAAGACTCGGTGTGCAGTCCGTGCAGCACCTCCCATGTGACGTCCTAGCAGATTACTGCCGAAGATAAATATCTCGTTCTCTTGGAGCACAGAGATACACTCTGGCGTATACTGACTGTCAGAGCGATCGGAGAGCTGCTGCCAACCATTAGGGAGTTGTCGAGCTGTCATTGTAACTATGCTGTTGAATTTATGCTTGGATCGCAGTAGACCCAGCTCTGTCTGATAGCGTAGATCAGAGAGACTCGCAAGGTGCTACAGCCATCGCTCATGCACCTCACGCCTCTCTGACTATATTATATCTCAAAGTCCTCGTCGACCAGCTGATCTGTCGTGTCTAGATCTTCGCCCTCCTCGCCCTCAGAGGTCTCTTGAGAGAGATGTAGCTTACCCTCATGAGCTAGCTGATCCATCACCTGCTGCGCCACTTCATCTGCCAGCTCAGGGTTGTCATCGAGCAGCTCCTTGACCGCGTCACGACCTTGGCCGATGTTATTTCCCTGGTAGGAGTACCACGACCCACTCTTCTTGAGGATACCCATATCGGTAGCAGCATCGATGATCTCGCCTACACGATTGATGCCCTGACCGAAGAGTATGTCAAACTCAGCACGACGGAAGGGTGGAGCCACCTTGTTCTTGACGACACGTACGCTCGTCACCTTACCGACCACGTCGTCGCCCTTCTTGATCTGCTTGTAAGCGCGTATGTCTAGGCGCACAGAGGAGTAAAACTTCAGCGCATTACCACCCGTCGTCACTTCGCTAGGTCCCGTAGGACTATAGCCGCTACTGATCTTCATACGTAGCTGGTTGATGAAGATACAGCAAGTCTTAGAGCGACTCACCGCAGCTGTGATCTTGCGCATAGCACGAGACATGAGACGTGCATGCAGACCCACCTGCGTATCTCCCATCTCACCCTCTATCTCCGCCTTGGGAGTCAGAGCAGCTACCGAATCCACTACGAGGATGTCAACCGCCGACGAGCGAATCAGCTGCTCGGCAATGTCGAGCGCCTGCTCACCATCATCAGGCTGAGAGATCCACAGACGACTAATGTCTACCCCTAGAGCCTGTGCATAAGTCGGATCAAAAGCATGCTCCGCATCGATGATCGCAGCAATGCCGCCCAGCTTCTGCGCTTCGGCAATAGCGTGGATAGCCAGCGTCGTCTTACCCGAAGACTCCGGACCAAAGATCTCTATGATACGCCCACGAGGATAGCCCCCGACACCGAGGGCTATGTCGAGCGTCAAGCTCCCCGAGGGGATCACACTCACATCCTCCACGGCATCATCTGCCATATTCATGATAGCACCCTTGCCAAACTGCTTCTGTATGCGTCCCATCGTAGTCTCCAGCGCCTTCATCTTTGCCGCAGTGTCAGTGATCGGTGGAGTGACGACAGTCTTCTCGTTTTTCTTTGCCATATATACCTAGTATTTAGTTGAATATAGGAGGTCTGTGAGCGCTCGCTCTCAGTATAGACAACCTCCCATACAAAGGTAATGAAAAAAGGAACAGCTCAGTAAATCTTTGCACAAACCGCCAAATCTTACGAATAACGACCTGTAAGGCTACACGGTTCATCGGTCGATGTTTCGCCCCAAAAAAGTAGGAGATACCTAGTATTAGGTACTACCTCGTGCAGGTCGCTCGGCCAGCTTTTGCTATCTTTGTGGCGCATGAAATTGTCGGAGTTACATAATGGTGACCGAGCCCGTATCCTATCGGTCGGTGGGCATGGAGCCTTTCGCAAGCGTATCCTAGAGATGGGCTTCGTACAGGGGCAGGTGGTGGAGGTAATTCAAGCAGCCCCGCTGAAGGATCCTGTCTACTATCGGCTGATGGACTACAACGTCTCGCTGCGTCGCAAAGAGGCTGGGCTGATCACGGTAGAACTCGTTGATCCAGCCTCCTCTTCGGAGGAGCTGCCTCCATTGGAGCACGCGTTTGTCCATGGAGGACCAGGTGCCCCACTTGCAGAGCCCGTAGCCTCTGAACGCATTGCTATATCTCGCTCGCTACGTATTGCCCTTATCGGTAATCCCAATAGTGGCAAGACGACTCTCTTTAACCATGCTAGTGGAGCGCATGAGCGTGTTGGTAACTATAGCGGGGTGACTGTCGAGGCTAAGGAGGCGCACTTCGACTATCAGGGCGTTCGTTACGTGCTGATTGATCTACCCGGTACATATTCATTATCTCCCTATTCACCTGAGGAGCTTTACATCCGTGACTATCTGACCAATGAGGAGACACGTCCCGACGTGGTCATCGATGTACTTGATGCGACCAATCTAGAGCGTCAGCTTTACCTCGCTGTGCAGGTTCGTGAGATGGGCATCCCGATGGTTATCGCACTTAACATGTGGGATGAGTTCGAGCAGAAGAAGAATCAGCTCGACATACAGCAGCTCTCAGACCTCCTCGGCACGCCGATGGTTCCGACCATTTGTCGCAAGGGAGTAGGGGTCTTCGAGCTTTTTGACAAGGTGCGTCAGCTCGTTGACGAAAATCTCTATGCGGATCGTCGCTTCCTGCAGATAAACTACGGGACGGACCTAGAGCAGAGCATAGCAACCCTTCAGAAGAAGCTCATCGAGCATGCGACCTTCCCCGACCACCTGTCTCCCCGCTACTTGGCGGTTAAGCTCCTCGAGGGAGACCCACACACGCACAGCTTCATCAAGCAACAAGCGAAGGGCGACTTCTTACTCACCGCCACAGCCTACGAGGAGAACAGACTGCGTAAGAACCACTCCAACGAAGAGGATCTAGAGAACTATATCATCAATCAGCGGTACGGTTTCATCGCGGGTGCGCTTAGAGAGACCTACCGCCCGAACAAGCGTCGCATACGCTCCATAACGGATCGTATAGACAACCTCCTCATACACCCTATCTGGGGCTATCCTATCTTCCTCGCCTTCCTATTTATCATGTTTGAGGCGACCTTCGCTCTGGGTGCCTTCCCGATGGATTGGATCGAGCAGGGCGTGGACGCTCTCGGTGCGTGGATCTACGGAATGATGGCTCCAGGACCTCTGCGAGACCTACTGGTGACGGGTGTCATAGGCGGTGTGGGCGGAGTTCTCGTCTTCTTGCCAAACATCCTCATCCTCTACCTCTTCATATCCCTCATGGAGGACACGGGCTATATGGCTCGAGCCACCTTCCTCATGGATAAACTGATGCACCACATGGGTCTGCACGGCAAGTCCTTCATACCGCTCATCATGGGCTTTGGGTGCAATGTACCTGCCGTGATGGCATCCCGTACGATCGAGAGCCGGCAGAGTCGCATCATCACGGTGCTAGTCACTTCGCTCATGAGCTGTAGTGCTAGACTACCGGTCTACATCCTCATTGCGGGTACCTTCTTCCCCCAGCATGCTGGGCTGGTACTCTTCGGACTGTACGCCCTTGGGGTGCTGCTGGCTTTCCTTATGGCGAAGCTTTTCCGCCGCGTACTCTTCAAGTCGGAGGATCTCCCCTTCGTCATGGAGCTTCCGCCGTACCGTATCCCGATGGCACGCGCCGTGGGCATACACATGTGGGATAAGGCGCGCGAGTACCTCCACAAGATGGGATCGGTCATCCTCGTTGCCTCGGTCATCATATGGGCTCTGGGCTACTATCCACGTGAAGAGGTGATGTCTCGTGCGGAGGAGCAGATAGCTCAGGTGCAGCAGAGCACCCTCTCTGACAGCGAGCGCAGCGAGCAGGTCGCTGAGATAGAGCGCCAAGCGCATATGAAGCAGCAAGAGGGCTCTTACCTAGGACATATCGGGCAGACAGTACAACCGGTCCTAGCCCCCCTCGGCTTCGACTGGAAGCTCAGCGTAGCACTTGTGGCTGGTCTACCGGCCAAAGAGGTAGTTGTCAGCTCCCTCAGCGTCATCTATACGGGTAATGAGACGGTGGACGAGGAGAACGACGACTTTGCCGTGGGTAGCTCGGCACTCTCCCGACAGATGCGCCAAGAGAAAGACCCCGTCACGGGGGAGCCTCTATACACGCCACTGATAGCGATCTGCTTCCTCATCTTCGTCCTCATCTATATGCCTTGCGTTGCCACCGTGGTGGCCGTTTCTAAGGAGCTCAACAGTGGATGGTGGGGACTCTTTGTAGTCGTCTACACCTGCGTACTAGCCTGGATTGTGGCTTATCTAGCACGACTGATAGGACTACTCATTATATAATATAGTCGCTATGAATCTACAGACAATTGCTGTACTACTCATACTGCTTGTTGCACTGCTCTACATAATCCGTAGCGTGTGGCGACTGATCCGTCGCCCTCGAGGAGCAGCAGGCTGTGCCGGTTGCTCCGCCTGCGACCACAAGCCGCGAGCGAAGTCGAGAGACTAGCGACGAGTGCTACGAATAGCGCTGACTGGTTGGAAGGTGTGAGATTATAGTCGTAACTTTGACCTAACGATGTAATCAGACAGCCTAGCAGGTCAACTACTAGACTGAACTCTAGTAGCATAAGCAGTGGCAAGGCAACAAAGAAAGATAGGTTTGCGCAGTAGCTCTCCTGCGCTGACGATCGTGCTCCTCTTTGGCGTGATCAGCATGCTGGGAGATCTCGTGCATGAGTCTGCTCGCAGTGTCAACGGGCAGTACCTCAGCTTGGTGGGACTCTCGGCGACGCAGGTGGGGTTAGTCTTCGGACTAGGCGAATTCCTAGGCTATGCGTTGCGCCTGCTCTCAGGTGCTTGGCTGGACAAGAGCAAGCGCTACTGGCTATTCCTCTTTGTGGGCTATGGCGTGCATCTGGTGATCCCATTGATGGGCTTAACCACCTCGTGGGGGTGGCTCTACACCTTTATCCTCCTCGAGCGAATAGGCAAAGCTTTGCGCAGCCCAGCTAAAGACACGATCCTCTCAGCCGTCGCAGAGAATCAGATCGGTCTGGGGTACGCTTTCGGCATTCAGGAGGCGCTGGATCAGCTGGGCGCATTCCTGGGGCCTTTGATCTTTACGGCACTTTTCTACTTCGTGGGGAGTAGTGGACTAGAGGTTTTTCAGCTAGGCTACCAGCTATTGGTCATCCCCTTTATCATCTTGATGGTGGTCCTAGCCTTAGTGCATCGCAAGTTCGTACGAGAGGAGCTCACCCCACGGGTGGATACCTCCCAAAAGCCACCTCGCTTACAACCGATCTTCTGGATTTACTCGGCATTTACCTTTTTTGTTGCCTTCGGACTGATCAACTTCAGCCTGATAGGCTATCATCTTAAGACGCAGGAGATAGTCTCTGATGAGATGGTGCCGATCCTATATGCTATCGCCATGGCGGTGGACGCCCTCGTCGCGATCTTCATCGGGAAGGGTTACGATCGTCTGAAGCGCAAGCTGGGGCACAAGACGGGAGGCGTGCTGATCCTGCTCATCGTCCCTATCTTGACAGCCTTTGTGCCACTGCTGACCCTGTCTCACTCTATGGGGATGCTCTGGGTCGGAATGATTCTGATGGGTGTCGTGCTGGGAGCGCACGAGACGGTCATGAGATCGGCTATTGCCGACATCACACCATTCAGTAAGCGTGGCATAGGGTTCGGCATCTTTAACACGATCTACGGTCTGTCGCTGCTCTTCGGCTCATTTCTCATGGGGTGGCTCTACGATTTGGAGCAGCAGCCGATCATCGTCGCTATGACGATCCTCTCTGAGGGCGCAGCGGTCGCTCTATACGTAGTCCTCTACAAGCGGATCCAGAGGGAGCGGCTCAGCAATTAGTCTTTTCGTACCTTTGCGCTTGTTATGACCGAGAGAGTAGAGCAAGAGAACAAGCGGGTCTTCATCGAGACCTACGGCTGTCAGATGAATGTGGCTGACAGCGAGATCATAGCTGCGCAGATGCAATTGGCGGGCTATCAGCTCACCGACCAGATCGATGAGGCGGACGCCGTACTCATCAATACCTGCTCGGTGCGAGACAATGCAGAGCAGCGTATCATACATCGTCTAGATAATCTCAACGGGCAGCGCAGACGCTCGGGGCATCCGCAGATCGTCGGCGTGCTGGGCTGCATGGCGGAGCGTGTGCGGGAGACGCTCATACAGGATCATGGTGTGGATCTGGTGGCTGGGCCTGACGCTTACACCGATCTGCCGCACTTGATCGCTGCCGCTGAGGCGGGCGAGCCCGCTATTAGCATCGAGCTGTCGAAGAGTGAGACTTACAGCGATGTAATCCCTGTGCGACTCCCCGGCTTACACATCAGTGGCTTTGTCTCGATCATGCGTGGGTGTGACAACTTCTGCACCTACTGCATCGTCCCCTACACGCGAGGTCGTGAGCGTAGCCGTGATCCCGAGAGTATCGTTCGTGAGGTACAGCGCATGGCTCATGAGGGATATCGTGAGGTGACCCTCTTAGGGCAAAATGTCAACTCTTACTGCTGGCAGTCAGAGACGGGCGTGAGCTACACATTCGCTGATCTACTACGAAAGGTCGCTGAGGCGGTGCCGACGATGCGCATTCGCTTTACCTCGCCTCACCCCAAGGATATGAAGGATGAGACGCTCGAAGTGATGAGCCTTTATCCCAACATCTGTCGCCATATCCACTTCCCCTTGCAGAGCGGGAGCAATCGTATCTTAGAGCGTATGCATCGCCGCTATACGCGTGAGTGGTACCTAGAGCGTGTGGAGCGTATCCGTGACTATATGCCCGACTGCGGACTGAGCACCGATGTCTTTTGTGGCTTCTCGGGTGAGACGGAGGAGGATTTTCAGGAGACGCTCGAGGTGATGAGGCAGGCACGGCTGGATAGCGCCTTCATGTTTAAGTACTCCGAGCGTCCCGGCACCTACGCCTCGCGTCATCTCGTCGATGATGTCCCCGAGGAGGTCAAGGTGGAGCGGCTCAATCGTATGATTGCCCTGCAAAACGAGCTGAGCCTCGAGAGTAATGAGCGTGATGTGGGCAAGAGCTTTGAGGTGCTCATCGAGGGTTACAGTAAGCGCTCTCGTGATGACTTCTTCGGGCGTACCCAGCAAAATAAAGTGATCGTCTTCCCCAAGGGTCATAATCAGATTGGCAAGCTAGTGACCGTACGTGTGGAGCGTGTCACCTCGGCAACGATGATCGGTAGCGAGGTCGAAGGGTAGGGGACAACCTGGAGAGACATCCCAACAAGCAGGTATCAGCGGGGGAGTTTGCCATTCACCTTCGCTCTTTAGGAAGAAAAAAACACCATTCCAATACCTAGAAGTAGGTATTCTCAGAAGTTTGTTGTATCTTTGCACTACCAAAGCATGAGAGACATCCTATTTGGTGTCCCAAGGCGGTGGTAACATCATAGATAATCTTAATACTCAAACTAAAAACCAATAGAATTATGGCACACGTAATCACTGACAGCTGTGTAGCTTGTGGCACTTGCATCGATGAGTGCCCCGTAGGCGCAATCTCTGAGGGCGATATCTACTCTATCGATGCTGATACTTGCATCGATTGCGGCGCATGCGCTGCTGCTTGCCCTGCAGGCGCTATCGAGGGTTAAGACTTACACGGAGAAGCTGGTCGTAGAGCTGCGCTCCTCCCGTACCCTCTAGCGTGTGCCCGTCACACACGGTCGCTACACACTTAACTAGACAGCAAGCCGTCCCCCATCTGAGTGCTGATGCACTTGGGTGGGGGACGGTCTCGTATGTATACCCTGCTCTTCCTAGCAGCGCTTAGATCGGATGCGTCGTCTTACCTTAGCGATGGTCTTGAAAACGAAAAATCTCCACGTAGGGGCGAGAAAACAAAAAGTACAATAGCCTAGGAAGTAGATATTGATTGTGTGATCTTATAATCGTATGATTGTTAGCCTGTTGTGATACGAATTTCTAGCAGAGAGAGGGCTACCTTATGCAAAACGAAAAGTACATTTTGCTTGAATTGACTTGAAGTTGGCTTGAATATTTAACGGCACTGTTAAAGCACCATTAAAGTAATGGGTGAAGTGCGCATTAAAGTGGGTGAACTAATGCGTGCTAGATGTTGCTGACACGCTCTTATAGGCTATTTGGAGGCATTTGGGCGACCTTTTATAAGGCGTTTAGGGGGATCTGCATGGTCGTTAAATGAGTCGTCAATATCAGAGGGAGTGAAGAGCTAAATGGCTAAGAGGTGGCGATTGTGAACTAAACATAATCGGGCGGTGTCTTGGAGTTGGTTGGACAGTTGGTTGGACAGTTGGTTGGACAACGATAGGTGGTTAGTGCGGTGCAACTCTAAGCGAGAGTGACAAAATGTCGCATATGAATTGTTCTAGTCCAGTGAGGATTTAGAGATGGGAGTAAATGGATAGAGAGTGGTGCTGCGTCAAGGTCAAACTAAATCTGTGAGCTACCCTTATAACTTATCAGCGATTGCTCATTCAGCCGATTTTGCCTGGTGTGAGCAGTCTGTTGAGTGTGGCGTTAGCAGTTGATCGAATGTGAGATGGGCTTATGATCCTATGGTGATACCTGCAAGTACGCGCCAGAGACTTCCGATTTGGGTGATACGTATTTCGAAGTCATCATAGTCTGGGTTGTCTGAGTGAGCGATCCAGTATGAGTGAGCTCGCTCTGGGTCTTGGTGCTTGCGTAGTCTCTTAACGAAGCCAAAGGCAGCGTCTTCAGGAGCTTCGCCTTTTAATGTAAAAGCGAAGATCTCTCCGAATGGAATTGAGTAGGGCTCATCTGGTCGGAAGAACTGCCTCTTGACTGCTAGTCTAGAGCCAGCGGGATAGGTCGGAGCCATTGAGTTGCCTGATACGGGGATAATCATATCGGCTTTGATACCATTGAGTGTCCAATATCCTATGACTGCGTTGCCATCGTCCAATAGAGGCTCTCCGTTGTTTCCTCCTCTAAATGGCTCTTCATACTCTGGTATTAAGACCAGCCCCATATTATTCGCAATGGTCAGCTCCTCCTCTGTCAATTGATGGGGAGTGTTTTCCTCTAGTGCCTGTAGAGAGTCGTCACGACCTGTCTCAAGCCACTTTGAGGATACTTCAAAATAGCTTGCGACTTTATCTATGTTGCGTCTGATCATCGTCGTTTTCCCCTCTTCATCTGATAGTATCCGAGTGAATGTCGATTGTGATATCCCTGTCGCTTGACTAAGTCTATATCGTGTAACTCCCTCACGATCAATGAGCCACTGGAGTCTATCTTTCAACGTCTGCATAATGATTGCAAAATACTTGCGAGTTTACTTGCGTGATTCGAAAATACTTCCTACCTTTGCACCAAAGGTTAGAACTATTGGTTACAACAAAGGTAGGAAAAATGAGAATACTAATACCACAATCGGATTTAGCTCGCTATAGACGTAATAGCGACATCTACTACAGCTACTGTAAGCATCGGACGAATAAGAAGGCTCAGATGAGTGAGAATCAGCTCTATACGCTACTAGCTGCGGAGTACAAGCTGTCATCAACTATGGTGCGTAAGATAGTCTCTCAGTACTTGAACGACTATCCCGTCGCAGAGTCAGGTCGTGCGAGTCGGAGCTTCGAGGCTGACGAGAGACCGACTCAGCGAGGGTAGAGGAGAGACGAGTTTGCTTCTAGTGTACTTGCACAATTCATTCCAGTAAGCTATGCTCAGCACTGCACCTTGCCGAGTGAGGCACTCTGACATTGTCCCGTTTATGAGCGCAGACAGGCTGTACAAGCTCTGTCAGCGAGGACGGGTGCGTCGGGTGCAGACGGGTGGTAATGGTCGAGAGGCACTCTATGATGTAGAGAGTCTGCCCGAATCTATCCGAGTGCAGGTGTACCAGCGCATCAGTGATAGGGAGGCGGAGGAGCGAGCTACGGAGCCACTGAGCCAGTTGATCGAGATAGATAGTGCTGCGGTACGCTATTATAGTGATTATGAGGTGTCGCCTGGAGTGCATCTACCCATTGCTAGGCAACAGCTTTATGCGGTCAACTGCGCCGTACTCAATGCGATCATCCAGCTCCTCAAGCAGCTACAATCGCAGGGTAAGGTGAGTCTGCAGTCCTTTTGGCAGCAAGCGGCAGAGAGTGCCTTGCGTCTGCGGGATATTTGGGTCAACGATTTGCCGACCAATCCCCGTAGCCTACAGCGCAAGTGTCAGCTCTACCAGTCGCAAGGCTACGAGAGTTTGATACATCGAGGCTATCGCAATAGTAATGCTCGCAAGGTCGATAGCGAGGAGCAAGTATCACTCCTCTTGCACCTGCTCTCACACTACAATAATCTAGACGATACGATGGTTGCTCGCCTCTACAACGTCATCTCAGACCAGCAGTCATGGCCACAGATTAGTGCCTCCACAGTACGCACCTGGCGCATCGATCATCAGAGTCTCATAGCCTATGGGCGTAAGGGTGAGACTAGATATAGGAGTGAGCAGACTATGACAGTACGGCGCAAGCGTCCCACCTCGGCACTAGCTATGTGGAGTATGGACGGATGGACTTGCGAGCTACTCTATCAGAGCACCAATGGCAAGCGCGTCACGACTTATCACAATCGTATGACAGTCGTAGTCGTGCTAGACGTATCGTGTAATTATCCCATAGGCTATGCGATCGGCGAGCACGAGTCGCCAGCCCTCATCAAGGAGGCACTCCGCAATGCCCTCCTGCACACCCGTGAGCTCACAGGGCAAATGCTCCGCACCAATCAGCTACAGAGCGACCACTACGCTATCAAAACCTTGTCACCGCTCTATGCTGCCGTAGCTGAGCGGGTCACACCAGCTAGAGTACGCAATGCCAAGGCTAAGCCCGTGGAGGCTTACTTTAACTACCTCAACACCACCTACTGCCAGACCTATAGCAACTGGGCTGGCAAAGGCATCACGACACGAGACGGCAAGCAGCCCAACGTAGATGCCCTCAATGCCCTGCGCAAGCAGTTTCCCGACCGCCAGGGCATCATCGCACAGATCTCTCACATCATAGAGCAGGAGCGCACACTCAAGCACGATGAGTATATGGAGCTCCTCGAGGCACTCCCCGCACAGCATCGTCTACCGCTCAGTCGCGAGAGCTATCTGCTACACTATGGAGAGACGACCCAGCGCACGCTCGCCATATCACCACAAGGAGTGCGCCCCACATTGCTAGGCATCAGGAGAGAGTACGACACCTTCGACCGCTCATGGCGAGAGCACAGCAGTGAGCGCTGGCTCATCAAGTACGATCCCGACGACCTCTCCGAGGTCTTAGCGGTCAATCCCGAGGGCACACTCCGCTACATGCTCCAGGAGAAATATGTACAGCCCATGGCACTCATCGAGCGCACCGAAGGAGATGCACGAGAGCTAGAGCGAGTCATGACCTACAATAAGGAGTTAGAGCGCGACACCCGTCAGGCGCTACTCGACCACCGCACGAGAGCAGCAGCCGTCATCAATACCACACAGCAGCAGCTCCCCCTCGAGGGGCACGAGCAGATCAAAGGTCTCTTAGGCAGACTCGTACTCGTAGACAGCAAGGGGCAGCACAAAGACGAGCGCTCACGTGAGCTACGACCCGATCCTCTAGAGGCAGACTATACCGACGAGCCTCTAGAGACACTCGAGGTAGAGACCTCTACACAGACAGACACACCCTACGACCTCCTATGGTGACAAGACACATTATATATATGTACCTATACAAATAGACCGTATGACACAACCCACTATGACCCCAGAGACCAAGAGCCGCATCACAGCCAGTCTCAGCGCTTATGTAGAGCGCAGAGGGTCGATCAACAAAGCCTCCAAGACACTCCAGGGAGTCTCCAGTGCCACCATCTCCAAGATCCTATCTGGCAAAGACGCAGACATCTCCGACGCCCTCTGGCGCACACTCTCAGCACAGCTAGCCACCACCGATCAGACCGGATGGCAGATAGCTGAGACAGGAGCCTACAAGACCATGCTCTTCCTCCTAGAGCACGCACAGCAAGACAGCCTCGTACTCGCCATCACAGGTGATGCCGGATCGGGCAAGACCGAAGCCATGAGACGATATGCCTACGAAGGGCGCAACGTCTACCACATCACCTGTGCCGAGTATCTCAATCGGAGGAGCTTCATGCTCCGAGTGCTACAGGTCATCGGGGTAGACAGTGCCGGCTCCACCGTCTCAGAGATGGTCGACGACATCATCACCGAGCTCAGCCGGCAGGAGAGACCGCTCATCATACTCGACGAGGCCGACAAGCTCACAGACCAGGTCCTCTACTTCTTCATCTCCATCTACAACGCTCTCGAGTGGCGATGCGGCATCGTACTCTCATCCACCAATTATCTCAAGCGCCGACTAGAGCGAGGCATGAGACTAGGCAAGCGCGGGTACGAAGAGATATGGAGCCGACTAGGACGCAAGTGCATAGCCCTACCACTCATCAGTGACGAAGACATAGCAGCCGTATGCCAGACCAACGGCATCACATCTTCACAACACATAGAGCGTATAGTACGAGAGGCCGAGCACGACCTGCGCAAAGTCAAGCGAGCCGTCTACGCCATCACAAAAGCCCAGCAAGAGACCCGACAGAACAAGTAATACTCACCCACTAAAGCATTATAGACACATGACACCACAGCAGCGCATCATACCACACAGACGCACCGTCACACTCACCGTAACCATACAGGCTCCCATAGCCACATCAGACAGCCAGCTCAGAGAGTACCTAGAGTACGAGCTAGCAGTCAATGGCGGCTGCATCTCCACAGACAATCCCTGCCAGCACCTACACATCAGCCACCTAGACCTACTACCATGAGCAAGCCCTCAGAGCAGATACTAGACGCCACACACAAGCGTCTCATCAAGCAGTACCACACACTCGCCAGCATGCTCGCCATGAGCGAAGACCAGAGAGCCACACTCCTAGCATCACTCGGAGTCACATCCTCACGAGAGCTCACACAGCCACAGCTCATAGAGCTCTGCAGCACACTCTCCAGCGAGCTAGCCAAGCGAGACGGCCGTAACGCATTAGACCCCCTACGCAAGAGACTCATAGCCGCCATAGGAGCCTACATCGAGCTCATCGGATACCAGCGTACCAACATAGCGCTCATCAAGTCCATAGCCACCAGAGCAGCAGGCGTCACACGATACAACGACATACCCCCCCACAAGCTCAGAGCGCTATACGGAGCCTTCACACGCAAGGCTCGAGACATACGATTCATACAGCAGCAGAGACAGGACCAAACCTCCCCCCTGCTACCACCCAAACAATCATAATATCAATCCAAACAGTACAAAACTATGACACAGACAGACCAAACACAAGTCCCCACAGCTCCCGAGACCACCATCTCACCCGAAGAGCTAGCAGCCTTCAGAGCTTATCAGGCACGCATCCAGCGAGACCAGCGAGACAAAGAGCTACGAGACACCTACGCACAGCTCGTCGACGACGAGATAGACGCAGCCACAGACATGCTCACACAGCTATCTACCGACATGGCAACCATCAAGGAGACCGTCATGAGCAACTTCCGATCAGTCATCGACATGAAGACCGAGACACTCGGTCTCTCCAAGCCACAAGGGCAGTACACACACACCTTCACCAACTCCGACAGCACCCGGCGCATCACCATCGGCAACTACACCATCGACAGCTACCGAGACACCGTCGAGGACGGCATACAGCTCGTCACCACCTACATACAGAGCCTAGCGCGAGATCAAGACTCACAGGCACTCGTCAAGGCCGTCATGCAGCTACTCTCACGCAATAGCAAGGGTCAGATCAAAGCCTCGCGCGTACTACAGCTACGCAAGATAGCCGAGGAGGTCGGAGACCCACAGTTCATACGAGGAGTCCAGATCATACAAGACAGCTACCAGCCCGAGATATCACGCAGCTTCGTAAGACTTGAGGTCAAAGACCCCTCCACACAAACCTGGACCATCGTACCACTCAACATATCAAACCTCTAACCCCACCACACACAAATGAGACACATCACACCCACACCCCCCGAGATACGCATCATGGTACAGACCATCGAAGAGATGCGACACACCCTCCGCAGCGAGCTCAACTACCTCGACGAGCAGCTAGACCGCCAGGTACCCTCACATACCGACATCACCGACTTCCTCGCACGCAGTGCCACCACACACCAGCAGATACGAGACCAGTACACCGCACGCATGTCCCCACCACCTGACCCCTTGAGAGGATAGAGGTTAGAAATTAGAGGTTAGAGTTTAGAGGTGCTGGAAAATAGACACCTGTCTATCATTCAATAGACACCTATCTATCAATCAAAAGACAGCTGTCTATTTTCCAGCACCCCCTCTAACCTCTAAAGCCTTATATCCAGATCTCCCAGCATCTCATCCAGCTGAGCCTCTAGCTGTCGATCGGTCTGCTCCGTCACCCCTACAAACTGTCGCTGTGGCACACAGATAGTCCATTGAGACTTGCGAGAGAGCGCCATAGCCTTGTAGCGCACATCACGACCACCACTCTTGCGGTACTGCCACCACCAGTAGCGACGCATCTTATCAGTCACCGGCACCACCACACGACCACCCTCATTATGCAGCGAAGCATACGGCATAGACGACGACACAGCCACCACATTACCACGAGCCACAAAGCTCAGGGAGTTGCGCAAATGACTATCACGGATCATCAGCGACCCCTTAGGATTAGGCACACGCACAGGAGCCCACCGCACACCGTTCCACACCTTACTCTTGAAGGCCGCCTCTGTCTCGTTCGACATAATCACCGCCAGCTTACGCGCCAGCTCATGCTCTATAGAGCGACTATCTAGTTGCATAGTGATGTCGTGTATAGAGTGAGTAGTATATCGATATCCGTCAGTATCCTGCTCTGCAGAGAGTCCTGGATCTGATCCATACCTAGTACGAAGTCTCTCGTAGCGATACACTCATCGCAGATAGTCTGTCTGTGGGCACTCTTAGCTCGCACAGTCTTTAGCTCTAGCACCTTATGCCAATGTCTGTCACAGCACCTTCTGAGGCTCTCCAATGCCAGCTCTGCCACCTCCCACTGCCACTCATCGATGTAGGGATAAGATAGCTGTATGATGGCTCTATGTAGAGCGCGCTCCTGCTCGTAGGAGGCACCTCCTAGAGACACATCTCTATATAGATAGGTCTTTCGGATAGAGTCAAACAGTTGGTTGTAGTAAGTATCCCCATGCTCTTCTCTTATAGATATGAGTTTATTAAAGTCCTCAAGAGACTCTTTATAAAGATCGGATATAGTCGATGGCTGCCTAGCATAGATCATATTAGCCACGGCTCTTATGACTACCTGAGCATGAGCATTGACAGGATTGTATGGAGGTGGAGTAGTAGTTATATCCATATTAATGAGTGGTTAAAAGCCCTTTAGGGCATAGCGACTACGCAAAGGTAGCAACTTTCATTCTCTTGCACAATTCAAATGCTTTCTCTATCTTTGCAGTGTCAAAACCACCAAGAGGACGGTGTAAAGTCCTCACCACTACATAGGTCGAGGGCTATTTTTATACCCGTCCAGCACGTAATCGAATCCAATCACTGGATACTCGCACCCCTGTGTGTTAGCTGTAATGGCGCACAAATACCCGCTTGGTGGTTTTGACAGCAGGACAGGCGAGTATCCACTTTTTTATACCAAACAGTTATGTCATATAACCAAGACAACCGTCCAGCTCAGACACAAAACGAGCACACCGCACGCCCACAGCTCACCGAGCTACTGCAGACCACGCAGCTCTGTGGCGTCTCCCTCTCCGTCTACGGCACCCCTGCCGAGCCACTCTTCCTCGCTAAGGAGGTCGCGGAGATCTTAGATCACTCAAAAGCCAGCGTAATGATAGACATGGTGGACGAAGATGAAAAGCTGAGGGAAACAATCTTTACCTCAGGTCAGAGACGAGAGATGTGGTTACTAACCGAGCAGGGTCTCTACGAAGTGCTGATGCAGTCGCGCAAGCCCGTAGCACGTCAGTTCAAAGCAGGCGTCAAGGCTCTCCTCAAGGCACTACGCACTGGCGAGCAGCCAACAGCTAACGGCCAACAGCCAACCCCCAACAGCCAGCCCTCCGGCACCTACCTACGCCGCACAGCACGACTCATGGAGAGCGTCAGCAATCAGATGCACGAGCTGCGCCGCCGCTTTGCCGAGCTCGACGAGGCAAGTCAAATGCTAGCGACCAGCCGCCAAGAGCCCACCCCCATCGCTGGCATCGAGCCGATCATCATGCGGGGCCGAGCTTGGTACCCGCTCAAAGCACTCCTCAAGAGCGTGACAGGCTCTAGGTACCCCAAGATAGATCATTACACCGAGCGTTACCCCGACCGCACGATGGTCTACTATCAGATGAGCTACTGCGACGAGCCCCTCGCCCACTACATCGTAGCCCGCACGGAGCTACAGCAGCGCCAAGAGGCACTCACAGCACCCCTATTTGATAACCTTTAATCCCACACACCACTATGAACCTAATACAACGTATATCACAGCAATACATCACCCGCCGGGTGAGCCAGATGAGCGCCAGCGAGCTAGGCGACCTGATCAACAGATGGTACCTCGAGGGCGACTGGTCCACACGCCATGCACTCCTCATCATCGAGGACGACGCAAACGCCCGCTGCACCCTCTTCGGCAGCCAAGAGCAGCTCAAGCGCACCCTAACCCGCCGAGCACTCAGCAATGTCGAGGTGATGAGCATGTTTCAGGACATCTTCCAGGAGATCGTCAAGCAGTACAAAGAGGATCAAGCCGACGAGTAGCCATGGAGAGACAGACTAAAAGAGAGTCCGACAGCCTCCAGCCAACAGCTAACAGCCAACGGGCCACAGCCCCCGACGGCTTCATCTACCTCTCCCTGCCCAGCAGAGAGCTACGCGCTGTCACCGGGGCGCTTCTCGATGTGACACAAGACGCCATCGCCTCAGGAGAGTACGACGGAGAGCTCATCTTCAACCTCTTCCTACTCCTGCGCACGCTGACCGACCAGATCCCGAGAGGCTAGCACTGAGAGCCTATACGACAGAGAGCCACGAGGACAATCGCTCCCCGTGGCTCTCTACTTATTTGCTTGTCTCAGATATAGTTGCTATCTTTGCAATGGATTCGAAAGAGTCTATGAGGATTACCCGGGTAATGCCGCTATTCTTCGCCCGCAGGGGCTAGCACTTCTTGTAAGTGTTAGCCTTCTGTCTTTTTATAGACGAGGGTTAACTCGAGGTTGTCTTCCATTATCCACACCTCCTGAACTTTCACCCCTTTCTTAATCTTGTTGGAAATAGATCTTGCTACGAAGTTCTCAGTCCAGTCGGGGTGCCTTTGAATGATGATCCTATCTGATTGTTCTAATCCTCTATTAAGCATATTCTTTAGAGCACGCTTGCCATCTGTCCCCTTTTCGTACCCCTTTACCTCTCGGTACACGCTTACGCCATCTTTGGTGCAACGTAGGTCGGGAGTCTTGTCTTCATACTGTGTGCCTATTAAATCTGCAAAGATCTCCTTGTAATCAAAGGCTTTTGCGCCACGTTGCATATTAGGAAGTATCTCGACATCCTCCCCAAGCTTAGCAAAGAAACGAGCCACAGAGAGGACTTGCTTATAGTCGCTAGCCTCTGGGTTTACATTGTCGTATCGCTGGATAGTGTGTCCATCCTTGGTAGTCTCTAAGACCTTCTTTTGGGGTACATATTTTTGCTTGAGCTTGCCATGTATCTCGCACTCGAGGTTGTCGCCTAGTGAGGTGGCGAGGTGGGGATTGAGGCAGTGCTTGTATCCACGCTTGCCGTAGTAGGGGTGGTGCGGTGGGAAGAGTACCTTGTCTCGCCCAGGATTATAGCGAAAGATCTCCTCGCGCCCCTCGGTCGTCTGCATAAAGGTCTCCTGACACCGCTCGGAGTTAGAGAGCGGGCGGGTGCCCTTGAGCGAGCGTATGACGTTGCACCGACAGTTCCACCCATTGGGCGGGTAGGCGTACGACCAGAAGGGATCCTCCACGGGTAGCGTCACCCCATCGAGTGCCGCATGATCGGGGCGCACCTTGTCATCACCAGCGGTGCTGTACATAAGGTCGCATATATCTGCATCGGCCGACTGCTCTGCCCACTTAGCCGCCATCTGCGAGGAGCTGACGGCAAAGTTGTACTCAGCGTGGAGCCAGTTGCGATTGTACTTCTCTCTGATGCCCGAGACGTCTTGGTAGAACTTGTTGAAGCTCTTGACACGTCCCTGCTCGTCTAGAAGTAGCTCGGAAGCCTCCTTGAGCTGGTGGTAGGTCTTGAAGCCCGAGAAGACGAAGACATCCTCCCTGAGTGAGTGCATCATCTCATCAGGTATCTTGTACTCGATGGTAGCATCGTCCAGAGGAGTTCCTAGCACATCGGCCGTCTGCTGTATCAGTGCTCTGACGGCAGGTTGCTGTAGCGTGTCTGGGGTCATCTCCTCCTGGCGCACTACGACCCTATAGGCGCGCTTGAGGATACGCTCAGGGATCTGCGGTGCTGGCGTCTTCTGTGGCTTCTTTCGCTCCTCCTCATCTGCGTCAGAGTGAGCAGCTAGGCAGGTGGGACAAGAGCAGTGGGTGCCGTATAGCTGGGAGAGTAGCTGATCGAGCCTGCGATACCTACTCCTACTCTCCCTTAGCCGAAAAAAGGGTCTTCCGCGTTGGCTGTTAGCTCTTGGCTGTTGGCGGTTAGCTGTTGGCGGTTGGCTGAGGCTTGTAGCATCGGAGCTAGAGGCGTCTCTCGTCGTCCTGTCACCTCTACGCCAAATCGCTCCCGTATCCACTCTGGGTCGACCTCATAGTGCGGTAGGAGCTGCGCGGTGCGCTGGAAGAGAGTCTCCGTATCGTCCTCACCCTCATAGACTAGTCTGAGTCCATCCGGTAGTACACCCATCTTATAGAGTGCAGGCAGGACGATCGTATTGCAGTAACGCTCTAGCAGGCGCCTGTCGGCAGCGCACTTGCTGTCTAGGAGCTCTTGCGCAGACTCCTCCTTAGATCTATTGCCGTGGAGTGTATCCTGCCCGACGACCGCCCCGCATACCTTGAGCGAGACAGACTGCTCGGCAGCTGTGATGAGGTTTTGGAATATAGAGCCATTGTCCGATACGCCTGTGCCAAAGGTAAGCTCCTCCGTCTGGTCGACGATAGCCCAGTTTGCCGCGCCCATCTGCTTCATCATCTGCACGGCACGGTTGAATGCCTCCGTGTCGAGCGTGTCCATCTTCAAGATGCGAGGCGGTATGCCGTATATCTCGCAAAACTCAGACCACGACGCCTTGGCGTGCATCCTATAGATCGTGTCAGGGGCACAGTCGAAGAGTACCCCCAGATCCTCTCTCGCCCCCACCTCAATGATCGAGGTACCATACTCTCGTAGCTCTCTGTAGTGTATCCCGTCATCGTCAGAGAGGTCTGTCAGTATGATCCCCTCTTGAGGCACTACATGCTGTCTCGGTATGAGCGTATAGGTAAAGAGCTGGTCATCGCCCGTAGGCGTTATCTCCATAACCGAGTGCCCCCACATAGGCGTCATCAGTAGCGTCTTGAGTAGGTCACCCCAGGCTGGCAGAGCAGAGAGCATACGAGTCCTCTCCTCGTCACATACTCCGCTGCTGTCTTGGATTGTGTAGGGTCTCTCGAGCGATCTCTCTATACGTAGATCTACCTGAGAGGATAGATGCGTGTCGTGGAGTAGCTCCTCGAGTAGCTCTACTAGACGTATGCGACGTGGTCGCTCGATCCTCTTAGCCTCTCTCTTGGCTCGTCTCCAGTCTGCCATATCACGAGCCGTGTCGTAGGCTTGTCGGCGTGTGATGCGATCTATCAGCTGAGCCGATCCTGTAGCTTTCTTGGTACTATTCATAGTGTGTAGTGGTGTGTAAGGTTAGTATGCGAAGTCTCTCTTAGGTCTCGACCCCATGGCTATTGTTGCCGAGGGTGTCTTGCCGTCAGCCTCTTTGCGGGTGGGTAGCCCCACGAGCGATATGGTACCCTTGGCGACATGCTCTAGGTAGTTGAGGTGCTCCTTGTAGACCTCTACGACCGATGTGTAGGCTAGGTCTATATTGTGTCTGCGTATGATGTAGTAGAGAGCTATATCCTTGATAATCTCTGCTAGGTCAGCCACCTCGGGCTGGCTACTGCTCATCGATGCGATAGCTGTGACATCATATCTATTGGCTAGGTATGAGAGCACCTTCTGCTGGGCAGCACGTAGGCAGGTGTCGGTGATGGCGTTGTTGTGGTCTGTGATCTCATCGAGCTTGTAAGAGTCGATGGCTGAGGTCATCTCTTGTGGTGATACGATCATATTTTGAGGGTGTAAACTGTTTAAGTGTCTGTTAAATCGGGTAGTTAGCTATGCCGTGCGGGGTTGCCGAGGGGCTTATTTTGGGGTTGTGTGGTGGGGTGCTATATGAGGTGACGCATTTTAAGGCGGTTTTTAGCGCATATCTCTAGTGGGGGTAGACTAGTTATCATTGCGAAAACGATATGAAATCCTAAACGGGGGGTACACCCCTTAAAATCGATTCGTCACCTCGTGGAGCATCGCTAGAAGCGTCTATCAGCTCCAGGGGGTACGAAATAGCGCATTCCAGAGGCATCGCCCATCGAACCGTGGTTGAGCTTGTAGATGGCACCCTCGAGCGCATCGGGGGCATCATCGTGCACTTTGCTACCTCGGTCTATGGATAGTAGCTGCTCGATGAGTACAGCCATACCAGGCGTGTCCCGCTCAGCCTCGCTCATCACGACAAAGCCCCGCTCGAAGAGTGGCTGTAGAGCCTCTATACGCGAGAACTTGTCGGGCTTGCGACGCTTGTCAGGTGTGATAGCCATCTGACTGCCTCGTATGCAGCCCTCCTTGTAAAACTCTGTGAGGAGTAGCTCCTGTATCAGGTTAGCCTCCATCCAGTATCGTATGTGCGCCTTGCCTGCTGCCCACGCCTCTATGTCGTAGTGCCAAGCGACCATCGCCTTGACAGTAGTCTGAGCTGCGTACGCCTTGAGTATGTGGTAGTAGCCCTCGTGTGTCTTACCCACTACGATGGTCGCCTTGTAGTCGTTTTGCTTGGAGCTACGCCAGGAGGGGTCTGTGTAGGCTACGATGCGCTGGTACTTAGAGAGCGGGAGCATCTTGCCATACTTGATCCACTCGGGGCGGAAGACGCTCCCCTCGGTGATTGGGGCATTGAGATACTCCTTGGCAAAGTTGCGCTCACCCATCGTCTGTCGCATCTCGTCGACCTCCGAGAGGGTGTAGTTCTGATGCCAGGTGACCTCTCCACGGTTGTCGAGTATATTGACGACCGTGTGGTAGATACCTGGACGCTCAGCGTAGCGTGCTAGTATGGAGCGCTTGTGGATGCGGTTGCCCACGAGGACAAAGCGTCCTCGCCCAGCTGCCATCGTGCCAAAGAGTGCCGACATCATCCAGTTGTACGCCTTAGCTGTGCGCGCATCGTTTTCGCATAGCTCATCATCATCGATATCGTCGATGACGATGAGGTTGGGTCGTAGTCCACGCTTTTTGAGACCTCTAGGCGACTGTCCTCGTCCTAGTGCGACGAAGGTAGTGCCATCGGCCGTCGAGAATCGTCCCGCCTGCCACTCATCGCCTCTCTCGGTCTTGATGTCAAAGTCTGTGCGATAAGCATCATTGTGACTTAGCTCAGCCTGCAGGTCGCCTAGGAGAGCAGTGGCGCTGTCCTCGCTCTTAGAGACTACGACCATAAAGTCAAAGCCTCGCGATAGTCCCCGCTTAGCTCTCGCCTTGATCCAGAGCGGTATGAGACAGCCTATATGCGTCGACTTAGCGTGACCACGTGCCCACTCGAAGAGTCCACGCAAACGGTCATCGTCGGCTATCTTGTGCGCAGCGTCTATCTGAAAGGCTCCGCAATCGGTGGTGCAGATATGGGGGAAGTAAGTACGACAGAAGTAGTTGTAGTCCTTAAGAGCAGTCTGTATGCGCTGCTCTCTATCAGCCTCCGTCTCTGCAATGTCAAAGGTAGTACTCTGTATGAGTGCCACACGGTCATTCCAGCGTTGGAGTAGCTCCTTGGAGGGTCTTTTGAGCGTCCTTTTAGTAGCCATTTAGAGGGTGTTTAGGGGGTTATAAATTAGGATAGTCGGTGCAGGCGAGACTCCTTGTTGAGGATGCCTACGAGGTGCCTGCCCTCGATGCGAAAGGTCACCTCGCCACCCATGTTGTTATCTCTCGAAGGCTCCTGGATGAGCGATCGGAGCTTGTTTAGCGGAGCGATCACCTCGGGGTTGTTTGTCGCTCCAGGATACTCGCCTACGAGAGCGTAGGTGGGGCCAGAGACGATACCACCCTCGGCAAAGGCTGTCGGCTTAGGCAGTGAGAGGAGTGCGCCTACGACGCTGGCTACAGCGCTAACGGCTGCAATGGGGCCGATGATGGGGATGCCTGACTGACTCTTTGCCGCTTCAGAGGCTGCGACGGATATATTGCCCGTGAAGAGTGCTAGGAGCTGTGGCAGTACTCCTGCGATGGCCGATAGGACGTTGGCACCCCATTGTAACCATGAGCTAGCGTTGCCCGAGACGATATTGCCTAGCGTCCCCATAATGCTGGAGATACCCTGGAGGTTAGACTGTACCCCCTTGGCAAAAGAAGTCCAGAGCTTAGCCGTACGCTCTAGTGCGCGCTTAGTCGCTTTGTAGAGTTGGTCGGCAGCTCCCTCGGTGACACCCTTTATGTCAAAGCCTTGCACAGCCTTGAGCGAGGGAGCTTTGCCCGAAATCTTTTGCCCCATCGATGAAGGATCTACCGAGGCACCTACCGAGATCGCACTTTGTAGCTCTTTGAGGAGCTTCTGGAGCTCATTGACCTTGCGCTGCATCGTGACAGCCTCATCGAGCGAAGCCCGCTGCATACGCTCCTGCAGACGGGAGATGTTGTTTTGCAGTCCCTCGATGGTGGTGAGGTTGTAGATCTTCTGCTGCTCGGCAGAGCCTGCGCCACCCGTATCTGTGGGGAGAGTCTCCGCAAGCGGGCTATTCGCAGCAGGAGCAGTCGGGGTAGAGCTGGCGTGTGCTAGCTGTAGGTCTCGCCGCTGCTTGTTGAGATTCGCCAGCTTGTTCTGCAGAGCTTGATAGCTCTTGTCTAGGATGCCTACACGCTGCATCTCCGCTTGGGTCTCTTGGATCTGCTTGTCGAGGTTCGCCAGCTGAAAGCGCCACGCCTCTTGGCTCGCATTAGCGCCTTGCTGCGCTGGTTGCTCTGCAGCCTTGTCTCGCAGACCGAGATACTCGCCCAGCTTACGGCATACCCTGTCGATAGGTGCTAGGAGCTTGTCAAACCACTGGATCAAGTCCATAATCCCCTCTGCCACGACTCCGATGACCGTGCAGACGATCTCTAGCTGCTTGGCAAGCCACCCAAAGGCGATCTTGATAGCTCCACCGACAATCTTACCAATGAGGTCAAAAGCGGGCTTAAGACGCTCGTAGAGCATACTCCACAGCGCTTGTAGCTTGCCCCACGTCTCTTGTACCGACTGGTGAAAACCCTCGAAGTGATTGTATGCATAGACCACACCTGCCACGAGCGCCGATATAGCGGTGACGACCGCTCCGATAGGATTGGCACGGAGTACGGCGTTGAGCCCTTTCTGAGCGACCGTAGCGACGGTTGTCTTAATCGAGAAACCCTGGAGCATCTTGCTGGCGGCAGCGATGATCGGGATAAGCCCCGAGAACTTGCTCACCTGCTCGCCTATGATGCCTGCCATCGGGAGAAGCGACCCCGAGAGACTGGTCATTGAGATGAGCACGTCGTCAATCTTGGCACGCGCCACCTCCATCTTGTGCGCCCAGGTATCGTTGCGGATCTCCGCCTGCTCCATGGCTGAGTTGGTGCCAGTGACCGCTGTGGTCATCTCCTCAACAGCGTCAGCGTTGGACAACAAAAACTGCGCTGCCACCATGTTTTCTCTGCCGAAAGCCTTAGCAAGGAAGGTGGTACGCTCTACGGGGCTCTGCATCTTGTCTAGCTCCTGCTGGATAATCTTCAGACCACCCACGAAGCCGGTCTTAGAGACATCGATGCCTAGCCTCGCCTGCATGGCGACGAGCATGTTGCGCATAGCGGTACCTGCCTCGGCTCCCTTGGTGTTGTTTTGTGCTAAAACCTCCAGTGCGCCTGCCGTCTCTTCAATTGAAACGCCCGCCGCATTAGCAGCTGCACCCGCGATTTTGAAGCTCTCGGAGAGGTCGACCACCTCAGCACCACCAACCCGCGAACCAGCTGCGAGGACGTTGACCACACGAGATGCCTCAGACGTCTCCAGGCCAAACTGATTGATCGTCCCTGCCACCGCGTTGGCAGCGTCCTCGAGAGGCAGGGCTCCCGCCTGTGCTAGCGTGATGGTCTCACGCTGTAGCTCCTTGAGCGCATCGATGGGAACGTCTATCTGACCTGCGAGGATAGCAAAGGCTCGCGCCGACTCGCTTGCGCCTAGTCCGCTAGCCTTGCCCACCTCTCGTGCGGTCTGCTTGAGATCCTCCAGCTCGTCGCCTACAGAGCCAGTGATGGCGGAGAGGTCGGCCATGGACTGTTCATAGTCCACAGCTGGCGAGGCTAGCTTGCCGAGCGTCTCGCCTACCATCTGCACCTGCTGGATAAGGCTAGTCAGCTCGATGTTGCGTATCGACTTATCTATGGCGTCAAAGGCTTGTGAACCCTTTTCGCCGGTCTGCTGTGCCTCTTGTCCTGCATCCTCTAGCTTGTTGTCTAGCTTGTCGACAGCTTCTTGCGCCTTGCTCGTGTCGAGAGGCACCTCGCGAGGCTTCTCGGCCGTCTCGGAAGTCTCTTCTAGCTTGTCGTCTAGTTGATTTACCGCTTCTTGCGCTTTGCTCGTGTCGAGTGGCACCTTGTGGGGTCCCTGCGCCTTGCTACTGAGCTCCTGTATGTCTGCTGAAATATCTGAGACCGCCTGTGTGGCCTGTCTTATGTCGGCCTCGATGCGTATGCGCTTGATGATGTCTGCCATGGCGTGTGGTGGGTCTATTGGTCGTTGGGGTCTAGTAGATTATCTCGCTGTAAGCACTCCTGCACATAGATGTCTTGCAGGCGAGTCAGCTCCTGCACGAAGGCTGTGTCTGTGCTTAGCTCCTTGCCTCGCTGTATAAGCCAGTCACCGAAGCCACTCAAGACGCTGATGATGTCGTCTACGGTGGTCTCGTGCTGTAACTCTTTGATCTGCTTGCATATCTTAGAGATGGCGTCTGCCGTATCAGCGGGGGCGCCCATCTCTATGAGGCTGTCTAGCTGTGTGAGTAGCTTGCGGTAGAGACGTCGTGGGGATAGGAGCTCGGCTGTGCGATGCTCTTGCCATGCGCCTCGTCGCTTCCAGGAGGAGAGGGTCTGAGGTGTGGTGCCGACGCGCTGGGCTATCTCTTTCATGGGAACTTTGTCCATGTATAGTCTGCGTGCGAGGTCGTACTTGGCGGGGTCTCGTGGGGTGAATGTGTTGGTACTCATGGTGGTAAGGTCTATTTGCTTAACTTTGTGGTGCTATGAAAGGAAGTAAGAATAAGGGGCTACATGAGAATTACTTGCGCCGTGTGGAGCTCGTCCAGCGGCTTACTGCTCAGTACTACGAGCCAGAGCGTCTAGATCGTTGCTATATGCAAGTGTGGCGACACAAGGTCTACCCGCTCTATCCTTGCTGCTATCGCACCTATCTGAAGATGCTCAAGGTTGATGTACCTCGTGAGCGAGAGCGTATGCGTCAGGCTATGAGTCGTCCGGAGCATGTGCGCTGGGTGCAGCCAGGGTTGTTTTACACTGAGCCGTCATCGCACTCACTCATGCAGTAAGCCTCGCAAGCGAAAGTGCAGCTTGAGCTCTGAGAGGGTGCGCTGACGCATGCCCTCGTCAAATCCTAGATAGGCCATCTCGCTATCTATTCCCGTGAGACGCTCTACGACCTCTGGTATGAGGCTGTAGGGCGTCGTTGCTTTTGCGATGTGCTGGCTGGGTGCTGCATAGTTGGCTACGGTAGAGCAGTCGGTGATGAGGCGTATGTCGATCGTTAGGATCGCCTCTGAGCAACCTTTGTAAGGTGCGATGCTTTCGCCTGTGAGTGAGACGAGCAGGGCTGGGGTGGCGATGGGGGGACGAGCTGTCTCGCTGTCGCTGTACTGATCGAGCTGTCCCTGATCGAGAGCTACGTATCGGATCTGCTCGATGGAGGCGAGTCGCTCTAGAATGGTCTCGATGGTTTGGGGGCGGATTAGGGTGGTCATGGCTTTAGAGATTAGAGATTAGAGGGGAAAGGAGAGATTAGAGGGGGAAGGTCTAACTTCTAACCTCTAATTTCCGAATCGGCGCATCATGCGCTCTATCTCCTCGTCTGAGGGTCGCTCATGCGCTTTGTCGGTGTGGTTATGTTCTTGTGGTGGGTCCCAAGGTAGCGGTAGCATCTGATAGATAGATACGCCCTCCTTGAGGTATGGTGCTATGGCGTGCCAAGCGATGAGTCTGGTCTGCTCCCACTGGTTGCGATAGGTGCGCTCCTGGTGGGTTGTGATGGCCTCTGCTATGGCGCGCCACTCGTCTAGGGTGAGTAGGAGGAAGTCGCTATAGCTGACTCCCCCCTCGATGATGGCTGTGGCTAGTGTCTCCTCGATGCTAGGCATATTGTGTGGTCTCTAGCTTTTTGGGTAGGCTGCGTAGGGTGAGCTCAGTCTCTCCCTGGACTATGTCGTATCGATAGCCTAAGACGTAGTAGCTGTGTCCAACTCGTCCTCGTAGCGTACAGCTCTGCGCTGGCTCTATACAGCTCTCTGTGAGTGTGGTGCAGGTGATGCGGTCGCTCTGGCTGCCAAAGAGGGCGAAGAATGCTCGTGCCACACGCTCTGCGGGTGTGATGCTGATCTTGGGAAGACGCTCTAGGGCGCCTCCCTGGGCATCTCGGAGTAGTCCTTTGAGTGCTGGCGAGAGTGCTATGCGGGGCATCTGGGTGGTGTAGCTGAGTGCTATCTCGTCGCCTTGTCTGAGGTAGCCGTCATCGCGGTCGCAGTCTAGATAGCTCTCGTACTGAGGGTCTCGTCGCCATAGGTGATCGATGGAGATGTGTCCTATCTCTACTTGGCCGGGCGCGAAGGTGCCTATGTTGTCGCCACCCCGTATGCGCCAGAAGCGCATCGGCAGGTAGACGATGAGGTAGCGGGGCGTAAAGGTGTAGTGCTTGTAGTCGCTATATAGTTGCATCTCCTTGTCGTGACACTCGATGGTCTGCGGAAAGGGGGCGTAGACCTCCCACTGCATGGTGGCTAGAGCTCCGCCCCGCAGGTCGTCGGTATTGACATAGCTCCACGGCAGATGGCGGTTTATCTCGTTGTGGTACTGCGAGTAGTCTAGGTGTGTCAGGCTCGTGCGGTGAGCGTTTTGAGCTGCGCGGGAGGTGTAGGAGGCTGTTTGGTCTCGCACCTTGCCGTAGTAGTAAGCGATGGTCTGACCATTTGGCTCGGCACGCTCCTCTTCCGGTACGGCGGGTAGTGACCGACAGCCTTGTGGCTTGCCTATGTTGTATCCGTACATGTGGTGTGTCCAGGTGGCCTGCATAGTGCCTCTCCACAGCTCGTCTGCTAGGTGGCTCTCGATGACTCCTTGTATCTGGTCGTGCTCATCTTCGGGCCAGGTAGTGCCGGGGAAGCCTATCTCGATGGCTATCTTAAATCCCTTGGCACCTCGTGGTAGCTGGTATGGGAGGGCGATGGCGATGGCCTCCTCGTCTTTGTAGTCTACGATGAGGCTGTCGTGTGTCTGGCTCTTGCGAGCTGATCGTGCTAGGGTCTCTGTGGCAGACAGCTCCTGGAGGGGTATGCTGAGTGTGGGCAGTGTCTTGTACCAATTGTAGGGCTGGGCTACGGGTAGGGGTGCTTGTGGGGGCTTGATGATGGTGTAACTGTCTGTCCTATCGGTGGGTAGGGTGATGCGTACGGAGCCCAGTGCGCTGTCAGATGCGAGGGTTGCTGACTCGATGAGCGGGTGTGGAGGCTCTTCGAGGGCTAAGTTGTGTGGGGTGTGGTGTGTGGTCTCGTAGATTTGGTACTGCCCTTGGTGGGGTACTATGGTGAGGGCTAGTGAGGAGAGTATGCCGTCGACGATCTCGCCTAGATGGGCGTAGGTACGGCTATTGTCAGCTCCCTCGGTGAGGTATATCTCGGGAGCTATGTAGCTCTCGGCGAGCATCTGGCGGAGTGTGTCGCTGATGGAGATGGTGAGCGGGAGCGAGAGGCTGGGTGAGGGGATGCGCTGTATGGCTGCTTGGAGCAGATCGTAGAGGGAGATGAGTCCGTAGGCGTTGGTCTGTAGCGCTCTGATACGGAGCTCGTAGTCGTCTAGGAGTGCTAGCCCATCTACGGCTGTGAGGGTCACATCGTATGGGAGTGCGGTGTACTGCTCCTCGTATAGACCGGGCTGTATGATACCTCGGAATATGCGCTCATTGCGATGCGTGACGATGAGGTGCCAGGGGCGGGAGTCGTGGAGTATGTGCTCGTATGCGTAGTGGCTCTCGGAGAGGAGGGTGATGGAGCAGCGCTGTCGCCAGCGTGGCTCGAGCGGCTCGCGTGTCTCTAACTCTAGGATGATCGGGCTGGCTCCCGAGAGGGCTATCTCTCGCTGTGGGTCGACGTCGGTGGCTCCGTGCCGCATGAGCTGGACGATGGTGTCGCTGCCACTGTAGGCTATGTATCGGGTGTAGGGCATGGGGGGATTAGAGGTTAGAAGTTAGAGATTAGAGGTTAGAGGGGAGAGAGAGATTAGAAGTTAGATATTAGAGGTTAGAGATTAGAGGAGGAAGGTCTAACCTCTAATATCTAACCTCTACTACGTCCACGGATAGGGTGAGGAGCTGGAGGTGACGAGCCATGCTGTAGCGCTGGCTCGCACGAAGCGGTAGGTGGTGTTGTTCGATAGCCACTGATTGACGCTTGTCGAGCTACCTGGCAAGCCGTAGAAGGAGTGCCCATTTGCCGAGAGGTAGGCTTTGCGGCGTGTCTGTATGTAGATGGAGCGACCGATCTCAGCTCGGAGCCCTGAGAAGGATATGTACTGATCAGCGCTATCGCTGGTGAGGAGCCAGTCTCCGTATCGTGGGTATAGTGTGGTGCTACCACTCCGCTTGCGTGTGTCTGTGTTGAGGACGGGGGTAATCTTTGTAGTGGCTTGGAGCTGGGTGAGTTGCGCTGTGAGGGAGTCTACTTGTCGCTTGAGCGTCGTGGTCGGAGCGTAGCGTGAGGCGTATCTGAGGCTGTGTGTTGGGTATTCTGCAGGCCATGCTAGATGGAGTCACCTCCTTGCTGACGTTGCGACAACTATTGTGCACAGAGCTAGATATGTACCCACTATCGGATATGGTATAGCTCCGTGAGCTGTCGATCTCTTTGACGATGTTGGCTATGTAAGCGAAAGCGTTGTCGAGGTGCAGTCCTAGGGCTCTCTTATCGATCTCTCCTTGTAGAGAGGATACGCTGTTGGCTAGTTCTAGCTTGTCGGCTTTGTCCTTGACGCTGTTGGCTAGCTGATCCTGCTGTCTGAAGAGCTGGGGTATATCGCCCTCGTTGGGGTCTAGTAGGGTGCTAGCGAGCGAGGTCAAGCTCGTGCTCACATTGCTGATTCTGTTGTCTAAGTCCTCGGGGGCGGGCGTCCAGTCGGTCGCTATGGTGCCTCGCTCGAGCTTCCAATCGTCTGCGAATTGTACCCAATCGCCTACAACTCCGTATTCTCGATTGGGTGATTGAGCATAGAATAGTGAGTTTGCCTCAATCGACCTCTTGAAAGAAACGGATACTCTCTGCCAATCATCAGTTATAGTGTGGGCGACTTTTGAACTGGTCCCTTTGTTTGGATAGTCCGGAATTACTCCGAACTCAAATGTACCACGTCCTCGGACGCTAAACGAGAGAGTGTACTCTCCCAGCTCCTTCTTTAAGTCTATAGTCGTGTACGCAGATAGATTATTAAGCCACGACCACGAGTTCCACTTGTCTTTCGCAACAATGGTTATCTTCATCTCCTTGCTGTCTATTGTCAAAGACTTAGCGGTGTCGCTACCGAACCATAGCTTATTAAAGTATCCTGCCCGTATTAGATTGCGTCCTCCCACTCGGATGGTGTCTTGTGATGTGATGCGTGCGGTGTACTCGATCATGGACTTTAGATATTAGATATTAAAGGTTAGAGGGGAAAAGATGTAGGGACGCTCGGGGGGTCGTCTCGCTGGTACTACAACGGACGCCCTCTCACTAGACAAAGGGTTACACGTGGTTAGACGCCTAGATTGTCTTCGTCTTGTGAGCCACCGCCTACGTGAGTCGCTCGAGCTGTATGTCGTAGTAGGGTGCTGAGCCGTCTGTGGGGGTGACTATATCCTTGGCGAGTACATAGCATCTGGAGCCGGTGACGGTGCGCTCCTTGGGGTCTGTGGTGCGCCCCTTATTGACCGTCCACTTGAGGCTGTTGTAAAAATCTGCGGCCGCTTGTCCCATCAGCAAGTTATTGGCCTGAGCATAGTGCAGGACGGCTTGTTGCTGTGTGGTGGGGTCTTTGGGGTTTCCTACGTCCATCTTGCCGTTGCGTATCTGCCCATCGATAAAGACCTTTACGGAGTAGGTGTTTCGATCTCGATCGTTGAGCATCTGGGAGACTTTGTTGTTGGTGGGTAGCTCTTGGATCTGCTGAGAGAGAGTCTTGCCGGTGGGGAGGGTACCAATCTGCTTTTTGAAGCTATTGAAGGTTGATGCTTCGAGCTTGTTACTGAGCGCTGTGGTGTGGGTCTTGATGGTTCCCTCGGCAGAGGTTAGTCGGTCGCTAGCGGTCTTGAAGTCGCCCGCTAGGAAGTTTTTGTAGGTTGATGCCTCAAGCTTATTGCCGAGCGCTGTGGTGTGGTTCTTGATGGTTCCCTCGGCAGAGGTTAGTCGGTCGCTGGCGGTCTTGAAGTCGCCCGCTATGAAGTTTTTGTAGGTCGATGCGTCGAGCTTCTTAGTGATGTCTGTCTTAGCGGTCGAGAGATCTTGCGTGAGCGTCGTGGTGTGGTTGGTCAGCTTGGTCGAGATCACCTTAAAGGAGTTGTCTTGCGTCCACTGATCAGGAGCTATGGTGCCAGTCTTGATGCCCTCACGGAGTGTAGCAAAGTTGGCTGATAGGCTGGTGTCTCCCATAATGCCGTTAGCGAGGTGCTCTAGGGCATTTATGTTGACGAGGATTGTGTCCCGGTCGGTGGAGTCGGTGATGTGGCTCTGCCACTCGAGTATTGTTGCCATTGTGTATTAGGTTTTGATTGTTAATGTCTAATGTCTAATCTCTCATCTCTAATCTCTAGTTCCTTGATAGCTGCTAGTATTTCGTCACGATCTATGGTGTAGCCCACAGTGCAGGCACTCTGGAAGTCATCACGCGTGATGACCACGCTGGCAGCACCTAGATGGTTGGCGGCCCATAGGCTGTCCGAGATGCCGATGCGGTCTCGCCCCTCCTTATTGCGTCGATACCATCGAGGCGTGATGCGCTTATTCTCTCCGAGTAGGAGTGGCGTATAGTCTCGTCCTGAGGGGGTATGCACGACTCGGCACTCGATCGTATAGGTATCTGTGCGCTCCTTGAGAATAGGCGATCCAGAGGTACGAGCCTCGACGCTGTACTGCTGGTTGAGCTGCACCAAGCTACCTGCGATGAGTGAGAGGCGCTCATCGATGATATGGAGCTGCTGAGAGCCTTGTAGCGTGTACACTCCACGACAGGTGATCTCGCTGAGGAGACGCTGTATGCCTGGCTCTATAAGCTCTTGTGTCGATAATGCCTTGTAGATGCGCCACGCTGTGAGTGTCACCGAGTAGGTGGTGCGAAACTGACTGATATCCTGCCAGGTGACCACGAGAGACATACCCACGCCTACCTGCGTCGTGCCTCGATACCACTCTGGGGCAAAGTCTGCCGGCAAGAGATCGGTCAGGTCACTGCCGTCATGCCCGTAGATGCGCAGGTGTAGCACCGTCTCACGCACCCCGTCCTCGTCTAGCTCTGAGCCATGCTCGCTCTCTATGACGAGGGTGAAAGGGGTACGCTCACGCTGCAATCCGCGCATATACTCCTCTAGGACATCGATCCTATCGATGATCGGGTCGACCTCCCCTGGAGGCGTGATGCGGCGAGACGGACGTAGGTAGATCATACGCTCCTAGCGATACTACTAGAGTGCTAGAGTGACCTGTGAGAGCTCGTCAGGAGTCATCATATCGGCCATAGCCTCGGGGCTGTCGTATGGCCACTCATACCCCTCTCTGCGGGCGCTACTGCGCGCTACACAGTAAACGAAGGTGATCGTGTCACTCAGATCGTCGGAGGTGATCTGGCTCGCCTCACGACCAGTCAGACGCTTGAACTCTAAGAAGGCTCCCATCGTAATGACTAGTGGGTAGCGCTGCCCCTGTATGATGAGGGACGATGTCGATTGCTGATCTTGCATAGTAATCTTGGGGGTTGGAAGGTTAATTCGAGGGCAAAGTTAAAGTACACCTCCCCGTATAGCCAACTGCATGGTAACGGATATTCAATTGGTTTGCAAATAGTTGCACTCTTGAGCGACCTTTGCAGTGTAATAACATTTTCCCCCCCCCTCATGTCCCAGCAGCAACTCCCACTCATCGACCTCGTGATCAACGACGAGAGCATCGTCAACGATCGCGGATACAATGTCCTCAACAGCGGGCTAGACCGCACACGCTACGATCTAAACCCTATATGCCTCTACATGCACGATCTAGAGCGTAGCATAGGTGTATGCGAGCAGCTACGCATCGAGGAGAGCAAGCTCATCGGCTCCTTTCGCTTTGACCCTGGCGACCCCCTCAGCTGCGAAGTGCATCGCAAGCTCTCGGCAGGATTCCTCAAGGGATGCTCGGCAGGCTTTTTCATCAAAAATATGCAGATGAGCGACCAGCACGACACCGTCGATGAGTGGGAGCTCGTAGAGGTCTCGATCGTCACGATCCCATCGAATAGGGGTGCCGTCAAGCTATACCACCAAGACGGCACCCCCGTGACCGACGAAGCTTCATACCTACAGCAACTCAAGAGCAATATAAATATGAACACCGAAACACCTACCCACACCGAGCGAGAGACACTAGCACTCTCCGCTCCAGCACTCGAAGCACTAGGTCTAACTAGTGGAGCAACCATCGATGACCTATCACAAGCCATCGTAGACCTAGCTACTCAAAACAAAGCACTCCGCAAGACCATCGACGATGCACACCAAGCACGGCGAGAGGCACTACTACTAGACGCCATCCAAACTGGTAAGATAACCGCCGACCAGCGACAGCGCTACACCGACCTCTACGACACCGACCCCGAGCTATGCGCATCCATACTCGCAGACCTCGCCACACGTAGCTCCCTATCAGATCAGCTACAGCACTCCAAGACCGCAACAGCTCACACTGACCGATACGACGGCTCCTGGGACGAGCTAGACCGCAAGGGACTACTAGCTGAGCTACGAGCCACGGACTACGAGACATTCTGCGACAAGTTTCGCGCACGATTTGGCACCGAATACAAACCTGAATAGCCTTTAGCCTTTGGCTCTTAGCCATTAGCTAGCCAACAGCCCCCTAATCTCTAACCTCTAACATCTAATCTCTACATGGCACTAACCACAGAAATCTGGATCAACGCAATCATCGGTGACCTCTTTGGCACCGCATCGGCCATCACCAAGTCTGTAGACCACTCAGACTTCGTTGACAACAAAATCGTACACGTACCCAACGCAGGAGCACCCAGCAAAATAGCCAAAAACGCTACCCAGCTGCCCCTCTCCGTCTCCGCACGAGAAGACATCGACCTGACATACACCATCGACGACTACAAGATATACCCCATGCTCATCACAAACGCTGAGCAGGTCGAGCTATCGTACAACAAGCGCCAAAGCGTCGTCAGCGAAAACCGCGCCCACCTCTACGACACCGTCTCCAAAGACACCTTCGCCAAGTGGATCGCCGGCGCCAAGCCCGTAGCCAAAGGCAGCAAGACCGTCAAAGAGTGGATCCTAGATGCTGCACGACAGTTTGCCACAGACTCCGTACCCCAGGCAGACCGATACGTCATGCTCTCGCCCGACAGCTACTACACCCTCCTAGGCGAGCTATCATCACAAGAGCAGTTCGCATTCTCAGCATCGGCCGACTCCGCTCAAGGCATACTAGGCTCGCTATACGGCTTTAACATCGTCAGCGAGTACCTCCTACCCGCCAAGGTCGAGATGCTAGCCTGGCACAAAAACTCCCTCTCACGAGCCATGAGCCCCCTGACACTCTTTGAAAACGAAAAAGACCCCACCTACTACGGAGACATCATATCCGGAGAGCTACGCGCCGGTGGCGCCGTAATACGCAAAGACCTCAAGGGCATCTACGTCATCGATGACGATGGAGTAACCGACACGCTAAGCGAGTAGACTTGAGAGGTTAGAGGTTAGATATTAGACCTCCGATCCCTAATCTCTAACCTCTAACCTCTAATCTCTAACCTCTAAAATCATGACCATCAAACGAAACAACCCTGGCAACATACGCCCACGGCGCGAGAAGTGGCAAGGAGAGATCACCCCGCCAGGATCTCCCTTCTGTCACTTTTCCTCCATTGAGCTAGGCTGTCGCGCTATGCTCAAGCAGCTACGCAGGTACATCATCACCCACCGCTGCAACACCATACGCAAGATCATCGCTCGATGGGCTCCCCCCAGCGAAAACAACACCGAAGCATACATCCGAACCGTCGCCAAGACACTCGGCATCAGCCCCAACGAGCCCCTCACCGCAACCCAAGAGACCCTCATCGCCCTAGCAGCCGCCATGACCATCGTCGAGCACGGCCAGAGCGTCCCCCAGGAGACCTGGAGCAAAGCTTACACACTAATCTAGCTTTTAGCCATTAGCTAATTAACAGCCAACCACCACCCGCCATGATAGACACATTATTCTTCCTCCTAGGACTACTCATCGGCTACCTCATCGGCTACTACATCCGTGTCTCTAGCTACTCACGACAGATAGAGATACTCATCCAAGAGGTACAGAAACAAGAAGAGCAAGTCCACAAGCTAATAATAGCCACACAAAGAGCATCAGCCACCTCCACCCCCTCCACACCATGCAGCGAATCATCGAAATAATAGGCGCACTCATCTCCGGAGGTATGGTAGCCATAATACTCGAAGCTTACCTCTCACGAAGACTAAGACACAACAGAGACCTCAGAGCCTATCGAAACACCGTAAACCTCCTCATGGACGACTACGCAAAGCTCATAGCCGAGCGCACCAAACTGCTCCGAGAGCTTAGCGACCTAGGCATAACTCCCGAAGACATCCCTGAGATGACCGACGACCAAACACCCCCCCTAGACTCAGACCAACCACCCGATGAGACTTAGCCTCCTACACATCACCACCACAGCACTCCTCCTCCTGACCCTGTCTGCCTGCCGCACCCGATACATCCCCGTCGAGCAGCACCACTACCACGACTCCATACGCATACTCTCCACAACAGACAGCATATACCGTATAGACTCCGTACTCATATACCAAGCCCCAGACACCCTCATCATACGTGAGCGCACCCTCCTGACAAACTACTCAGCAACCTCTGACACACACCGCACCCAAGACAGCGTACCGCCACTCCCCATACGACAACTAAACAAAATCATACAGCAACAACAACCACCCCCACGCCCACACCGCAACACAATACCCTACGCCATAGGATGCGCCACACCCATCATCCTATACCTCATTTATAGACTCATCATCAACCTCATCAAGCACAAAAGACTATGGATATAACCTACATCAACGGCTCAGACATCATGCTATACCTAGACGGCAAGCCATCACTAGCAGCCAAGAGCCACAAGATCAGCTGTAAAACAACCACCAAGCAGATCATCACAAAAGACGTACAGAATTCACTCTACGCACAGAAGATCGTCACCCGCATCGACGTCTCAATATCTTGCGATGCTCTCGTCGCCGTAGGTGACTCCAAGACTTTCGGCTCTACTGAGCTACTAGCCAAGCTCAAAGAAGCAAAGACCGTAGACCTACGATACGGCAACAAAGACAACACTGGGACTTTCGAAGAGGGCAAGTTCATTATCGACTCCATCGACATCACCTCACCAGCAGGCGAAGAAGCAAGCTACACAGCAACCTTTTCAAACTGTGGAGAGGTCAAGACCGTACCAGCCTCCTCCGCCACCCAAGGGTAGCAACAAACCAAAGGCGAGCGAGCTACAAAAAAAGCTCCCCTCGCCTCACGTAGGAGACTCTCACATCCATCCTACGCACAAAGGTGCCAAGACACCACGACAAGGAGAGCAATAGCTCTTGTGTCGGTGTCTTGGCACCTCGTATTATATATTGATGTGAGAGTGCCACAAAGATACAACTAATACGCAACTTAACCGCAATTTCTTCGTGGCAAACTATCATTTAACCTACACCCAAGCCCCCTTGCCATTTCAAGGGCAGAAGCGATTTTTCATCCAGCAATTCGCTCGGCAGATAGCTCAATACCCATCAGACTCCACCTTCGTAGACCTCTTCGGAGGTTCTGGACTACTCAGCAGAGTCTGCAAGGATATACACCCCTCCGCTCGTGTCCTATACAACGATCACGACCACTACTCCGATAGACTCGCTCTAATACCTCAGACCGAGACTATACGCCAGCGATTACTCCCCCTAGTGGCTCACGTACCTCGCTCCAAGCGCATCGATCCAGCCACCGTACACCGCATCTGCAATGTACTACTCGCCTGCCAGCAGGAGGGTCTACTCATAGACTACACCACCATATCCACCTGGCTCCTATACACGATGCACTACTGCGACTCCATCGATGCGCTCTCTGGCAGGTCGCTATACAATAGCATCCCGACCACTCCGATAGCACCTGCTAGAGATTATCTAGCAGGCCTAGAGGTAAGACACACCGACTACAGACACCTTATCACCGAGTGCGGCAACGACCCCAAGGTCATCTACCTCGCAGACCCGCCATACCTAGCGACCAACACCAGCCAATACCAGACTGGCTGGAGACTGGAAGACACATTAGAGCTGTTAGGACATCTCAATGGCAAGCAGGTCATATACTTCACCTCAGCCCGAGCTGACCTAGTACCTATACTCGAGTGGGCAGAGAGCACACTCAATGCCCGAAATCCATTTAGCAGAGCGACCAAGCATCTACGACGTAATACCACCAACGCCAACAACCACTACACCGATATAATGTATGTCGTGCGATAAGAGCTACAATTGGACGCTCACAGAGTTCCCACGGAAGAAGTCTGGCACCGTATTTACATGCTTCGCAGGTGGCGGTGGCAGCTCAATGGGATACCAGCTAGCTGGCTATGATGTCATCGGGTGCAACGAGATAGACCCACGTATGATGCAGGTATACCAGCGCAACCTAGCTCCTAGACTGACCTACTTGGAGCCAATACAGACTCTTGTGACTCGTGATGACCTGCCTCCAGAGCTATACAATCTAGACATCCTCGATGGGTCGCCTCCCTGCTCGACATTCTCAATATCAGGACTGAGAGAGCGCTCTTGGGGCGTGCGCAAGCACTTTCGCGAGGGGCAGTGCAAGCAAGTCTTGGACACGCTATTCTTTGACTTTATTGCACTTGCCCGCAAGCTCAGGCCAAGGGTCGTAGTCGCAGAAAACGTCAAAGGGCTACTCATGGGATCTGCCAAAAGTTACGTAGACCGTATATATAAAGAGTTCAACGCAGCAGGCTACAACGTGCGACACATCCTCTTAGACGCTCAGCATATGGGCGTACCGCAGAGACGTGCTAGAGTGTTTTTTATAGCATTTAGGGAGGATTTAGCGCCCATTAAACAGCCACTAAAAGTCTATTCAAACAGTCAAGTAGTGACCGCCAAGGAGATCTCAGACTACCAGGGACGAGAGATCAAGTCCACAATCGCTCGATGGCTATGGGAGCATAGAGCCGTAGGAGATCGCACGCAGGCAGACGCCAGTGTCAGACTGCGCAATAAGAGGAGTAGCTATAATCATGCGTACGTGTACGCAGACAAGGTTTGCCCGACACTCCTAAGCAAGTCTGACTGCCTCATGCACTTCTCACAGCCCCGCTATCTGAGCCAAGCTGAGGTCTGCAAGATCTCCTCATTTCCCCTAGACTACGACTTCTGCGGCCAATCCCCGCACTACATTTGTGGTATGTCCGTACCACCACTAATGATGTATCACGTCGCCTGTGCCATTAGAAGGCATATATACCTCTAAATGAGCGTGATTGCTTGCCTAGGTGAAGAAGTTTTCGTATATTTGTCATAGCAAAGGAGGGATACCCACTAGAGCTAAAAAACAGAATACAAACCAAGCAACAAACATAGTATGACACTACAAGAGATTAAGGCAGAGCTAGAGGGCTACACGCTAGAGGACATGGATATGGAGACGCTGTTGAGCTACAGCAGACAGACCAACAACTACTGCATCAACCTGAACCGCTCAGCACGAGAGATGCAGGACTACGACATATCTGGGATGCCGTTCGGCGGGGGCTTTGTGTGCGACCAGGTAAGCGAAGCTAGGCGCAACCTCTGTAGCTTGATAGAGGCTCAGGCACAGCTGTACAGCGACTTTTCAAAGCGACTAGACGCAGAGATGGCCAGACGTCAGGCAATCCAATGATGACACGACTATGACCGCCATAACCAACTTCGAGAGCGGTCTGAGCACCGCTCAGATTACAACCATCGAGCGCTATCTAGACTACATCTACTAATCGTCCCCAAGTAGATCCACCCCCTAAGTAAATATACAACCCACTAAAGAGAAGAGAGAGGAGAGCTACACTGCCCCTCTTTCTTTGTATCTAGACGACAGCTCTGTTGCCATTTTGTCGCTCTGCTCAGATGGAAATCCATCTCCTCTCAAATTGTACTTTTCGTTTTGTAGAATTGTACTTTTCGTTTTGCGAACCATA
>ENA-OPCF01000176-OPCF01000176.1-human-gut-metagenome-genome-assembly--contig:-NODE-176-length-49431-cov-7.417105_pt1 | contig 49431 bp, 46 predicted proteins | sample MGYA00241077_ERZ501470 | MGnify/ENA primary metagenome ERZ501470 (study PRJEB25962, sample SAMEA2042571) | human gut metagenome | biome: human gut; feature: human-associated habitat; material: faeces... | reverse complement strand
CTATTCCTATGCAACAATCATAAATTAAAAGTTGCATTTACAAGTTGAACTCAAGATATAAGGAGCTGATAATAAGTGCTGTTAGCTCCTTATTTTTTTGTGCGTATAGTTGCGCATTTGCTGTTTTTTTATTTGAAACTTGCTTTGTAATTTTGCTGATACATTAAAAAAAGTTATATGGAAAATAATAAAAAAAATAAACTTTATTACGTATCTACAGCAGATTTGATAAAGCTGATGAATGATGTAATGAATGCAGATAAAAAATCTGCTTCTGAGATTATTGGAATAGATGAAGTGTGTAGAATTACGGGACTCTCGAAGCATACTATTTATAAAAAAACTTCGAATAAGGAGATTCCTTTCTATAAATCTACTTTAAGCCGGAGGAGTGTTCTGCGATTTAGGCGTTCTGAGATAGAGAATTGGATATTGAAACACCGCATAGGGACGATTGATGAATACCTCGATGCGCAGGATGCTTTATAATAATATGAATAATATAATTAAAATAATAATAAATTATCATGTACGACTCAATAAAAATTGTGTTGTCCGAAAAGGACTTGAATAATGAGATTAGTTTCATGGAAGAGATTCCTTGCAGAATTGTTGTGAGTGTATGTTCAGAGAATAGGGTTGTCGGCTATCTGAGAAACATGCGGGTAGAAGTTAGGGGAACTACTTTGGTGGTAGAAGGTAGTCTGACTAAGTGGGTATTGGGTAATAATTATGCAAAGCCTTTAGGGATATGGGAAGTTAGAAGTGGAGTTAAGGCATTGAGTGTGGCTCTTGGTGTCCCTATTGAAAAGGCTGTGGTACAGCGTTTGGATGTTGCTTTCAATTTCCGTGTAAAGCATATGCCTTGGTTGTATATGCGTAGGTTGTTGTATTCGGATGGTTTCTATAGTGCTCATATAAAGAAAGAGACTTTGTATTTTAGCAAGCATGATTGTCAGATGGTGTTTTATGATAAGATAGCTGAAATGAAAAGTTGTAAAAGGACGGATGATATAAAGCAGGGGCTTGAGGATTTTGAGGATTTGAATGTGCTAAGGTATGAATTCAGATTCAAGAAGGTCAAGTCCATTTTCGGTAGGACAATCCGTGGAGAGGATTTATATACTACGTCCTTTTGTTTGTTGGTACTGAAAAAATGGTATGATTGTTATATGGATATACAAAAGACATATGATATAGAGCTTTCTTATTGTATGTTCAATAGTAAAAAGGCTTTTGAGCTTGCATGTGTTGCTTATTGCATGAATCAGTTCAATGTGTATGATATGCTGGAAGAAGCTTTTATCAGACGGGATATTAGTAGCAAGAACAAGTATGATATAAAGGAGGTGTTGGCGAAGGCTAAAAATGTGGGGATTGATTCACTTAATGCAGCTTCCATGATAGATGAGCTGACCTCTAAAATAGAGCATGCATATGTCAAGTTAAGAAGTAGATATGATGTTGCTCCTGAGCGTTTGGAAAGATTGAATAGGTGGGTGGATAGAGGAGTGACTGGAATGCCCAGTTAGAATATGGTTTATATTCGTTTTTCTGCATGGTATATATTGAAGTCGGGTTCCTCAGTAGGTCTGTTATTGATAATGAAATAAAACGCGTAAAAATGCTTTTATATAATCAATCACTACTGTCCCGTAAAAGTGGATAAATAGTTCTTTGAAATTATTGAAATATAGTCAATTACACGTTTTTTTGAAATGAAACGGACTTGATTTTGCAACTTTGCAGTCTAATACAAATGGCTGCTATGTTCCAAGACAAATACGTATTCTCTCAATTAACCGCTTTTCTGAACAGGACTCAGTTTAACAACTATGTTCGCAAGTATGGTGGCAACCGATATGTGAAACATTTCACTTGCTGGAATCAGATGCTCGCGATGATGTTTGGACAACTGAGTAACCGTGAGAGCCTGCGAGACTTAATCGTTGCTTTCGAGGCGCATAGGGCCAAGCAATATCATCTTGGGTTAGGTCGTGAACCGATAGCCAAGACAACTCTTGCGACAGCCAACCGGAACCGTGATTATAGAATTTTTGAAGAATTTGCATTCTATATGATGAAGGAAGCCTGCGAGAAGCGGACGACCAACATCCTTGACATTTCCGGAAAGAAATATGCGTTTGATTCAACAACGATTCCGTTATGTCTTGCAACATTCCCATGGGCAAAGTTCCGAAACAAGAAAGGAGGAGTTAAGGCTCATGTCTTATATGACATTGAAGCACAAGTTCCTGCCTTCTATACCGTAACCACTGCATCAAAGCATGATTCTACATTACTGTCTTCAATCCATTATGAACCAAATGCTTATTATATCTTCGACAGGGCTTATGATTCCTTTAAAGAACTCTATAAGATACATCTTACAGACTCTTTCTTTGTTGTCAGAGCCAAGACGAATTTAAAGTATAAGACAGTCCAATGGAAGCGAAGAATGCCAAAGAATATAATGACAGATGCGGAAGTGAAACTGACCGGCTATCTCTCCGAGAAGAAATATCCTGAGTCATTCAGACTCGTCCGATATTACGATGAAGAAGATGACCGTGAGTTCACTTTTTTGACAAATGCAAAACAACTTTCTGCACTGGATATCGCCAATCTTTATAAGAAAAGATGGTTAATCGAGCTGTTCTTCAAATGGCTCAAGCAGCATCTCAAGATAAAGAAATTTTGGGGCACAACAGAGAACGCTGTTCGCATACAAATCAGTGTGGCTATTATCACATACTGCCTTGTGGCTATTGTCCAACATGATATGAAGTTGAAACGCTCAACCTATGAAGTTTTGCAAATTCTCAGCATATCATTGACTGACAAAACCCACTTGCGTGACCTGTTCGATAAGACTAATTTCAATGATGTCAAAGATCTAAATAATCCCCTTATTCCGGGGCTATTTGATTAATTGTTTAACTCGTCCCATTTTAACGGGACACTAATGATAATCAATAACAATTTCAATTATGCAGGTGAGTTGAAATGGGCAAGGTATTGGTTGTTGTTACATTAGGAAGGAGGTTTTGTGTCATTGCAGAGCAAGACCTCCTATTTGTAATGGATTTTATTATGAAAGATTTAAATATTGAAATTTAAGCTAGATTTGATGAAAGTCCGTAAAGCTTCTGTGAAAAAGAAAAGCAGTCTCCGAAGAAACTGCTTTAGAAAAGGAGCAATAGACAGTCGTTCTTTGTCTATCCAAAGGAAGAAAGATGCACCTTTAGTTGCTTACTCTTCAATCTCCTTTTCTGCTCCTAAAGATACAACAAATATAAATATTGAGCAACATTTATGGACGAAATTATAGAGAAAGCTAAGAAATCATCTTCTATTGGTACAGAAAAGACGTGGGAAAGTAAGGTTTATATAAAGGCTGGAATAGGATGAACGTGTTGTACTGTGCACTTTATTTATATTAGTGTTCATTGTGGTGTTATGCTTTCGCTATTTTATAAAAGATTATGTAATAAATATTTGGATAGTCAAAGATGATTAAATATATTTGTTCTTTATAAGGTATAAATGTGCTATATACAGTGTGTTAGTATAGTGTATTGAGTATTAATATGAACAAATATTAGGATTATGGCGACAAAAAAGAACGGCTTTAATACTGGAATTGCAAGTGAGTATTTGGTGTTGTCTATGTTGTATCGCCTAGGTGCAGATGCTTATTTGACGTTGGGAAATAGGAAAAGTATAGATATTGGAGTGATAAGAGAAGATGGTACAAGAATATCTATTGATGTGAAGTCTGTAAGAGGATATTCTTCGATACCAGTTGATAATGTGAAGGAACTACCTAATCATTTTATCGTTTTCGTGGTGTATAATAATAGGTTTGATGATGAAACTCTGCCACTCCCCGATTTCTATATCGTTCCTAGCGGTGAGGTTATAAAAAGAAGAATAGAATTTACTCCGTATTTTAGGATATTCCCTAAGTATAAAAAATCTCTGCACAACATAGAAGAATTTAAAGACCGTTGGGAATTAGTCTTAAAATGAGGACCTTTAGAGTTGTTAACACTTAAAGTAGAGCAATAATAAAACATTGAGGCATGAAAAATAAAATGATTTTATTGGGAGTGATATTAAGCTTTTCCTTGAACATGGAAGCTCAAATATCTTGTGAGAGTTTAGTTGATTCTTGTGTTACTTGGTATAAAGAGAAAGCTTTGAGAGGAAGAGTTTATAAAACTTTTCCTTATTCTTATAAGGGAGGAAAGGCTAAGAGTAATGGAGACGTTGATTTGAAGGTTTCTATAGTTACTGCATGTGGTGAATCTTTTCATAATATAGATTTATTTATTTGCTTTGATTCTGAGGATAAAGTAAAAGCTTGTCTTTTTCAATTAAGTTTTGAAGGAAATACTCTGAATGAGTCTTATTTGGCTGATATTGGTGTTATGCAATCACAAATAATGAAAAAATATGGTTCTACAAATATGAATAAAACTTATAGTAGAGATGGTAAAATAACTACGGGGTGGGAGTATTCGATAGATGGATGGCTTAAAAGTTCTTTTTTTCTGTCAAAGCTGTGGGGAATGACTATATCATATCTGAATTGGAATATTGGTGGAACTTTAAAGTTATAGCATCTAATTTGCTGAAGAATGGTCTAAATTATTGTAGGTGTAGTATTGATTAATGTTATTGTAAGTAAATATGAAAATAAGAATTATTCTTTTTTTGTTAATAATTAATATTCCTCTATCTGTATGTGCGCAAAAAGCATCGAAAGAGTTGAGCGATTTACTGATTTCTCTATGTGAACTTATGTTAAATGAGAAAGATAATTCAAAAACTGTAGAGGAACAAATTAAATTAATGGCTCCTCAAGTAGAAATAAGTGAGAGTTATGATAGTATATATGGTAAAAAAAAGGAATATGTTTTGACGAATTTTCCGTTTATGTATAAAACTTTTAAAATCTCTTATAGCAACGAAGATCATTATATTACATTTTCTTCTAAAATGGAGAAAATAAAGGAACTTGAATATTTTGATGATGAAGTTGATAGATGTATTAAAATGATAAAGAAGTTATCGTATGCTTGGGAACATTCCAATAATTATACTTGGTATTTTAAAAAGAAAAATGGATGTGTGATGAAAATAATTGGGGTTAGTAATTTACTGTCTGCGACTTTTTCTATGGAAATAGCTAATGAACGTTATAGGGACAACAGATTTCTCAAGGCACAATTACAGATGGCGAGAGACAGGAAGGAAAGTGTGATTCGACAACGAGAAGAAGAATTTAGGAGGATGAAAGCAGATAGCCTTGAAAAGGCGGTAGAAGAGAGAAAAAGAAAACAATCTTTAGAATGTAAAGTTGTTGCTACTTGGAAAAGTGCTACGGACTATGGCTATACTCAAAAAGAATTTGAGTCTTTTAAACAGGAGACCTGTCCATTAAAAAGATGTTCTTTTGCTGTAGAGCAAGATGTATTTGAAATAGGGGGTAATTATCATATTAGGCTTATTGTGAAATTACATTATTCTTCAAGGCTTAAAAGGAGGGGATTAGAAAAAGATTATTATTTAAAGTGTAGAGTAAATGATGAGCCTTTTGAATCTAAAAAAATGAGTCTAAAAAAGAATACGGGAGGAGAAAATTATGATGAGATGATAGTTTTCTTAGTTCCTATAAATGAAGAAATGTTGAAAAAAAAGGTGGAAATATCATTCTTTATAAATGATTATGAACTTTGGAATTATGAAATTTATAGGCGATTACTTTCTTAAACTTGTATAAATGCTTATAATACAAAAATATGATTGGTGCTATTGCTGGAGATATTATAGGCTCTATTTATGAGTTTGATAATATAAAAACAAAGGATTTTCCTTTATTTAGTACTGAATCGTCTTATACAGATGATTCAATAATGACTATTGCTGTGGCTGATTGGTTGCTTCATGGTGGTGATTTGGCTAAGGTAATGCAGAGTTATGGAAACCAATATCCTTGTCCTATGGGAGGATATGGAGGGCGTTTTGAAAGATGGTTGCATGAAATGACTCCACAGCCATATAATAGTTGGGGAAATGGAGCTGCAATGCGTGTTAGTCCTGTTGGGTGGTATTTTGATTCTTTGGAAGAAACATTAAAAGCCGCAAGAGAAACAGCTATTGTTACTCATAATCATCCTGAAGGTATAAAAGGAGCACAAGCTACAGCAGCGGCTATTTATTTAGCTAGAGAGGGGAAATCCAAGGAATATATAAAAGAGCTTATAGAAACTGTCTTTGGCTATAATTTGAATCGCACTTGCGATGAGATTCGCCCTAATTATACATTTGATGAAAGTTGTCAAGGTACGGTGCCAGAAGCTATTATTGCCTTTTTAGAAAGTGAAAGCTTTGAAGATGCTATAAGATTGGCAATTTCGTTGGGTGGTGATAGTGATACATTGGCATGTATAACAGGAGGAATTGCGGAGGCTTTTTATAAATATCAGATGCCCTATATGATAAAAAAAGAAGTCCGTAAATTGCTTGATGCTGATTTATGGAAAATAGTGAAGGAGTTTAGGGGTAAACAGAAAAAGCATTTTGTTCATCCTCGTTGGAGTGATTGTAATATTCGAATTATTCATCAAGCGTCTGAAGAGGAAAGAAAAGAGGCTATAGAGAAAATGTGCGATAATTTAATTAATAATATAAAGAAACTGTAGGAATGCATAGAGGAGAAAGGATTAAAAGATTGTGTGATGCGATTATTGAAGTTTAAATAGTTACTTCATGGAAGGAGTGCATCTTGACTGGTGAAAAAGAGGAGAAAATGCTCAGAGGAATATCTTGAAGCTGGGCATGAAATAGAAATGACTTTGGTGGCAAAAGAATGTGAATGCTGTTTAACAGGTGTGTTGAATAGCATTCTCAGTTTTAGGTGATTCCATGATACGAGAGATAATATTGTGTATTAATGAAGAATAAGGATTAGTGATAGAGAATATTTGTTTGATGTAGGTTTCGTTTATCAGTGTTCCGATATGTAATAATCTGGTTGATTTATGTTGTCTAAAAGGGAAGTATGCATGATCTTTAATATAGAAAATTAAAGCTATAAGGGTATGGAGGATTCGAATGTTGATTTGTATCGATTTTCATTAATTTGTAATGATTGTTTTAGAAAAGTTGTATATAAAAAAGAAAAAGGAGATGAACGGATTGTTCTAACTCCTTCTATATCTGAAAGTAATATTAAGTTCTTGAAAATTAGCTCTTTGTTTCCCCCCCAGACGCGTACTCTACCGGGCTGAGCTACAGCCCGAATTGCGGGTGCAAATGTACGGCTTTATTTTAAAATAGCAAATATTTATAGTGCTTTTTTTATTGAATGAACTTATAATTTGCAGTTTCAAGGCTTTCGGCCAACGTGCCCTGCTCACTTTTTACTTGTATGCCTGCTTCGCAAGGCAATGGCTTTGAGCGGGCAGGCATACTTTGAATGAAGTTATTGCAGGTTTAGGCTGTTTCTTACGGAAGTGATAGCCGGACTTTCGGGCGTTACGGATTTCCGGGTACAATAATCGAATTCCGCAGATTTTTCGCCGCTAAATGATTTCCACTTCAGTTTCAATTTAACGGTCTTGCCTTCTGTATCAGGCAGGGCATCCAACTTGAAAGCAACCAGTCCGTCCGCATACCTGCCGTAAATGTCGCCCTTGGCATTGTGGCGGAATTCTACTTCATACGGGTTTTCCGGATTCTCGCTCAGCAGCAGATTGACAAAGTGCTTTGTTTGATAGTCTCCTTGCTGAGTTCTAAAGCGAAGGGTCAGATAACCGTCTTCTGCGATGGTTACCCAATCGTTCACTATTTCCACCGGGTCGGTGCCGTATACGGTATCGTTCTCTTCACCCAAATCCGGGGCGATGGGTTTGGTAAGGATACTGTCTATCCAGTTTATATGTACAGCTTGGGTGTAGATATCGCTGGGCTCGTCCACTTCCTTGTAGTTTACCAAAGCGCGGACTTCCTTCTCGCCGTAGGGAGATTTCGTCATGTTGGTAGGCAGCAGAGTGGTCTTGTCATCCAATTGCAGAAAGACTGTCTGGTCTGCATCGGTCTTTACCGTTACCAGGGCATTGGGGAATCTCATGGCATAATTATCATCGTCGTCCAGGCACGATTGGAGGCTTAAGGAGCTGATGGTTGCAATAGCGATTAAAATTTTCTTGTTAAAGATTGACTTCATTTTCATAGTGTACTCTTTTAAATTAAACATTTGGAATAGGTCTTGCTTTTATAGAAATAGCATATTTGCGAAAACCCTGCATGCAGCATTGTTAATTAATGATAAGAGCCGGAGTAAGCTGGTGCGGAATATTATTCCCCGATACATGAAAGATATTTGTATATCAGGTGGAATATGATTACCTTTGCTGTATGAGATGCACATCTCGCGTGTGTTGAGATGTATGTCTCGAACTGCATGAGATGTGCATCTCGTGCATGTTGGGGAATAGCTGTCCGGCCGTATGGAAACTGGCTTTCTGTTTAGGGGAAGTAACCTTCGGGTGGGGTGCCAGCAGTCTGGTTGCAGTAAGAAACATTATGTTCATTGTGAAAAGAGTATGAGTATAGTCTATTTGGTTCGAAAGAAGGTTTTCCGCACGGCAGAAGGGGTGAAGCAACTCTATTATGCTGTGCAGCGTGTGTTACAGCGGCGTGGAGGTGTGACGGCAGAGCTGCTGGCGCAGCGTATGGCATCCAGAAAAGGGATGAGTTCGGGAGACGTGCAGAGTGTATTGATAGATTTGCCGAAGTTTATAGAGGAAGCGCTGATGGAGGGAGAGTCGGTGACCATTAAGGGGCTGGGTTCCTTCCATGTGGCGGTGACGAGTGACGGGTTTGAGTATCCCGACGATGTGATGCCGGGCAAGGTACGCTTATCCCGTGTCTATTTTCGTCCGGATAAGTCGCTGGTGGCGAGGCTGAACAGCGGGATGGATTTCTACCGTTATCCGCTTAGCCGATATTTCCCTCACGATATGTTGCGACCGGAAACGCTGCGAAAGGAGCGGGCCGAGGGAAAGACGGGAATTCCGGATGAAGACCCGGTTGGGATGGAAAATGATACGGAGGACTTTTCGGGGGAGGAGTGAGCGATGAATGTGGAAGAATTCAGAGAATACTGTCTCTCCTTGCCGGGAGTAAGCGAGAAGATGCCTTTTCCTAATGTGGCCGACAGATACAGCCGCGATGTGCTTTGCTTTTATGTGGGCGACAAGTGGTTCTGCTTTGTCAATATCGAAGTGTTCGACTTCTGCTGCATCAAGTGCCGCCCGGAGGAATCAACGGAGCTGCGGGCAAGGTACGAGGGGGTGAAGCCGGGGTGGCACATGAACAAGAAGTATTGGAACAGTGTGTATTTTAATCAGGATGTACCGGACAGCATTATCCGAGAACTGGTGGCACGCTCCTATCGGCTGGTTGTGGAGAGCCTGCCGAAGAGGGAGCGGGAGCGTTATACCCCCATGCACTCCCTATAAAAGTCGAACATTTCGAAGATAGTCTCCTTGTCTGCCGTCTGGTTGAGACAGATGTCACCCACTTCTTTCAATAGGGTGAAGTTGATGACTCCGGCGGTATTCTTCTTGTCATGCTTCATCAGTTCGTACAGCTGGTGGTACTGTTTGCAGTTGAAGGTGAAGCTGCCATAATTCTCTTTGACGAATTGGATGGTCTGGCGCATCTTGTCCTTCGGGAATCCGGTCTTTATATAAGAAAGGTAGAGTTCGCAGACCAGCCCCCATGCCACTGCATAGCCGTGCAGCACCGGACGCCTTTCGGCAAGGGCGAGGCTTTCGAAGGCGTGTCCTACGGTGTGCCCCAGGTTCAGGGCTTTGCGGATGCCATGTTCCTGCGGGTCTTCTTCTACGATGTGTTCCTTTACCTGCACGGAACGTCCTACCATGGACTTCAGTAAGGCATAATCTATCTTTTCCGTATCGAATGACAGCAGTTCTGCCAGATGTTCCGGGGTACTGATGAGGCCGTGCTTCAACATCTCCGCATAGCCGGAGAAGAAGTTATGGGCATCGAGGCTGCGCAGGAATTCGGTTTCCAGCAGCACGCAGGCGGCAGGAGCAAAAACACCGATTTCATTCTTCAGACCGTTGAAGTTGATGCCCGTCTTGCCTCCCACGGAAGCGTCGACCATGGCGAGTAGCGTAGTGGGAACGTTGATGTAGGCGATGCCCCGCTTGAAGGTGGAAGCGGCAAAACCGCCAAGGTCGGTCACCATGCCACCGCCCAGATTGATGAGCAGGGAGTGGCGGCTGGCCCCTTTCTCGCTCAGGGCTTGCCATACGGCAGCCAGCGTTTCCAGATTCTTGTGCACATCTTCTGCCCCGATAATAATCTCTTCCGCTTCTTCCAGGGTGGGGATACCGTTCAGATGCGGGCGGCAGAGGCGGTGGGTATGCTCGTCGGTAAGGATGAAAAGCTTGTCATGGGGACACTTCTCTATGGCATGCGTCAGGCTGTTTGCCAGTCCTTCGCAAAGGATTACTTCTTGTTTACTCATCTTGTTAATTACAAATTACGAATTACCAATTACTGATGTTACGGATTATGAAGGAAAGGGAGCCTTCTTCATTATATTGTGGCACAAAGATAGCTCTTTTGGCAATAAAACGTTATCTTTGTCCCGTGAAATTCTATGGGTGGCAAGGTGTTTCCGTCATCTGCCTCCCGCTATTTGTAATTAGTAATTTGTAATTGATTGATAGAAATGAGAGCATTACTTCCCGTTTATTGCCGTCCGCTGGGTTATTTCATCATAGCTTTGGCGTTGTTCCTCCCTTTCATATTCCTATTGTGGGGAAAAGTGACAGATGCCAACTTGCTGTTTTACAAGGAATGCTCCAAACTCCTGATGATGATGGGGGCACTGATGATAATCTTTGCCTTGACGAAGAACGAGAATAAGGAGATAGAGCAGGTGCGCAACAAGGCCACGCGCAATGCCATCTTTCTGACCGTTCTTTTTATCTTCGGCGGTATGCTCTACCGGGTGGCGCAGGGTGACCTCCTTTCGGTCGATTCTTCTTCTTTTCTCATATTTCTTATATTGAATGTGCTTTGCTTGGAATTTGGTATAAAGAAAGCGACCGTTGATAGATTATTTAAGCGGAATAGTCGATAAACGGAGCAAATCGTCATGTGGGGCATTAAACCTTTTGCCCGGAAGTCTGTCAAATGAAACAGTGAATAAAAGGCATTGCTCATTTAGAATAGACAAAGAATAGACACATGAAGAAAATTATCACGGGGATGGCGTTGCTGTTGGTAACAACGCTGTCTGCATTTTCACAGACCAAAAACATTACGGTATCGGGCCGTGTCGTGGAGGACACCAAGGAGCCTGCGATACAAGCTACCGTGCAGTTGCTTTTGTTGCCAGACAGTGTTCAGGCATCGGGTACGGCCACTACGGCACAAGGTTATTTCACTCTTCCCAAAGTCAGTGCGGGTAAATACGTGCTGAAGGTTTCCTACATCGGATTCAAGAGCCAGTACATCCCTTTACACCTTTATGCTACGACAACTGCCAAGAACGTGGGTACACTGACACTGGAAACGGATGCGGTGATGCTGGCCGAGGCTGTGGTTACGGCGGAAGCGCCGCAAGTGCAGGTGGTGGAAGATACACTGGTATATACCTCATCTGCCTATCGTACCCCCGAGGGAGCCATGCTCGAGGAGTTGGTGAAGAAGCTGCCCGGTGCGGAGATTGACGACGAGGGTAATGTGAAAATCAACGGTAAGGACTTGTCGAAGATTATGGTCGACGGCAAGGAGTTCTTCGGTGGAGACGTAAAGACCGGTTTGAAGAACCTGCCGGTAGATATGATAGAGAAGCTGAAAACCTACGATAAGAAGTCCGATTTGGCACGTATCACCGGTATTGACGACGGTGAGGAGGAGACGGTGCTCGACCTGACCGTAAAGAAAGGCATGAACCAGGGTTGGTTCGGTAATGCCGACGTGGCCGGAGGGACGGAAGACCGCTATATGGGCCGCTTTATGCTGAACCGCTTCGTGGACAAAACCCAGGTGTCGGTAGTGGGTTCTGCCAATAACGTGAACGACCAGGGCTTTTCGGGCGGTGGCGGTCCTCCGCGCTGGCGCAGGAACAACGGACTTACTGCAACGAAAATGCTGGGTGTGAATTTCGCTACCCAAACCGATAAGCTGGAACTGGGCGGTAGTGCACGCTACAACTATCAGGATGGGGATATTGCAAGTATCGGTTCTACCGAGGACTTTCTGCCGGACGGCAACTCTTACTCCAACTCGAACAGCAGGCAACGTAACAAAGCCAAGAATTTCAATGCCGATTTCCGTATGGAGTGGAAGCCGGACTCGATGACGAATATCATTTTCCGTCCCAACTTCTCGTACGGCAAAACGGACAATCTCTCCAATTCTGAGAGCGGTACGTTCAGTTCCGACCCTTACAGTCTGGTGAGTGACCCCAATAACTGGCTGAATCTGGAGAAGATTCTTAATCCGGACGATGACCCGTTGAGGAGTATCCGTATAAATGCTATCAACAGCGGTTCGCTGAGCGACAACAAGAGTGTGTCTACGGATGCAACCTTGCAGTTGAACAGAAAGCTGAATGACAAAGGACGCAATGTCACGTTCCGTGGAAGATTCGGTTATACCAATAATGACAACAACCAGTATACGGAGTCGGAAACACATTACTTCCAGTTACTGAATGCTTTGGGAGGAGACTCCATCTTGGTTCGTAACCAGTACATCACTACTCCTACCAAGAACTACAATTACAGTGCACAGCTGACTTACAGCGAACCGATAGCCCGCGCCACTTTCTTGCAATTCAGCTATCAGTTCCAGTACAAGTATAGCGAGAGCGACAAGACGACGTATGATTTGCAGGGCTTTCCGGATTGGGGATTGTCAACCCAGCTTCCCACGGGATATGAAGAGCATGCGGTGGATAGTCTGGGTAAGTATGCGGAATACCGCTACTACAACCACGATGCATCCGTGTCTTTGCGCTTTATCCGCGAGAAGTATCAGTTGAGCGCAGGTATGTCGTTCCAGCCGCAGCATTCTGTATTGTCCTATAAGCGCGGCGACTATATGATTGATACCACCCGCAATGTGTTCAACTTCGCTCCGAACCTGGACTTGCGCATCCGTTTCTCCAAGGTGAGCCAGCTGCGTATGACATACCGCGGGCGTAGCAGCCAACCGAGTATGGAGAATCTGTTGCCGATTGTGGACAACTCCAATCCGCAGAATGTACGTATCGGTAATCCGGGCTTGAAGCCTTCCTTCACGCACAACATGCGATTCTTCTATAATACGTATAATGCCGAAAAGCAGCGCGGTATTATGTCGCACGTCAACTTCTCGGCAACGCAGAATAGCATCAGCAATAGCCGTGTGTACAATTCGGAGACTGGTGGATGGACTACAACTCCGAAGAATATCAACGGTAATTGGAATGCGTTCGGCATGTTTGGCTTCAATACGGCACTGCCCAATAAGAAGTATACCATCAACTCCTTCTCCAATGCCAATTATCAGAACAATGTGGCTTATCTGACGTCCGGTAAGGGAGCAGATGCCGTGGAACGGAAGAATACAACCACCAACCTGACGCTGGGCGAACGTCTGAATGCCGCCTATCGTAATGACTGGTTTGAATTCGGCTTGAACGGAAGCATCTCCTATTCAATAGAGAAGGATAAACTGACGCCTGACAATAATCAGGAGCCCTATACCTTCTCCTACGGTGCCAATACGCAGATTTCCATGCCGTGGAACATGACGCTCTCTACCAACATTGCTAACCAGAGCCGTCGAGGATATACGGACAGCAGTATGAACCGTAACGAGCTTATCTGGAATGCACAGTTGTCGCAGACTTTCCTGAAAGGGAATGCCACCGTCAGCTTCGAGATGTACGACATTCTGAAGAAGCAGAGTAACATCAGCCGTTCGCTGACTGCAAGCGGCCGCTCGGTGTACGAATATAACGGCGTGAACAGCTATTGCATGCTTCACTTCATCTATCGTCTGAATATTTTCGGCAGCAAGGCCGCCCGCGATAAGATGCAGGGCAGACGCGGCTTCGGCGGTCCGGGCTTCGGTCCGGGTCATGGTCCTGGCGGTTTCGGAGGACGCAGGCCGTTCTAAAGCGGAGGGGATCAGCCCCCTAATCAGCTTGTCATTCTGATACACTCTCAATTCTGTGGCAGGTTTCTTTTTGATTATTTTTCAGACGCGGATGACGCAGATAAGAATATTAAAAATCTGCGTCATCTGCGTCATCCGCGTCAAAGCGATAGCAAGTATAAGTTTTCAGACAAGTTGGGGGAAGAGGGACTTTTATGTTAATCTCTGTAATCTTCGGTGAAAGTTTCTGTGTTTTTCCTACATTTGTTTCACACTTAATTGTCTGTGAACATGCTTGATTGGAACTTCATTGCCAGCCAGATTGCTACGATAGCCTTCGACATTGTTTATTTCGGTGCCATCATCGGAACGATTGTCGTCATTATCCTCGACAACCGCAATCCGGTGAAAACCATGGCATGGATACTGATACTGATGTTCCTTCCCATCGTGGGGCTGGTGTTTTACTTCTTCTTCGGGCGTAGTCAGCGCCGTGTGCGCATGATAGGGAAGAAGAGTTACAGCCGCTTGTTGAAGAAACCTATGGCGGAATATCTGGCGCAGGACTCATGTGCGCTTCCCATCAATTACAGTCGTCTCATATCCTTGTTCCGTAATACCAACCAGGCTTTCCCCTTCGATGGAAACCGGGTGGAAGCCTATACCCTGGGGCTCTCCATGCTGCAATCCCTGCTGCGCGAACTGGGGAAAGCAACGAAGCATATCCACATGGAATTCTATATCTTTGAGGACGATGCCATTGGGCGCTTGGTGCGTGATGTCCTGATGGAAAAGGCGCGTGCCGGGGTAGAGGTACGTGTGATTTATGATGATGTGGGTTGCTGGCATGTTCCCAACCGTTTTTTTGAAGAGATGCGCGAGGCCGGTATCGAGGTACGCAGCTTTCTAAAGGTACGTTTTCCGCTTTTCACCAGTAAGGTGAACTATCGTAATCATCGGAAAATAGTTGTCATTGACGGGCGCATCGGCTTTGTGGGGGGTATGAATCTTGCCGAACGCTATATGCGCGGATTCTCATGGGGCATCTGGCGGGACACACATCTGCTGCTGGAGGGCAAGGCTGTTCACGGATTGCAGACCGCCTTCCTACTCGATTGGTACTTTGTGGACCGTACACTGATTACGTCTACCCGCTATTTCCCGAAAATAGAAAACTGCGGTACTTCCTTGGCGCAGATTGTAACGAGTGAGCCCGTAGGCCCATGGAAAGACATTATGCAGGGACTTGTCATATCCATTTCCAGCGCAAAGAAATATTTCTATATCCAGACTCCCTACTTCCTGCCCACCGAAGCCGTACTTGTTGCTATGCAGACAGCCGCCTTGTCAGGTGTCGATGTGCGTCTGATGTTGCCCATGCGTGCTGATAACCGCTTGACGCATCTGGGTTCCTGCTCTTATCTGGCAGATGTGCTCTATTCGGGAGTCAAGGTCTATTTCTATAAGAAAGGCTTCTTGCACTCCAAACTGATGGTTTCGGATGATGAGTTGTCCACGGTAGGCTCTACGAATGTGGATTTCCGCAGTTTTGAACATAACTTTGAGGTGAATGCCTTCATCTATGACACAGAAACAGCGCTTCAGATGCGCGAAATCTTCCTTCAAGACCAGCGCGACTGCGTACAAGTATTCCTGAAGAACTGGGTGAAGCGCCCCTGGTATCGTAAGGCTGCAGAGAGTGTGGTGCGGCTGATGGCGCCGCTGTTATAATGAAGAATGATGAATGAAGAATTTCTTGAAGTGTATTCATATCGTACCATTCTTCATTCATCATTTAAATATCGTGAAGTTCACGCTCCCGTATACCCTTCTCTCCACAAAGTGCGGATGTTCCTCGAAACTGTTTTTCTTCCCGTGTTCCAAGACGAAGAGTCCGTCTTCTTTCAGCAAGTTGTTCTCGAAGATGAGATCGGGCAAGGTTTCCAGCCCGGCAAGCTCGTAGGGAGGGTCAGCAAAGATAAAGTCGAACTGCTCGCGTCCGCTTTTGAGGTATTTGAATACGTCACCGCGTATGGGTAGGCACTTGTCCGTCTTTAATTCCTGCATAATTTTGCAGATGAAGGCATAGTGGTCGCGGTCTTTTTCCACGCTGATTACTTGGTCGCAGCCTCTGGACACAAGCTCGATGCTGATGCTGCCCGTACCGGCAAATAGGTCGAGGGCACGGATGCCGTCCTCAAAGTCCATGTAGTTGGAGAGCACATTGAACAGATTCTCTTTGGCAAAGTCTGTGGTGGGGCGTGCCTTGAAGGAGTGGGGCACGTCGAAACGTCTTCTTTTGTATATTCCGCTGATTACTCGCATAGGGTTATGGCTTGCAGGTCAAGATTAGTGGCGGGATTCATGATGAATACCTGCCGGATGAATTTTCGCAGTTCGGGCAGTAGCAGTTCTTTGTCGTTTAGGTCACCGGTCAGGTGCAGCTCATCGCGTTCCTGCTCGAAGCCGAGTTGTTTCCATATATATAATAGGTAGTAGACACGGTCGGGTGTGCTTCTGCATTCAAAGGAATTGGCAAGAAGGAGGCGTCCGCGCTCGTAGCCGTATACGTCTACGGCATCTTTTCGCAAGTGTGCATACATCTTCCGGTTGTTGCCCAAGCGGCTCTTTGAGGAGAAGAACTCAATGAAGGGGCTGGCTTGGGAATAGAACTTGACATCGGGATACTGTTCGCGAAGGAAGGAGCAGGCACTCTTATCCATGCCGAACAATACGACAGTGCTGTTCTTATGCAGTATGTTGTATTGTACGGTTTCGTTTTCCCGTTTAGGATGGTTGTGATAGAAAATGATTTCCGTTTGTTCGTCCTCGAAGAACTCCAGGGGAATGAACGTGAAGCGTGTGTCTGCCATGAGCACATTGACACGGCGGAAGGGGCGTTCCAGCCATGCCAGTTCGCGGAAGGTCTGTTTCAGATTGGCAGTGAGGGAGAAGGACTCGTCCACTGCACGGTCGTAATAAGAGAACTCGCCGTCGCCCAGAGGGTTGAACACAGAAAAAGAAAATCCATCCGTGCTGAGACGGATGGATAATGTATACTGTTCCGATTTATTAAAATCAGTCGTTTCTATCATACGTTTGTCGGGGTGAGATTATTCCCAGTTACCGGCGTTGTTGTTAGCTGTTTCCAAGCTACCAATCATCAGACCGCAGTACTTGCCAAGTTTGGTTTGTACGTCCTTGATGTTGGCAATTTCTTGTGCATCCAGACCGTTCAAATAAACTTCGTACGGAGTCTTCACTTCGAGCAGACAGAAAGGAGCACCGGATTTAGCTGTATCATTCTTGATAGCCATTTCGAATTGTGCACCGTTTCCGAAGGGAACATATCTCATTGAATCGGGGTTGAAGCCTTTCGGGAAGATAGTATCCAATACGGCTACCCACAGAGTATCACGCTTGAAGTTTTCCAATCCCCATTTCTTGACGTCAGCATAGTTACCTGTCTTCTTTGCCTTATTGATGATGTTGATGGCTTTCTTTTCAGTCAGACCGTCTTCCAGCTGCTTATCGTTCAGTTCTCCTTGCTTGAAGATGAACGGAAGTTTCTGGTTTTTAACAAAGTCAATCAGAGAGTCGAAGCTTGCAGTATATTGCTGGTCATGTAAAGTACGATATTCCAATTGTGCTTTACGGATGTCAATCAGACGTGCAATGACGGCTGCGTCTCTGTGCTTCTTTGCTTTTTCAAAGTTGATAGGACCCATAATGCTGGTGTAACAAATATAAATTAGCACCAAAGCACATAAGCCTAAAATGACATTAAATACTGTTTTCATGATAAATATGTTTTTTAGTTGTTATATTCGCACCGCAAAAATAAAAGAAATTAATTTAAAAACGATAGTTCCCTTTACTTTTTTCTGTTACAAAAATGATAAATAACTATTTAGAAAGGCAAATTAAGGAAAATTTTCCTTACCAACCAACTCCTGAGCAAGAAATTGCTGTAAAATCTTTATCGGAGTTCCTTCTGTCACCCCGTAGCGAGGTGGTTTTTATGCTTCGTGGTTATGCGGGGACGGGTAAAACATCGTTGGTCGGTGCCTTGGTGCGGACGTTGGATAAGTTGCAACAAAAGTCGGTATTGCTGGCACCGACCGGACGGGCGGCAAAAGTTTTCTCGGCGTATGCGGGGCATCCGGCGTTTACAATTCATAAAAAAATTTATAGACAGCAATCTTTCTCCAATGAGCTGAGCAATTTTTCTGTGAACGATAATTTGACAACTCACACTTTATATATAGTGGATGAGGCCTCGATGATTTCCAATGAGGGACTGTCCGGTTCCATGTTCGGCACGGGCAGGTTGCTGGACGACCTGGTGCAGTTTGTCTATTCCGGCCAGGGATGCCGCCTGCTGCTGATGGGCGATACGGCACAGCTGCCGCCGGTGGGGGAGGAGCAGAGCCCTGCCCTCTTTGCCGATGCCTTGAAAGGCTACGGGCTGGAAGTGGTGGAGGTGGACTTGACGCAGGTGGTGCGTCAGGAGCAACAGTCGGGCATTTTGTGGAATGCCACCCGCCTGAGGCAGTTGATAGCGGAAGACGATTGCTACAGCCTGCCGAAGATAAAGGTTTCGGGGTTTGCCGACATTAAAGTTCTGCCCGGAAATGAGCTGATAGAAACGCTGAGCTCTTGCTACGACCGCGACGGGCTGGATGAAACCATCGTGGTGTGCCGTTCCAACAAGAGGGCGAACATCTACAACAAAGGCATCCGTGCGCAGATTCTCTGGCGTGAGGATGAATTAAACACCGGTGATTTGTTGATGGTGGCGAAAAATAACTACTTTTGGACGGAAAAGGAGAAGGAGATGGATTTCATTGCCAATGGTGAGATTGCCGTGGTGCGCCGCGTGCGCCGTACGCGAGAGCTGTATGGCTTCCGCTTTGCAGACGTGACGCTGGTCTTTCCCGACTATAACGACTTTGAACTGGAAGTGAACATGCTGCTTGATACGCTGCATACCGACTCGCCTGCGCTGCCCAAGGCAGAAAACGACCGGCTTTTCTACTCCGTCCTCGAAGATTATGCCGACATCACCGTGAAGCGCGAGCGGATGAAGAAGATGAAGGCAGACCCGTACTACAACGCCTTGCAAGTGAAGTATGCCTATGCCGTGACTTGCCACAAGGCGCAGGGCGGGCAATGGAAGAATGTCTTTCTGGACCAGGGGTATATGACGGATGAATACCTGACACCCGATTATTTCCGTTGGCTCTACACCGCCTTTACCCGTGCCACGGGAACGCTCTACTTGGTGAACTATCCGGAAGAACAAATAGTTTGAAAAAGAGAGGGGTACCGATGCAGTATTCCGGCATTTTTTGTATTTTTGTAGATAGAACAACTATAACTGAACAAGTATGAAGAAACTATACTCTCTCTTTGCCTTGATAGCACTGCTGTTTACCGCTTCCGGTTGCGAGGACGATTACCGAAGCATGGTACTTTTCGAAGGTGTGGAGCCTATCTACCAGATTGGGACATGTGACAATCTGGTGTCCAATCTTTCTTATTATCTTTCTGAAACAAACGAAGATACAGTGCTGGGCATTGACGGCGGCGACGGTTCCTATAATGTGATTAACGAGCACGAGTCGGTGGCTTCCGTGACTTTTACCGATGATGTCAACGGGTATCAGCGTATCAAGATTCATCCGCTGGCAGAGGGGGAGACGATTGTGAAGGTGATGGATGGTTCCGGTGAGGAAACACAACTGCGCATCACGGTGAAAGGTCGTAGGCAATATACGTTGACGAAGATGGGCTTCGAGTATGGTATCAGTAGTGGTGCACCGACGGAACTGCTGGGTGATGTTTCTAAGGCACTTGCCGAGCGTCCTTGGGTGAAGGATGGCGGGTATTATGTGCTGGTGCCCGAAGATTTCTCCAATAGTATGTGGAAAGGTGTATTGGAAATCTATCCGACGGGAAAAGAGGAGGAACCGCTAATGGGGATATACGAGACAGTTCCAGTGGAAGATGAGAACGGAGATACATATGCATTGTGGCAGTTTACTTATAATGGAGAGAAGAGGCTCTTTACGCGGATGGTCTCGGGAAATGGTAAATGTGTACTTGCGGAAAATGTAACTCCTTTCTGTCCTTCCGGTTTGTTGCCCGAAGGTGCACTGGTGGTTTATCGCGAAATGTTTATACTTCGGATGGAATAAGGTTTTAGTGGAAATCTTGTCAAGAGCAGATTTACGAAAGATTAACAGACGGGAGGCTTAGGCTTCCCGTTTTTGTTTCTGTTGCGCATCATCTGTCTGTTCTGTATGCATCATTCGTTTGCTTCGAATGCATTGTCTGTTTGTTCTGGACTAATCATCCGTTCCCTCCACTTCACTGTCCCAAACCTTAGGGTTTTTCACGGAAACCCCAGGGCTTTGGAGGGTAAATGCCAGCCATTTCACTTGCTAAGGTGTGGCATTTAGGATGGTAAGGTGTGGAGTTTGGGGAGCCGGCATGTGGCATTTCAAATGGAATACCGTGGAGGATAAAAAGAAAAGGAGAAGCAATGCTCCTCCTTTCCCGGTAGTTTAATTTTGAAATATCTAAAAAATGACATTACAAATATACAACATCACAGAGGCGATGTCAAGTGTTTCGCCAATTATTTTCAATTATAATCCTGCCAATTCCAAAACTTTGTCAATGGCAGCGTTCAGTCCGTCAGCATTCTTACCGCCGGCAGTTGCAAAGTGGGGCTGGCCACCGCCACCGCCTTGGATAAGTTTGGCAGCTTCTTTCACCAGGTTACCGGCTTTCAGTCCGCCTGCCACGAGGTTGTCGCTCAGCATGACGGTCAGCATCGGCTTGCCTTCGGCTTCTGTTCCCGCTACGAAGAACAGGTTTTCCGTAATCTGGCCACGCAACTGGAAGGCGATGTTCTTCACTGTTTCTGCCGGCAGGGGAGCACAGAACTTGATGACTTTAACGCCATTGACTTCCTGCACGTTCTTCAGCAGTCTTTCTTTCAGCTGTGCTTCTTTCTCTTTCATGAAGTCCTCTACCTGCTTCTTCAGTCCGGCGTTTTCGTCAATATACTTACGGATGGTTCCGGCAAGGTCGGGTGCGTTGTTGAAGAGCGCCTTCAAGTCGTGCAGCGTGTCCTCGATGGTGTTCATCAGTTCCTCCACGCGTGCACCCGTGTAGGCTTCGATACGGCGCACACCGGCAGCCACGGAGCTTTCGGAGATAATCTTCACCATACCGATGTTTCCGGTTGCAGCCACGTGCGTACCACCACAGAATTCTACGGAAGAACCGAACTGGATAACGCGTACATGGTCGCCGTACTTCTCGCCGAACAGAGCGATGGCGCCCAGTTCTTTGGCTTCTTCGATAGGAATGTTGCGGTATTCCTTCAAAGGTATGTTGGCGCGAATCTTTGCATTAACGATGTGTTCCACCTTGCGGATTTCCTCGTCCGTCACCTTCTGGAAGTGTGAGAAGTCGAAACGCAGGGAGTCCGGTGTAACCAAAGAGCCCTTCTGCTCTACATGCTCGCCCAATACTTCGCGCAGTGCGGCATCCAGCAAGTGGGTAGCAGAGTGGTTGGCGGCACAAGCGGCACGCTTGTCGGTATCCACGCATGCCATCATCGGAGCTTCCATGTGTTCGGGCAGCTTCTTGGTGATGTGGATAGGCAGGTTGTTCTCCTTCTTGGTGTCTACCACTTCGATGGTCTCAAACTCGTTCACCAATACACCGGTGTCACCTACCTGACCGCCGCTTTCGGCATAGAACGGAGTCTTGTCCAGTACAATCTGATACAAGGTTTGGTTCTTCTGCTTCACTTGGCGGTAGCGCAGAATGGATGTTTCGTATTCCGTATAGTCATATCCTACGAATTCGGTAGTACCCTCCTTTAGCGTAATCCAGTCACCGGTCTCTATGGCGGCGGCATTGCGGGCACGCTGTTTCTGCTGCTGCATTTCGGCGTCAAACTCCTTGATGTCGGCAGTCATGCCGTTTTCGCGGAGAATCAGTTCCGTCAAGTCGAGCGGGAAACCGAAGGTATCATATAAGGTAAAGGCATCCTTTCCGCTGATTTCGTTCTTGCCGGCGGATTTGGCGTCTGCCATGGTCTTTTCCAGCAGGCGGATACCCGTCTCCAGGGTGCGGAGGAAGGAATCTTCTTCTTCCTTGATAACTTTGGCAATCAGTTCCTTCTGTGCATCCAGTTCGGGATAAGCGGCGCCCATGTTCTCGATGAGTACGGGGAGGAGCTTGTACATGAATGCCTGCTTCTGTCCGAGGAACGTGTAACCGTAGCGTACGGCACGGCGGAGGATACGACGGATGACGTAACCAGCCTTGGCATTGCTCGGAAGCTGTCCGTCGGTGATGGAGAAGGCGATGGTGCGGATGTGGTCGGCAATTACACGCATGGCGATGTCCGACTTCTCATCTTCGCCATACTTCTTGCCTGCCATGTCTCCGATGGCTTTCAGTATCGGTTGGAATACGTCGGTGTCGTAGTTGGAGGTCTTTCCTTGCAGTGTGCGCACCAGTCGCTCGAAGCCCATGCCGGTGTCGATAACCTTGGCGGGAAGTCCTTCCAGGCTGCCGTCCGCCTTGCGGTTGAACTGCATGAACACGAGGTTCCAGATTTCAATCACCTGCGGGTGGTCTTTGTTCACCAGCTGGCTGCCGGGTACTTTGGCCTTCTCTTCTTCCGAACGGGAGTCCACATGGATTTCCGAACACGGACCGCACGGTCCCGTATCACCCATTTCCCAGAAGTTATCGTGTTTGTTGCCATTCAGAATGTGGTCTTTCGGCAAGAACTGCTCCCAGTAAGAAGCGGCTTCGTTGTCGCGTTCCAGTCCTTCTTCGGCGCTACCTTCGAATACGGTGGCGTAGAGGTCTTTGGGGTCGAGTTTCAATACATCCACCAGATACTCCCATGCCCAGGAGATGGCTTCCTTCTTGAAGTAGTCGCCAAACGACCAGTTGCCCAGCATCTCGAACATGGTGTGGTGGTAGGTATCGTGACCCACTTCCTCCAGGTCGTTGTGCTTTCCGCTTACGCGAAGGCATTTCTGCGAGTCAGCAACTCTTTTGTATTTCGCCGGGTGGTTGCCCAAAATAATATCTTTAAACTGGTTCATTCCCGCATTGGTGAACATCAACGTGGGGTCATCCTTAATCACCATCGGGGCCGAAGGCACTATCTGGTGACCTTTACTTTCGAAGAAACTCTTGAAAGAGTCTCTGATTTCGTTTGCAGTCAACATACTCTCTATTGATTTATCTGATTCTAATTTGATTTACCTTCTCTTGTCGTTTTTTGCCCGTTTCTTACTACTAACTACTTGCTACTTAGTCTTAATATTCTTGAAAAAACTGTGCAAAGATAGCTTGTTTTTATTACTTTTGTCGCATTGACAAGCGAAATATTTCCTAAGATGCGCAAAGTTTACTACATTTATAATCCCCAGACGCAGACGTACGACCGTATTTATCCTACCGTGAGGCAGCGGGCGCTGAGCATTCTCCGCCGTTTGTTCATCGGTATGGGGCTGGGTGCGGGCAGTTTCATCGTATTGCTGCTTATCTTCGGCTCTCCGTCGGAGAAGGAGTTGCGAAAGGAGAACAGCAAACTGCAGGCGCAGTACAACGTCCTCTCCCGCCGGCTGGACGAGGCTATGGGAGTGCTGCAAGACATACAGCAGCGTGATGACAATCTGTACCGGGTGATTTTCATGGCCGACCCTATTCCTTCTGCCATCCGTCAGGCTGGATACGGCGGTACCAACCGCTATGAGCATCTGATGGATATGGCTAACTCCGACTTGGTTATCAATACCACGCAGAAAATGGATATGATTAGCAAGCAACTCTATATCCAGTCCCGCTCCTTTGACGATGTGGTGGAGATGTGCAAGAATCATGATGAAATGCTGCGCTGCATTCCTGCCATACAGCCGGTTTCCAATAAAGACCTCCGTAAGACCGCTTCGGGTTACGGTACGCGTATCGACCCCATTTATGGTACCAGCAAGTTCCATGAGGGTATGGACTTTTCGGCTCCCCAGGGCACGGATGTCTATGCCACGGGAGATGGCACCGTGGTGCAGATGGGCTGGCAATCGGGCTATGGCAACAGAATTGTGATAGACCACGGCTTCGGTTATCAGACGGTGTATGCACACTTGCGCGATTTCCGGACGAAGTTGGGCAAGAAAGTGGTACGTGGTGAGGTCATTGGCGGGGTAGGCAGTACGGGCAAGAGTACTGGTCCGCACTTGCACTACGAAGTACACGTTAAGGGAAAAGTTGTGAATCCCGTCAACTACTACTTCATGGATCTCAGTGCCGAGGATTATGACCGCATGATACAGATTGCGGCGAACCATGGTAAGGTGCTTGATTGACGGATGATTTATAGAGAAAGGATTACATCATGCTGAATACAGATAAGAATTTAAAGTTATATTACTCCATCAGCGAGGTGGCTGCCATGTTCGATGTCAACGAATCACTGCTCCGTTTCTGGGAAAAGGAGTTTCCGCAACTCAATCCGAAGAAGGGGGGGCGGGGAATACGCCAGTACCGTAAGGAGGACATTGAGACAGTGAAACTTATCTATCATCTGGTGAAGGAGCGCGGAATGACCTTGCCCGGCGCCCGCCAACGGATGAAAGACAATAAAGAAGCTACGATACGCAACTTTGAAATCGTAGATCGCCTGAGAGCTATCCGCGAAGAACTGGTAGGCATGAAACTGGCATTGGATGAGTTTACTTACGAGGATGTGGAGAGCTTGAAGGAAAATATTCAAGGACTGAAGTAGAATAAATACCACTCCGTTTATTCCTCTACTCTCGTCACTTGTTTTATATTCTGTATCTGCTTCAGGTTATTGCAGATAGTGCGCACGTCGTCCACATCGTGTACATAGAGTTGTATCTTTCCTTCGAAGATACCGTCGTTGGTTTCGATGGTCAGTTTACGGATATTCACGTTGAGCTGGCGGGAGATGACTTGAGTTACTTCGTTCAGCAATCCCATGCTGTCTATACCTTTTATATATATGATGACGAGGAACGACAAATCCTTGTGAGTGTCCCACTCGGTGGCGATGATACGGTTTCCGTAGCTACTCTTAAGGCGGGTGGCAACGGGGCATTGGCGCTTGTGGATGACAACACGGTTTTGCTCGTCGATGTATCCCAGTACGTCGTCACCCGGAATGGGATGGCAACAGTCGGCCATAATATAGTTCTTTGAGATGGTCTCTTCCGTCAGCTTCAGAATCTGCTTAGTGTTGATTTTCTCTTGCGGTGTTTTCTCTTCCGGTTGTTCTTTGGCATCCTTGTTGTCCTTGTTACCGAAGGAGAAGGTCAGGAACTTCTTCCAGTTGCTGTTCTGCTTTTCCTTGAACACGTTCTTGTCGGCATCGCCCAGCACAACCCGTTTGTTGCCGATGGCAACGAGCAGCTCGTCGCGGGTGTGGAAGCCGTGCAGCCTGGTCAGCTTGTCCAGAGCAGCATCATCCATACGTATATCCTCGTTTTTGAAGAATTCGTTCAGTATGGTTTCACCTTCTTTCTGATAGGCTTTCGCCTCTTTGCGCAGGATGGCGGCAATCTTGGCGCGGGCGCGGGCGGTGGTGGCATACACTTCCCACTCCGGCTGCACGCGTTGCGATTTGGAGGTCAATATCTCTACCTGGTCACCGCTTTGCAGTTTGTGGCTTAGGGGAACCAGTTTGTGGTTTACCTTGGCGCCGATGCAGTGGCTGCCGATGTCGGTATGCAAGGAGAAGGCAAAGTCCAGTGCCGTAGAGTTCTGCGGCATGGTCTTGAGGTCGCCTTTCGGGGTGAAGACGAAAATTTCCGATGCAAACAAGTTCAGTTTGATGGTATCGAGAAAATCGATGGCGTCCGGTTGTGGGTCGTCCAGAATTTCCTTGATGGTACGCAACCATTTCTCCAGTTCGCCTTCATCTTCGCTGCCTCCGCCTTCTTTGTATTTCCAGTGGGCGGCAAAGCCTTGTTCGGCAACGTCATTCATGCGTTCACTGCGGATTTGTACTTCAATCCATTGCCCGTTGTTACCCATAAGGGTGACGTGCAGGGCTTGGTAGCCGTTGGCTTTGGGATGGCTCACCCAGTCGCGCAGGCGGTCGGGGTGGGGCTTGTATATCTTGGATATGGAGACGTAAATGTCGAAGCAGTCGTTTAGCTCTTCCTCTATATTGCGGGGCTCGAAGATGATGCGGACAGCAAGCAAATCATAGATTTCCTCGAAGGGGACATGCTTGGTCTGCATTTTGTTCCAGATGGAGTAGATGGACTTTACACGGGCAAGGATACGGTATTTCAGTCCCATTTTGTCCAGTTGCGCCCGTATCGGAGCGGTGAACTCATTGAATACCTTGTCGCGCTCCACGGCGGTGGCTTCCAGTTTCTCTTCTATCTCGTGGTACTCTTCCGGATGTTCGTACTTGAAGCTCAGGTTTTCCAGTTCTGTCTTGATTTTGTACAAGCCGAGGCGGTTGGCGAGCGGGGCATAAATATAGAGTGTTTCGCCTGCAATCTTGAACTGCTTGTTGGGCAGCATGGAGCCGAGTGTACGCATGTTATGCAGACGGTCGGCTATCTTGATGAGGATAACCCGGATATCGTCGGACATGGTGAGCAGCAGCTTCTTGAAGTTCTCTGCCTGCGCCGAGGCACGGTCGCCGAAGATACCGCCGGAAATCTTTGTCAGCCCGTCTACAATCTGGGCGATTTTGGGACCGAAGATGTTTTCAATATCCTCTACGGTGTAGTCGGTGTCCTCCACCACATCATGCAGCAATGCCGAGCATATGGAAGTAGACCCCAGTCCTATCTCATTACAGACAATCTTTGCCACAGCAATGGGGTGCATGATGTAGGGCTCGCCGGAACGACGCTTGATGCCCTTATGCGCCTGGTTGGCAAAGTTGAATGCTTTGGTTATTATTTCGACGCGCTTGCGGTGCTTGGTGGCCAAATAGTCGTTCAACAGTTCTTGGAATGCCTGTTCGATCATTTCCTCTTCGGCTTTTTCCTTTTCCTTCTGACTTATATTTTCTTCCATATACTGCTTTCTCCTTTCTTCACTTCACTTTTTGCAAAAATAAGCAATTTTCAACACCGGGCAAGCGTTTATGTCTTTATTTATAAATCTTCAAGCGCTTTCCTGCGGAGATTCTGGTACTGCGCAATCCATTCCAACTTTTTAACTGATTGACAGTGACGCCGTATTTCCGTGCAATGCTGCCGAGATTCTCGCCACTGCGTATCTTGTGGTAGGTGACATTCCCCGTAGCGGTACTGCCTTTGCTGCTACGTGCCGTCGAGCGTGTATTGGAAACGGCCACGACTCTGCGGTTCTTGAACAGCTCGTTACTGCGGTGGGCATAGATGGTGTCTTGCTTGTCAATGAAGGCACTGATGTAGTTGATGGGGAGGCGTAGCGTCTGCGGCTTGCTCTCTCCGGGGATGATGCTTTTCTTGAATTGGGGATTCAGGCTCTTTATCTGGTCCAGGCTGATGCCGCATAGGTCGGAAATCTGCTCGAAATGAAGGTTACGGCTTACTTGCACCGTATCGGTTGCTTCCGGAATGTCGGTTTCCATGGGGCAGATGTTGTGCTTGCAGTAGTAGGTCATTACGTAGTTGGCGGCAATGAAGGCGGGCACGTAGCCGCGTGTCTCTTTGGGCAGATAGTTGTAGATTTCCCAATAATCGGTTTTCCCTCCCGAGCGGCGGATGGCTTTGTTGATGGTGCCCGGACCGCAGTTGTAGGCGGCAATCACCAGGTTCCAGTCTTTGTAAATGTCATACATGTCCTTCAGGTAGCGTGCTGCCGCCCAGGTCGCCTTTATCGGGTCACGGCGTTCGTCTACGAGGCTGTTGCTTTCCAGTCCGTATATCTTTCCGGTGGCGAGCATAAACTGCCATAGTCCGCAGGCTCCCGCGCGGGATACGGCAGAAGGGTTGAGAGCAGATTCTATGATGGGCAGGTATTTCAGCTCGAGCGGCAGGCCGTAGGCATCCAGCGCTTCTTCGAAGATGGGCATATAGAAGTTGCAGGCGCTCAGCATGAAGGCAACCTGGTTGCGCAGACGTCCGGCATACATGTCGATGAACTTGCGCACAATCTCGTTGTATGGCATTTCCATGACGGTCGGCATGCGCGACAACCGGTCTATGTATACAGAGTCACTGAACATCGGGTTTACGGTAGAGGTGCTGCAGTCTTTTCCCAAGTCTATGTAATTCTTGGCTTTCCAGTCATTGAGCAGGCTGTCCAGCGGATAGGTCATGCTTTTGGGCAGCTCGATGGATTCCTGGCGTTCCGTGCCGTTTTCGCGGATAAGCACTTCCACGCTTTCTTGCGCATGCATGGCCGGAGCGGTGAAGAGGGCGCAAAACAGAAGCGAGGAACCGAGAATAATTCTTTTCATATATATGGCCTTGTGTGTCATTAGGTAATAATTTATGCTTTAATTTTCGTTTTTAGAATCGGAAACTGCATTGCACTCCGACGTTCTTATTAGAGGAACCAGTCATCTGGCTGTTGATTATGGCAGGTTCCACTTTCATGCTGAGGTCGGGGGTGATGTCAAAGTTGGACAGCTCTGCGTCTACGTATGCGTCGACAACGGACAGCAGGTATACACCGATAAAGGCGAAGATGCTCAAGTCGCGGTATCGTCGGAAGGTATCCTTACGCTTCCGTAGTGTCTCCGTCAGCTGGCTTTCGGTATAGTTATAGTTGGGAGGCAGCAGGTCGGTAATGGTACTGGAGTTGAAATTACCATTTACGGCATCCTTGTAGGCGGCCGAATAGTCCTTATACATCTTGCTGTTCCACGTAAGGGCATAGGCACAACCGGCAAATCCTCCATAGAAGATGGGCAGTTTCCAATACTTGCGGTTGTAAATTTGTCCACCGCCGGGAATGACGAGGGCAAGCCAGGTGGCTTTTGTGGGATTAGGTACCCACCTTTTGGGGTCGATGGCCTTTTGCAGACTGTCTGTAGGCACGGGCTGTTCCTTCAGGTCGGGGCTGGCAGTCATTTCCAGCATCTTCCGCTTGTTTTCGGCTGCAAGACTGTCGGCAACAGTGAGGCTGTCCCGGTTCACCACGGTGTTGAGTGTATCGGTCTGATGCCGCTGCGCACGCTTGGAAGCGGCACGTGGACGGTCCTGACCATACATAGCAATCCCTGCCATCTGTAAAAAACAGAGCAGCAGGGCAATGGCTAACTGATATATTCTTCCTTTTTTCCTCATTTATTTCTTCAGCGTATCAAGAATGCCGATGATACGTTCCAATTCTTCTTCGTTATTGAACGGGATACTGATTTTACCTTTTCCTTTCTCCGAGCAGGTTAGCTGCACCTTGGTACTGAAAAAGCCCGAGAGCTGTTGTTTCAGCATATTGAATTCTTCGGGCAGTTTGGCGCGCTTGGGGGCAATCTTACGACCACCGCTCTTCACGCTTTCGCCTTCACTCAGTGACTTTACGATTTCTTCCACTTTGCGTACGGAATACCCGTGCTCCAGGATTTCTTCGAAAATCTTCACTTGCAGTTTGGGATCGCCAAGCGTTACCAAAGCGCGGGCATGTCCCATGTCTATCTGCTTGTTCTGCAGTCCCATCTGGACGGGGGCGGGCAGTTTGAGCAGGCGCAGGTAGTTGGCAATGGTGGTACGCTTCTTACCAACGCGTTCGCTGAGGCGTTCCTGCGTCAGTCCGTATTGTTCCAACAGATGCTGGTAAGCGAGGGCTATTTCTACGGAGTTCAAGTCTTCGCGCTGTATGTTTTCGATGAGCGCCATTTCCATGACGTTCTCGTCATCTGCAGTGCGGATATAGGCAGGGATGCTTGTCAGTCCGGCAAGCTGCGAAGCACGGAAACGACGCTCGCCGGCGATAATCTGGTATTCGTCGTCGCTAAGCTTGCGCAGGGTGATGGGCTGTATGATGCCGATTTCGGAGATGGAATCGGCTAACTCCTGCAACGCAACCGGGTCGAATTCATGACGGGGCTGGTTGGGATTGACCGTAATCTTCGACAGCTCTATCTCATTGATAGAGGAGGAGCCTTCGGTCTTTACTTCATCCATGGAGAAGAGGGCGTCTAGCCCGCGTCCTAATGCATTTCTTTGTGCCATCTGTTTATTTACTATTTGACGATTTACAATTTAACCATACGGGATGATTTGTTTGTGCATTGTAAATATGGTATTTATCACTAATCATTAATCACTAACCACTATAATCACTTCTTTTCGTTTCTGCTTATCAATTCCTTGGCAAGTGCCATGTGGTTTTTGGCTCCGGTTGAGTCTGCGTCATAGAGAATGGTGGGCAGGCCGTAGCTGGGAGCTTCGCTCAGTTTCACATTGCGCTGGATGACGGTGTTGAATACCAATTCCTGGAAGTGGCGTTTCACTTCATCGTAAATCTGGTTGGCCTGGCGCAGGCGCGAGTCGTACATCGTCAGCAGGAAGCCTTCGATTTCGAGGGCAGGGTTCAGCTTGGACTTGATGATTTTAATGGTATTCAGCAATTTGCTGATGCCTTCCAGTGCAAAATATTCCGCTTGTACGGGGATGATTACCGAATCGGCGGCAGTCAGTGCGTTGACCGTAATCAGACCCAAAGACGGGGAACAGTCTATCAAGATATAATCAAACTCATTCTTCAGCGGAGCGAGTACTTCTTTCAGTATCTTTTCGCGGTTTTTCAGATTGAGCATCTCTATTTCGGCACCTACCAGATTGATGTGGGAGGAGATTACCTTCAGTGTGTCTATCTCCGTGTCATGAAGGGCCTCGCGTACGTCTGCACGGTCAATAATGCACTCGTAGATAGTACATTCCGACTGCTTGATGTCCACACCCAATCCTGAGGAGGCATTGGCCTGCGGGTCGGCATCTACAACGAGCACTTTCTTTTCAAGCGTGGCGAGTGAGGCTGCGAGGTTGATTGTCGTCGTAGTCTTGCCTACACCACCCTTTTGGTTAGCCATAGCAATTATTTTTCCCATAATCTCAATATTTATTGGCAGCGAAATAAGTGATAATTCCGGATAGCGCCTACAAATTTGGAGAAAGATTGCAAAAACGGTTGATAAGTCGGCTGTTTTGTTAATAACTCACAGACGTTTACCGCTGTTTTTCTTCTTGTAAATTGCGCGTAAAGCGTTCTTTCTCTGTTTAGTGGGCAAATATACGTATTTATCTTGAAATGAAGCTGATTTTTTGTCTCGCTTGCAGAAGATTAAGATTTGTAAACCAATGGAAGACATTGGCTTGGACTATTCTCTCTACTTGCATGAGATGTACATCTCGTGTTGTTTGAAACGTGCATCTCATGTTGCTCGAGATGTACATCTCATGCAGATGGACTACCGTGTGGAAGATGGTCGGGGGATAAGTTGTTCCCGGGCAGAAGGAGAGGAGCTGGTGTCAGACCAAGGCTTTGACGAACTCCCAGCAGAAGTACGCACACATCACACATTTCACTACTGTGCCCAGCAAGAATCCAAGCAGCGAGCCCAGCCCCGATTTCAAGGCCTGGTCTGTCTTGCTGCCTCCCATCAGTTCGCCGGCAAAGGCTCCGAGAAAGGGGCCGAGGATGATGCCCCAAGGCATGAAGAACAACCCTACGATGGTGCCTATGAGGCAGCCGCGCGTTCCCCACCGACTGCCTCCGCTGTATTTGCTGCCCAGCATCGGGACGAAATAATCCAGTATCTGTACAAGGACGACTGCTGCCAGCCATAAAAGTAACTGCGTGGTGGAAAACTGCGCCTTGTCCGTGAAATGTAGAAGCAACAAGCCTGCATAGGCTACGGGCGGTCCCGGAATCATAGGCAGGATGCAGCCTGCCAATCCGACAATCAGGCAGAGGATGCCCAAGATGATGAGAAGAATGTCCATAGGTGTATCGTTTCTGTTGGTGAAGATGACAGCGGTTGTTCCCTGCTACTCGAATCGGTTGTATATGACAATGGGGCGGGAGCGGCGTGTGCTCATCGACGGGAACCATATATCGTCGGCTGTGAGGCCACATTGCTTGATGGCTTCGGCGCAGTATTCCAGTCGTCCGAAGTCGGCATCGACATTGTTTGTACCGAATGTGAATTTGATTCCACGTGCTTTGGCGCGACGGATAATCTCGAAACTGGGAATCCGGTAGCGTGCATTGATTTCCAGAGCGATTCCATGTTGTTGCAATACATCCAATACGCGTTCAATGCGTCCGTCCGTCCAGTACTTGTCGTAATCATGCGCCATAGTATCGGGCAAGAAGGTAGGGTTGGCATAAATGTCGGCTGGCTCGTTGGTCAGAATCAGGACTGTTTGGTCGACAAGGTGGTCCATATACTGTTCAAGCGTAATGTCATCAAAGAGTGCTTCTTCGGCCCGGTAGATGCGCGAGTTACGTCCCTTGTGGTCTATGATGGTCATGGCGTCGGTAAACAGGTAATCGAAAATCCCCAAGGCTTCCTGCGAGAAAGTTGCCGTCCATTTGCGTCCCTCACCTTGTACACCGCACAGGAATGGCATCCCTTTTACTTCATTAAAATAGTCGTACACTTCTTTGTCATCGGCCAGCATACGTCCTACGCCTCCTTCTCCAGCATTGGGGGCGACACCATAGTTGATACCGTAATTCATGGACATGGCGTGTGCCATTTCCTTCGTCAGCCCTCCTTTCAAGTGAACGTGATAGTCTATAACTGGGAAATCGTGCTGCTGTAGCCTGATTATCTCATCCGTGCGCTCGTCTACCGGAGCAAGCGTGTCGGCTTCGTTGCGTGCTTCCTTGGCAAGCCGTTCGATGGCGAGATTCCGGAATGACACTTCGCCGTGTATGCCTTGCAGGGCAATGGAACCTTGACTCAGCAGTTGCCGGGCGTGCTCCTCTGTGCGATATGGGTATCCGGGTTCGGTATAGCAAACAACTTCGGTTCCGTTAATGCAGACAATGATGTTTTGTCCGCGTACGGTTATCTCGAAGTCAAACCATTCTCCATCTTTTGCGAGTGAGCGATAGAGGTTGCGCACCGAGGCGAGTGAGCCGCTCTTGCGTGTGCCGTCGATGTCTCCGTTACGGAATATCACTTCATAACCGGACTCGCCGTCCGTATGAAAGAGGAGGCCTGCTTCGGAGCCGGGTTGTGTGAGGGCTTCTCCGGTGAGTCGGAAATTTTGGTATTCTTTGTCGTTGAAGAGCTTCCGGCCTTCTGCAATGACCGGGTCTGTCGTGTGAAGCGTAGATGTCCCGTCATTCCATTGGTCAAGTGGCTCGGGAGAACTGCTCCTGCCACAGCTTGTCAGGGTTGTTAGAAACAGAATAATTGCGGCAGCTGCCGTCTCGATGCGTGCAGCAATGGTAGAATGGCAAGAAGTGTTCATTATAGCATGGATTTTATGAATGATTATATTCCAATTATTGTCGGTACAAAGTTAGCCTTTTCTGAAAATATCTTTGAATACAAAAGAATTATTATCTTTGTAGTATTCTGTTTAAAGCCTTTTTAGCTACTTTTGCACGATAATAAAAAAGAAAGTTATGGAAAATCAGAGACCTTTGATATTGATTTCCAATGATGACGGCATCATTGCGAAAGGTATTAGCGAGTTAATCAAATTCCTCCGTCCGCTGGGCGAGATTGTGGTAATGGCGCCGGATGCACCTCGCTCTGGAAGTGCGTGTGCGCTGACTGTAACGGAACCTATCCACTACCAGTTGGTTCGTAAGGATGTTGGGCTGACGGTATACAAGTGTTCCGGTACGCCGACCGATTGTGTGAAGCTGGCTTTTCATACGGTGCTCGACCGCAAGCCCGACTTGGTGGTAGGCGGCATCAACCACGGCGACAATTCTTCTGTAAACCTGCATTATTCCGGTACGATGGGCGTTGTGATAGAGGGATGCCTGAAAGGAGTGCCTTCCATCGGATTCTCCCTTTGCAACCATGAGCCGAACGCTGATTTTGAGCCTGCAGGTCCTTACATCCGCGAGATAGCCCGGCTGGTATTGGAGAAAGGACTCCCTCCGTTGACATGCCTCAATGTCAACTTCCCCGATACCAAAGAATTGAAGGGTGTGAAGATTTGCGAACAAACCAAGGGGCAATGGACCAATGAATGGGAAAACTTTGCCCATAGAGGAGATGCCCATTACTACTGGCTGACCGGCGAGTTTGAGAACAACGATGCCGAAAATGAGAAGAATGACCATTGGGCGCTTGATAACGGTTATGTGGCAATCACCCCGACCACGGTGGATGCAACGGCATACGGCTTGATTGATGAACTGAAAGCATGGTTCTGAATTAATTGACAATTATCAATTGATATGAAGTATTACTTGATTGTCGGTGAAGCTTCCGGCGACCTGCATGCCTCCCATCTGATGGCTGCATTGAAGGAGGAGGACTCGCAAGCGGAGTTCCGTTTCTTCGGAGGCGACCTCATGGCTGCAGTGGGCGGTGTGATGGTGAAGCATTACAAAGAGTTGGCGTATATGGGGTTCATTCCCGTACTGCTGCATCTGCGCACCATCTTTGCCAATATGAAGCGCTGCAAGGAGGATATTGTTGCGTGGCAGCCGGATGTGCTGATTTTGGTGGACTATCCGGGCTTTAATCTGGATATAGCCAAGTTTGTCCATGCCAACACAAGGATTCCTGTCTTTTATTATATTTCTCCCAAGATTTGGGCATGGAAGGAATACCGCATCAAGAATATTAAACGGGATGTGGATGAGCTGTTCTCCATCCTACCGTTCGAGGTGGAGTTTTTTGAAGGGAAGCACGGGTATCCGATACATTATGTCGGCAATCCGACAGTGGATGAAGTGACGGCTTTTCTTGCTTCCAGCTCAGAGACATTCGACGACTTTGTCCGGGCAAACGGACTTTCGGCCAAACCCGTTATTGCTCTGCTGGCTGGTAGCCGCAAGCAGGAAATCAAGGACAATCTGCCCGACATGCTTCGTGCGGCAGCTTCTTTTCCCGATTATCAACTGGTGCTGGCCGGTGCTCCGGGTATTTCCCCCGAGTATTACAAACGTTATGTGGGTGGGGTGGACGTGAAGATTATCTTCAACAAGACATTCCCTTTGTTGAGGCAGGCAGAGGCTGCACTGGTCACTTCGGGGACGGCAACGCTGGAAACAGCTCTGTTTCGTGTGCCGCAAGCGGTATGTTACCATACTCCGATAGGGAAGGTTATCGCTTTCCTGAAACGGCATATACTGAAAGTGAAGTACATTTCCCTGGTCAATCTCATAGCCAACCGGGAGGTGGTGAAAGAGCTGGTTGCAGATACCATGACGGTAGAGCAGGTACGCTCGGAGCTGAACCGCATTTTGTACGATAAGGAATACCGCCGTCAGATGCTCGAGGGATATGAGTATATGGCATCCTGTCTGGGAGAGGCAGGGGCACCCAAACATGCTGCCCGCGAGATGGTGGCATTACTGAGGAGGAGGGAAGAATAATCGAAAAATTAAGAATTTGTTAAAATGGGAAAAGCCGGTGCAGTAAATGCCCGGCTTTTGTATTTTCTATACAGAAACAAATGAAAAGGACTTTGATTATGAAAAAGCTACATTGGTTATTTATGGCAATATGTTTGGCAGTGATGCCCGCTTTGCAATCATGTGATGATAACGACGGATATTCTTTGGGTGATTTTACCCCGCCTTTGTGGGCCACTGTGCGTGTTACGGGAAATGCCTTTTATTTAAACTGCGATGTTTGGGGGACGCTCTGGCCGGTGAATACGGACATAGGGTGGTATGATGCTGTGGATGGGCAGCGTGTGATTACCGTGTTCAATCCTTTGTGGGACAACTATGCAGGATATGACCATGCTGTGAAGCTGCTGCGTCTGCAGAACGTCTTGACGAAAGAGGTGGAGACGCTGACTCCCGAAACCGAAGAGGAATTTGGTAATGACCCCGTGTTTATATATAAAGGTGATATCACCATCAGTGGTGGCTATATGAACATTTTTTTCATGCAGAACCTGCCATCTTCGACTGATAATAAACACCGCATCAGCCTGGTGCGTCCGCAAGAAGATGATGCTTTGTATGGCGAAGATGGATACGTCCATTTGGAACTCCGCTATAACGATTATGATGACCTGACGGGACGTCGTAGTCCTGGTGCTGTCTCCTATAACTTGAACAGTCTGGACATCCCCTCTGAAACCAAAGGCATCAAGTTGAAACTCAATTCAGAAGAGAATGGAGAGGTGGAAGTAACCTTTGATTTGAAAACTGCGGGGAGTAATGAAAAGCTGACTACTAATGTGGATTTGTCCAATATGCAGTTGAAGTAAGAAAGAGTTTGCGAGAGTATATAGTTAGAAAGAGCACCCGGGATTTTGATGTCATTCATCTTGCCCGGGTGCTCTTTTTATATTTGTTTTATGTAAGTTTGGTCATGTGAGCCGTCGTTAGAACATCGTCAAGGCATATAGATAAACAACTGCTGCAGGAATTGCCATCAGGGCACTGTCGAAACGGTCGAGCATCCCTCCATGCCCCGGCAGAATGTTACCGGAATCCTTGATGCCCAATTGGCGTTTCATGAGTGATTCGGTCAGATCGCCCCAAGTGCCGAAAATGACGACAACGATTGCCAGACCTACCCATTGCCATCCTGGCATAAAAGGAAAGAAATGTGCAAAGCCAAGAGAGGAAGCGATGGAGAATATTCCGCCGCCGATGCTGCCCTCCCAGGATTTTTTAGGTGAGATGCGTTCGAACAGACGGTGTTTGCCTATCAGCGAACCTACGCAATAGGCACCTGTATCGCTCAGCCAGATAAAAACGAAAATGGAAAGCGGTAGAATAGGGTTGTAGGTCACACTGCCCGTTTCCGGGGAATTCTGAAAAGCAAGTACGTTCAGCAGGGCAAAGGGGAGTGCCACGTACAATTGGCTTAGCATGGAGTAGGCCCAGTTACCCGTCGGATTCTTTTTCTTGAGGTAAAGTTCCGTAATCATCATGTAGAGCAATAGTCCCAAATAAGGAAGGAATACTCGTGCTCCTACAGACTGCTGGGTACAGAAACTCATCAATGCAAGGAAAAGGTAGGCTCCCCCCAATGCAGTGATGGTCTTGTTTATGCTTACTTCGCCGCTCTTGCTGACTAATTGGGCAAACTCATGTACGCTCAGTACGCTGATAATGGTGAACAGTATACCGAACGAAAGGGGGCTGTAAAGAATACAGCCCACCAATACTATGACGAATAACACGCCGGTAACGGCACGTTGGATAAAGTTATTTTTCATGCTTTTCTTCTTCCTTGACTTCCTTTTCTGCTTCTATGGCTTTTTGCTCTTCTTCTTGCTCCGCTTTTTTCAGTTCGGCAGCAGTCTTGTTTGCACTGATTTCTTCCGAACGGGAAGCCCATGGACGTTTCCCAAAGATGTGTTCAACGTCTTCGGCAAAGATTACTTCTTTGTCAATCAGCAGTTGTGCCAGCCGGTTGTGTCCTTCTTGGTTTTCGGACAATATTTTCTTGGCACGTTCGTACTGTTCATTAACCATCTGCTTCACTTCTTCGTCAATCAATTCCGCAGTCTTTTCGCTATACGGGCGGTTGAAGGAATATTCCTCATTATTATAATAGCAGAGGTTGGGTAGTTTTTCGCTCATACCCAGATAGGCAATCATACCGTACGCCTGCTTTGTCACGCGTTCCAAGTCATTCATGGCTCCGGTGGATATTCTACCTAAGAATAGGTCTTCGGCGGCACGTCCTCCCAAGGTGGCACACATCTCATCGAGCATCTGTTCCTTAGTGGTGATTTGCCGTTCTTCCGGCAGATACCAAGCCGCGCCCAAAGCACGTCCACGGGGTACAATGGTTACTTTAATCAGTGGATTGGCGTATTCCAGTAACCAGGAGATGCTGGCATGGCCGGCTTCGTGTATAGCAATGGAACGGCGTTCGGCTTCGGTAGTGATTTTGGTTTTCTTTTCTAATCCCCCCACAATACGGTCTACGGCATCCAGGAAGTCTTGCTTTCCGACGAACTTCTTGCCGTGGCGGGCGGCTATCAAAGCTGCTTCGTTACATACATTGGCAATGTCTGCCCCCGAGAATCCGGGAGTCTGGCGTGCCAGAAGGTCTACATCCACACTATTGTCTATCTTGATGGGGCGCAGGTGTACACCGAATACTTCCTTACGCTCATTAAGGTCGGGTAGGTCTACATGTATCTGGCGGTCAAAACGTCCGGCGCGCAGCAATGCCTTGTCCAAAACGTCCACGCGGTTGGTGGCGGCCAAGATGATAACGCCGCTGTTGGAGCCGAAACCGTCCATCTCGGTCAGCAATTGGTTCAATGTGTTCTCGCGTTCGTCGTTGCCGCCCATAGCGGCTGCTTTGGCACGGGCACGCCCTACAGCGTCAATCTCGTCGATGAACACGATACAAGGCGCTTTTTCCTTTGCTTGGCGGAACAAATCGCGGACACGGGAAGCTCCCACGCCGACAAACATTTCCACAAAGTCGGAACCTGCCAAAGAGAAGAAAGGTACGTTGGCTTCTCCGGCCACGGCCTTTGCAAGCAGGGTCTTTCCGGTTCCCGGAGGGCCTACCAGCAAGGCGCCCTTGGGTATCTTACCTCCCAAATCGGTATATTTCTGGGGCTCTTTCAAGAACTCGACAATTTCTTCTACCTCTTGCTTGGCTTCAGCAAGTCCTGCCACATCCTTGAATGTAATCTTGATGGGGGAACCTTTTTCAAACAATTGGGCCTTGGACTTTCCTACGCTGAAGATGCCTCCACCTCCGCCCATGCCTCCACCACCGCTCATGCGGCGGGACATGAAAATCCAGAAACCGATAAGGAATGCAAAGGGGAGAATCTGCCACAAAATGGCACCGAAGTAGTTCCGCTTTTTTTCGTAGTTAATGGAGCCGTCAAAGTGGGCGTCGTCTCTTTCCTTTTGCAGGAAATTACCTAGGCTCTCGCGTGAGGGGGCCTCGGTCGTAATAAGCGGATTCTTGCCTACGCGGCTGGAGTCCTGACGAAATACGTTTCCTACGTGCTGGGGTTTGACGTATGCTTCGACGGAATTGTCGTCGTAGCCGATGACTTTGCTTATATAACCGTCTCGTACATATTGCTGGAATTCATCATAAGAGATGTTTTTAGTTGCCGTACCATTTTCATTGGTCAGGTACAACCCCAGCAACATCATCGCTATAATCATATACAGCCAGTTCAGGTTGAACTTGGGCATATTCACTTTATTGGGTTTCTTGTTGGTATTATTGTCCATACGTTTTGATTAATCGAGGTCAGGAATTTGAGTTAATTTGGCGTCTGCCCATAGGTGCTCCAGATTGTAGAATTCCCTTGTTTCAGGCAGGAAGACATGCACCAATATGTCCGAGTAGTCCATAGCTACCCATTCGGCATTGCGCAGCCCGTCTACGGCAAAGGGCTTGGTATCGGCACCCTTGCGTGTGAAGTCCCTGATGGATTCTACAATGGCTGTCACTTGGCTGGGAGAGTTTCCTTGGCAGATGACGAAATAATTGCATATTGTATCGTCGATTTTTGTCAGATCTGCGATGACGATTTTTTTTCCTTTTTTATCTTGAATACCTTCTGTTATCTGTTGAATCAGTTTCTTCGTTTCGTTCATTATACATTATTATATTAAAACAGTTGACAAATATACGTTGATTTCTCATATCAAACACGCAAAAGAGGAAAACTCTTTCAATTTTTGATTTTTTTTAGTTATATAATCCTTTGGATTACGGTATCTTATCAGTTTTTTGCGAAAAAAATACTCGTTTTTGTTTTGATTTATAGAAATCTTTGTATCTTTGCAACCGCAAAACGGAAATAATAACAATTGGGCTATGGTGTAATGGTAACACTACAGATTCTGGTCCTGTCATTCCTGGTTCGAATCCAGGTAGCCCAACGAACTCTTATTTAAGTCAAAAAACCACTAAAATCGCAAGTTTTAGTGGTTTTTTTGTTGCTTTTCGACCATGTACGAAAATTTCAGTGTAGGCATTCGGTGGCAAATTCAGTGACAAGGCTTCTGTAAGCCGGAAATATTCTGTAAATTTGTAGCATTTCAACATTAAAGCAGAATTTTATGGCAAAAGAATTAGCACTGAAGTACGGCTGTAACCCTAACCAGAAGCCGGCTCGCATTTTCATGCAGGAGGGGGAGTTACCTATTGAGGTTTTGAATGGACGTCCGGGGTATATTAATTTTATGGATGCCTTGAATGGATGGCAGTTGGTAAAGGAACTGAAAGAGGCGACCGGTATGCCTGCTGCAACTTCATTCAAGCACGTCAGTCCGGCGGGTGCCGCCATCGGCTTGGAACTCAACGAGACAATGAAGAAGATTTATTTTGTGGATAATCTTCCGCTCTCTCCGCTTGCTTGCGCATATGTGCGTGCCCGCGGTGCCGACCGTATGTCTTCCTATGGTGACTTTATCGCTTTGAGTGATGTGTGCGACGTGGCTACTGCACGTTTTATTAACCGCGAGGTCTCGGATGGCGTTATTGCTCCGGGGTATACGGACGAAGCACTGGCTATCTTGAGGGAAAAGCGTAAAGGAACTTACAATGTGATTCAGATAAGTCCCGGCTATAAGCCTGCCCCGATTGAACATAAGGATGTCTTTGGTATCACGTTTGAGCAGGGACGTAATGAGATAAAGCTGAATGGAGATGAACTCTTTGCGAATATTCCTACTCGGAATAAGAATTTCCCGGAAGCAGCGAAACGTGATTTGATGATAGCCCTTATCACTTTGAAATATACGCAGTCGAATTCTGTATGCTATGTGAAGGACGGTCAGGCTATCGGTATTGGTGCCGGCCAGCAGAGCCGTATCCACTGTACTCGCTTGGCGGGCAACAAGGCCGACATTTGGTATTTACGCCAGCATCCGAAGGTGTTGAATTTGCCATGGGTAGAGAAAATCCGCCGTGCCGACCGTGATAATACGATTGATGTCTATATCAGTGAAGACCATGACGATGTGCTGGCTAACGGTGTTTGGCAGCAGTTCTTTACGGAGAAACCTGAAGTGCTGACCCGTGAAGAAGAACGGGCTTGGTTGGATACATTGAAAGGTGTTTCTTTGGGTTCGGATGCATTCTTCCCTTTTGGAGACAATATTGAGCGTGCCCATAAGAGTGGAGTAGATTACATTGCCCAAGCGGGTGGTTCTGTACGCGATGACCATGTGATTGAAACTTGCGATAAATATGGCATTGCCATGTCGTTCACGGGTATCCGTCTGTTCCATCATTGATAAGGGGTATAAAAGTAGGCCCGCCCCCACGGCTGCATAGCTGTAGGGGCGGGTTCCTTTTTTATTAAGTCTTATCTTGTTACGTTATCCTTGGTTTTTGATGTTCTCGTCCACCACTTTTATCTTTTCTTTCACAAGCTCGATGTCTGCTTTCAGCTTTTCCACCTTGCGGTTGATTTCTGTCAGCAGACTATTTCCCTTCTTGGAAGAAGTGGTCAGGAAGCCGAGATTGTTTTCATATGTCTGGAGCTCGTTCTTCATATTGTCGAAGGCACGTACCAGCTTCTCACGTTCCCGGTAAAGGGCTTGTGGACTACCTTCCTGAATGGAGCTGATAGTCGACTTGAAGTTGCTTAGCTTCTTGTTGGAGACGCTGATGTTGAAGTGTTCAAACAATTTGTCTACCTGGCTGTGGTATTGCTTATAGATTCGGTCTTTCTCTTTGAAAGGTACATGTCCTATGCCGTTCCATTCTTTCATGAGGTCGCGTACCAATTGGGTAGCTCCCTCCGTATCCATTTGGTCATCAATAGCATTCAGTTTCTCGATGATGTTTTTTTTCTTTTCCAGATTTTCCTGCTCTACGCTGCGCTGTGAAGAAGTGGCTTTGTTCTTTTGTTCGAAGAAGTAGTCACAAGCGGAGATGAAACGTTTCCATACGGCATCCGAATATTTCTTTGCTACCGGACCAATGGTTTTCCATTCTTTCTGAAGTTTGGTCAGTTCATCGGCAGTTACTTTCCAGTCGGTACTGTCCTTAAGAGCTTCTGCTTTTTCGCACAAGGCACGCTTCTTTTCCAGGTTTTCGTTCATACCTTCCTTCAGGCTCTTGAAGAACTCTCCCTTTTTACGGAAGAACTCGTCGCACGCTTTGCGGAAACGTTCGAAAATCTTCACGTTCATTTTTTGCGGAGCGAAACCGATGGTTTTCCATTTGTTTTGAAGTGCGATGACTTCTTGCGTCTTGCTCTCCCAAGAAGCAAAGTTTGTCAGTTCTTTGTAGTCAATGGCTTCTATGATTTCGCAAATTACAGTCTTTTGGTCAAGATTGTGTTGTTCCACTTCCTTCAACGCTTCGAAATGTTGCTGGTGACGTCGATTTACGGTTGTAGAGGCAGCTTTGAAACGTGCCCAGATTTCGTCGCGTAGTTCCTTGGCTACCGGCCCTGTATCACGAAATTCTTGATGTAGCTTCTGTAACTGATGGAAAGCTGAAACTACATCCGCTTCATCCGCCAGCTTTTCGGCAGCTTCACAGAGATGTGTCTTGATTTCCAAATTCTTCTTGAAATCGTATTCGCGGAATTCATTGTTCAGTTTCAGAAGGTCATAGAATTTCTCAACATACAATTGGTAGTTTTTCCAAAGCTCGTTGACCTTAGCTTGCGGAACGAGTTTAACTTCGTTCCATTGCTGCTGTAGTTTCTTGAACTCCGTATAGCTCTTGTTGGCGTCATCTGGAGATTCAACCAGCTCCTTCAGCTCTTCGATGATGGAAAGCTTTACCTGCAGGTTCATTTCCTTTTGCTTCTCCAGTTCGGCTGTGAGTGCACTTCTTTTTTCTTTGATGACGGACATGATATTCTTGAACTCTTCCTCCACACAGTCTGTTTGTGGAACAAAGTTCTCCGCGGCGCCTCCGTTTTCAATGAACAGTTTTCTGGCCGCATCCTGCTCAGCATTGTGCAGCTTGTAGAAAGATTGCTTCAAACCGTCTATTTCAGGTTTTGCCACGTTCTCCACGTCTGCAACCACCTCTTTGAGTTTGGCAAGTATTTCCTCTTTCGTGAGCTTCTGAACTGGCTCTACCGGCTTTTCCGAAACGATTTCTTCAGCGGGAGTTTCTGTTGTTGCCGGTTCAGAAACCTCTGCTGCCTTCTTTTCTTCTTCTAATTCCACCGGCTTTTCGGGGAGATTAGTGTCATGAGTGTCCGTCATTGTATTTACTTTTTTAGAAACGGGTTCCTCCCGTTCGGGTTACATTAGGCTACAAATTAATGAAATAAAATGATTACTTCATACAATTTGCCTTGATTTTTTTCTATTTTCTTGTTTTTATGACAGTAAGACAGTGATACCCATGTACAGCATCATGCCTATAATGTCATTGGTAATGGAGATAAACGGGCCGGTGGCAATGGCCGGGTCAACCTTCAGCTTCTCTAAAGTCATGGGGACCAGCGTTCCGAAAATGGAGGCGAACATGACGACTGCAAAGAGGCTGATGGAGACGGAATAAGTGACCGTAGCCGTAGCTCCGAACCGGATAAAATTATAGATGTATACCAGCAGGGAAATGATGGTTGCATTGATGACCGCCACTACTGCTTCCTTGGCTACCTGCTTGAAGGTGTCTTTGGCATCCAGTGAGCTGTTGGCAAGGCCTTGTACGATGATGGCAGACGACTGGGTTCCCACGTTTCCCCCCGTACCACCAATCAACGGAATATAAAGGGCCATTTCCGGATGGGCGGCGAAAGTCGTGTCGAAGTTACCCAATATCATGGAGTTGCCTATACCGCCTAACATACCGATAAGTAACCATGGAAGGCGAGCAGAAGTTTGGCGCATGACATTATCGTCCGTTTCTACATCTTGGGACAAACCGGATGCCAACTGGTAATCACGTTCCGACTGTTCGCGGACTTCGTCCATAACGTCGTCTACGGTAATCTGGCCTACCAGACGCCCGATACTGTCTACAACAGGAACTGCCACCAAGTCATACTTTTCGATGATTTGTACCACTTCGTCAATGGGGGTATCTACATGGACGGAGATAGGATCTTTCCGCATCACATGCTTTACCTTGGAGACAGAAGGGGAAGTTATCATTTTCTTCAATGGGAATACCCCTTGCAGACGGTCTTCGTCGTCGATGACGTATACGTAGTAAATTTCATCCAGCTTTTCAGCTTGCAGGCGCATTTCCTTCAGGCACTCCGGCATACTCCAGTTTTCATTGACAGTCACCATTTCCGTACCCATCAAACCACCGGCAGTGTCTTCATCATATTTCAGCAGGTCAACGATGTCACCGGCTTGTTCTATATCTTCGATGTGCGAAAGTACTTCCTCCTGCTTGTCTTCATCAAGTTCGCGCATCAGGTCTACGGCATCGTCCGTGTCCATATAATCCACGAAACGCTTGGCAATGGTCTCCGAAGGAAGAAGTTCCAGGAATTCTTTCCGGATGTCTTCGTCCATTTCAACCAGTACGTCCGCTGCCGTTTCGTTGTCAAGGAGGCGGTAAACGAAGCGGGCTTCCTCCAAGCCGAGGTCATTACACAGTTCTGCAATATCCGCCGGGTGAAGGTCTGTCAAAAGTGTTTTGACGTTTTCCGCGTCTTTCTGTTCTATCAGGCTTTTGACTTTGTCTATGTATTCTTCGTCTATTTCCATGATTGTTCGTGTTTAATCACTAACCATTAATCATTAATCGTTCTCAATGCCTGTTCCACTTGGTTGGTCAGCTGAATAAATTCCTGTACGGACAGTTGTTCCGGGCGTTTATTAAATAATAAGTCCTCCGTCAGTGGACAGTCTTTGCCGAGTATCGGCTTTATGGAGTTCCGTAGAGTCTTGCGTCGTTGATTGAACGTGGTTTTCACTACTTGCTTGAACAATTTCTCATCGCATCCTAAATCGTGCGTTTCATTGCGCATCATGCGGATGACGGCACTTTTAACTTTTGGGGGTGGGTTGAAGACATGTTCGTGTACCGTAAACAAGTACTCCACTTTGTACCATGCTTGTATCAGTACACTTAGGATTCCGTATGTCTTGCTGCCCGGCCCGGCGGCTATGCGCTCGGCTACTTCCTTTTGTATCATACCCGTACAGCAGGGAATCAGGTCCTTATATTCCAGCATTTTGAAGAATATCTGGCTGGAGATATTATAAGGATAGTTTCCCGTCAGTACAAAAGGTTGCCCGCCAAACAATCGTTGCAGATTCATTTTGAGGAAGTCGTCCTCAATGATGTTGTCTTCCAGTTGCGGATAGGCTTCCCGTAGGTAGGCCACTGACTCGTAGTCCAGTTCTACTACTTTGACGTTGCGTTCTTTGGGCAGAAGAAACTGGGTCAGCACTCCCATTCCCGGACCAACTTCGAGGATGGGAATTTCGGGACAGACATCTACCGTGTCGGCGATGTCTTGTGCCACTTTCAGGTCTTTCAGGAAGTGCTGCCCGAGAAACTTTTTAGGTTTAACTACTCTCATGTATCAACTAAATCATTACTTTTGCTCCGTAAATGCAGGCTGTAATGCGAACTACAACCTATCTTTACACGGAGCAAAGGTAGTTCTTTTCAATGAAGAATGAAGAATGAAGAATGAAGAATTTGGGAATATCGTATGAATAAGCTGCTAAAAAAGACATTGAAAATCATCTTACCCATTTTATTAGGTGGTTTTATCCTCTATTGGGTATATCGTGATTTTGACTTTTCAAAGGCAGAAGAAGTTCTACTTCATCAGACGAACTGGTGGTGGATGTTGTTGTCCTTGTTCTTCGGTGTGATGAGCCATGTGTTACGAGGCTGGCGTTGGAAGCAGACTTTGGAGCCACTGGATGCTCATCCCAAAACAAGCGATTGCGTCGATGCCATTTTCGTATCTTATGCCACCAATCTGGTACTGCCCCGTGTGGGAGAGGTTTCACGTTGTGGAGTACTTGCCAAATATGATAATGTTTCCTTTGCGAAGTCCTTGGGGACGGTGGTGACAGAGCGGTTGGTAGATACGCTTTGCATTCTGCTGATTACGGGGATTACTTTTTTGGTGCAGATGCCCGTTTTTTTCCGTTTTTTCGAGGAGACGGGCACCAAGATTCCTTCGCTGGTGCATCTTGTGACTTCCCCTTGGTTTTATGTGGCTTTTTTTTCTATTATTGGTGTTTTGGTACTTCTCTATTTTCTGTTGCGTATGCTTTCTTTTTTTGAAAAGGTAAAGGGAGTAGTCTTGAATATATGGGAAGGTGTGATGTCGCTTAAGAATGTGAAGAATGTGCCTTTGTTTGTTCTTTACACTTTACTTATTTGGCTATGCTATTTCTATCATTTCTATATAACTTTCTATTGCTTCCAGTTTACGGAGCACCTTAGTTTCCTTGCCGGGCTGGTGATGTTTGTCGGCGGAACGTTTGCAGTCATTGTTCCCACGCCCAACGGGGCAGGACCCTGGCACTTTGCTGTCATCACTATGATGATGCTTTATGGGGTAAATGCTACGGATGCGGGTATCTTTGCGCTGATAGTGCATGGCATACAGACGTTGCTGGTGATAGTGCTGGGCATCTACGGGTCGTTGCACCTGGTGTTGGCGAATAGGACAAAGAAATAGACGTTTCTTGTGGTGGGTTCCTATATTGTTATTTCTTATGTTAGAGGACAGAAACAGTTATTTATAGAGAACCACTGTAGTACTCCTTTAAAAGTACTGTAATACTTCTTTGCAATAACTTCGGCATTTCCTTATATGTACTGGAGTCGTAAAGGTTGTTGGAAGATTGGTTTCTTTAAACGATATTGTTGCTTGGATATAGAAGTGGGAGAAATTCCTAAATATGGTAGCTATATTAGGTGCAGATGTTCTATCGCAATATGTGAAGATGTAAAAGCCATGTTTAAGATAGCTGATGATTTAGTACTTTAGAAAAATCCCGGTTTATTGTACTTTCCGAGAATAAACCGTTATATTTGCGAAAACTAACTTTTTAGAATTATGAGTACAATCTTACAGTTAGCTCCACAGAATGTATGGAAGCACTTTTATTCACTGACCCAGATTCCCCGTCCGTCAGGACATATGGAGAAGATTACCAAATTCCTTATTGATTTTGGAAAAGGCTTGGGGTTGGAATCATTTGTCGACGAGGTCGGCAATGTTATTATTCGTAAGCCTGCCACTCCGGGTATGGAAAACCGCAAAGGCATCATCCTTCAGGCGCATATGGACATGGTGCCTCAGAAGAACAACGATACTATTCACGATTTTACAACAGATCCCATTGAAACCTATGTTGACGGTGATTGGGTGAAAGCCAAAGGTACCACGCTGGGAGCAGATAATGGTTTGGGAGTAGCTGCCATTATGGCGGTGCTCGAAGATAATAACTTGAAGCATGGCCCATTGGAAGCCCTGATTACCAAGGATGAAGAAACGGGAATGTATGGTGCATTCGGTTTGAAACCCGGAACTATGCAAGGGGAAATTCTGCTGAACCTTGACTCTGAGGACGAAGGAGAACTCTATATCGGCTGTGCCGGTGGTCTTGATATTACTGCTACTTTGGAATATAAGGAGGAGATGCCTATGGTCGATTTCGTTGCTCGTAAAATTACGTTGAAAGGTTTGCGTGGCGGTCATTCCGGTTTGGAAATCAATGAAGGGCGCGGTAATGCCAATAAATTGCTGGCACGCATCGTACATGATTTGCTGATTGAGTTTGACTCCCAGCTGGCAAGTTTTGAAGGTGGTAATATGCGTAATGCTATCCCCCGCGAAGCACATGCGGTATTGGTGTTCAATCCTGAGGATATGGACGGTTTGGAAGATTATATGAAGGAATACGAGACACAACTGAATGACGAATATGCTCCGATTGAAAGTGGTATTACCCTGAGTGTAGAAGAGGTGACTCTACCCGCTGCCGTTGTTCCCTCAGAAATCCAGGATAATATGATTAACGTGTTGATGGCTTGCCAGAATGGTGTGATGCGTATGATTCCTACTGTTCCCGATACTGTAGAAACCTCCTCTAATTTGGCTATCGTAATCATTGCAGATGGTAAGGCCGAAGTTCGTATTTTGGCGCGTAGTTCTTGCGATACGATGAAGGATTTCCTGGCAGACAGCCTGACAGCTTGTTTCGCTATGGCAGGTATGAAGGTGGAGTTGAGTGGTGGCTATTCCGGATGGCAACCCAATGTGGATTCTCCCATACTGCATGCCATGAAGCTGTCCTATAAGCAGCAGTTTGGTGTGGAACCTGCCGTGAAGGTTATTCACGCAGGTCTGGAATGCGGTATTATTGGTGCCAATTGTCCAGGACTCGATATGATTTCTTTCGGTCCCACTTTGCGTTCTCCGCATTCACCGGACGAGCGTGCGTTAATTCCTACTGTTTCCAAGTTCTATGATTTCTTGGTGGCTACATTGGAGCAGACTCCTGAAAAGTAGAGAATACTTTATGTAATGAATAGGGGCAGGGTGCTTTATTAAGTATCCTGCCTTTTTTGTCTGTGACAGTTTGTCCTCTTTCTGCCAGAATGTCCCAGACTTATTACAATGGTATGTCAATATCCTTGCACTTTCTCCCTAAAAATTGACCTAAGTCAAGAAATGTGTTATAAAACATGTTTTCTATCCGTTTTTTGCTTGTTATCTTGAACAAAGGCTCTATTTTTGTGTTGTAAAACATGAAAACAATAGAAAACTAGTAGATTTTTTAAGGATAACAAGATTGATTTTAGGAGGATAACAAAATGAAAATGTTAAAGAGTTTTTTTAAGCATGTCGGCGAAGCCGATAAGAACATTTGGGGTTACGTAATGCTTTAAGCATTCCCCCCCTTTCGTGAAGTATTGAATTTTAGTTTTCAGGTATTAGTTTAATTTTTTAAGATTATGAAAAAGAAGATTGCAAATTCATTTAAGCACATTCTTGCCGCAGCTGGTAAGAATTGGATGGAGGCAATGAGATATTATAGCCTCCAAATGTGAGTACACTAACATTTAAGTATAGCACAAGGGATATGTTTGCAAACATATCCCTTGTTTTTTTGTAGGAGTAGAATAAGATTTTTTATGTCCAAAAGTACATTTGTTTGAACTTTATTCACTTCCTTTGTTATTAA
>ENA-OPCF01000118-OPCF01000118.1-human-gut-metagenome-genome-assembly--contig:-NODE-118-length-59566-cov-5.368991_pt1 | contig 59566 bp, 66 predicted proteins | sample MGYA00241077_ERZ501470 | MGnify/ENA primary metagenome ERZ501470 (study PRJEB25962, sample SAMEA2042571) | human gut metagenome | biome: human gut; feature: human-associated habitat; material: faeces... | reverse complement strand
TCGAAAGAACAGAGGCCGGAATAGTTGAAAGCCGCAAGGCATCTCCCGAACGGAGAGTCGATAAACCCATACTCCACGACTCCGTTCTCCGACGGATTATAAAAAAGATGTATAACAGTTTTCATAATCAATATATCGATTTAAGTCAATCTTCTAATTATTCATACCGGCCCTCCTCCCTCCTCGCCTGCCGCCGGGCCGCTGGAACAGGCTCCGCCCGAACCTCTCCGCCGAAAGCCGGCAAAAACGCGCAGAGGCTGCCGCAGCGCTTCCGCCGCCGCAGTTCGTCACGGCCCCCTGCCTCGGAAGTACCCCGTACGCCTCTATACTATGTTTACCGGATTAAAAAACGACAGAATGCCACTGCGCATATTCAATCGCACGGTACCAAACGGATGAATATCATGCTGAAAATCCGACAAAGAATTCATTTCGGAGGATTCGCCATGCCATTATTGTGCCGTTCCTTTCCGGAAAGCGGACAAAATGCACGGATACACACAAATTCGTCCGCAGGCAGACACGACGGCCGTCATATGCTAACCGGCAGCCGAAAAATAGAGAAGCCCGGCCGCACCATGGTGCGGCCGGGCTCTCCTGTCCGAAACGTCATCTCCGCAACCGGTCCTTCCGGACAAACGGAAAAGTACCGTGCAACAGGGCAGGCAATCCCGCCCTTACAGCCGGTCGAGACAATCGACGACTATCCGACATACCTCCGCCACCTCTTCGTCGGTGATGGTCAGCGGCGGAGAGATACGGAAGGCGGTATCGCAGAAAAGGAACCAGTCGCTCAGGATGCCGCTCTCCTTGAAAAGCTCCATTATCCGGTAGAGTTTCCTGCTCTCGCCGAGCTCCACAGCCAGCAGCAGACCGCTGCGACGGATGCCCTCCACGGCGGGGTGACCGCCCAGCAGCGTCTCGAAAAGCGCCCCCTTGCGTTCGACGCTCCCCAACAGCCCTTCATCAATAATATACTCCATGGCAGCAAGCCCTGCCGCACAGCAGACGGGATGACCGCCAAAGGTGGTGATATGCCCCAGGGCCGGGTCATGCGAAATGCACTCCATTATCCGGCCAGAAGAGACGAAGGCGCCGAGGGGCATGCCACCGCCAAGCGCCTTGGCCAGGCAGACGATATCGGGTATCACACCGTATTTCGACATGGCGAACATCTCCCCCGTCCGACCGAAACCGGTCTGTATCTCATCGAAAATCAACAGGGTACCCACCTCGTCGCAGCGACGGCGCAGAGCCTCCAGATACCCCTCCTGCGGAATCCGCACCCCCGCCTCGCCCTGCACGGGCTCCACGAGCACGCAGGCCGTCTCTTCGGTAATCCGACCCAAATCCTCCGGTTCGTTGAACCGTATCCAATCCACACCGGGCAGCATCGGGCCGTAGGCGTCGGAGAATTCCCGGCTCTCCATGACGCTCATCGCTCCGTGCGTGGAGCCGTGGTACGCGTTGCGGCAGGCCACCATGCGCCGGCGGCCCGTAAAGCGCTTGGCGAGCTTCAGCGCCCCTTCCACCGCTTCCGCACCGGAATTGACGAAATAGACCGCATCGAGCGGTACAGGCAGGTACTCCGCGATGCGGGCGGCATAGCGCACCTGCGGGCGCTCCACCAGCTCTCCGTAGACCATCACGTGCATGTAGTCGCGGGCCTGACGGCACACGGCCTCCGTGACAGCCGGATTGCCGTGTCCCACGTTACTCACCGAAACCCCCGCGATGATGTCGTAATAACGTTTTCCCTCCGGAGTGAAGAAACACACCCCCTCGGCACGTGCCACCTCCACCAGCATGGGCGAAGGCGAGGTCTGGCCGATATGTCTCAGAAACTGTTGTCTCAGTATCTCCATCGTCCTACTCCTCCCTTCTTCTCACCGCCTGCAGCGTGCGGCGCGTCCGCTGCACCAGATAGACATCCTGCGCCCCCTCCAGCGCGGCCAGCTGCTGAGGCGTATAGTTGCGGATGGTAATGAGCTCCATATCGGTATTGTAGCGCGTATAGTACCCCTCCTGCCGGAGCCGCTCGGTGAGCTCCTCCAGATGCCGCGTGCGGTCCATGCAAAGGTCGAGGTTCACGGCGGAACTTTGGATGAGGTTCACCTTCACCATATACTCGTCGAGCAGGGCGAATATCTGTGCGAAGCGCTCCTCCAGAATGAAGGAGAAGTCGTTGGCCCGGACGGTCAGCAGCACCTGCGAGGGCTTGACGATGAGGATGGGTATCTCGCGGTTCTTCTGCACGCCGGCGCGGATGACGCTGCCCGGCAACGCAGGGTCGAGGAAACAGCGCACATGGAGAGGAATATTCCTGTTCTGGAGCGGTTTGATGGTCTTGGGATGGATTACCTGCGCCCCGCTGTAAGCGAGTTCGATGGCATCGAGGTAGTTCATCTCCGGAATATGGCGGACATCGTCGAACCGCTTCGGGTCGCCGTTCAGAATACCCTCCACATCCTTCCAGATAGTCACGCTCTCCGCACCGAGAATATATCCCGCCGCCGCGGCCGAATAGTCCGAACCCTCGCGCCCTATCGTGGTAGGCGCTCCGTCCTCAGTAGCCCCGATAAATCCCTGGCCGACATAGACGCGCGAATCGGCAGCCTCCACGAGTGGAACGAGCCGCTCGGCCGACCGTTCCAAATCCACATTCGCATCCTTGTGGCGCGCCGTCGTCACGAAACACTCCCGCATGTCCACCCACGTGTTGGCGATACCGACCGCAGCGAGGTATTCCGACACGATGGAAGTAGAGATGAGCTCCCCGTATCCCACGATACGGTCGTACCACACCTCGTATTCACGCACGGCAGGATTGGAAGAAGCCACCGTCTCCTCGAGTTCCATATAGAAACGGGCCACCCGGTCGGGCAGGAACGGCCTGCCCCAGAGCTCCGCGATTATCCGGTTGTGAAAATCGACTATATTCTGCAGGCGCTCCAACGCCAGGGCGGTCTTCCCGTCGTAAAACGTATCGAGCAACCCCTCGAGCGCGTTCGTCGTCTTTCCCATGGCGGAGACGATGACGAAGAGCCTCCCTTTTTCGGCACCCACTATCGAGGCGATGTTGCGTACTCCGGCAGCATCTTTTACCGACGCGCCGCCGAATTTATACACTTTCATATTGTCCATATTATTTTCTCTATGTAGGGTCTTTTCCCAAGTCGGACGAAAGGCACGTACGGCATACCGGCCGCACGCTTCCCCGCGCCCTAACGAAATCTAAGTCCCCCGCCGGGCGGAAGACTTAGAGATACGTTCGGATATATCGCCGCAGTCCTGCTGCGGAACGTCCGCCGCTATTCGGCTACCGGCCGATAGTCGGTGTCGGTATTCCAGAAGAAGAACGACAGGATATCGGCCGCCTCGGCGATGCGTTTGGCGGTCGGCTTCCCGGCACCGTGGCCGGCATTGGTGTCGATGCGGATAAGCACCGGCTTGTCGCACCCCTGCGCCTGCTGGAGCGTAGCCGCGAACTTGAACGAGTGGGCCGGTACCACACGGTCGTCGTGGTCACCGGTGGTTATCATCGTCGCCGGATAACATACCCCCTCCTTGATGTTGTGAAGCGGGGAGTATTTGTAAATGTACTCGAACTGTTCGGGGTCGTCGCTCGAACCGTATTCGACCACCCATCCCCAACCTACGGTGAAGAGGTGGTAACGGAGCATGTCGAGCACGCCCACCTGCGGGAAGGCCACGGCGAAGAGGTCGGGACGCTGCGTCATGCAGGCGCCCACAAGGAGTCCACCGTTGGAGCCGCCCGATATGGCGAGTTTCCTGCTGGAGGTATATTTGTTCCTGACGAGATACTCGCCCGCCGCGATGAAGTCATCGAAGACGTTCTGCTTGTTGGCAAGCATGCCCGCCTTGTGCCACTCCTCGCCGTACTCGTTGCCGCCGCGCAGATTGACCGAGGCATAGATGGCACCCTGCTCCATCATGGCAATGTTCGTGGGGCTGAATCCGGGCGTCAGCGGGGCGTTGAAACCGCCGTAACCGTAGAGGTACACGGGATTCTTGCCGTTCTTCTTCAACCCCTTGTGATAGGAGAGGAACATGGGCACCTGTGTGCCGTCCTTGCTGGCGAAGAAGACCTGTTCGGTCACGAAGTCGTCCGGATTGAACTTCACTTCCGGCCGGGCGAAGAGCGTGGACTCTCCGGTAGCCAGGTCGTAGCGGTACACGGCGGGCGGCGCGGTGAAGGTGGAGAAGGTATAGAACGTCTCGGTCGCATCGTCCTTCCCGTCGAAACCGGCTACGGTACCGATACCGGGGAGGGCGACCTCACGCACCAGGTCGCCGTCGAGTGTATATTGGTAAACGCGGCTGGAGGCATCCTTCATGTAGATGGCGAAGATGTAGTCGCCCACGAAATGCACCGACTGCAGCAGCATGTTCGGGTCCTCGGGCAGTATCTTCTCGGCAGGGGAAGGCATAAAGCGGACATCCAGCCGGAGCAGATGGTAGTTGGGCGCCCCTTCGTTGGTGTAGAGGTAGAGCATGTTGTCCCTGACCTTGGCCACGGCATATTCGTGGTCGAACCCTTTGAGGATGACACGGAACGGCTCGCGCACACCTGTGCGCTTGTACATCAGCTGCGTACCGGACGTTCCTTCCGAAACGCTTACGAAGAGGTATTTGCCCGTATCACCGTCATCGAAACCGTCGTAATAGCGGAGCGGGTGAAGCGGGTCGGCATAGATGATTTCGTCTTCGGACTGCGGCGTACCCAGCCTGTGGTAGTAAACCTTCTGGAACTGGTTCTGGCCCGAAAGCTCGGAACCTTTCGCCGGCTCCTCGTAACCGCGGTAATAGAACCCCTTGGAATCGGCCGACCAGTTCGCACCGGAGAACTTCACCCAGCGGATGACATCGTCGAGCACCCGGCCCGTGGGGACCTCCTTGACGAATATCTCCACCCAGTCGGAACCCGACCTGGCGATACCGTAGGCCATATATTTCCCGTCTTCCGAAAAAGCAACGCTGTTGAGGGCGGCGGTCCCGTCGGCCGACAGGGCATTGGGGTCGAGAAAGACCTCGGGCTGCGGGTCATCGAGGCTGTCAAGCATGTAGAGGACGCTCTGGTTCTGCAGTCCGTCGTTGCGGAAATAGAAATAGCGGTCGCCCACCTTGGTCGGCGCCCCTATCTTCTCGTAGTTCCACAGCTCCGTGAGGCGTTCGTCTATGGCCGGACGGTAGGGTATCTGCGAAAGGTAATCGAACGTCACCTCGTTCTCGGCAGCAACCCATGCCGCCGTTTCGGCGGAATTGTCGTCCTCCAGCCACCGGTAGGGGTCGGCCACCACCGTGCCGTGGTAGTTATCCGAGACATCGACCTTCGCCGTCTGCGGATAGGGTTTCATCTTAATCTCCATCTTTTTCTTAGAGGTACAGTCTGTCATTGCGAGGCACAGCACCGCCAGCGCGACATAAAACGGGATTCTCTTCATCGGTTATCTTTTTAAGTTCATGAAATGCTTCCGAAAGGAACCGGTACGGCAAACAAAAATACAAAACTTATCGGGACTTGCCTCCCCGATTCGACCCTTCTTTACGAGAAAATGGTTGCGGGACGGAAAAAATGGCTAATTTTACACCTGTTTACACCCGAATATCGTTTTATCTCAAAGAAGATATGATTATGGAAAACTTAGGCCATGAAGAGCTGAAGGGGCTGATAGAGAAGGTATGGGAAGACCATACGCTCCTTCGGAACCTCGAAACGCAGGCTGCGGTGAACGAAGTGGTCGAACTGCTCGACAAGGGCGAACTGCGTACCGCCGAACCGGACGGGGAAGGAGGCTGGAAGGTGAACGACTGGGTAAAGAAGGCCGTGATACTCTACTTCCCGACACGGGAACTGCGCCAGACCAACGCAGGCGAAATGGAATACAACGACAAGATGGACCTCAAGCGCAACTACCGGGAACTCGGCGTACGCGTCGTACCCCCGGCTGTGGCGCGCTACGGCTCCTATCTGGCACGGGGCGTAGTGATGATGCCCTCTTACGTCAATATAGGCGCCTACGTGGACGAAGGCACGATGATAGATACCTGGGCCACGGTCGGCTCCTGCGCCCAGATAGGCAAAGAGGTGCACCTCAGCGGAGGAGTAGGCATCGGCGGAGTGCTCGAACCGGTACAGGCCGCTCCCGTCATCGTCGAAGACCACTGCTTCATCGGTTCGCGCTGCATCATCGTGGAAGGGGCCCGCATCGCACGGGAGGCGGTCATCGGAGCCGGTACCGTGATAACGGCATCCACCAAGATAATCGACGTATCGCAGCCGGAACCCGTCACCTACAAGGGCTACGTTCCGCCGCGGTCGGTGGTCATACCGGGCAGCTATCCCAAAAAGTTCGCCGCCGGGGAGTACGGCGTACCGTGCGCCCTCATCATCGGACAGCGCAAGGAGAGCACGGACACGAAAACATCGCTCAACGACGCCCTGCGCGATTTCGACGTACCGGTATAGTCCGGCGCCGCCTGTCCGGCGGTGACAATGCAACAGTTATAACGTACAGACGCGATTCATGAAAAACTTCAAATTCTTTCCGGTATTATTTCTCGCGCTGCTGCTGGCCGCATGCAGCGACATCGACGGGCTGAACGACTACAATGCCGTCTTCTCGTTCGAAATAACGGAACACAAAGGTACCGACGGCGAAATCGTGATAGGCGAACCGGTCATGGCCGGCAACACCATCCGCATCCCGGTGCTGCACGGCATTCACAACTTTCCGCTCTATTTCAAGGGGCAGCCGCACTTCGAGAATCCGATAGACCGCGTTACGGGGCTCGATTTTAACGACTGGATAGAGATAGACCTCGAACGCGGGGGCGAGAGCGGAAACGAACCCGTCCTCGACGAAAACGGAAATTACATCTTCCAGGAGCCCAAATTCTACGTACAGGCGCTCAGCGGGATGCCGCGGGAATACACGTTCAAAATCGACTATACCGCCACCAGCAGCGACGCGGAGATATTCCCGCAGGTAACCTTCGCAGAAGTGCCCGAGGGAAGCATCGTGGCCGACCTGCTGACGGTCACTGACAGCGATGTACCCGAAGAGGGGAATATGGTGCTGGCCAACATCGTCGCACCGCAGTTCCCGCTGACGCTCACCCCCGAATTCAGCCTCAGCGACGGAGCCACACTCGAAGGCAACGGCACTACGCCGTACGAATTCGGTTCGGCGGACGAGCGGCACAGCTTCACGGTGGTGGCCCGCGACGGTACGGAAAAACGGTGGACGTTCGGTCTGGCCGTCCTCCCGGTCGTCAATGCCAACAGCGCCGAGGTGGACGAAGCCGCCCTCGCGCTCACCAACCTGGCGGGATTCTCCGCCGAACCGGGCAGTAAAGGTTTCTCTATCGAGGAGCACCGCTTCTCCGCATCCACCGGCGTCGCAGGTACCGGAACCGCCGCGACTTCCGAACCGGCCAAAACGGCAGCGCTCTCCGGCAAGGGAGGAAACGCCCTGCAAAAAGCGACCATCCGGCACGGCCGCCCCGCAGAGGCAGACACACCGACCGCCGATACGCTCAAACTCTATATCAACACCTCCTCCGGCACGCCGTTCCCCATCAGCATCGACATGGCGATACCCCTTCCCGACGGCGTATCGCTCGTCGGCGATGTAAGCGACATGTCGTTCCCCGACATCGGGAGCGAGCATACCTTCTGGCTGCTGGATACGGTGGACGGCATCGCACGGCGCTGGATAGTGGCCCTCGAAGAGTACAACTCCCCCGTGGCCACGGTTCTCGACTTCTCCTATGAATACACGGCCTCCGAGGTACGGGAAAATTCGCTTTCCGACCCCAAGGTACCGGCCATCGTGATGGATGCCGACCGGACGGCCGACATAGACCCCGTGAACCGGTGCATCTACCTGCGGGCGGTGGAGATACACAAACCGAAATACGCCTCGTTGGACCCGTGGGAACTGAGCCTGACAGTGGACATCAGGATAAGCAACGGAGCATCGCTGGTCAACGTGAGCAACTTCGACTGGACGGGCACCGACTCCTGGAAAAACCCGAAAACTTTCGGGGTGAAGGCTTCGGACGGCACTGTCTATGAATGGAAAATCATCATCCGCGACTGGAGCGACGGCGAACCGGAGGCTTCCGACGAATGCGAACTCTACGGAGTAACGCTTAAAGAGGTACGTCCCTACACCGTGGAACTCGAAGCGGAACCCCTGACAATAGACTACGATAACCGCACCATCACGCTGAATCTCACCAAGGACGACAACGGCTATCCGCTCTCGGTGGCTGTCGACTACCAGCTTTCGGACTACGCACGCATCGCCACGCAAAACGGCGGCCGCGACCCGCTGGTATTCGATTCGCCGGAAGCGGTGAATGAGGTGGAGGTCGTCTCCGAAAGCGGAAAGAACAGCGAAATGTGGACATTCCGGCTCCGCCCGCCGCTGAAAGAGACGGGAACCGACGTAACCTCCTTCCGCATCGTCTCCTTCTCCGAGAGCGGATTCAACGCGGAACTCGTCGGCATCGATACCGACAATGCGGTGGTGACCGTGAATTTCCTGCAAACGGCACGGTTCCCCGTGACGATGAACATACGCATGGGGCTCTCCTACAAGGCCACGAGCACCATCACCGACCAGTACGGTGCCGGCGCAGTCGAATTCGCCCGGGTGGAGGACAAACCGTTCACCGTAACCGCACAGAACGGCGAGACACGCGAATGGACGCTGCGCACCACCTACATGCCCCAGCTCCAGAACGCCGACTTCGAACGCTGGGCCAACCTGCAGACACCCCTCCCGAAAGGCATCAAGGGCAGTCCCTACTGGGCATCCGCCAACATGACCTCTCCCGTGGTAGTCGAAGGCACCACCCAGACGGAAGGGGCACCGGGACAGGGCAAGGCAGTACAGATGGAGACCAAGAATACCATCATCGGCAAACTCGCCGCCGGTTCGCTCTTCCTCGGCTGGTTCGACGACTCCAACCCCATGGGGAACATGAACGACCCGGCCGTCATGATGTTTTACGGTATCCCCTTCTCCTCCAACCAGCCCATCAAAGGGATGCAGGTGGATATCCTCTACCACCCGGGCAACGGACCTTCGAGCGACTCCGGTTCGCTGGCCATCGAACTCATCCGGCAGCGCGACCTCTCCCAGGAACTCGAATATCACGGCGCGAATCCCGACGGGACGTGGCACTCCAAGAACAACGCCGACCGGGTAGCGCGCGGCCACTCCATCGTAGCCACCCAGGCAGGCACGCTCGACAACGGCGATACGGCCGACCTCGTCGTGCCCGACAACACCTGGCAGACAGTGTTCGTCCCGCTGGAATACGACGGCGCCTACCCTGCATACACCCACCTGACGGTCACTTTCTCCTCCTCGTCCAAAGGCGACTCCTACAAAGGTGCCGTAGGCTCCATACTGAAAATCGATAACATCCGGTTAATCTATGAAGAGTAAACACCTCACGCTATATGCCGCGCTGCTGCTGGCCGCTGCGGCCGGCACCTCCAGCGCCTACGGCCAGGCGCCGGAGCCCGCGGACATCGTACGGACATGTCCCGCTGCAAACACCGCCCTTTCCTCGACGGCCGAAGAAGAGGGACCCGCCCCGGCACAGGAACGGGAAAAGGCATGGCACCAAACGGTCCTTCACTCCAAGCCCGTCCCGACCGAAGAGCGCACGGCAGAGAAACGCCGCACCGAACAGCCGAAATACGCCTTCGGCGTACACGTCGGCGTAGACTTGGGTGCCGCCGCCCCCTGGCCCCCCGCCCACATGCGGGGCGGGGCCATGAAGATGAGCGCAGTCCCGAAGCTGAGTCCCTCGCTGGGCCTCTCCTTTACCGCCCACATGCCCTACCGGCTGTCGCTTACGGCAGAACTTACCTACAAACAGGTCGGCATCGACGCCGAAGCCTGGGTATCCGGACAGCAGTTCAGGATGCCCAATCCCGACGGCGAGGATTTCATCACGCGGTTCCGTGGAACGGCCAACGTGGTCATGAACTTCTCCATGTTCGAAATACCGGTCTACGTCGGATACAGCTTCGGCGGCGGACGCAGCCGGATATACCTCGGCGCCTACTACAGCTACATACTGAAGAGCCAGTTCAATACCACCCCCCTCAAAGGACTCGTGGAGAATCCGAACGACCCGTCGAAACCGCCCATCATGGTGACGCCCGACAGCCCCGTACCGCCGGACGCGATGCCCGTTTTCAACGACTACCTCGGGAAATGGGATGCAGGCATGCTGCTGGGATACGAATGGCAAATCGTCCCTCGCGTCAAGATGACCGCCCGTTTCTCGATGGGATTCAAGGATATCTTCCGTCGCGGCAGCAACTACCTCGAATACAAGATGCTGCACATGCGGGGAACGGTAGCGGTCAGTTATGCGTTCCTCCGGTACAACGACAAGCCTTTCCGCAAATAAGATGCTTCGGGGAGAGACGACGGTATTGGAAACGTGCGGTTCGACCAATACGGAGGCCGCCGACCGCAGCCGCTATGCCCACGGAGACACGGTAGTGGCCATACGCCAGACTGCCGGGCGGGGACAGCGCGGACACCGGTGGGAGAGCGTGCCGGGCGAGAACCTCACGTTCAGCATCGTTCTCGAACCGACCTTCCTCGCTGCGGGAGAGCAGTTCCTGCTCTCGGAAGCCATCGCGCTCGCCGTAACCGATACCTTACAGGAGTACGGCATCGGTGCAACCATCAAGTGGACCAACGACATATACGTCAACGACCGGAAAATATGCGGCATGCTGCTGGAGCACAACCTCGACGGCACACGACTCGCACGGACGGTAGCGGGCATCGGACTTAACGTCAATCAGGAACGTTTTCCCGCATGGATAGCCAACCCCTGCTCCATACGCACGGAGACGGGAATACGGCACGACGTCATGGAGGTCTTCGCCAAACTGTACGGCCACCTTTCGATGCGCTACGGTATGCTGGAGGAAGGACGGGCCGACCGGATAAGCGACGACTACAACACCCTGCTCTACCGCCGCGGAAAGCCGTCGCGCTTCTTCCTGCCCGAAGAGGGCGAAGTCATCGGCACGATATGCGGCGCAGGACCCGACGGTCGGCTGACGGTAACCATCGACGGGAAAGAGCGCGGCTTCCTGTTCCGGGAAATCGAGTTCGTTATCTGAAACCATTCATCCGAACCCTCCCCGGCGCCTCTCGGGAAAATACGCAAACGCCCATAGAAATACGATGAAAATAGTAGCCGACGACAAGATACCTTATATTCGCGGCGTATTCGAACCCTACGCCGACATAACCTACCTGCCGGGCAAGGCCATCACGGCCAAAGAGGTCAAGGAGGCGGACGCGCTTCTGGTTCGCACACGAACCCGCTGCGATGCGGCACTGCTGGCCGGTTCCTCCGTCCGTATGGTCGCCACCGCAACGATAGGTACCGACCACATCGACCTGCCATGGTGCGCCGCCCACGGGATAAAGGTCGTCTCCGCTCCGGGCTGCAACGCCGGCGGGGTACTCCAATGGGTAGCGGCCGCACTCGCCCGCACGGTCGGCGAAGCATCTCCCGCCGGTTTGACGCTCGGCATCGTCGGCATCGGCCACGTCGGTTCGCTCGTGGAACAGTATGCCTCCGCATGGGGATTCCGGGTACTCCGCTCGGACCCGCCGCGCGAAACGGCCGAGAAGCTGGGTCCCGCCGATGGTTACGTACCGCTCGACGAACTGGCCGCGCACTCCGACATCGTTACGTTCCATGTCCCGCTGCACGCCGAAGGCCCCCATCCTACGGTGCATCTGGCCGGCGAACGTTTTTTCTCCGCCCTCAAGCCGGGAGCGACACTCTTCAACTCTTCCCGCGGCGGCGTCGTGGACGAAGAGCAGTTGAAACGCGCCATGGCAAGCGACCGGTGCGCGTGCCGCATCGATACGTGGGAGAACGAACCGGCCATCGACCGCCGGTTGCTGGATGCGGCCCTGTCGGCCACACCGCACATCGCAGGCTACTCCGAACAGGGCAAGGCCAACGCTTCGGCGGCCGTCGTGGCCGCAGCGGCCAAACACTTCGGCCTCCCGCCGGAAGGATGGTACCCGACCGGCGTGACGCAGGTCGGACGCAGACCGATAAGCTGGGCGGAGATGCGTGCGACCATCACGGACTATTTCGACATCGACGGCCAATCACGGACGCTCAAAGCGGCACCGGAACAGTTCGAGACTCTCCGGGAAGAGTACATATTCCGACAGGAGTATTTCTAACAGTACAGCCATATGCGAACGATGCGGGGACCGGTGAGGGTCCCCGCATCGTATATACATTTGTGACAGCCGAAACGTCACTGCGCCCGCCGAGGGGTATAGGTACGGTCGTACACCACCTGCTCGCCGGCTTTGAGTACATTGAGCGTCAACGTATAGCTGTCGCTGTGGAACACGGACCTTATCGTCACTTCGCCGGCGGCAAATCCGGCATCTATACGCGCCTGCTTCTCCCTGTCCTTGTTGTCGTTCTCCATATCGGGCGTCTCCTCCGTACCGTCCGTCCACGCAATTACGGCGCTGTCGCAGGCAAGCATCAGCGAGTCCCACGTCGTGATATGATGATGCAGCAGCAGGTAGTGCATATAGAAACCGCTGCCGCGCGAAACATCCGCCCCTTCCGTCTGCAGTATCCTGGCAAGCCTGCCGTCAGTGAACTGGAAGCCCGTCACGATATTCGGCTGACCGGACTGCAGGGGGTCATATACCATACCGACCAACGCATCTTCGCCCTGCGCCGTCAGTCCCGGATAGTTGAGCTCCGTCTCCTGCATACTGTCGCCCCAGAAGGAGCGGAGCACATCGCAGGGTACAACCTCGATACGGGCCTCGCCGGTCACATCCGCCGACAGAGCCCCCCCGGCATCGGGCGCACCGAATATATACCGTGCGGTACAGCTTATCACATAACTGCCGGCCGCAGAAGGCGCCCTGAAATCGTACGATTCCACGGTGGGTTCCACCGGAGAGGTACGGGTAACGTCCGCAGCTACCTGCTCCGCAGCCGGACGAATACCCCACAAATATTCCACCGAAGAGATGTTATGTCCGTCGGCGGGAATCACGCACGTCGCCGTGAAGGGCTGGCCCGTACCGATACGTTCGCGGTTTACGGTAACAGGTCCTATGCTCTCGGGGGCCCGACCGTGGTCGGTCAAATCCACAGGCTCGCAGCCGGAGAAGACGATAGCCGCGGCAAAGGCGGCGATATGGATAAACTGTTTCATATTCCAATCTGTTAGCAGCTCCCGTCGTTGGGAGAGTGCAAAGATATTCAAAAAACCGTACATACGTATAAACGATTGCAGACACGGCCACCCGTTCGCCTGCAGCCGACCGCTTCCATTGCCGCAAATCGGAAGGAAGTTCGTATCTTTGCGTACATTCAATCAATACGGAAACTTATGCCTTACAATCTGCTGAAAGGAAAACGCGGCCTGATATTCGGTGCCCTCAACGACAAATCCATCGCATGGAAGGTAGCCGAACGCGCCCGCGAAGAGGGCGCGGAGCTGGTACTGACCAATACTCCGGTCTCCATCCGCATGGGCAACATCGACGAACTCGCCCAGCGGTGCGGAGCCGTCGTGATACCCGCCGACGCCACCAGCGTCGAAGACCTCGAAAACCTCGTGACGAAAGGGATGGAACACCTCGGTGGAAAATTCGATTTCGTCCTGCACTCGATAGGCATGTCGCCCAACGTACGCAAAGGACGGACTTACGACGACCTCGATTACGACTACTACCACAAGACGGTGGATATTTCGGCCATCTCGTTCCACAAGGTGATACAGACGTGCCGCAAGTTCGACGCCATCGAGGAGTGGGGTTCGGTCGTGGCGCTGACCTACATAGCCGCCCAGCGCACGCTGTACGGCTACAACGACATGGCCGACGCCAAAGCGATGCTCGAATCCATCGCCCGCAGCTTCGGCTATATCTACGGCCGGGAAAAGAACATCCGTATCAACACGGTCTCGCAGTCACCCACTCCCACGACCGCCGGCAGCGGAGTGATGGGTCTCGAAAACCTGATGGATTTCGCCGAACGCATGTCGCCGCTGGGCAACGCCACCGCGGCGGAGTGCGCCGACTACATCATTACGCTCTTCTCCGACCTCACGCGGAAAGTCACCATGCAGAACCTCTACCACGACGGAGGATACTCCAGCATGGGCATGAGCATGCAGGCGATGCACATCTACAACGAGGGTCTCGAATACCGCGACGTCAAGAACGACAAGTCGCGCCGCCGCAACAAATAGAAGACGCCCGCCACAAACGCATGGGGAGAGGTTTCGGCCTCCCCCTTGATGTCATACGACTATACCGGCCTCTCTTCCCCGCCTTATGGCGACGGAAACCCGGCAGCAAGCAAACAACAAGCCGCGCAGGTTGTCTTACGACAGCCTGCGCGGCTCCGTCGGGATGACTGGACTTGTTTTCGCAAATCGTGAAATTATTTATGCTTGATAATCAATGCCTTATTCCCTCTGAAATTAATAATTTTGTTACTTTTTTGTCCCGATTTTGTCCCGGCAATAATCGCTCACATTATTCTAAATCAATATTTTGCCACGATATACCGGTGACCAAATAGGTCTATTATCCGACATCTGCACAATCGGCAGCTTCGTCCTGTTGGACATCGTGCCCCCTTTGACGTGTCAGCAATTCTATTGTTCGCTGCTGGCTGGCAATAGCTTCACTCTGATTTTTCAAAAGTTCTAAAATCTCGTTAGGGACAAATACACCGGTATCATCACTATCTGCTGGGGCAGTAAGTTCATCAGATGGTGTATTGAGCATATCTCCAACTCCTGTAATTAGCCATACACGATTGAGGTCTTGATAAAAATTCAGAATCTTGTCAAGCGATTTTTTCCCTATATCGCATTTCCCCCCCCGAGCCTGACTCAACAAACCACTTGATAGCCCACAAGAAACTGTAACTTTATTGTCATTTAATCCTTTGTAAGCTATGTACTTATCTAATCTATCAATTATTCTCATAATTTCATACTGAAAAAATATCAAACATCACTTGTTTGTTATGATAAAATATCATTACTTTGCATTGTTCCGCAGAACGTCCGCAGTTCTCCCGCAGGAATAAAGACAAATATATTTAAAAATTAAAAGATTAACACAATGCAAAAACAAATGAAAAGGAACGGCTTCATGCCGAATTGCGTGACTTCGTTTAAGGGTTTCGGCAATGACAAGACTATGTTACAGACATTCACACCGAATGTACGACTGAAATACAGGATGGCTGACGGTTCATGTCGCATCTATTTTGGACGACATCATTTCGGTTTTCGCAAGCTGACCGTAACAAGGTGGATACGTCTCGTATGGCTTATCGACCTATGCGTCTCGATAAGGTTCCGTACTACATACGTGCGGGAAGTATCACGCGAGATACGTGTATCATACAAATAGGAATGTTCAACCGTAGGGCGACTGCGGTCGCCCTACACAACTATAAAACAATGCAGACTATGACGATAACGGATTTTTGGAAATCGCTCGACACCTCTGGGAAAGATAAGGTACGGATACTCATCTCCCGTCAAACCGGTTGTGCGCTCGGTACGGTGGACAAATACGGTACGGCCGCGGTCAATCCTTCGGCCAAGAAAAAGGAGATAATCCGGAAAAGCATCCGGAAACACTTCAATATCGAAATCTGTTTTCCTCAATAATGTACATAGACGAAGATAGTCGGGGACACGTCCAGATTATGGACATCCGACCGGATAGTACGGCCGATTGGTTAAGGGCAATGCATGCCTGTGTCAAAATATTGCGGGAATTGTCTCTTTCTACAATGGAAATGACCAATGGCTGGAGGGAATTATATGTCTTAATATCGGAAGCAGCTGATGATATAAAGGAAATCGTTCGTGAACTAAACTCTACTATGTTAGATGATACCGGACTTCGTTAAACAACAAATACTTGAACATGACATCGTATCCATAATCGAGGCCGAGGGCATACACCTCACTCAAAAAGGTGGTAATTACGAATGCTGTTGCCCTTTCCATTCAGAGAAAACCCCGTCGTTCAAGGTCTCTCCGACCCGGAATATATATACTTGTTTCGGCGCCTGTGCAGAGACAGGCAACGCCATTAGCTTCATCATGAAGCTGAAAAATATGCGTTACTACGAGGCGCTCGAATACTTGGCCGACAAACTGCACATTCAGTATGAGAAACGGGAACTGACACCAGAGGAACGCGAAGCGCAATATCATCGTTCCGTATTGTTCGAGGTAAATAAGGTAGCCCTTGATTACTTTCATGGATGTTACGCAAAGTCTGAGCCGGCTCAGAAGTATGCTCGCAGCCGGTGGCGCGACAACACTATCAAATTGTTCGGGATAGGCTATGCTCCGGAAACAGGCGGGTTGTTCCGGTTCCTTTCCGAGAAAGGTTACAAGACTGATATTTTACTCGAAGCAGGACTGGTCAAGCGTAGTGAAAGTGACGGTTCACTATATGATACATTCCGTCACAGAATCATTTTTCCGATATATAGCAGAACAGGAAATATCATCGCTTTCTCCGGCCGTTATATCGGCGGAAAAACAACCCTACCGAAATATCTAAATACCGGAGAAACGCCACTATTTACGAAAGGGAAAAATCTGTTCGGCATTTTCCATGCGCAACGCCAAATCACGACAACAAGCACGGCGGTACTCGTCGAGGGAAATCCGGACGTTGTGAGACTTCATGAAATCGGGGTTCCCAATGCCGTCGCTCCTCTGGGAACCGCATTGACAGAGGCGCAGATTGGGCTACTGAAAAATCTGGCTAAGACGATAATTATTATCGGCGATACGGACGATGCCGGTGTGAATGCCGTTGTCAAAAACGGGCTGGCATTGCTCAAGTCCGGACTAAGTGTTCGAGTGATGGAGCTGCCTGAAGGCAAAGATCCGGACGAATATTTCCGGACACATTCACTTGAATACGACGAATGCCTGACACGTTACACTTACGATTATATACCGTGGATTTGCCAGCAAAAGATGGACGGTTTGCAATCACAAACCGAGATAGCGTCCGTTATCAGCGAGGTGTGCCAACTGATGGCCTATTGCGCAGATCAGACGGCCATAGATATGTATCTTGAAACATTCAAGAAAAAATACAAGAACGGTAAAATATGGATACAAGAGTATCATAAGGCTCGGAACGCTTTTGACAAAAAGAGGCTGAAGGAAAATAACGAGCACTTTGAGGATATGTCGGCCGAATACGGTTTTTACATAAAAGACAACTGTTATTTCGGAACGACGACACAGAACGGCGCAAAACGTTGGTCAAATTTCATACTACTTCCGATAGTTCATATTCGCGACGAGAGAAATGCACGACGGATATTTTTGATGCGCAACGCGAAACAACAGGAAGCGGTCATTAAGTTCGCACAAAGTGAGTTGGTATCGTTCACTGACTTCAAAACACGGACTGAAACAAAAGGTAACTACGTTTGGGAAGCCGGCCCAAACGAATTGACACTACTGAAGAAGTATCTGTACGACGACACGCCGTCGGCCGATGAAATCAAACAACTCGGCTGGCAAAAGCGTTACCAATTTTACGCATGGGGCAATGGTGGTCTTGACGACGGCCATTTTGAAAAGGCCGATGAGTTTGGAATCGTCAATATGCGCGGACAGAAATTCTACCTTCCTGGCTGTTCCTTGGATACCCGTGACGACACGCAAGGATATCAGCAACAACGGCGCTTCATATACGCAACAACGAATGATATCACTTTTCGGGAATATGCCGAAAAATTGATTACGGTTTTCGGTGACAATGCCAAGATAGCTATCTGCTTCCTCTTTGCAACGTTGTTCCGAGATATCGTGACAAGTGTCACAACATCATTCCCTATATTAAACCTGTTTGGCCCAAAAGGTACAGGCAAATCAGAGCTCGGACATTCGCTTACATCATTTTTTATTCCGAATAATATTGCTCCGAACATCAACAATACGACGAAAGCGGCATTGGCTGAAGCCGTGGCCGAAGTATCCAATGCTGTCGTTCATTTGGACGAATATAAAAACTCTCTCGACCTTGAGAAGCGGGAGTTCCTGAAAGGATTGTGGGACGGCGCCGGACGTTCACGCATGAACATGGACAATGATAAGAAGCGGGAAACGACAGCCGTCGATTGCGGCGTGGTGCTGTCCGGACAGGAGATGCCGACGGCAGATATTGCTCTCTTTTCGCGATTACTGTTTCTGACATTCTCAAAGTGTGAGTTCTCCGATGCAGAAAAACATAATTACGAGGACTTGAAACTGATAGAAAAGCGAGGCCTTACACACCTGACCGGAGAGTTGCTCACACTGCGAAAAAAATTTCAGGGAAACTTTCGCATGGCGTGGGATGATGCCGTGTCGCAATTATCCGATAAAATTCGGAAAAACGGCATCGAAGACCGTACATTGAAAAATTGGGCTACCATATTAGCTGCATACGGCAGTATTGAAAAATACGTCGATGTACCGTTCAGTTATGCAGAACTGTTAGACTTAGCTGCGAGGCTCTGCGTAGAGCAAAACAATAAAACAAAACAGAATAACGAACTGTCCGGTTTTTGGGAAACGGTCGATGTGCTCGTCTCGTCATCCAAGATATGGATGAAAGTGGATTATCACATCAAAATGGGGACGGGTAATGGTCGGCCGATGCGTATATGCGAATCGGGCAATCCAATCGAACTCGACCCAACGAAACTATACTTATACATTAACTTCAGTCGTATTGCGCAACTCTATGCGAAAGAAGGACGGGATTCTAATGGCAAGATCATTCCGAAAGAAACCCTCAAATACTACCTCGAACATTCTCAGGAGTTTTTAGGGACGTGCCGCTCGATGCGTTTCAAGGTAATCGAGAACGCCCAAGGCTATACACCGGACGATGACAGGGCGCGAAGTAAAGTGACGACGGCCATGATATTCGATTATAATGCTATTCGTGAGAACTATAATATAGATATTGACATTAATCCGATTTATAACGAAGACGACACACCGCTCTGATGAATGGGATTGCAGAGATAAAACACGATATCATCAACGTGATACGCGAAATTGAGGAACGTAACATTCGTCATGGAACTCTGCCGGTTTATGCCAGATTTGACGACAGGAGGATATATGACAGTGTGAGTGATAAATGTGACCGGCAACGGTTGGGGAAGTTGATTACCGAAATAATTGCCGAAGATATAATAGAAATCGATTGTATAGCAGAAAATCTTTACATACGCGAACCAGAAATAGAAATGCCAAGCAGATTATGAAAACGACAGTAACATGTCCCGTATGCGGGACAGAAATCGAAGTAGAAACTACCGAAACGAGTTGCATACGTTGTCCGCTTTGCGGCAACAAAACATGTGGCGAATAAAAACAGACAATTATGGACTACAATTCACAAAAGAAAGTATTGCGGGCAGGTTTCACAATTATCCGAACGGATGACCAGCCAAAGCCGCGTATCAAGACGCTACGACCAACAGGCGAATTGGGTAATCTGAATTGGGTAACGTTGGAAAACTTCGAAACAAAGGCAGCACGTGATCGCCGGTTCAAAGAGCTGCTCGAAAATCCGGAGATTATCAAGGATTGAAAGCATTCTTAAGTATTTATTGATACAGCCCTACGTTGAGATGGACAAGGTTTTATTTTCATCAACATCAAACATTTGGAGTACGCCACAAGCGTTATTCGACAAATTGAATGATGAGTATCATTTTACATTGGATCCGTGCGCTTTACCGGAAAATGCAAAATGTACAATGTATTTCACTCCTGTGCAAGACGGATTACGTCAAGATTGGACTGGACACACGGTATTTTGTAATCCACCTTATGGGCGCATGCTTTATTCATGGGTAAGAAAATGCGCTGAAGAATCGCGCAAACCCAACACCAAGGTAGTGATGCTAATACCTGCGCGAACGGATACAAAATGGTTTCACGATTTTATTTATCGTCAAGCTAAAATCACTTTCATAAAAGGACGGTTGAAGTTCGGGAACTGCAAGAACTCTGCACCTTTCCCGTCAATGATTGTAGAATTTTAAATTACGACTATGGCGACTAAATTTTTCAAAAAGAAGCCCATTGTAATCGAAGCGATACAGTGGGATGGCGGCAATACAGCCGAAGTTTTAGCATTCGCAACAGGAAAAGCCTACCATAAGAACGGAGAGGCCGGCGGTTGCGAACAACACTATATCGGCATTCAAACACTCGACGGCCTCATGCGTGCATCTGTCGGCGATTATGTGCTGAGAGGTGTGAATGGAGAATTCTACCCGTGCAAACCGGACATTTTTGCCAAAACTTACGAAGAGGTTTGCGGTATCTGCCACTCTGCACTGACGACCTGTGCGAGTTGCGGTCACTCAGGATGCCTCCAATGTGAAACTGGCTGGCAACAGGATACCGCAGACATTTGGCTTTGCCCTGCTTGTGTAGCCCAAACTACTGACACTTTCAAATCGGCGGGCGATATGCCGACGGACAATATCGGTGCATTCATAGATGCTAACGGCGAGAGTTCCTGAAATGGCTAACTACATTAACTACATTAACTACAATTTTACAATATAATGATAATCATTGAAATAATGTGATTATATGGCTCGCTAATTATTCTACACGCAACTACATCTAACTACATTTTCTGCGGTAGAACTACAATCTTAACTACAAACTACAATTACGTAATAGTTAATGAGTTGATAATCATAATGTAGTTAATGTAGTTGATGTAGTGCGGAAAAAACATATCCTAAAATGAAATACGATGAAATTCCTGAAGATGAGCTGAAGTCATACTATACCCGTTTGGTGCCACAGCTTTTGCGTCGCCGCGCAGGAGAATGGGTACGAATAGATACTATCGCCCATGATTGCGAGCGGTTTGTTGCAATAGTACAATGTCTTGCCGACCATGGGGTATTTGACAATCGTGCTGGATTCTGCATGATCGAATTGTCTACGGACGACACTGCTGTGCGGTTGACGCCGGATTCAATCCGCCATCGGCATGAACCACAATTACAATGGAAATTTCAATAACTATGGAAGTACAACTGAAAATAGATAACGCGATGCTCGCCGATTACCTGCGTTATCTGTTCCCGCCATCGGCCGGCGGCGCATTGAAGGTAACATCCGAACATGGATTGGGAAAACTTATCATTGCACATTGCCGGGAAATGTCCCGGCCGCCGGAACCAGGCTCCGGCGACAATATCGTTACATTGCAACTTCCGCTCTGCCGCGCAACGCAAAGTCTTGAGAATAAATTCCTATACTACTCGTCGGCGGATATGGTACAACTCAACCAAGCGTTAGCCGCTTATTTCGATCTCGATTTTACCGGCTATTACCGTCGCGGTCAGGGTGCGAAATTCTCGAAAGCCGACATCATTCAGGCATTTATCGTATCGCGACGACTAGTATCCGATGATTACTTCGATGCTCTTTCAAAACGTATGTATCGGCGACAACGGGAAGAGATAGCCGCCATCACACGAAAATTGCGGCGCCGTGCATATTATTTAGATGAAGTGCTGGACACTTCAGGCCTTGAAAAAAACAGTAAAAAACCGTAATCCTATATCCGTTTTGAACTATGATAAAGGTCATTGCAGAAATTTATGCCAAATCACTCGACAATGCGGCGGCCACATGGCAGCGTTTCGATATCGTCCGGGGAAAAGCTACCTTGAAAATTGAATCGTCTCGTGACGATTCCGGAGTGCTGTACACCTATGAATTAGAGGCGACGCTGTTGCGGCCAATACCTTTATTGCACGACAATTTGTCGTTGCGCATATATTTCGACGAGTTTCCCGCCGCTTCAATATGCAAATGCAGAGAGCCTCACATGCTCGCACTCGGTACTTCTGACCTGCCGGTACGCTTGGATACGGCGCATGCGAATACGCTCGTAATAAGCTGTCAGTATAAGACACCTCAAAGACGGTAACCCGGCTCTGTCCTTGTCTTATCTGCCCGTCCCTCTTTTCTTTGTGGAAAAGAACGGTATGAACCGCATATCAAACAGCAGAAATAATTTGCAGCTTGCCTTCGATATTCGTCGAGGGCAATGGTTGCTTCACGATGCCGAAAGCATGTTGCCTGCGGCATTGAATTTTTTGGAGCGCCTCCCTGTCACACTCGATATGCCGGAGTTTACTGTGGCTTCGTATGCGGAAAGTAGCGACGGTATGTTGTTCGATGCGGAACCTGATAATGATAATGAGGTGGTTACCGTCATTCCGATTGTAGGTACAATTACTAAATACGACAGTTGCGGAACTATTGGGGCAATCTCTATTGCAGAGGCTATTTCGGAAGCAGCCGGCAATAACAATACCATAGGGATAGTGCTCGACATAGATTCGGGTGGTGGTAACTGTAATGCCATACCATTTATCGTCGAAGCCATTCGCAAAGTGCAAGCAGCTGGTAAACCGATTGTCGCGCACTGCGACCTGTGTGCCTCGGCCGCTTATTGGGTAGCCTCGCAATGCGATGCTGTTTTTGCCGATAATTCTCTATCTGTTTTCGGCTCCATCGGTGCTATGGTGCAGTTCGTCGATGACAGCAATTGTGCCGATGGCAGTCGTATCATCACCATTTATGCAAAAGAGTCGCCGGATAAGAATCTTTCTTATCGAAAGGCTTTACAGGGAGATTATGAATTGGCACAGGAAGAACTGTCGCCGTTCGTAACGGCATTCCATGAGGCTGTCAAAAAAGGCCGGCACAGATTACACGCCGACGCCGATGGAGTGCTGACCGGTGGCACCTTCCTCTCGCAACAGGCAATAGACGTCGGGCTTGTCGATGACATACTGACGCTTGAGAACACTATCCAAAACGTTTTTATCCGCGCACATTTCAATTAAATTAAAACGTATGAGTATCAAAAAAATCCTTAATTCGAACAAGATGTTGCGACTGGTGGCATCTCTGCTGGGCAAGGAAGAAGATTTATCGTTCGACGCTGACGGCAAAATCGTCTTGACCGCCTCGGAGGCAGATACAGTCAAGGCACGTTATGGTGATAAGTTTTTCGAGAAACTTTCAGCCATGTCGTTCGCCAAACCGGAAAGCCTGGAGGACAATCAGGAACTCTTCGATGCCGCGGTCGAGCATATGGTAAACGCACAGACTACGGAGTACCGAGAAACTATTGCAGCTTTGCAGGACACGATTGCGCAACTTGCGGCGGAACCCGAACCGAAGCCGCAGGTTGTGCCGGTTGGCGGGACACCTGCCGGCGGTGTAAAACTGAATATGGCAGCAAAACATAATGTTGTCATATCGTCTATTCTTCGTTCCGGCCGTGCCGAAACTTTCGCGGCGCTGGAATCGGGTCAGATAGATGTCTCGGAATTGAAACAGGAATTCGACATCACGATGCCACCCAACGTCCGGCTCGAACTTATCACAAAACGCCTGTACATGGGCTTCCCCGACGCAAAGCACATGACGCGCGTTCAGTCGAATACCGATTACATAGCTTCGGACGCCATCATTTCCGAGGTTTCGCAGGAATTCACAGCCAAATGGACGCCGAAGGGCGGCATGAAGTTCACGCCGATACGTATCCCGTACCGCCGACATAAAATCAACGTCGCGATCAGTCCTGCCTCTATTCTCGAAAGCTGGCTGATGTTCCTCTACGAGCAGGGCAAGACGATGCAGGAGATGCCTATCACAAAATACATCATCGAGAATCATATTCTGCCTAAAGTACTCGATGACATCACCCGCTCCATGATAGGCAAGGGGAAATACGAGGCTGCTTCAGCTGAAGTGAAAGACGGCGATGCCGGCCGTCCCGCCGCAAAGTCGATGGACGGTTACGAAACGATTCTGGTCGAGGACAAGAAGAGCGGGAAATACAACATCAATCACTACAAGGCTGCTGCTGATCCGTTTGCGATGGAGGACGCCGCGCTGCTCAAATATGTAGATGGATTCGTCGATGCCATCGCCGACTTTTTCGTCGGCAATCTCACCATACACTGTTCGCCGCAGTTCCTTACCCGTTACCAACGAGCGGATTTCGCAGTAAACGGTAAGTACACGGGTGAGAATATCGGCACGGCAGTCCGTTTCACGAAGTTCTCGTTCGTCCCGCTCGAAAGCATGTACAATTCTCCTATTCTGTTCGCCACTTCTAAGGAGAACTTCGTCGAACTGGTCGATTACAGCAAGGCCGACCGCTGTATCAACAAAATCGAGGAGCAGAATTATGACGTGAAGATATTCGGCGAATATTCGTTGTCTGTCGGTTTCAAAATCGGCGAAGCCGTATTTGCCGCGGTACCGGACGGCTATGATCCGTCGGCCGCTGTCATTCTCGATACCCCGGCAGTCGGAACTGCCGAATCCAAATGGACGTATGGTGGAACATCGACCGACGACGATTCTGAGGAAGAAGAGACGCAGAGCAATCTCGACACAGGCGAAACAGCCTGATAATAAATTACCGATATGGCTTACATAAAAGTATCTGTTAAGAAAAATGGCGATGGCGCAGGATGCGCCACCGCCAAATCCTCGGAAATTATCATTATTGACGCCGAGGACATCAAGTCCGAACCTACTCGAGAGGTCGGCAATGTGGTTGCCAAAGGTGACCTTACACTGAACGAGGGTGCCAAAGCAGTGAGCATATATGCTACGACATCCACGATTGAAGTTACCGAGGAAACTTCAGGTGATGCGGACGCACGAGGTATTATGCAAGGCATAGCCTATGAACACCCGGGTAACAGCGTCGATATAAAAAATCATACGGAAGCGTACCTGAACAAAGGTGTTGTTATTCTGGTGAAAGAGTGCGATGGTTCCACCGAAGGCCGTGTGCAACTTATCGGCTCGAAGTGCAATCCTCTCTATCTGACTCTCGAATCCACCAACAATAAGGAGGCTACGAAACGGAAATTTACATGGAAACAGGAAATAGCCGGCAAGTATCTTGCAGCCGATTATGCTGGTGCTATACCTGATATTGCAGACCCGGCAACAGCCTCTGACAGCGAGGAAGGTGCTTAAAAAGAATTGCTATGGGAAAAGTAAAAAACGTTACTCAAGAGACACAGGTTGTCGAAAAAGAGGCGGTCGCTGACCCGATAACAATCGAGACTACACCGACCGTGCAGTTGGTAGTCTGCGCGTATTCAGGTACGGAAGATCTCCTGCGGCAAATATGGCAAAAACATTGTCCGGCAACGGAAATACTTATCATGTCGGTGGCTGAAGATTATTCCGTTCGTGAAGCCATCGAGGAGTGTTTGGCAACTGCGACTGTCGCCGAACAATTCGTATTCGTTCCGGCAAACGCCTTCCCTTGTGCTCCCATTAAATTCACAGAACTGTGTGTGCCTGTCGTCTATGTGAACAAGGCCGGCCAGGAGCAGTACGACCATAGGCTCCCCATACTGTTCGACAAGGCCAACCTTGTTGAATACCTTGCGACATCGGATGACGAAGGGGAAGCGTTTATCCGCGGCTACATGCAGCGGTATGCGACACGTCCTGTACAGGTCGGATTCTCGTTCGGAAATTATGTAATGCCTGTTTTACGTGGCAATCCTTGCGAAAATGTAGTGCTGGAAGGTTTACTGCGTCGCAAATTCATTACTGCCTCGCCGACAGGCTTTGCCGCCATCAGCGGCCTTGTTACACAAACGCTGCTCAAATGATGGACGATATTCGTCAGTGGTTAGACGCGGGAGCCGAGGTCCATGAAGGGCTTCGGCTCCTCAATATTTACGCACCGAACAAGTTTCTAATGCAGTTGGTTAGTTTGCGACCGGAACGTTATCGCCCGTTGTTGGTGCGAAATCTGTCGGCATTGTTGCCGGCGGAAGAAAAGGCGAAAATGGCACCCTTGGCGTCGCAGTTTTCGTTTCGCAAGGAATGGCCGTTTTTGCAAAATACCGATTGTCCGGCTGAATTAAAGGTGCTCGCCGCTGATAAGATTACTGCCTATCACAATTATGTGACGGCACACGAACTATTGTTCGAGTGTGTTACCCTTGACGAATGTTATGAAACCGCGAAAAAGTTGATTGAAAATTATGTCGAGAATCGGAAAATAATATCCGAATTTGCCTACTACAAAGAACATCATACACTTCTCGGCAAACATCCGATATTCGGTGAGCTGAACCGACTGGCAGAACTGCGGCAGCTACCGTTACCGGAATTGTTTCGCCGTCGGGAAAATTTGGCAAAAGATATTTGGCGACTGCGTAAGCAGGTGACGGAACGGTTGCAGCCTCACCTGTTACCGGCACGTGAGGCGCGGCTCGCCGCAAGACAACGGGAATTGAACGCAATAGACAAAATGCTGGCTGGATATGGCACTATTCAGCATAACTGATATTATGCCGCCGGAGATGCCGCCGGCCAAAACCGCGTCGGCAGCGGCCATTGGACGATATGAACGCCTGCACTGCGAAAAGGTGGCATCACTCAAACAACTGGCCGGCCGTGCGCCGGAGCATGGCGAGGTGTTTTTTCTGTGGACCCAAAACTCGTTCAATGCCTTTACATTTATAACGTATGTCATAAAATACTTCGGTACGATACGGCAACTGACTTTTTCGACATATTCGATCAATGAACGTATTCTCGCTGCGCTTGCCAGATGGTACGACAAAGGGGCTATCGAACATATCCATATTTGTATATCCGACTCTATTCGTACCCGCGTTCCGAAAGTGAACGACCAACTCCAGGCGTTTGCCGGAACTCGGAACATGACAATCGGTTATGCGTGGAACCATTCGAAAGTCACTCTTATGAAAACCGCCGAACATCATTTCGTAGTATGCGGCAGCGGTAACTTTTCAGAAAACGCCCTTCATGAACAATATGTGTTTTTGAATGATGAACGAATCTACCAATTCTTCGACGAATGTATCCGCCATCGGACTGACTGAGGATGACCGTCAGGCGTTACTGTCTTTCGGGGCCCTCGAATGGTCTGAAAACGATATTGCCACATATTTCGGCTGGGACAGAAAGGCGTTTCATCTGGAATTTGTGAATCCGGACAGCGAGATATCCCTCCTTCTTGCACGCGGGCGGTTGCAAAAGCGGGCGCAAATCGAAATGCAGCTGATGCATGAGGCTATTGGAGGCAATTTGACAGCGGCAAAACAATTCTCCGATTTGATGCGTGACAAATCGTTTCAGGTATCGAAACTCGACATTTTTGGCGGGCCGGCGGACGAAGGCGCCTTCCAACGCATTCAGGACTATATTGCCGGCGGGAGCCGCGGTGACCTGTCGAACAACGAACAACTATACATAGACCTGCTTGTTATGGTATATTCGCTTGACGGACAATATGGAAAACGAAATACGATTCGTTTCCTTACCCGGCCGCCATTCTCGTTTTCCTACGAAAAGGCCAGCAATATCTATTCGGAGGCCGTCGAGATGTTTTTTGCAAACCGACAAGTATCGAAACAAGCCCTGCAAGCGAAGTTTGCCGAACGATTCGATACGCTCTATGCCCTGACGATGGCGGCGGCCAAAACGCCAAAGGATTACGAAATAGCGGGCAATCTGCTAATGCAACAAGCGAAGGTGCTACGCCTTGACCAAGAAGAACCACAGGTATTGCCGCCTGAACAGTATCAGAAACAATACCGATTACTGTCGCTCTCTCCCGAAACTATCGGTCTGCCGCCGGCGAACCGCGATGCATTGGCGGCGCAGATAGATTCGTTGGTGGTGCCCGACAAAATCAAGAAGCGCCTCCGTATGGAGGCTGGTATTATCGACACGGATATTTTAGAAATAATCAACGATGTCATACAGGAAGAAGGTTGATGCCGAACGCACGCAACAGGCGACTGTGCAGTATCAGAACATGTTCGCGCAGTTGGCTTCGCTTGTGGCTCCACGCAGGTTGTTCGCCATTCTCGGCCGAGGCTCGGCGAAGACTACCGATATTCAGGTGGAACGACTGATAGATGTTATGTATGATATGCCTGGTGCCCCTTGCGTATGGGTGGCCGACACCTTCAGTAACCTTTCCGCCAACATTCTGCCGGCCGTACTTGAGGGGCTGGAGCGCAAAGGCTTCCGAGAAGGTATCCATTACGTTATCGAAAAGGAGCCGCCGACATTCACTGCCAAGGAAACAGCCGACCTGCCGGAGTGGTTGGTGCCTCATTTTTGGAAACCTTACAACAGGCTCGTTTCCTACAAACGAACGATAATTTTCTTTACCGGCATGAACATCCGGTTCGGTTCGCTTGACCGCCCATCGACGTTGGCCGGTTCTTCTTATGTCTATGTGTTCGGCGACGAAGCCAAATATTTCAAAGAGGCAAAGATTGCCAACCTATTGAAAGCTGTGCGCGGCTATCGTGCGCAATATGGGAACTCTGTATTTTACCGTGGATGCTCTTTTACGACAGACATGCCGGACACGTCGCATATCGGCGAAGACGATTGGATTTTGAAGGAACTCGGAAACATGGATAAGGAGGCGATATTGTTGGTAATTCGCACAGGACTGGTCTACAATCAGGCAATGCACGAATATGTCGCTGCGAAAGACAAGTGGTGCCGTACAAAAGCGACTGAAGACCTGACCGAATGCCGCAATAAACTACGCACGGCCAACTTGTGGCGGGCCCGTTGGACGGAACTGCGCCGAATGGACAACACTGCTACTTTTTTCATGTTGGCATCAAGTTATGTAAATGCCGATATTTTGACGGAGGGCTGGTTTGCCGATGCCATTGCATCATCGATGAACGACCTGCAAACAGCCATTCTGTCCTGTCGTCCCAAATTGGAGAGTGGCAACCGTTTCTACTCATCGCTTTCGGAACATCATTTTTATTACGACGGTATTGATGAAGACGCTTACGACCGTTTCGGTATGCGTGAACATGAAGATTGTCGCGTACTGAAATATCTGCACTATGACAAGCCGATCCAGCTCGGTGTGGACTTCGGTAATATGTGTTCGATGACGATTGCGCAAGAAAGCACACAGAACAGCCGTGCCTATATCCGGATACTGAAGTTTCTGTACACCCTTGCCCCCCAATTTATCGCCGACCTTGGCCGCAAGTTTCGCGAATATTTCGAGCCGATGAACAACAAGACGCTCTACCTGTACTATGACCGCGCCGGGAACTCATATAAGAAAGTCGGCCTTGACCAGGCTGGCCAACTCAAAAAGGCCATTGAAACGGATGAGAACGGGTGCCGGACGGGGTGGCGCGTTATCATGATGTCCGTGGGGCAAGGTACTATCCGGCAATCCGAGGAATATAACTTCATGCAGATATTCATGAGTGGGCAGAATCCCCGGCTACCTCTGTTGCTCATCGACGCATATGCGGCAAAATATCTGAAGCTGTCGTTGGAAAATGCTCGGACGACGGTAAAAAACGGGATTGTTTACAAGGACAAAAAGTCTGAGAAACTGCCTATTGAGCAGTTACCGGTAAAATCTACAAATCCGTCCGATTCGTTCAAGTATTTGTTGATGCGAAAAGAATGGCGGGCAATCGTCAAAGGTAATCCGGCTCAAGGAGTAGTTATGGACCCTATATTCAGAAAATAATAGGTGCCCTTATGGGCGTATTTTACAAAGGTGTTCCGACCACAACAGGTCGGAACATTTTATTTTACGGCCTTTTTATCGCCGTACTCTCCATCGTTCTTTCTGGTTTCCTTTATCGCATTTCACTGTGGAATCTTGTCGCCTCTATTCGGTGACCTATTCCGATACGAAAGAACAACGCCGTTTTCCACCGGTTCAATGAACCCGGGCGTTTTTTCACCCTTCGGTGAAAAAAATTGCCTTCGGCACTCTGAAGAATTTTTTTCAGAAAAAACGGCCGGAACCCTTGTCCCGGTTCTTAGGTGCTGCGCCCTGTGTCTATTGTAAAATCGGCGTTGTACATCTGTATCGTAAAGGTTCACGAAACGAGGCTGGACGATAGTCCACAGTTCTTTGAAATGCTGATAAAGGTTGCCAAACAGGTCGATTTTATAGATTACGGCAATCGGCCGTAACAAAATAAAGGTTACTCACTCGGCAGTCCGATAGTGGTGAGTGACTGCAAACAAACCCAGTCGGGGGGATTCCCGGCAACAAATTAAAATTTTAGCACTATGAAAACAGAACAGAAAATGCAGACGGTAGACAATGCTAAGACCAGCGCGGAAAACATTCCGGCAAATGCCTCGGCCAAGCCTGATGCACTTACTTCGGAGCCGAACGAACAGCAGGTGCGTAAATTACAGGCGCGTATTGTTGAACTGGAAAAGCAGGTGACCGCGGCGAAAAAAGAGCCGCAAAACATCGAAGAACGCATCGCGTATTACAAGCAGAAACAACAGCTAACCACGCGATTCGAAAAATTCAACACACAAATAGCGCATTTGCAAACGCTGATCGCCGCGGTTGAAGACGCAAACGAAACAGCAGAGGATTTTACAAACACGCGCGACATTTTTCGCCTGCAAATATTTGCGCCAAATTCCTATAGGGACGAAGAAGTATTATCTATTACTAATAGAGTGCTTATCATTGAAATACTCGGCGTCCTCATTGCAAAAATGAAAGAAACTGCAGACAAGTTACAAGCAGAAATTGTCGAGTAATAAAATGGGGGCGGCTCCGCCAGCCGTCCCCTTTGATTAACTTTCTAATTGTCGGAAAATTAAAAAATTAACCCAATGCAACGCAAAGATAGAAAAAGCAACGAGAAGTTACAAGCGAAACGCACGAAACTCATAGAATTGAGTATAACGGCCAAGAAACTACGCGCACAGTTTATTAACAGTGCGAAAACTCCGGCAGAAGTGGAGTTTTGGAGTACGCGCACAATCAATTATATATTGCTCCGCTATGTTTACAACAACGGTGCGGAACTCCGTTACGAGACTTTTAAGGAGTGGAAAGCGCAAGGGGCTACAATTAAGAAAGGCGCGAAAGCTACTGTTATCTGGGGACAACCGCGAAAAGGGGCGATCATGCCGGATAACGAGAATATACCGGCAAATGTTGATGCCTCCAATGATAGCGAAGATATGCAGGAATATGAATTCTTTCCGTTATGTTTCCTATTCTCTGAAAATGACGTTTTTTTCCCGCAGGCTGGTGATGAAATCACGAAACCGGAACCGGAAATACATACCCATACTTCAGTAGATTGTGACCTGTTGAATGAATTATGATAGATGCCGCATCATTAAATGGTGCGGCATTTTTTTGTTTATTGATGAAAATAATTCGCTGAAAATTTGGATACTGTGATATTTCACAGTATATTTGCATTGTAATTCTAAGACAAACGGATATGGAAGTGACCGAAAAAGAAAAAGAGTTAATCGAAGCGGTTCGCAATCTTCGAAACTCGAAACACAATTATTCCTGGGAACTCGAATTGTGGGTACGAGAATTGTTTGAAAAACTTTTGGAAAGTGACGAATCGAGGATTGCCCATTAACGGGCAATCCTCACAAAACAAATAACACTATGGAAACGGTGATTAATGCAAGACGTTCAACCAAACAGCAATTAGCCGATATTGCCTTAGATGTCACGTGGTCTAAGATTGCAAAACGATATTTCGGCAAATCTGCTTCATGGATTTACAATAAATTGAACGAAACAGACGGTAACGGCAATGTCGGGGGATTTACTGATGAAGAAAAGGAACTGTTTCGGGGGGCTCTATATGACCTTTCCGACCGCATCCGCCGGACTGCCGATGATTTTAAATAATAGTGGTCGGCACGTCACTCCAGTGTCGTTTTAGAATTACAGCTTTGCCGGCCTCTATTCGCCTCACCATTTGGTGAGGCTTTTTTGTGCGCGGTCAAAAGCGGTATCTTCACTAATGCCCCGATGATCGGGGCATTTTTTTGACCGGACTATTTTTAAAAGTAGTTCGGTCAAAAACCGCGTCGATGCTTGTCGTCTTACTTTGCCCACCCGTGTCAAGCAGGCGTGGCAAAGGATAAATCGGTATTGCTAACGCAATGCCTGTGTTGTTGGTGGGATTTTGAGTATTCAACGTATTGCGAAGGTAGTATATTGTCCGACAGTATGTTGAGATTTATGCAAATCCTTGTGCCGTCATATATCACCTTTTGTAGATGTGTGCGGTCGCAAATACGCGACAGGGTGGGACGGGGATCGGAACGTCATAGGGGGCGCGAATTTTTCAATTCGCCCCCCCTATGACTTGATTGATAGACAAATATACGAACTTAATACCGTACAAACAAATGTAAATCGGCTTTTTTGATATAATTATCGGCTTTTCCTCTCGAAAATTTCCATGTAGCGGTAACTGTCCTTTCTGCAAATCATACGGTAGGTAATTTTGGGCATGGACTTGTATAAAGCACTTAGGGAAATGCGGGCAATATCGAAATCGGGCGGAGATTTCAGTTTCACATTTATGTCTTACAATTCCACAAAACAGAGCAGTGAAGGCGTTGTGAATGTCCGACGGGCACGCCTGATGAAACGCGAACGGACGGAGCATCACCGGCATGCCGATATTGTGGAAACATACATCGACCTCGACACCATGCAGTGCCGTCGGTTCTACCAGCCACTTCTTATGGTGTTTAATGGACAAAAAGTTACTCTGCGATGAGCAAAATCGAAAGAATATCGAAACACTCCTATGCGCTACACATGGCCGACGGTCGGGTTTATACACTGTCCAACCATGTCGGCGGCGACCTCGACAGTATGCTGTGGCGAATACCTATGCGAAATTGGGAGTACATGCCGCAAACAATCGGTGGGTTCCGTATCGTACCATACGGCATGGACAACAGATTGCCCGAGCAGATGCGCGATGTCGTAAGCGATAATAATCTGGCGCCCGGCATTATCGAACGGCAAATGGGCTTGCTATTCGGGCAGGGCGCCTTCTTAAATCAAATATCGTTCGAGAATGGCGAAATCCGGCGCATATGGCAGTCCGATGCCGATATAGAGGCGTGGCTGGCCGATTGGGATTACGTCGCTTATATCAAAGGCGCAATGACGGATTACCTGTATCTGAAAGGGTTTTTCGATGCAAAATACCTGGAGCGGGGGTACAGGATAGGACGACCGGCACGGATTGCTCGTTTGGAACATATTCCGGCGAAAAATGCCCGTCTCGAATGGACGGATAGCCGGAATATCGCCGACGTGAAACACATCTTGGTAGGCGATTTCGAGAATAGTTGTACGGGCACCGGCATACGTTCATACCCTGTATATGATCGCAAAAATCCTGCCCGCTTTGCTTGTTCTGCCGCCTACAACTATACATATTCGTTCGGCCGCGATTTCTATGCCGTGCCGCAATATTGGGGAGCATTGCGCTGGATTATCCGCGGCTCCGAGATACCGACTATTTTCAAATACGTGACAGACAACGGGCTGAATCTTGCTTACCATATCCATTCGCCTGAAGAGTATTGGAATCAGAAACGAAATGTGCTGCGGCTGGCACATCCCGATTGGGACGATGCCCGTGTCGAGGAAGAGATTGCCGACCTGACAGTCAATTTTCTTCAAACTTTTACAGAAGTGCTATCCGGCAAGGAGAATGCCGGGAAGTTCGTCCATACGACTGATATTGTCGATGACAATGGAAACACCTGCCAATGGAAAATAGAGGCTATTGACCAAAAAATAAAAGATTTCGTCGATTCGCAATTGAAAATCGGGGAAGCCTCTACTTCGGCCATTACTTCCGGAATGGGGTTGCATCCGTCGCTTTCTAATGTCATGATAAACGGCAAACTTGCTTCCGGTTCCGAACTGCTCTATGCTTTCAAACTCTACCTGCTTTCCGATACGGAAATTGCGTCCGATGCGATACTCGGCCCGATAAACCAGGCTATCGCTTTCAATTTTCCCGGCAAGAACCTGCGGTTGGGATTTTATCATCAAACATTGAGAACAGAAGAATCGCTGTCGGCGGCCGACAGAACCCGTAATCAATAACCGATATGGCATTGTTTAATAAAGATGGTCAAGGCTCGGCCGAGCTTCACGACCTAACAGGTACTTTTTATGCGGCTAACCGCTACGAGAATATCGCAGTCGAAACAGAGGCGGCCACCGCAGAGGTTGCGCGTACTATCGGTACGGCACTTATGAAGCGGGCGGAGCAGTATTATAGCTCTGAAATGTATTCCCCGACCGGAACATCATTGGACGATATACTCGTAAGGATGATCCGTCTCCCGGTCGCATGTCTTGCCATGCGCCGGTATTTTCAGCAAAATATCGTGTCGCACGAGGACAGCGGTCTGAAGCTGAAGGTCGGCGACGACGAAAAAGTGCCGTGGGAATGGATGTTTGACCGCGATGACCGGGCATTACAGGAAAAATATTACCGTTCACTCGATGCGCTGTATGATTTTCTGGAGGATAACGATGTTCCGGAATGGACGGCTTCGCCGCTGCATGAGGCAGTACAGGAAGCCATAGTACATGGCATGACCGATTTCGAGAGGGTATATCCTATCGACCATTCCTATTACACCTATTTCATGTTGTTGCCGCTGATTGTGGAGATGCAGGAAGCAAAGCTGCGGCCTGTGTTAAAAGAACGCTGGAACACTATCGTATCGGGCGAAAACCGTGCGGTACTTCGATTAGCCCAGCGTTACGTCATTCTGTTGGCTATGGTGACAGCCGTAGAACGGTGGTCGCTCGAAGTGTTTCCGCAAGCCATAGCGAGACGGTTTGCACCGTCCTATCAAGGTAACAGGGAGAGTATGGCAGCTACGACCGCAGAAATGGAATGGTTCGTTAAATCCCTCCAGCGACAGGCGGCAGACGCATTGCAGGATATGATAACGGCGATAAACCAGGAAGAACACCCATACGAGCATTACCCGTTGTTGCCTGATAACGACAAGCGGAACAAATTCTTTACGGCATGAACACGATTGAGATACCGGAACGGGGCATTGTACGTTCTTTTCCCTCCGCTTGGTCGGAGATGACGCCGGCGCAAGTTCGTCACATCTTCCGGCTGTACTATCGGTGTATGAATGCCCAACGGTCGCCTCTGGAGTTTAACATACGTGTTTTGTACTATTTGCTCGATATACGGCGGTCATGGCGAAGTGTTATGCTCGACAGGATTAGTCCATCGACGGCCGAGAACCGAAACGCGAACATGTACGTCCTTTGTGAAAATTGTTTTGGCTTCATGTTTGCCGAAACCGCCGAGGGACGTTCCCCGCAGTTAAGTTTCGATAGTACGGCTAATCCTTTACCAAATGTCCGGACAGGGCTGTTCCGACGGCGCTTGGCGGGGCCGGACGACTTGCTCCAGAACCTTACGTTCGGTGAATTTCGACATGCGGCGACAGCTTTGAACCGTTTTTTCAAAGACAACCGGATAGCCGATTTACATGAATGTATTGCGTTCTTATACCGGCGGCCATGCCGGATACCGAACCGTGCAGGCCGGAAAGTCCGGTCAGTAGAGAACGGCTCGTTCACCAGAGACGTGCGGCGGGCTGCCCATATTGCTGATTGGCAAAAAAGTCTAATCATGATGTGGCTGGCCGCATGCATCAATTATCTGCAAACCGGAAGCGTTGAAATCGACGGGGAAACGATAGATATGGCCGCACTGTTTGCGGCTGACAATGACAAACCGCATTCCGGCGTACCGGCTCAGACATGGACAGACTTGCTGATTCAGATTGCAAAAGACCAAATTGTCGGCAATACCGAGCGAGTAGATGAAGAACCGCTATTTTCCGTATTCCTGATTATGTGGCACAATTACAAAGAAAATAAGCGATATGAGAAGACTTCAAAGTCTCATTGACGTTACCCGTTATGTACGCGGGTTCCGGCTGGAAAAGTCCGGCATAGTTCCGTTGTGCGTTACTGATGAAAAACAGGCCGTATTGAGGCTGATCAATGCCGCAGGAATACAGGTACTCGTCGCGCGGCCGGAGTTGTCGCAGAACGGCAATTCGGACACATATACGGAAAGCATATCGACGGCGTTTTTCATTATCGAGAAAAGCCTGGGGGCAGACCGTACCGATGTCCGAGAGGACGGGCAGTTCGAGGCATTGGCAGAAGTGGCCGATGAGGTATTGACCAAGCTGGAGCGCGATGCCGGGAGTTTCGATAATCCAGACCTGAAAAGGCTGTCGTTGGCCGCAGTCGAGGTCGTACCGGAGTACAACATATTCGGCGGCTGGAACGGGTATTCCGTAGAAGTCACGTTCAGGTAGCAATATCCGAGAATTATTTTCCGTTATTCTTGTGGGTATTAAAAATAATACCTATATTTGTGTTGTAATCAAATATCGCATAGAAAATGCCTGTACTATTTTACTACCTAGGATTGAAGTTCTTTTTCTACTCGAATGACCATGAACCTATCCACGTGCATGTGTCAGCAGGAGATGCGGAGGCGAAATTCAGCGTGTTTCCTGAAATCGCATTGATTGAGAATTATGGATTGAAACCGCGAGAAATAAGGCAGGCATTAATGGCTATCGAGGAGAACCGCGAAGTCATCAAGAATTATTGGACGGAATACTTTAACAAATAGAGTTATGAAAGCACAGAAAGTTTGGTTCGAGAATGACCGGATTTTCATTCTCACCGCCGACGGGCGCGAGGGAAGCCTACCTGTGCGCCTGTTCCCTCGCCTGTACAATGCCACTGAAGAGCAGAGGCAGAACTATACACTGTCGCCGTTCGGTATCCATTGGCCGGACATTGACGAAGATTTATCCTACGAGGGTTTTTTCGATGTGGAAAATAATGACGACCGCGGCAATCCTGTCGGAAATGTGTTTGCGCGTTTCCCCGAGTTGAATGTTAGGCAGGTAGCGCGAAGCGCCGGATTGAACGCAAGTCTTTTCCAACAGTACATCAACGGATACAAAATCCCGTCGGACACCCGTAAAAAAGAAATCGAGAATGCTTTGCACCGATTGGGGGCAGAGTTGATGAAAGTGTCGCTGGGATAATATATGAAGTGCCATCGAGGATTATATAGATAAAGTTTTTGTGGCGTATTTAGAAACTTGTTAATCCATTTTAGGAATGGAAATTAAATATGTAAAGCCAGAATTCTACGCGCCGGCGTTTACATGCTTACATTGTGGTGCCTATGCCCACCAAGAATGGAGTAAAGTATTTTTTGTTGAGAAAGATCTGCCGGTTGGTAAAGCTTATGATGTAGTAGCAAATGTTGCACGGTGTCAAGCGTGTGGTAACATATCTTTATGGGGATTAGGTGGTGATTTATTATATCCTTCTGAAAATATGAGTGGACCTATCCCGAACGCAGATATGCCGGAATGTGTTGCACAATTATATAAAGAGGCAATGTCGATATACATGCAATCACCGCGTGCTGCTTGTGCACTATTAAGATTGTCTGTAGAACGATTATGTGTACATTTAGGACATACATCTGGAAACTTAAAAGAAAAAATAGGTAATTTGATATCAGATAAACAACTGCCTGATTCTGTATTTCAAGCATTAGAATTAGTGAGGCTTGTTGGGAACAAAGCAGTACACCCAGGAGAGATTCAGCTCGATGTAGACGATAAAGATACCGCTATTGCATTAATGAAGTTATTAAACCATATAATAGCTTATACCATTACGTTACCAACGAGTATCAATAATATGTATACTGGTTTATTGAAAACAATAAAATAACGGCATTTTATGAATGATATAATTGCTCTTAATTTCAAGTATGCCGATTATTGTCCGGAACTTGTGTTTCAGGCTGAAATTGAAAGCATTGATAACGGACAGCCGGCAACTATTTTGAACACATTGGTCAATCCGGAAATGCCGGTATATGACTATTATTGGTTTAACCAGCTACTTATAACGGACGATGATATACAAAACGCACCGACGTTTATCGACCTGTATGATGATATAGAACACATCATATCTGGTAAGACGATATTTTATCACATGCCATGCCACATATTGGCCTTGAAAGCCATGTGCGATAGGTATAATAAACCGTTCCCCAAAGCAGAGTATGTGAATACTGAAAAAATAGTGCGGCGGGTATGGACGGAGTTTAGCAAGAGCGGTTATGGTTTAGGTAATCTGCGTAAAGAATTGGGAATCCCGTCGTCATATTCTTCTGCACGGGCGACACTCGAATTATTGCGATTGGCATCGGAGAAAACCGGTCTCTCAACAGCTGAACTTATCGAGTGGTCGAAACGCGAGAAGCCTCGTGAACACAGTGGGGCAAGCCTAAGTAAAGGTACCGGTAATCCATATGGTCCTTTGTATGGAGAGACAGTAGTATTTACCGGTATTTTGGATAGGCCTCGCGCCGAATTACGAGATATGGTTATGAAACTTGGATGTAATTTTGCGGATACATTGACACGGGAGGCTACTATATTGGTAGTCGGCACACAAAATAATCCTACGGTTCTTACGGTCGGTAAAAGCGGAAAAACCCTAAAGGCCGAAAAGTACAATAGGGAAGGCAAGGCTGATATTCAAATTATGTCGGGTGACGACTTTTTCAAAATGATAGAATTATTGAAATAGGGATTTGCCTCCAGTAGTAGTAAGGCGACAGGTTCTCTGTCGCCTTTTGTTTTTCCCGAAATAATCCTCATATTTGCAGTGCTAACATTTTTACTGAGGTGCATGAAAAATGCACCGACAAGGTGCTTTTTTTGTGCCTGGACAACATACATGAACGGTTTACCCTGTGGCATGGCTGTAATGGCGTGCCGACCTCAGTATATGATGTTAGCAGCAGGTAGTAAGCCGTTCTTTTTTATTGATCAAAATGCTAACATCAATGGAAATTCAAAATCAAGCCGAGGAACACGCCCCTTTGGAGGCTCTCGTCAGTCAAGAACTGGCCGACCTGTTATTGTTGCTGAACAATCTTGATACCAGACTACACAACTATATCAGGTCTGTTGGTAACCGTACACTTCAGGATACCTTATCGGATTTACTTGACGACATCATGAAGAACGGATACATTTCCAATTTACAGGAATGTATTTCAGCAATGATAAGCATAGAAATGTTGCATCATTTAAATGACATGCGTCGTTATGGAACGGATAATCGTGTACGAAATTAGGGTAAGTAATGACGACGAAGCCCGGCGCATCATTGCCGAAATCGAATCCGTCACGGGCATGACGCCTGCCCGCATAATCCCAGCTCCCGAAGCCGATTGACGCTCCTTTTCATGTCCTTTCGTAGCCGCCTTCGGGCGGCTATTTTCGATGCAAACGTGCAACGAATGTCTGTCAAATCCCGATTCGTACAAACTATCCTTTCCGACGAGGGGAACCGGCTGCTGAAGAACCAGGGGCTGACCATGCAGCGCAAGTTGGAATTTCACACTTATAGGCTGTATCAGGGGCGCACCAAAAGTGTCAAGACCGGTGCGGAAATGGACGGCGCACTGACCTTGCAGCATACCGCTTACCAGCGCTTTCTTGACCTCAAGCAAATGAAATACGGCTCAAAGGTGGTGAAACGCAATCGGCGTATTCATAACCGTTTCGTTTTCGGCCATTATTCCTCCATAGCCTCTCGCCTAATGTATGACCTAACCGATGAAGTCGTTGCACGCATTCGTGGACAAATCAAGCAATAACATGGGAAAGAAACTTCGTGATGAAGACCTGCGGCTGAACATCATCATCAACGGCGATAACGGTCGCAAACAGATAGGCGAATTGGAACGCGCCATTCATGACGCCAATGCCAAACTGGAAAACCTGCGTGCCACGCAAAAGAAGATGGAGGCGTCCGGCGATACGCAATCGAAAGCCTACCAGAAACTGACGGCTCAGATTATCAAGACGAACAAAGAAATCGACGACAACCGTACCAAACTGGCGGAACTGCGGCGACAGTTAGACATAAATACAATGACCATATCGGAGCTACGAAAACATCAGTCGATGCTCAATATTCAGGTGTCACGTATGGTGCCGGGTACCCCGCAATGGGCGGCGCTTAATGCCGAACTGAAGCAGACAAATGCACGGCTGGCAGAGCTCCGAGCGCAGTCGAAGGCGACAAGCGGTGTTGTCGGAACGCTGGCCAATCGCGTGAATAGGTACATCGGCCTTATTACTGCCGGTTTTGCGTCGTTCGCATTCGTAATTGCCGGAATCAATAAAGCACGCGGCGCATTCCTCGATTATGACGAGGCGTGCGTTGACGCAATGAAGACAACCAACCTGACGCGGGACGAAATCGAGGAACTGAGCGGAGAGTTGGAAAAAATCGACACAAGGACTGCGCAAAATAGTTTGCTCGACCTTGTCCGTATTGGCGGTAAGCTCGGTATTACCGGTAAACAGGACTTGCTGGAGTTTGCGAAAGCGGCCGACATAATCAATGTCTCTCTCGGCCGGGATTTGGGTAACAACACGGAAGATGCCATTCGTGAAATAGGCAAGCTGGTCGATATTTTCCACTTGCGGGATAATTACGGGCTGGAGGAATCCATGTTGCGCACAGGGTCGGCCATTAACGAACTCGGCATGGCGTCCACTGCGAATGAGGGGTATATTGTCGATTTCACCAAACAGGTAGCCGGTATCGCGCCGATGGCGGACATATCCATTCAAAACACGCTCGGTCTGGCGGCATCCCTGGACAAATTGGGACAACGAAACGAAACAGCGGCCACGGCTATAGGGCAGACCATTACCGGAATGTTCAAACGGACGGATGCTTTTGCGAAAGTCGCAAAAATGAGCCTATCGGACTTTACCGCCCTCCTGAATACGGACGTGAACGAAGCTCTGATGCGTGTTCTCGAAGGCATGAGCAATGACGGCAATGGACTGTTCGCTGTCGTCGATGCACTCAACTCCGTCAAACTCGAAGGACAGCGTGCCCAACAGATACTCGGCTCGCTGGCAGATAATGTAGCAGTAGTACGTGAACAGCAGCGAATAGCAAATGAAGCATTCGCCGACGGTTCATCCGTGCTGGAGGAGTTCAATGTCAAGAACAATTCAGCCTCGGCCGAAATGGAAAAACGCAAAAAGGCAATTGTCGAGGAAGCGGTCGCTCTCGGCCAGCAACTGACTCCGGCCATTAACGTATCGCTTTCCGCAACTACCTGGTTGATTAAGTTACTCGGCGAACTTATAAGCTTCTCAATACGATACAAAACCGTCATTATCGCACTGGCCGCCACTTATGCCATTTATACCGGTTGGCAAAAAGCGGCAGTCGCCTGGAAAAAATTGGAGGTTTTCTGGTCGAAGGAACATCGTGTCGCGCTGGAACGACTGACAAATTCAATGGTAAAATCGACGGCATCGGCCAAACTTATGGCCGCGGCACAAAACTTATTGGTCGGCAATCTGCGGGCGGCCGGTGTAGCGGCCAAAGCATTCTGGGCTGCATTAAATCCGGCGACCAAAGTATTTGCGGTAATAGGCTTGGTTACAGGTGCAGTAGCTGCTCTATGGAGCAAGCTGAAGGGGGTATCCAAAACCCAGAAGGAAATCAATGAAATCCGGCAAAAAAGTGCGGCCGTGTATGCGGAAGCAGCCGTTGAAATCCACAATGAGAAAAAGGCACTCGAAGAAGTTCGTACTGCACTATTTTCCGCGGCAGAGGGAAGCAATGCCCGCCGTGCGGCCATAAAAGCGATTAACGACAAATATGGGGAGTACCTTCCAAAGCTGATAACGGAGAAAGACACGAACGAAGATATTGCACGTGCCCTGCGTGAAGTCAATACGCAGATGGAAAATAATATCCGTCTGAAACACCGGCAAACCGAAGAGGAAAACGCCTATTCACTGAATCGCGATCAACTGAAAACGAATATGGGCGACCTACAGGAATTGTATCAGGACATGTACGGGGAGGCAATGCCTATCGAGAAGATTAAAATAATGTCTGCGGCCTTGAGCGAATATAATGATATATACAGCAGTCAGACCGCAACACTCGAACAGATGATTGCGGCCGACAAAGACTTGTCGCAAGTAATGAGCGGGATAGGCTTTTCCAATTTCAGCAAGATGCGTTTTTTCGAGCGATACTATGAGGAAATTGGTCAAATAACAAAAGACAGCGGTCAGTTGAAACGCACTCTTGCAGAAATCGACGCATTTTTTGGACCTAAAACCAATCCTGGTTTCGATTCGGATGATAACATTGACCCTGATGGAAATGATAATCCTGGCGGCTTAAAGCCGGCTGCGGGCGGCAATTGGTCATTGGCTGGCGATGAGGAATATTTGAAAGCTCGTCTTGCCCTTACAGAAAAGTACCGCAAAGGAGAAATCGTTTCGGAGGAGCAGTATAAAGACGAACTACTTGCACTGGAGATAAAGACGCTGCAAGACCGACTTGCTCTGAACGTGGAATCCGGTACGGACAGGTTAAAGCTCCAACAAGAGCTTGAAGACAAACTTATCGAGCGGCAAGAACGGAGCGCGGAGCGGGAACGGCAGGTCGCCAAGACGTTGGCCGACATCGAATCCGACCCAATAGCCCAGGAGAATGCCCGGTATGAAGAACAGCGGGAACAGTATGCCGGTAATAATGCGATGCTCGAAGCCCTCGAAAAAGTCCACCAGCGCAAAATTGCATCCATAAAACTAGACGCTATTGAATCAGACTTCAAACGTTCTGAAGAACAGTACAAGCTGGAGCGAAAGATAATGCAAAATCGGCATCGACAGGAATTGCTCGATTTCCGCGGCTCGGCCAACCAGCGGCGACAACTGCGCAAGCAACAAAATGACGAACTGCTCCGGTTTGATACCGAATATCTCGCCTCGGCCGCCGCGGAGCTTCAGAAGTTCCTTGAGACGGGTGAATTCGGCAGTATCTCGCTCGACCTTTCGCAATTGTCAGAACAGGAACTGACAGAATTACGCAACCAGATAGAAGATCTGCAAGCCAAATTGCACGGAACGCAGGAGGGTTCCGGCGACGAAGGATATGCCGCCACCAGCGGTGAAGGTTCCCTGTTCGGTATTTCGCAGAACGATTGGGAAACGTTTTTCGAGAATATAGAGAACGGTAAAATCGGGATGGATGAACTGGCCGTGGCGGTGCAGGCTGTAGGTAACGTATTCAACACCCTGATGTCCCTTTACCAGAAATGGGACGAAAAGCAATCGGCTGTCGAGAAAAAGCAACTCCAGACATTTCAGAAGAATAACGACCGGAAGAAAAAAGATTACGAAGCCCGTATGAGAGCGGGTTTGATGACGGAAGCGCAATATAATTCGGAGATTGAAACCCTCGATGCCGAATATGATGCTTTCCAGGAAGAACTTGCACTAAAACAAGCCGAGCGGCAGAAACAAATGAACATTGCGCAGGCTATCATGAATACCGCGCTGAGCGTTACGATGGCCTTAGCACAACTCGGCCCTATTGCCGGCCCTATCGCCGCCGGCATAATGGCGGCAATGGGCGCGGCGGAAGTAGCGCTCATCAAGTCCACTCCCGTTGTGACAGGCGCAGAAGAAGGCGGTTATACAAACGTGAAACGCCGACAGGACGGGAAACGTTTCAAGGCACGGCTCAGCCCTGATAAGCGGGGATTTATCAGCACTCCTACCGTGTTGGTATCGGAGGCTGGCGGTGAGTATGTCATTCCGACCGACGGCCTGCAAAATCCGTCTCTTATGCCGTTCATCAACACCATAGAGACGGCACGGCGCAACGGTACGCTCCGTAATCTCAATTTCGATGCAGTATACCCGGCGACGGCTACCGTCGCAAAAGCGGCGGGCGGTTTTACAAGTACAGCTACGGACGGTGCACAATTTGGCGCGGTCTCACCATATCCAACATCAGATACCCGACGAGCGGAGGAACTGTTCGAAAAACTCCTTAAGCGGCTTGATGAACCGATGCCGGCATACGTCACGATGCTGGGACGTAACGGTTTGGTGGAGATGATGAAGAAATACGACAAACAACGTGAGAAAGGAAAATTGTAATGATAGAGATTATAACCGGCGACGGTACGTCGCTTGATTTGAAGCCAAACGAAGAGTTCGAGGTGACGCTTGAGCAACCGCTTCTGTCTGAAGACCACATCCCCGTACCGTATTCGACAAGCATATCATTCCTCCCAACCGTAAAAAACCGTAAGACATTCGGTTACCTCGGCGCCATGATGCTTGCCCCGCAAGTCTTGCGATTATCGGTAGAGATACGTTGCAACGGCATTCCGATGTTTTACGGGGTACTCGAATACGAAAGTATTGAAGACGGGAATCTGAACTACACGTTTTCCGGTAAAAATATCGAGGACAGCTATCAGGGGTACATTCATGAAGTAGATCACTTGACAAATATAGAAGGGGCTATCCTGGAAGCCTCCGGTAAAATATTGTCAATGATACAAACTGCGGCCGATGGCACAAATGACGAATTTGGTGTCCCCATGCTTGTCTGCAAGAGCAACATAACAGAAGTAGAATATCCTAACGACCTTGAAAAAGACCCTGTAAGCTGGGATGCTAAATATCAAAATTACATCTGGCAATTACCTTTCGCATCTATTACACCAGCAGTGCGGGTAAGTAAGATACTCGAAAAATGCCTGTCCGATGTAGTTATTGATGACAATCTGAAAGAAGTTTACGACAAACTCGCCATTTTAGGCCAGTATAAAGACACAAACTCGTTTAATGTTCTCGGTATCCCGGTAGTTGACGGGAAAGTAAAATTCAGCCTTGCCAATTCGCTGCCGGAATGCACGCTGTACGACCTTTTCACGAATATCTCTAAAATGCTGTGTGCGTCAATGTACCGCGACGGAGACGGATACCGCGTTATCTGCAACAGCACCGTGTTATCATCTACATCTATTCTTGACTGGGACAGTAAGACTTGTGACGATTTTTCAGCTGAAGCCGCCACACGGATGTCTTACACATTTGGATATTCCAACAACGACAGCGAAAACACGTATGATCCGACCGGGAAAAGCGATGATTGGGAAAACGCCAATATCGTGGAAGTTTCAACCATCGGAACAGTTATCACAACAGTGGTTAGCCATACCGATTATGTCGCCGTTCGACATACACCGAGCGGCGATATGTATTCCGGCAAGAAAATGATTCTCGACTTACCCGATGGTGGCAAAGGAACAGCACCGTTCATGGATGTACTGTTGCACAATATAGCGAAGGTCGATACGAACAATTCTGAAGAAGAAATATTCGACAATACGGTGTCATTGCTAGCCGTATGTTGCATGCCGACGAAAACATACGGTATTGCAAGTTCGGAAGTGCCTCAATACTGCATGTGTCCAGTACTAGATTTTCCGGCCATCGGCGCCGAACGCCAAACAGATATATTCATAGGTGTATTGGCCAACAATCAATTGACAGACAAAGGGACTGTTTTCAATACTCCGACAAGTACCCCAGAAGTATCCAGCACTCAGGAAACCCGTACCGGCATTTCTATTGCACCGGCCGCGCTGTACGACAGATATCACAAGGTTTTTGCCGAATGGCTGGCCAAAGACAGGCAGATTCTGACCGTCTCACTCCAATTGAACATGAATGATATTCACGAGTTCCGGATGTGGAATAAGATTACCGTCCGGCACCGCGTATGGCTTGTACAGACCATCCGATTCACATTCAACACATCGAAAAATACGGTAGAGACTTCGGCAGACCTGATAGAAATCCCGTGAAAAACGTGTCCTTTCAGGTCTTCAGCGTCAAAGTATTTTTGCTGAAAAGTAAAGAGTATGTCGATTACAGGGTTAGATACATATTTCTCAATGAACATAGAGGATATTATTATCACGCGAGGTAACAATAATAGCGTGACAATTACCCTTACGGTCGATAAATTTACGATACAGTTTAAGATGAAGCCTGTTGCCCAGAGAATTACACTCCGGCTACGGGACTGTATCAATAATTTGATAGAAACATACAGCCCGATTTTCGATGATGACGTAGCAACGTCAATACGCACTGTGCCAATGGTAAGTATCAGCGACGGTAACACAACCGTCAAAAAACATATCATAAACGGAGGATATGATGTCTATACCAAGTTAGACGAAGATGAATTTATTCTTAAAAATTTTCTGACATGGCGGCCACAGGCGACCTATACATTCTATGAATCGCGTGAACAACTTTTGTTGGTAAATATAGGTGATAACGTTATGAAGCGTCGGTTGGTGACGCAAATCTATTTCAAAACACATTCGCCTATAGAAATAGAACTCGGTACTTATAGCCAAAGCAATGCACTATACAGAATCAATGTTTCAGCCAACAGAATACGGAAGTTGGCGCTTGAGAAAAAAATAGAAGATGAAATTATCGCCTACGATATTTACGGCATCACCGTAATTGGTAGTCAATCCTATGATAATGCTCCATTTCCGCAGCGTTTTATCATTGGTCGGTCTAATATGGGATATTCGCATTTTATATTTCAGAACACACTTGGAGGCTTCGATACGGTCACAGCGTTCGGTGTTCGCAAAAGTATAGGGACAGGCGAGACAGTCACAGCCACTATTGGCGGCACAGAATCAGAAGTTGGCAATGATTTCGAAGAATCGTGGGAAGTCAATACAGGGAACTTGGAAACAGAACAGGAGGCTAACCTATGGCGATCATTCCTCCGCTCGACGAACCGTTACATCATCATGCCTAATGGCTCACTGAACAGGATTGTTGTATCAGAATACAAATCCGAATACAAACGTCACGAGGTCAATGCTTTCACATTCACATACCATTACACACAACATGACAACGGCAATGTCTGGCAAAAACAGGCGTTGCCAGACTTCATAGGATAGCATTATGAAAAGACATCACTGGAAAAGCGACCTTTTACTGCCGGAAACTTTTTACAACCTTGAGGGGAGTATCCGCAAACAGGTTGCGGTTCCCACAGAATTACGAATCGACTATTTTACAGATCCGTGCGGGGCGCGTTTTACGGTAGAACGGCATGGGGCATCATGCACGAATTGTTTCGTTTCGGAAGACGGAATGACGCTTACAGCGGCTGTTCCTCTCTCCAGACAGCCGGTAGGTGAAGGCTCCCTTTTCCATCTCATTACCGAGTATGTTCAGGACGGCAATTTCCCTGAAGGGAAACGGGCTGTCGCTACCCCAGGAGTGACAGATGTCATATTGACGACCGGAGCTTCGGACGAAAGTATCGAAGCGGTCAGCGAATCGGTACTCCAGACTATCATGTACGGTTACTCGGCCTATCAACTCGCCGTACTGAACGGCTACAAGGGTACTGAAGAGGAGTATGTACAAGCTCCGATACTTGCACAGTCGGTTGTTGAGCAATTTAAAAAAGATTTTACGAAAGCGCTTTCCAAAAAAGCCGACATCGACGAAACCGGCCATGTAGTACCGCAGCAGATAGCCCCGCAACAAGGACGCCAGCAGGGAGTGCGCACGGAATACGGCTATTACAAGAGTACTGCAGCATCCCTCAATCCGGAAGGCTCTCAGACGCATGTGGCAACGTTTGTCACCGGCGCCGATGTAACTACCGATCAATGCATTTTGGGTACTACCAGAGCTGTGTTTTCCATTAGTAACGGTAGTATGTACTCGCCGATGGGCGGTGGGACTGTACCTGTAAAGCCGAATAGTCTATATCAGGCGGTGTATTCTGTAGATATGGACGGTAATACCGCCAGTCTGTATCTCAACTCTATTCATATCATAACAACTGCTACATTCAGCGCCGTACCCGGCCTGAATATTGGTAAATACAGTACTTCTACAATCAAACCATTCAAGGGTACGGTTATCAGCTACCGTCAATTCTCATTCGCCATGTGTGCAGAGGATGTCGCGGAAGTATGGAACGGTGGCCGGCCAGTCGCATGGAGAGTACCGACGGAATCGGATTTATGTACGGCATCTTTCGAGCCTGAAAGTCTGCTGCCGGACGGCTGGCGCAACCTTATTGACGGTGGTACGGATCTGGAGTATACGTCATACGAGGATGATACGGTTGCCGTGTTCGATTATACGGCAGCTGAGGAACCGTACACTGCCGATGTCGTGCGTCGGGGATTGATGACGACCGGAGCGGTAATGGGCAGCGGGTTGTTCAACACTTCGACACCGGCGCTAATCCAGAAAGATGTGCAGCATACGACGGTGTTACTGTTTGTGACACCGGCATCGGTTCCGCAACCAGCTATGAACGTTTACATAGAGGGTGCGGATGGTACACACGGTTACGGAGCGTTAGTGCAGTACAACGGAAACGTTATTTTGTATTTTCGCGGGCAGAACCTACAGAGCAAAAGTATTCCTGTAAACACGCTGTGCTGTGTTGTTTTCTCGTACTTCGGCGACGACAAAATTATTACATCGATTGACGGAACCGTTGTTGTAAACGACGCCCCGGAATTTTTGTATATGCATAATCCACAAAGATGCATTTTGGGCGGTACGGAAAATGGAGTTGTGGCCGGTAATCTTACCAAATTTCGATTCGTGGGCGCCCGCAGATTCAATTTCGCAATGGACGAGGGGCAAATTGCGCAGGTATTTAACAATGGGTACCCTGAGCGTTGGTGTGTGCCTGACGAATGGCGGAAGGTTCGTCAGCTCGGTTGGCCGACAGGCAAATGGCAAGCCGGAAGCGGCACATGGTCAGGTAACAATGGCGACATGACGCACGCGGCTGACGTGCCGGCAGAAAATGGATTTTCAGGAACTTTTCAGCGTTCAGTCATCAATACGGGTTCTATATTGTCGCTGTTCTGTTCTTTCCAATACTCAAACAGCATAGCAGGGTACGGTTTGCAACGGATACGATTTGAATATCGTAGTGACAAGCCATTCTCTATTGATGGAATCAGTTATCCTGCCAATACGAGCAATGCGAAAGAAGCGGTATGGGTTGGCAACGTAAATAAATATGTGGCGTTGTATGTGAAAGGAGGTACTGCCGGCTCTTACATTGAAATCCGTACATTGGAGGTTGCTGCCATCGGCTGTTTACTCGACCTGGTACCGGAGGGGCTTTCTCCGCGAGTGTGGCTTGACGCCAGCGGTCAGGGGAATGACATACCCTATATTCCGGCACCTGATAAACCGGCCGATTGTGAATTGTCTTACGAACAGATTACGATTCCGCAGTCCATTACCGACGAGGAAAAGAAAGCTATTGCCACGGACGTAAAGGCATTGTTGCCAACTTCGTATCCGGCAAATGGCGGTAATTCTGACACGGTTGATGGAAAACATGCAGATAATTTCGTGAATGTTGTAATTCCAAACAATCCATTCACAACCGGTAGTATCGAAACTTTTATCACATTCCTTCAACAAAGTGGTGTTTTCCCCACCAACAAGCAAGGCTCGTCTGCGATATGGTTTCCGTTCAATTTCCCGGGCGCAATAACTTCGGCATTCGGCACTATCGTTTTGTCCGGTGCTAAAGTGACTGTAGATATGTATGCGTCGAATCAATTCATGCTTACCATACAGACGGCGGAAAGTGGGATACTTTATCAATACACTCCGATGTTTGGATTGGTGACCGCGGCCGGCGCAACACCTAACGGTTTAACTATAAGCCTGAATGGAACAAGTCAGGGGGCATTTAATGGCTCTGCTGCAAAATCCATAGATATTACAGCGAGCAGTATCGGAGCTATTCCGGCATTAGGTTTCCCAGCAACCACTCGTCAGACAACATATTTGCGTTGGAATTTAGGGGTAGCGGCAACACTTTATGTTCCCGGCAGCGATCCAGCAGATCAGACGGCCAACGGGCATAGCTTAACATTCAAGATACGTCCTGGTGACCCTGTTTATGTATTAGGATTCAATCCGTCATTGCCTGTTAATGAAAGTGGATTGACAGTTATGGCTCAGACATCCCAAGAGGTTGATATTGGTGAAATCGTATTCCAACCTGATAACAACATCAATCTCATCGGCGCAACGATTTTTACAGCAGTCCCGATCGGATATTCTGTACTCAGAATAACCGGCTTCATGTTCTTCCCAACACCGGGGATAACCTATTCCTTTACAAAATAATACTATGGAATACATACCTGCAATCATCAGCGCTATAGGTACTATTATAGCCGCGTGGTTCGCCTACAACCAATATGCGAAGAACAAACTCACCGATTTGAAAATCGAAAAATTCAAGACAGAAGAAGCAGTCAAGAACAAACGCAGGAACGACGGTTCTGCCGTTGTATTCGGCGAACTGTGGAATGTCCTGTACACATTGAGAGCAGACCGGGTATATATTGTTCAGCCCCATCCGCTCGGAAATGAATGCTTGCTGTCTATCTATTACGAAGTGAAACGAAAAGGTGTGGAAGGCATGCGCGACAAAATACAGAATCTGAAGATGTCTGAAGTGGCGAAATTCAGTTCGGATATGGCTAAAAATCTGTTCATGTATATTACCGATATAGACGGGCAGGTGCAGGACAAATATGCAAAAGCCTTACTGTCGTCATGTGGATGCGTGGCAGCCGTAGTGAAGCGACTTAATGACAACCGATATGATTGGGTCGGCAGTATATTCTGTGAGTTTACCCACGGCATGACAATTAGCGAAGCGGAAGCACGCGAAGTATTGCACGAAGCGGCCATGAATATCCAATATCTATTGCCGGAATATCATTCTCAAGAATCATAAATCTCTATGAACTATGAAAAAGAAAATCATTATTATTACCGCAATTGTTTTCTTCGTGTTGGGTATCCTGCTCTATGTAAAATTCACACCGGTCTGGGTATCGGTATCGTCGCTCGTAGGGGTGGGTATTGGCCTGGTGTGTGGCTGGGTCGCCCATATTCTATACACTAAATATGTTAAGTGACATGGCACGAGCAGAATTGTTGATGCCGTTCATTCTCAAATGGGAGGGCGGTTTCTCCGACCATCCCGCCGACCGTGGCGGCGCGACCTACCGAGGCGTCACGCTGGCTACCTTCCGGCAATTCTACGGTACCGACCGCACCGCCGCCGACCTGCGTGCCATGACCGAGGAGCAATGGCTCCGCATCTTCCGCGAGGGGTATTGGAATCGCTGGCAGGCCGACCGCATCGCCAGCCAGTCGTTGGCCGACATTCTCGTCGATTGGGTGTGGGCTTCGGGTGTTCACGGTATCACGCGGCCGCAGAGGATACTGGGGGTAGATACGGACGGCATTGTGGGCGAAAAGACGTTGGCCGCGCTGAACATGCGAGAACCTGAACCACTGTTTCAGCAAATCAAGGCTGCCCGCATAGCATTTGTGGAAGGTATTGTTCGAAACAATCCGTCGCAAAAAGTGTTTTTGCAGGGATGGAAAAACAGAATTTACGATTTAAACTATGTTGAGTGATAAATGGCTGCATGCCTTATGTGGGTATGCCATAACGATTACAGCGGGGATGTTCATCCCATGGCTCGGCGCCTTGTCTGGTGTGCTGGCCGCATTCGGTAAAGAGTTTATATGGGATAAATGGCTCAAAAAAGGCATGTTCGAATGGGCGGATATCAATGCCACGCTCGTCGGCATACTCATAGGCTTTTGCTTGACCTTTTTTAGATGTAATATATGAAAGTATGGGGATACATAGCCGCCGTACTGTTGTTCGCCGGGGCATTCTTTGCGGGACGAGCGTCGAAGCGGTGCGACACCGCCCCAAGTGAAGTGCTTCGCGACACTGTTACTGTGGTCGATACTCTCATCCTGGAGATTCCAGCACCGTACCCCGTCGAGGTCGTGCGCGTCGATACCTGCCCCCTGCCGTCGCCGACGGATACCGCCCGCGTACCGGTTGCCGTACCGATAGAACGGAAAGAATATCGAACGCCCGAATACCGCGCAGTGGTAGAGGGGTACCGGCCGGAACTGGTGAGCATGGATATTTACCGTCAGACACAGTTCGTGACCATGACAACAGCGACTGCAAAACCCAAACGCTGGGGAGTAGGTCTGCAAATCGGGTACGGCTATATGCCGACAGTGAACAGAGCAGCCCCATACATAGGTATCGGCATTCAATACGACCTATGGAGCTGGTAACAAAAGTCCGTCAATTGACGGACTTTTGTTATAACACACCCGTATATTTCAGTAGTAGCGGATTAGCATCCTTGATGTCTTGCGGCGTATAGATGTCCGTCATCAGCAAGGAGGAGTGGCGTGCCTGTTCTTTCACGGACAGCCGGTCACAACCAGAACGGAGCATTTCCGTAATGCCTGTATCTTTCAATGAGTAGAATTTATAATTCGGCGGGAATTTTAGATCTTTTCGTATCCGTCGCGTCCAATAGTCTCGGAAATGTTTGCTATCCTGAAAGTCAGAACCAGGCCGAAATTCCTTGCTGAATATGTAATAATTACTCGGATAAGAGAACAGGTTCAAATCCAGCATAAACTTGAGCACTTTGGCCGGCAAGGTCACATAGGCGGCCTGTCGGTTTTTCGATACCTCTGCTTCGACGAGGATGGTCTGCTGACCAACATTGATATTCCCGATTCTCAGCATGGACAATTCTTTTGGACGGATAAGTACGTAATGGAGAAGGTAACATGCCAGTAAATAATGTTTGTTATTGGCCAATAGATAGTCGCGTAGCCGCTCCATATCTTTTGCAGCAATGATGGTACGTTCCTTCTTAATAACATTTTTGCCGATACGCTGGATACCTTCCACAGGTTTCGTCTGAAGATATTGATACTGCAAAAGAAATGCGGAGAACACCGACAGGAACATCAAATAATTGTTACGAGTTGTGGCAGAATTGCCGCGGTCAAGGTATATGTAATCGAGAAAGTCCGCACAGAATGCCCTATCGAATTGGTAGATATACGTGATAGGAACATGGCGTTGAGCATTCCACAACCGAATGTTTCGGAGATAGGAAAGATAGGATACATATGTGTCGTAACGGTATATGCCATCATTGTATTGTTTGGTAATAGCGGCCATGTAACGTTCGCATACATTGTCGAAAGTATCGTATCCTTTATTTGAGACAGCATTAATCCACGGATTCCAGCCCTGTGCCAACTGTGCGGTCAGGCGATGTATTACCTCTTTGGCATACTTGCGACGTTGGGTGAGCGATGCGATGCTGTTCAGTTTGATTTTTTTTCGCCGCATTTTTCCCAAAGCAGGATCGAAAGCGTTGAATCCGATATACCATTCCTTACCGGTATATAACTGGGGATATGTATACTGAAGAATTTCCTTAACTGAAGAATTTGTACTGACTGAAAACAACATTTTTTTTACATTTCTTCATATGAGGAAATGCAAAGCGTTGATAATCAAAAGTATTTCCGAATTATCGTCGAATTGTCCCGATTTTGTCCCGGCACTATCTACGACCAACCCCGTAAATCGTTATTAATAAACGATTTACGGGGTTGTTAGTCGGGATGACTGGACTCGAACCAGCGACCTTTGGTCCCCCAGACCAACATTCTAACCGGACTGAACTACATCCCGCCTTCAATCGAGGTGCAAATATATCCTATTTTTTATAAAAAAGCAAAAAATAAAAAAGTTCCTGCCGCAAAAGAATCCGTTTTTGGATTGGTTTTTGTTCGTACATCCCTGTCGCACGGAAGGTTGCAGGACACCCATCATGCGGCACCGCAATATTTTACGCAAGGTCTCACACGCAAAATTTCCGCTTATGGCAGAACTCGACGACACCATCCGCAAGAACAACCTGTTTTTCCGGCAGCTCCTCTTCCTGTCGGTACTGATACTGATGGGAGTAGTCATGCTCAGGGAGCTCTCCTTCATAATAGGTTCCTTCCTCGGGGCCATTACGCTCTACATCGTGTTCCGTCCTCTGCAATACCGGCTCATCGACCGGTACCGATGGCGTCCATGGCTCGCCTCGCTGCTGCTCGTGTTTCTCGCACTGCTCGTACTCGCGGGACTGCTTTTCGGTGTATTCCGGGTCGTATCCGCCGAAATCATCAACATCGACTTCAAAAGCCTGCTCTCCGGGCTCGACAACGTGGTGGAGAAGATAAACCGGGAACTGCCGTTCAACCTCATCCCGGCCTCCTACCTATCCGACTCGTCGGCCTACCTGACGAAAGCGGCGGGTTCCATCATCAACACCACATACAGCTTCGTCATCAACATCCTGTTCACCATCATCATCCTCTACTTCATGCTGGCCAACGCCCGGACGCTGGAGCGCCGCCTCGGCCGCTACAATCCGTTCAAGGGCGACAGCCGTGCAGTGGTGACGAAAGAGGTATCCGATATCATCTACAGCAACGCAGTCGGCATCCCCATCATCATGCTCGGCCAGGGATTGACCGCCGCCCTGATTTACTGGCTCTTCGGAATCCAGCATATCGCCTTTTGGGCCTTCCTTACCGCCATCGCCGGATTGATACCGGTCGTCGGCTCCATCATCGTCAGCGTGCCGCTGGGTATCTCCATCATCATGCAGGGACATCTGTGGCAAGGTATTCTACTGATGCTCTGCGGCATGCTGGTCATCGCCAACGTAGATAACCTCATCAGGATATTCCTCAATAAGAAGATGACCGACACGCATCCGCTGATAGTCATATTCGGCGTCTTCATGGGGATTCCCCTGTTCGGTTTCTGGGGTATCATATTCGGCCCGCTGCTCATATCCATCTTCCTGCTGCTCATAAAGATATACTATCACGAATTCAAACTGATGACACCGCAGGAGATAAAGGAGGAACGGATGGACGAGCTTTCGGCCAAAAGCGGCCAGAGACGCAAGGGGCTGCGATTCGGCAAACGGAGAAAGTGATGCCCGCCGTCGGTCTGCGAAGACGGCTCACTTTATCTGCCGATAGGATACAAGCCAATAATCATCGTCGTATCCTGTCCGGCAGACCGTCATCGTCGAAGTGGAGTACGTCAGGTTGTTGATATAGTTCTTATCCCCCTGTTCGCTGCCATTAAGCAACAGGTACCTCTCATTCAGAAAGTCGTCGAGCTGTGCCGTCTTGTCCTTGCCGACAGTAATGTTGGCAGCGACCAGCCGGTTATTGGAGTCGAATTCATACGATTTGAACGAATTCACCGAAGAGACGAGGTCGTACGTCAATACGTTGTTCTCCATCTTGTCCGGCAGACCGAGACGATTGACCACCTGTTCCCGGGTCATGTTCCAGCTCAGGTCTTCCATCGGTTCGTCGTACAGGTCGGAACGCCCCCGGACTGTCACGGAAACCGATGCGTTGTTGGCCGTGATGCGCGTCTGGCCGATTCGCAGACCCGATATGCGTCCCCTTTCCACGGTGGCAACGAATTCGTTGTCGCTGCGCCACGCCACATTATCGGGGTCGCCTGTCTCCACATAGACAATCTGCGTATCGCCCGTACGCATTTCGAGCGCATACTTGTCCAGCGTGATATTGTTGTAATTGCTCTCTTGCTTGCACCCGGCCAGCAGCACTGCGGGCAGTGCTGCCAGCGTCAATACGAACTTTCTCATGCCTGATATACGATATTCGTTCTTCATTTTTCTCTGCTTTATCCCTAAGACGCCGGAAACAACCTCTTTGTTGCATGCTCCGCCGAAAAAACCTCTTTCCGCAAATTTATCAAATTTTACTTAAAAGCGGGGCGCTTTCCCGTTTTATTGTGCTCCGGCCCGCCGGGCAGACGGCCGCCAGCGTCCGGACCGATAAAAAGAGCCGCCCCGGTCAGGGAACGGCCCATGCCTGCGTGGCTGTCAGGAGATTATTTGGCGTAACGTTCCTTGTGTTTCTCTATCTGCTTCTTCAGCGCATCTATGGCATTGTCCACCGACTCCTCGAAACTTTTGCTGCGGGCCTCCGCCACCAGGTCGTCGCCGGGAACCTCTATCCGGATAATGGCCACCTTGTTACCTTTCTCGTTGTCCTTGTCGAGTTTGAGGATGACATCGGCCCCTGTCGCACGCTCTATGAAACGGTCGAGTTTAGCCATTTTTGCCTCTACGAATTCGATGAGCTTCCTGTCGGCATCGAATTTAACTGCCTGAATCTGTACGTTCATAACTAATCCTCCTAACTTTAAAGCACCCGAAGGCGCCGTTTATCTTTTCGGTACAGGCTTCCGGCCCGACCGGTTCTCTCCTGCAGAGACGGCATCACTTGCGGTTCCCGCGGGGGTGTGCGCCGGCATAAACCTCTTTCAACTGCGCAATGCTGTTGTGGGTATAGACCTGCGTGGCATTCAGGGAACCGTGCCCCAACAACTCCTGTATCTCCCGCAAATCCGCCCCACCGTTCATCAGGTGGGTAGCGAACGTGTGCCGCAGGACGTGCGGACTCCGCTTACCCTGTACTCCGAGCGCCGTCAGCTTCCCGCGCACGATACGGTAAACCTCCGTTCTCGAAATCCGCCTCCCTTGCTCTGTTAAAAATAACGCTTTTTCTCCGGATTTGCAAATATCGTCCCGTTTTATCGCTGCCATATATTCGAGCAACCGCCGCCTCAGTTCCGGGACGACGGGCACCATCCTTTCCCGGTCGCCCTTCCCCGTCACATGCAGTTCACGGAACTCCGGACCGAAATCGGTCCGGTCTATCGCAATCAGCTCCGCCAGCCTTATCCCCGTAGCGTACAAAAAGAGTACCACCAATGCGTCGCGCATACTGCGGAAATCCGTCGCCTCCTCCATCTCGGCCGACAATTCGCCGACAAGCGCCGCCATCCGCCCCTCCGGTATAAACGACGGGAGCAGGGCAGGCGTCTTGAGCGACGAGACTTTCGCAAAGGGATTCCCCGCAACAATCCCCTCCCGCAGCAGGTATTTGAAGAAAGAGCTGCAGGCGGAGAGCATCCGGTTGATACTCGACGGCTTCAACCCGCTTTCCGAAAGCGCCACTATCCACTCCCGAATATCGTCGGCAGTCAACAGCGACGGGTCGAACGTTCCCTCCTCCGTCCCGAGAAAATCGAGCAGCATCCCGATGTCGCGGCGGTAGCTCTTCACCGTATTGGGCGAATAGCGCCTGACGCGCTCTATGTAGGCGAGATATGCTTCCGCGAGGTCGGTCATGACAAAAAAGATTAAACAGAACCCCTGTCGGCACGCTCACGGACGCGAAGCATCCGTAAAAACGCCCCTCTTTTTACAGGATAACGGCAACAGGGGCCGTATATTTCATCCGCCGCGTTTTTTACCGCAGACGCATCAGGGTCGGACGGCTGGTCGTATCTTACGGAAACGCAGCTTTATCACCCCCCAGAACGCTTCTCCGAAGATACCGCTGCTCATCTTCGACACCCCGGCCGTGCGGTCCATGAAGATGATGGAAACCTCCCGGATACTGAAACCGAGACGCCATGCCGTATATTTCATCTCTATCTGGAAACCGTAGCCTTTCATCCGTACCGCATCGAGGTCGATGGCTTCCAGCACCTCGCGGGAATAGCAGACGAATCCGGCCGTTGCGTCGCGGACGGGCATTCCCGTCACGGTACGCACATACGACGAGGCACAGTAGGACATCAGCAACCGCGACATGGGCCAGTTCACCACGTTCACCCCCTGTATGTAACGCGAACCCACCACGACGTCCGCCCCGCCGAGAGCGGCACGGTAAAGGCGCAGCAGGTCGTCCGGATTGTGCGAAAAGTCGCAGTCCATCTCAAACACGTAGTCGTACCCTTCGGCAAGCGCCCATCGGAAGCCCGTCAGGTAGGCGGTACCCAGGCCGAGTTTGCCGGAACGCTCCAACAGAAAGAGCCTGCCGGGAAACTCCGCCTGTCTGCCGCGCACGATATCGGCCGTCCCGTCGGGCGAGGCATCGTCGATGACGAGCAGGTCGAACGCCTCCGGCAACGAAAAAACCTTGTCAATCATGGCCGACACGTTCTCCCTTTCGAGATAGGTCGGTATTATCACGAGTTTTCGCATGTATGGTCAAGCTATTTATAGTCCCCGAAGACAAACTTACGGAAAATCGCCGGAATAAACGAAGGCACAGCCGGAAATAATACCCGGTCGGGCAGGCGTTCGACCGGGCCCGCCGCCGTTTCCCCTCAACGACTCCACAGCCTGCCGTTGTCGTTCCATTCGCCGTAGAGAATCCCCGCACGGGTACATTCGACGAACTTCTCCAGCCTGCGACGGAAAAGTTCCGGTTCCTTCCGTTTTATCCGGATGGTGTCTATCCTTACCCGTCTGTAAAGTTCGGGCAATCCGCAGAAATGCTCCCAGACGACCGGGTCGGCACGCAACGCCTGCAGGATATCCTCGTCCGCGACGAATCCCGCCTGCGTCATATCCGGCAATACGGCACGCCCCGCATCGGTCATCAGCCCCAGCCGCTCCAGCCTCCGGCATCGCTCCTTGTTCAGCTCCGACCAGGCACTGCCCGGACGGCGGGGACACAGCCGCTGCACCGTCGCTCCCGACGGGAGCTTTTTCACCGTGCTGTCAATCCAGCCGAAACACAACGCCTCCTCCACGGCATCCACATACCAGAATGTGCCGTCATCGACCGGCCGACCCCGCCTGACCGCCACCCAGCACTCCTTCTCCCGCCGATGATTCTCCGACAGCCATGCCCGAAGCTCCCGCCGGGACTTCGCATCCAACAGATTCCTTATCTCCATCGACCGAACGCTCTCCGTTTTCCGTCTCCAAAGGTATGGATAATCCGTGAGACCGAAAGAATGCTGTTCCGAAATCGGGGAAGCGGGAGGCTTTCGTGCTGTAAATGGAGCGGAATTGCTTACCTTTGGGAGCGAAAACCAAAGCCTCGTCAAGCAGCAATGACTTTTGAAGTGGAACACAGGGCGGCAGGCAGCGCGGCCCGGGCGGGACGGTTCACCACCGACCACGGAACCGTCGAGACTCCCGTCTTCATGCCGGTCGGCACGGCCGCGAGCGTCAAAGGCGTTTTCCACCGCGACCTGGCCGAAGCGGGAGCGCGCATCATCCTCGCCAACACCTACCATCTCTACCTGCGGCCGGGCATGGAGGTCATCGAAGCGGCGGGAGGCGTCCACCGTTTCTGCACATGGGACAAACCGATGCTGACCGACAGCGGCGGTTTCCAGGTATTCTCGCTCGCGCAGTGCCGCAAGCTGACCGAAGAGGGGTGCCGTTTCAGCTCCCATATCGACGGCTCGCGCCACCTCTTCACCCCCGAAAACGTCATCGACACCCAGCGCACCATCGGAGCCGATATCATGATGGCATTCGACGAATGCCCCCCCGGCGACTCGCCGCGCGACTATGCGGCAAAATCGCTGCTTCTCACCCAACGCTGGCTGGAACGCTGCTTCGAACGCTATGCCGCCACTGCGCCGAAATACGACCACAGACAGTCGCTCTTCCTAGATAGATAAAGAAGGATTACTTTCTAAGAGCAGGTTATATGTTC
>ENA-OPCF01000114-OPCF01000114.1-human-gut-metagenome-genome-assembly--contig:-NODE-114-length-60336-cov-8.579022_pt1 | contig 60336 bp, 42 predicted proteins | sample MGYA00241077_ERZ501470 | MGnify/ENA primary metagenome ERZ501470 (study PRJEB25962, sample SAMEA2042571) | human gut metagenome | biome: human gut; feature: human-associated habitat; material: faeces... | reverse complement strand
AATTAATTTCTTGCACAAAATGAAAGATCCCCCAATGATTTCACAATATCTTCCAATGATTCTTTCGAATTTACCAGCATCAGTTTCTCCGTTTTTATTCTGGAAATTCTTCGTGTCAGCGTTTCGGTAGTAAGTTTCATTAAATCAGCAAAATAAGCCGGTTGAACTCCTTCCCGTAGAAAAGCACATACCCTTAAATCCTCTTCTGTGAGCTTCGGACCTATTTCTTTCAATTTAGATACAAGTCCATAGACGTTTTCCTGAAGTCGCAGTAACTCTGTCCAGTCTTTCTCGGAGAAAGAAGGGATTTTAGAAGACAAAACATTCCGTTCTTTAAACTGTCGTACTTTTGAGACAACGGGGGAACTTTCATAGATATGTAGTTGAAGAGACTGATACTTCTCTTCGAGATGGTTACATTGCAAAATCAGCTTATCCGATTCAACATCTTTTTTCAGTATTTCTTCTTTGAAAAGATCCAATTGGGAAAGTGCGTGCCGATTTTTCTTCCAGAGTAGCCCAAGTAACAAAGACATCACACCAAACATTCCTAAAGCAGAAGAAAGAATTACTGAAGAATCGCTTTTACCGTCATTCAACATCAACTGACTGGCGTATGCCTTTCTCTCCATTTCCAGTGCTTCATCAAAGTTACCGTATTTCTGATAATAAAGACTACATCGTTTGCAGATTTTTGCCAGATGATCGTATTCCTCTGTTTCTTTGGCAAGTTTGATTGCCTCCTTAAAGTGGATTTCTGCCTCCTCTTTCTGTTCCAGATCACTTTCTACACAGGCAAGATAATAATATACTTTAGATTTTTGATATTCATCACCGTGTTTCTCATAATAAGATGCCGCCTGCTTAATCTGCTTATCAGAGGAATGAGGAATGTTTTTATCCTCGTTGAGCTGGGTACACAATAAATTATACTCTGCCAGTTGAGCCTCATTCATTTGGCTTGACTGAATAGTCTCAAGAATAATGGATGCTGTATCAGGGTCCTGCTCCATCAGTTGCGCAGCCTTGTCCAGCCCTTGCTTCACGCTCGTCCCTTCCGGATGACAGGCAGCTAGTGAAAGGAGCATCATATACAATAAAATTCGAAGATTATTCATAACTCTATTTTTGTCTTTGCAAAGGATTGATTGGATTTGCAAATATAAAAAATAATCGGCATTTGTTCCCCCATAGGCATACAAAAAACATAGTGACAAATATTAAGTCGGGGGTCTCCGATTTATACGTACAAATAGTGCAAGCACTATTCTTATCTTTCATAGAACACACCAAGCAAGAAGAACTCCAACTATTAATTATTCGCAGCCTTGAGTTGTTTCCGGTATTTAGACGGTGACATTCCCATTGCATTCGTGAACACCCGCACGAAATGAGGCAGATCGTTGAATCCTACCGTATAACAAATCTCCGACACTCCCTTTTGCGAATGCTTTAGCAGTTCGCAGGCCGTGTTCAAACGGTATTGGGTAACGAACTGCGAAAAGGTCATACCTTTTCTTTGTTTGAAGTAAGAGCAGAATGCCGAACGGTTCATCCCTACTTCGGCTGCAATATCATCCAAGGCTATGGAATGGACGTAATGTGCCATGACATAGGCGCAGATCTGCTGCATCCGCCGTACATCCCGCTCGATACGCATCGGTTTTCCTGCAAACGTGTAATCCGACGAGCTAAAGATGACAGGTAGCAGACGGAACATCGCACTCAAGCGTCCCAATTCGTCCATATCGTTCATTTCAGCCAATATTTTGCGAATAGTGCGTGAACTTTCCGGTCCAAATTTCAACGCATCGGTCGGAAATATCACTCCGACCAATCTATTCCGCAATTCAGGAAACACCTCCATACACCGCTCCACCAACGAATGACTGAAAGCCACCATCAAGTAGCGAACGCAGCCATCCGTATCAGCGGAATTGGGCGCATACTCCCAACGATGAAGCATGGACGGCGGAATCAAAACCACATCGCCCGCTACAAAAGGCTGTAACGTATCACCTGCCATCCGGTTGCCCTGCCCGTGGACAACGCAATATAATTCCCACGCATCATGTCGATGCAGTTTGGCTTCAATGTTTGTTTTCACCCGTTGGTCGATGAAGAAAAACGAATGATTTTCCACTTCAGGCAGCTCGTAGGGTATGGCAGTATCTTCCATTATAGAATGATTTAATTTATTTGATTACAAATATGCGACAAATATATAAAATAATAACACAAATAAGCAACAATAAAACGGCGTAACTTTGCAACAGAAAACAGAAAGTATAACTTAAAATGTATTGTTATGGAATTATACGAAGTATTGGAGAAACGCCGTACATACCGCGATTTCTCTGACCGCGAAGTAAGCGACGAGATTGTCAAAAGAATTATCGGTGCGGCATTTAAGGCCCCAACCAATGACCACCTGCGCCAGCTTGAGTTCATCGTGGTGCGTGACCGTGAAAACATTGCCAAAGTAATCACCCCGCTCGTAAAGAACATGGAAGCCTTCAAGGAACTCGTTTTTGAAGTGGATGACACGGACGACGAGGACAAGATGGCGATGTTTGCCGATGCGTTGCCTAAACAGCAGAAGATGCTTATGCAGAGCGGACTGCTCATCCTTCCGTTCTTTCGCCAGAAGCAAAGCCCCCTGCTTAAACCTGTAGAGCAAAGTTCACTTAACTACTTTGCCTCGGCATGGTGCGCATTGGAAAATATGCTGCTTGCCGCCACCAATGAGGGGTTAGGAACTGTGTTCCATATTCCGGTGAGCGACGAAGCCGAGAAAATAAAGGAAATCGTAGGGGCTCCCGAAGGCTACGAGTTTACTTGTCTGCTTACAATGGGCTATCCCGCTGAAAACGCTTTTCTTCCCAAACAAAAGGAGATCAACATCGAAGACAGAATACACATGAACATTTGGTAACATGAGAGAATGAAAGGACATATTCTGATAATGTTGGCTAACATTCTGTTCGGTGCCAGTATGCCAGTATTCAAATATTTGTTGACAGCAGACGTGCCACCGGAAGCAATCACCATTATGCGGGCGATTTTCGCCTGCATGATGTTTTGGTTGGTATCCTTTTTCATGCCGAAAGAAAAAGTCCTGCCGAAAGATTTATGCCTACTTTTCGTCTGCGCTCTTTGTGGAGTGGGGATCAACCAATGGTTGTTTGTCATCGGGTTGAAAAATTCTTCGCCTGTCAATGCTTCTATTATCGCCACAGCAGTACCTATTTTCGTATTGCTACTGGCTGCCCTCGTGCTTAAAGAACCGATTACCGCAAAGAAATCATTAGGCGTATTTTTGGGTGTGAGCGGTGGGCTGCTACTAGTGTTCAATTCTACGCAAACGACTAGTGGAACTAATAGCTTGTGGGGAGATATGCTGATGCTACTGAATCAATTGATGTATTCCGTTTATTTGGTCTTGTCTAAACCTTTGTCCCGACGGTATTCATCCGTTATAATGATGAAATGGATGTTCCTATTCTCAACATTGGCATTAGCTCCGTTCTGCCTCCAATACATGCAGTACGTTCCCATGTTCCATAGAGAAACTTTTAACGTGTCACAACTATACGCGCTCCTTTACCTGTTGTTCGGAGCTACGTTCGTTTCGTTCATGCTTATTCCAATGGCATTGAAACAGATTCGTCCCACCACGGTCAGCATGTACAATTACGTACAGCCCATCATTGCTTCCGCAATTGCAGTCGCCGTCGGACAAGATACGTTTTCGATGCAAAAACTGCTGTCAGCGGCATTGGTGTTTGTCGGAGTTTATCTAGTAACACAAAGCAAAAAACGAAAAGATATAGAAAACTTAGATATTGCATAAGATATAGTTATAAATACAGGAGGACGGACTGATAATAAAAATAAAAACACTTAATTGTATTAATAAAATAGTTGAATCATGGAATTTTAGGATGTAGTAATCAAACGGAAGACAATTTGTGACTTTCCTCTAAAGAAAAAGCTTTTCTTTATTCAACTGGCATATAAATTGAGATTTATATCTAAATTTGTAGCAAACAAGAAAATTATATATCATGATTAAAAACATTGTATTTGATTTTGGAGGAGTGATTGTTGATATTGATCGTGACAAAGCGGTTCAGGCATTTATCAAACTGGGACTGGCAGATGCTGATACCCGGCTGGATAAATATCACCAGACCGGCATCTTTCAAGAACTGGAAGAAGGAAAGCTAAGTGCGGATGAGTTTCGGAAACAACTGGGGGATTTATGTGGCCGTCCATTGACGATGGAGGAAACCAAACAGGCATGGCTGGGCTTTTTCAATGAAGTGAATCTAAATAAACTCGATTATATATTGGAATTGAGAAAGTCCTATCATGTGTATATTTTAAGTAATACCAATCCTTTTGTTATGTCGTGGGCATGCAGCCCCGATTTCTCATCGAAGAAAAAGCCGTTGAATGATTATTGTGACAAACTATATTTATCTTATCAAGTCGGTCACACGAAACCTGCACCGGAAATATTCGATTATATGGTGAACGATTGCAATATTATTCCTTCTGAAACTTTATTTGTAGATGACGGCGCCTCTAATATCCAAATCGGCAAAGAACTGGGATTTGAAACGTTCCAGCCGAAGAATGGTGAAGATTGGCGGGAGAAAATGACTGCTATTTTAGAGAAATAATCATATTGATTACTAATTTTTATAGTGTATATATGATAGTATCATACTCATGCTACTATCATATATACTGACTTTCTCTCCATTTTATTTCAGGTAGAGAATCTTTTCGCCAAAATCAAATATTACATTAAATTCTTCAAAAAACTTCAATCCTAAAACCCCCACTGTAGTAAACTTGGGAAGTTGTGGGGTTATTGCTATAGTTACATCATAAAAAGGCACATCAGCCATATAGCATTTTTTTGCTAGAAATGCCTTCACTGGCATCTTTCTTCCCTTACTATCGTTTCCTTGCCGAAGTTCTATATTAGAATTATCGATAAATTCTTTATAGGCAGGGTGTTGTTCCAGGAGAAATAGAAATGAAGCGTTTCCTAGGTCTAATAGAAAATCTCCCTTGAGAGAGTAATAATATTTAGAATTGGAAGCTACTTTTAATTCAGAATTGATTGCATACATATTTCCATATCCATCATTCCTCATTGGGTATTTCTTATATTTACTTTTTTTCAGTTCCAATTCTTGTCGGGTTAGTGGCATCATGTATTTAGATGAAATATTTAGTTCCATAATCTTGCTATTAGCATCGTTTAGATCTCCAAAAAGATGAATGGGATACATAATATCTATCTTTTTAGAAGCTATATTAGCAATGACAGTTTTGCCTTTATAAAATAGACCATTTACAAAAATTGTATCATTGGTTATATGTGTACATTTATACTTGTTTCCCGCTAAATTCAAAGTTGCTTTTGATTCAACCAATGAAATGTTTAAATCGTCTAAATGATTAAATACAAAGGTGCTATCCATAACCAAGATAGGGACACCGGATTCTATCATTCCCCTCACTGGAAGTTTATTTTGCAAGATGAGATTAGCATACAAATGCCTACTCTTTCCCTTTTGAAGGGTGATTTTACGATCTACAGATTGAGCTGAAAGAAATCCTGAAACCATAATCAAACAGAGTGTAAAAATACATTTCTTCATCATCTAAAATTTTAGTTTGTGCATTTATTAGATTTAAACATATACAAAAGAAGTAATAAAAAAGAGGATATTGCAATCATACACTCTTTATCTGAATTGATTTTAATTACTTTTAACCAGCGCATACCTCCACTTTTTTATTGCTTCTATATAGGAATTGCATGTTATGAAACTAAACATTCGGATATTCTCTTTATATTTGCTGGAAATACAAGAAATATGCAACCACAAGTCATACTTATCACCGGAGCATCTTCCGGATTCGGCAAGATTACCGCTCAAATGTTATCGGAACAAGGGCACATCGTTTATGGAACAAGCCGGAAACCTTCCGAAGACATGAATCAAGTAAAGATGCTTGTTGTCGATGTTACCAATTCCTTTTCCGTTTGTCAGGCCGTAGAGCGGATTCTATTGGAGCAAGGACGGATTGATGTATTGATTAATAATGCCGGAATAGGTATTGGTGGCGCATTGGAACTTGCCACTGAAGAAGAAGTGAATATACAAATGAATACAAACTTCTTCGGTGTAGTGAATACGTGTAAAGCTGTTTTATCATCTATGAGAAAGGCGCGAAAGGGCAAGATTATCAATATCAGCTCTATCGGTGGTGTAATGGGAATCCCCTACCAGGGATTTTATTCTGCTTCGAAATTTGCTGTGGAGGGATATAGCGAAGCATTGGCTTTAGAGGTTCATCCGTTCCATATAAAGGTTTGTGTAGTAGAACCGGGAGATTTCAACACCGGATTTACTGATAACCGGAATATCTCCGAACAGACAAGACTAGATGCCGATTATGGAGAAAGTTTTCTGAAATCATTAGAGATTATAGAAAAAGAAGAACGTAATGGATGCCATCCGCGGAGGTTGGGTGCTGCCATCTGTAAGATAGTGGAACGTACCAATCCTCCTTTTCGGACGAAAGTAGGTCCCTGGATACAGGTATTGTTTGCGAAGAGTAAAAAATGGTTGCCTGATGCAGTGATGCAATATGCCTTACGGATATTCTACGCAATTAAGTAAACGATACGATATATAAAAGAAACTGTTCTCAAAGTTCCTAAAAGAAAAATCGTCCTTACTACGATAGGTTGTAGTAAGGACGATTTTATAAGATCAAGGCTTTTTTGAACGGCCTCTTTTTTTGATTTGAATATTTTATATGTTTCCGGATTAACCTTTCGGAACTAATTCCAAAAACATGGTAGTAGTCAGCAACACGGCCAGTCCGACGCAAACGCTTATCAACAGCCAATTGATATATTTTGCTTTCGGCTTGGTGTCGGCATGCAGATTATTCAGGAAATACTCCCTAAAGAAAAGATACAAGCCGGGGATCGTAGCACTTGCCAATAAGAAATCTTCCGGAATCTGAAAGAAATAAGTTTTGGATAATCCGATCAGCGACCAGTGGCAAAGGAACAATACCAAAAACATATTGACCTTTTGCGCAAACAGCAATAACAATCCGATGGTAAACACCACTACCGAACAAGGCATGACCGGAGATGTCATTTCCGGGAATGAAAGTCCGCGTGCCAATGAAACCAAAGGATATATAAAAGGCATTGCTAACAGCACATAAGACAGCAAATCATATTTGTGGGTACGTTCGAAGGTAGTATATCCCGTAATCGCATCCCATATCCAAATGATAGCCATCACCCCCCAAAACATAGCCATTACTCCATTATAGCTACGCTCTTCACAATAGATATAATAGTAGACCAGAGAAATCCACGTATACAGGCCTATCATATAGAACTTCATCGCCATTTTCACCCACGGACGTGGTCGGCCGATAAGCAATCCGGTCAATGCAATACCAATCAGAATAATAACTATCTGTAATAGCCAGGTAGCTGAATTATAATATGCAATTGTTCTCCAAAAAATCTCCATAAAAGTTCGTTTTAGTGTCTTGTTAATGAAAAGGCTCTATGTGGGAACAGGAACATCGGGAACGTAGCTCCTACCGCCAACATGAAAATCACTGTGCTTGCTATCAGAGTATTAGAGAAGAACATCGACATGAACTTGTCCAGCTTATCTGGATCATTCACATTTTGCAGACACATGATAAGTGAAAATACCATGTTGTATGCAAACTTTCCCGGAATCATAGGAAGCAACGCCGGAATGTACAATACCGTCATCGGGCAATATACTTTTTTCCCTAACCACAAACTACCGAAGCCGATGACTAATCCGGCAAACAACGAACCTGTGGCAATGTCCATGCCTAAATAGTTCATCAAACAAAAACGACAGGCGTGTCCCAATGCTGCCAGTATGGCAATCATCTTGAATGCACGCAAAGGAGGATCGGAAATCGCACCAAATCCTATACCTGCTACTGCTGCAAAAAATCCATCAGTAAGAATGTCAAGTGCTATCATATCAAATTAAACTGTTTTTTACCATTAATAATGTGAAGGAAAGTCCGATAGCAATGCTGACAATCAACAAAGAAGCCTCTGTCAGACGGGCAAATCCTGTTAAAACGTATCCTTCTACTACATCAATCACGCCATTAATCAAGGGAACCCCAGGCACTAGATAAAGCACGCTGGTTGCCATGGCAATCTCCGAAGTTGTGTCGAAAATCAGCGCGGTGGAAGCACACAGGGAAGCAACAAAAGCCGAAACAATAAATACAACATAATGATTGATCTTTTTCGCCTGCATTTGTTGTTTCAGGTAGAATCCTGTAATGGTAGCCGAGAACACAATTCCCATCGAAATTAAATCACCGCCGAACAATTTACAGAAAGACGCATTGGCAAATCCTACCAGTAGTAAAACGAAAAGTGGATGAATCCGCGGAGCAGAAATAATCTTCTTGTATTTGTCTTTCAGCTCTTCCAATGACAAATGATTGTCTACTGCTTCCCAACTCAATGCGCTTAACTCTGAATTATGTTCAAAACTGATCGGGTGCGCAGGAATGTCTATGACCTCGTTACAAGCCTCGTTTGTTTCTTTGTCTATAATGGTCAGAATGATATTTTTATGAAATACGCTTAACTTGACATCTAGTCCGAAAGCCTCTCCGATACGCTTTGTGTTGCGTACCACCCGCGAGGTGTGTACTCCGGCTCCCATTAAATGGGCTGAATATTCTGCTATAAATTTACCTACTGATAATAAAGATTCGCCTGTCTTCATGAATTATGATATTTTTAAATCGGGCGCAAAAGTACAAAAAAAATAGATACCTTTGCCGCGATTAAAAATAAAAAATGCATGAATAACCAATTTACGCATCCAAAAGAGAGAATACGTTTTGCCATATTGACTTTTTTCTTTGCCCAAGGACTTTGTATGGCAAGTTGGGCTAGCCGAATCCCTGATTTTAAAGACGTTTTTGCTGCAAATTATGCTTTCTACTGGGGACTGATTTTATTTATGATCCCTGTCGGAAAATTTGTCGCGATCCCCTTGGCTGGCTATCTTGTTTCGAAGTTAGGAAGCCGGAGCATGGTACAGGTCAGTATCCTGGGATACGCTTCATCCCTGCTTTGTGTCGGACTGGCTCATGAGGTCTATCTTTTAGGCTTTCTGCTCTTTTGCTTCGGGGTGTTCTGGAATTTATGTGATATATCATTCAATACACAAGGCATTGAAGTGGAACGTTTGTATGGTAAAACCATTATGGCCACTTTTCATGGAGGATGGAGTCTGGGGGCATGTGCAGGAGCACTTATCGGCTTCGTAATGATTTTGGCAGGAGTCTCCCCTATCTGGCATTACACACTGATATTTATAATCATCCTTATAATTGCACTTTCCGGGCGGAAATATTTGCAGGAGAGCGCACCGCAGGAAGCGGAAGTTTCTGATACAAAGACGCAGGAAAGAAATACGGCCAAAGCTCCCAATGGTTTTCGCTTGTTATTTCAAAAACCGGAAATGTTGCTTTTGCAGTTAGGACTTGTCGGACTGTTTGCGCTGATTGTAGAAAGTGCGATGTTCGACTGGAGTGCCGTTTATTTCGAATCAGTGGTTCACGTACCTAAATCATTGCAAATCGGTTTTCTTGTATTTATGATTATGATGGCAACGGGCCGCTTCCTGACTAACTACGCTTATCAGCTTTGGGGAAAGAAGAAAGTCCTGCAACTGGCGGGCAGCTTTATCTGTATCGGCTTTTTTGTTTCTGCCCTATTAGGAGGAGTTTTCGAATCTATGGCTATGAAAGTAATCATTAATTCTTTAGGTTTCATGCTGGTCGGCTTGGGTATTTCCTGCATTGTGCCTACTTTGTACAGCTTCGTGGGAGCCAAATCAAAAACACCGGTCAGTATTGCACTTACCATTCTGTCAAGCATCAGTTTTATAGGTTCGCTGATTGCTCCCCTGCTTATCGGTGCCATCTCGCAGGAGTTCGATATCCGTATCGCTTATATGCTTATCGGCATATTGGGCGGATGTATCGTATTAATAGTCAGTTTCAGTAGTGCTTTCGATATTCAGGAATCTGGCGATAAACCTGAATAGAACAAATAAAAAACGCAGCCTTTCACAGTGTTTAAAATTAAACCTCCTGTGAAAGGCCGCGTCAATCTTTTAATGCCTTAACTAACCTAACTACTTTATCTTAACTATACTAACCTATCTACAAAATACCCGAAAAATCTTTTATACTACTAATAATCCTATCTTTCAATTCGTTATTTTCAACTATTGAGAAGCCACAGTCTACATTTGCCGGAGCCAATAATACAGCTTTAGCTTCTTCTGCATCTGCCATCTCTTCCGGGTGCTCTCTGAAATAAGTTTCCCATTGGGAAGCTGATTGCAGAGTTACACCCAGCACATAGTTGATAAAATCATCATCCGTCAAAAAATCCATTACCTTTGAGCACATATCGCATCCTTTTTAAGCGTTTACATAAGTAGGACGGCGTTATCCTGTCTATGTACTCAACCCATTTACCTTTTTACTAAAATTAACTCGCCAGACTACGCAATTTTGTCAATCCGCGATGCATCAGGTTGCGTACAGACTGATAATTCATATTCATAATCTCGCAAATATCCTCGTATTTCTTTTCTTCTATATAATATAATGTAAGCGCTTCACGTTGGCGGGGAGATAATTGATCCAGCAGACGTCTAACCAATGAAAATTCATTCTTGCGTTGCTCTTCTTCCATATAATCATCTTCTACATCTGTAGGAGTGGATATGCTAACTTCTTCTACTGCCGTATCAGACATATACATACGTCTGCGAAGTTCATCACACAACTTATTCTTTAAGGAGATAAATAAATAAGATCTCAAATTATCAATGGTGCCTAATTCATCTTTCTTTGTATAGAGTTTCACGAAGATGTCGTGAATACAATCTTTCAGTAACTCTTTATCAATGGTCAACTTCAATCCGTAATTAAAAAGGACATTGATGTGCAAGTTATACAGCTGTGAAAAAGCTGCCATGTTTCCCGCTTGAAAAGAAGCGAGTAAAGTGTCGGTTGAATGATTAGTCTGTTCCATCATAGCATTAATTCGATTGATTTGATGTTGCAAAACTAAGCAGTATCGACCGCAACGTTAGGTAAAATCTGGTTTGTGGATTGAAAAAACAAGTATCATGTTTTATAACACTCTTTTACTAGAAATTACCTATAAAATGCAAAAATCCCGCTGAATAGTCTTCAACGGGATTTTCTGTTTTATAGCTTGTGAAACCAATAAATACCTTCTTTCTTATCAGGTACCTTTAGATTATATAAGCTGTTTATTTTCAATGACTTATTTATTATTTCAATCTTTCCGGAAGCAGGGTGAATGTACTTTAATACATACTTTCCGGACGATAATTGAACAGGAATTTCTGTTCCGGACTTGGAATAAATGATACTTCCATTATCAGATTTTACCATTTTCTTGTACTCATCCGTATTTGTTTCTTCCACTTCCATGGCTGCTGCATCCTTCAGGAACGCTTTATCTGTGCACGGAATTACAGGACATGAACCTCCTGCCATGAATACAGCCCATCCCATAGCCGGATAATTCTGTGCGTAGAATGTCACTGCCTTTTGAGGAAATTTCTGACGATACTCATTGACAGCTTTATATGCTTCTGTGAAAGTTACCTTTCCCACTTTCATCTTTCGCATGTGCTGACGTGGCGCCATATTCTTTCCACCTTCCGGCGCAAAGATTCCGTCCGTCTTATAATGCCAGTATCGAATATCAATAATATCTACTACAGCAGCGCGTTTAGGATCTGCAAGGATTGCATCCTGTACATCTTTCGTTGTACTCAATGCCACTTTTGCTTTCTTCCCGGTTTCAGTTTCCCATTCAGCTATCACGTCCAACCAAAATTGTACGAAATGCAACGGACCTGTAAATTCGGCACTTGTCAACTGAATAACATTCGAATTGTCCGCGAAGTTATTCAGGCATTGGCGGATATATTGTCTGTGCAATTCACGACGAACAGGATGACTGATATCATAGAACATATCTGCCACAAAGATTCGTTTGTCTCCGGCAAATGGAGCCGGTTCAGGAAATCCGGTCTGATTGATGTTATTGCTGCTTCTCCATGGAGAATCTACCCAATGAGCACCGGCTTCCAATATATTATGCTGGAAATAGTTTTCATGGAATAAAAGTAATCCATCTTTATTTCCTTTTTCCGCAAATTCTTTTAAGCGGCTCCAGTACCATGCATTAGGGCGTTTCAAATCATATTTGCTCAATCCTTCCCATGCTGTTCCCTGACTGCTACGACCAAATGGCTGTTCATAGAAAGGTCCCCATACATCACCATCGCGACGGCGAATCCGTTCGTGGTCATCCCGGCGACGGTCATACCAAAGACCATAATTCTGATCGAAAACAAGAATGTTTTTCTGTTTCATAAAGTCGACTACAGAATCAATGCGGTCGGTTAATCCCAATCCCTCGCGTCCCGGCACAAAGCGGGTGATGGCCGGACTTGCCTTTTTCAGATAATTGGTTTTGAGCTTTCCGTTCCACCAAGGGGTGGTATGACTGCCTCCCACCAATAGAGCACCGTCCATCTGAATACGTCCATTGGTTACAGTTACTTCCGGTTGGGTTAATAATTTAGCAGCAGAAAAAGAAGAAGAATTTGCAAGCGCAGCGCTCTTTTTCTCTTTAATATCATCGATTGATTTTACTCCGGCTGATGCCACCGAAGGAGCAAACTTGTTATCGCCGATCCAATGTTCCAACGTCAACCGTGGTTTATATGCTTCTTTAGCGAGTTCCATAGCTACTTCCACTGTGGGACTACTGGTTGCACTTGTATTTCTGGGCAGAATACGTGCACGTTCTGCACATTCTTTGTTCAACCGTTCTCCCAATTGAGCATAAAAAATACTGCGAGGTTGTACATGATTGTTGGACTGTGCCCATTCACCGTCACCGGAGAATTGTGCCCAACAACCGTATGCACGGTTCATCGCATCTTTTGCCGGAGCATAACATTCGATTTCCGCTGCGGTACATTGCCAAAACAAGCTGTTTGCCGTATTCCAACCGGCTCCGTTTTTATCTTGTCCCAAATTCTTGAAAGTCAGGTTATGACCGTCGATATTTACTACGTCAAACAACAGTCCGCACGCCCAGGCATCGATAGAGCCACTGAATCCCAAAGATTCATACGAATCACATTGTACAAAAGCATTGGGACCGGCTGCGCAATATCCGGCAGCAAAGTCATGAATACCCTGTTCCGAATAGCAGCGTTGAAATAAAGTTTGTTGTCCCAGCGTATGGAAAGTGCAACGACGCATCCCTCCGATTTCTGAAACGGGTTCTTTCGAGATACAGTCTTCAACGGTAATTTTGGAACCTGTACGCTGAACAATTACAGCACTTCCTGCAAAATGCTTGAAATTAACCAGTCTCACCCAACAGTTTTCCGCATCCTCAATGGAAATACCTGTCCAGCAATGATCCTCGTCTTTAGGATAACGCTTGTCGTAATCAGAAATCAGTGTCATATTTTCTACGCCACAATCATGAATACGTCCGTTCCATTGATAAGTCAACAGGGAAGAAGTTCCATAGTTGGCATCCAAAGCTACGGTCAGCGGAGCATCCAGTGTTACCTGGTTGCCGTTTACTTCGCAGACTGTTCTGTCCCAAGTCAGATCCATGTCACCTTCTTTCCATCCCAAAGCACTGATACCTCCTCCAAAAATATCACAACCCAAAGAGGCAATCCATTCTTTGCCGGAAGGACGGGTAACCATGACACGGTCTCCTTTTTTCAGAGAAACACCCGAAGCGACTTCCAATGTTCTCGCGTTTACCGGAACATAGTGGGAAAGCACCTTCAATGTGTCTTGTACATTCAGGTCATCCATTCCTTCCATGTAGATAAGCGCACCTCTGTCCACGCCCTTTTTCAGCAGTATTGTTTTTTCTTTATCCGTACCCCGCAATACAATTCCGGATGCGGAGATACGAATACTGCCGGACAGGGAAAATTCTCCCTGATCGAGTAATACGGCTCCCCGAAAACCTGAAGCGTCAGGAGTCAGCGAAGCTACATAATCAATGGCACGTTGAATACGCGCAGTATTATCTCCGGCTTTCCAGGGTACAAACACCACATTACGGACAGAAGGAATATCCTGTTCGGAGGATTTATATCCGCATGTAGAGAAATCGAGAATCCGGTTTCCCCGATCATCATTCAGGTAAGTGATCTGGTCATTCTTAACCTGTAAAGCAAAGGTTTGCGCATAACTTTGCACAAACCCAATGCTCAATAATCCTAAAAGGATCGTTCTTACTTGTATATTCATTACAATAAACTTTAATCTCTTTTCATCCGGTTACAACAGACTTTTCCGTTTAGACAATGTATCGTAATTGTTCTTCAAGTCTGTCCAGTCCACTTTCTTTCTGGTGTCTATACCATTGATGTATTTTTCAATATTGGTATATCCGTCACCGTTGCAGTCCATGTTGGCGTCGGTCGGGTCGTTCGGATTCAATCCGTTGGCAATTTCCCAAGCATCCGGCATACCGTCGCCGTCCGAGTCTACTACCGCTTCACCTTTATATTCGGGCAGTCCGCCTACCTGACGAATATCTGTGATGATACCTTGCTTGTAAGAATCAGCCGGTAACCGTCTCTTCACGTAAGGAGAGACAAACTCCGGTGCATCTTTCGCATAAATGGCCTTTCCTGTTTGTACGGTTTTAATGACACGTGCATCTACTGCGTCACGTTTCGGAAAATTAGCTCCTACATTATCTAATACAAAGGTATAAGCTTTTTTGGTATCCATTACAGTTACCGGTGGCATTTTAAAAGCCTCGTCCGATTTAATTAGCGGCAGAAACTTTGCGGCGTCCACCTCTTCTTTAAGTTGTACGCCTCCGTCCCAGTTATCTTTTGTAACTTTGGCATTGCCATGGATAATATTTCCATTTACGTATGCTTTTCCGAATGAAAGCGGTCTATTTTTGTCACGTCCTGCTTCCGGTTTGAGAATACGATAAGAAATCGGTTTACCTATCGGAGTGATCGGACCGGGTTTGAAGTAGTTGTTTATCATATTGTAGAAACTGTTGTGATCGCCTCCGTCTACGGAACGGTTCCACCAGTTGAAAACAACATTATTGACGAAGTTAAAGTCGCCGTCCATACCTACCGAACTATTCCGGCTGATGTTGGAAGCAAAAAGATTACGGCAGAACATACTGTTATGCCCACCGATGGTTGCACCGAAAGCATGATTGTAGGTATCCAATGCTTCAGAGAAAATAGAATTCTGGATGGTAATGTTTACCGTCGGAAGTTTCAGCCCGTGTCCATCTGCCCCTCTGTTGTATACATGACGGTAGATAGACATGTTTTCATCCAATCCCCAACTGGCGGAGCAATGGTCAATCATGATATTTCCAACCGCATTCCCTCCTACTGCATCATCACGGAAAGCTACGTCCTGCGCACCGCGACGGAAGCGCATGTGGCGAATCACGACATCGTGTGTATCGATCAGGAAAGATTGTCCGGTGACGCAGATACCATCTCCGGGAGCCGTTTGTCCGGCAATTGTTACATAAGGGGCACGTACGCTAATCGGGCTTTTCAAACGAATCACTCCCGCTACATTGAATACAATAATACGTGCACCTCCCGTTTCGCAGGCTTCGCGTAATGTTCCGGGACCGGAATCTTCCAGCGAAGTAACTACGATCACTTTCCCTCCACGACCACCGGGAGTATACATACCTCCGCCTTCCGCGCCGGGGAAAGCCGGGATATTACTTTTTATCAAATCTTCGGGTTTGGAGGCCCAAGGCTTATAGGGACGACCTTTCTTTGCTTCTTCTAACACTGTCGGCAAAGCTTTTTCCCATGCCGCATCCGATTTCCGTTCAAACTCCGCTTCTTGTTTTGCTCCTCTTGCTTTTACCGAGTCCGGAATTACAGGATACTGGGCTGCCACAGGTAGTACACTAGCAACCAGCATCCACGCTGATAATACTTTCTTAATGTTGTTCATTCTTTCGAATCTTAATTAGGTTTCTAAAAGGACGATTAAGAAAGCATTTTGTAATCGGTTATCTCTCTCCTTTCCGCCATTCATTCATATATTCGCGAGGGGACTGATTATATTTTTTCCGGAAACACTTACTATAATATCCCGAATCCTTGAATCCGACAGCAAAAGCAATTTCGGAAACACTTAAATCCGTATTTTTAATCAGCTCGATAGATTTATTCAAACGAATCTCTTTTACCAGGTCAACGGGCGCCAGGCCGGTAAGACTCTTCAGTTTCTTAAAGAATGCCGAACGGCTCAATCCGATACCGGATGCTATGGTGTCAATGTTAAAGTCACTGTCGTCCATATTTTCTTCAATGACCTGATGTATCTTTTCGAGGAACTGTACGTCTTTCTTTACCAAAAATTGTTCGTAGCTGTCTTCTTCGGTCGTCGTCTGGTTTTCCATTTGCTGACGGATTCGTTCACGAAACAGTTTCCGTTCGGCAAGCAACTGGTCGATACGTGCCAACAGATATTCCTTACTGAAAGGTTTAGTAATGTAGGCGTTCGCCCCTAAAGTGATCGCTTTGGTCTTGGCGCCTTCATCATTCTTCGCAGTCAGGATAATGACAGGGATATGGCTGATCTGGAAATCTTTGCGGATGGATTGCAACATTTCAAGCCCATCCATTTCGGGCATCATCTGATCGGTCACTACAATATCCGGATGATACAGATGTACTTTCTTCAAACCTTCCACTCCGTTATTGGCAATATGGATATTGAACTTGTCTTCCAGCTGAAGCTTTATCAACTGGCAAAGGTCTTTGTTATCTTCCACCAACAGAAGGGTCGGTAATGAAGCGTCGATTTCCGGTTCTTCTTCCGTACCGTCTTCGGATATGGCATTTGCAACAGGATCTTGTTCTACCGAAACAGGGGCTGTCTCTGTATCTCCCACATAGAAGTCTACTTCCGACGGGCGGTAATGTTCCTTATCCATCAGAAGTTCCACAATAAACACCGCCCCTTGTCCTTCGGGACTTTCGGCACGAATCTGTCCATGATGCAGATTGACGATCTCTTTTGAAAGTGCCAATCCGATACCCGTGCCCTGATAATAGGAGTTTTTCGCGTTCTCTCCTTGCGAGAAGCGTTCGAAAATCTCGGTCAGTTTATTTTGTGGAATACCTACTCCGTTATCTTCCACCCGTACATAACAACGTTTACCGTCGTCTGTCAATCCGGTAGTTATATAAATACTTCCTCCGGAATGAGTGAATTTGAATGCGTTGGATATGATGTTGCGGATAACAATGCTCATTTTTTCCTTGTCCGCCCATACCATAATCGGTTCATCCGGCAACTGGAAAGTAAAACTGATTTCGTTTTCTTCGGAAAGTACCCGGAATTCTTTCTGGAAAGAAGCTATCATCTCATTAAAATCAATTAATGACACATGCAAACGCATCTTGCCGTTCTGAATCTTCCGGAAATCAAGGATCTGATTCACTAATTGCAGCATTTGATTGGTGTTCTTCTCCATCAGATCCACATATTGCAATCCTTTCGGAGAGAGCTTTTCGCGTTCTCTTAGTTCCTGTATCGGACCTTTTATCAATGTCAAAGGAGTGCGCAATTCATGGGAGATATTGGTAAAGAACTTGATTTTCATCTCCGATACCTTTTGCTCGATATAAATATCATTCTTCATTTTGAGCATGAAGAAAGCCAGGCGCAGGCTGAAATAGAGAGCTGCCAAACCTAGAATTACATAAATAAGGGTTGCCCACCAGCTCAACCACCACGGTGGAAGGATAGTAATAGCCAATGTACAGTTGGAAACCAGCTCCGGATTGGCTTCATCTACGGTTTCTACACGGAATGTATAGTCTCCGGGAGGTACGTTGGTATAAGAAGCGATACGATTCTTTCCGTTATAGTGCCATTCTTTTTCATATCCTTCGAGTATATATCGGTAAGATACCCGGTTCTGATTATAGAAATTCAATGCGGCAAATTCAATCGTGAACATGGATTGATTGTAGTTCAGTTCGATTGCTTTGGCGTATGTGATGGATTCTTTCAGGATCGGACATTCGCGGAAACTACGCAGATCGCGGTTGGAAACTTTAAAGTCAACAATACGTGTATCGTAGTTCGTATGCAATGTTTCCAGTTTGTCGGGAGAGAATGTCAGGATTCCCTGCCGGGTACCAATCCACAAATCTCCATTCAAGGTACGGAGGGCACTACCCTCTTCCAATTCCACATTTAGGAAACCGTCGTATTTGTCGTAGTTACGAAACTGTTCGGTAGCCTTATTGAAGCAGGATAAGCCAATTTCCGTTGTAAACCACAAGTTACCGTTTTTATCTTCTACGATGGACTTGACTACATCGTTATTCATTCCTTCGCGTATGCCGTATGATTTGAAAATCGGCTCACGCTTTTCTTTATCATAGCGAACTAATCTATTCAAACCACCTCCGAATACACTTACCCAGATTTGCGAATCAGTATCTTTGTAGAGTACATAAATATCATTATCTGCTACGTTTGAATTTTCGCTGACCTGGCGGTACGTTTCAAACTGGATCTGTTCGGGGACAGTGAAATGTCCGTCGAAAGACATCAGGCCATCCATTGTTCCTACCCAAATACGTCCGTCTTCATCTTCCGTCATGGTACGCACCTCCATATAAAGACCGTATGCAGGATATTGTTTCAAGCCATTGTATTTATGGATAAAGGTAATTGCTCCGTTCTCTTCGGAAATTAGATTCAGACCTCCTCCCAGTAATCCTACCCAAATGCGCCCCTGGCTGTCCTGATAAGTAAAGTACACATCGTTGTTACTGATAGAATTCGGATTCTTGGGGTCATTGATATAACGGGTAAAACGCAACCCGTGCGGTGAATTCATGTCCGGTTCGGCTTTGACAAGCCCGTTTCCTTTGGTGGAAAACCAAAGATTACCGTCTTTGTCTTCCATAATATGATATACGGCTCCCAATAGATAGTTCTTATCCGAGAAGATTTGTTTCACTTGTCCGTTACGATCCAGGCGATACAGAGCTTGCCAACGGGTTCCTACCCAAATATCCCCATTTTGCGCCTGGAAGAGAGCACGTATTCCCTGATTCCAGGAAGTTGATCTCTCGGGCACTACCGGAGATGGAGAAACTTCTGTCAGCAGTTGGAATTGCTTCTTGGGGAAGTTAAGCCTGTATACTCCGCTGCTCGTAGATGCCAGCCAAAGGATGCCATCTTTATCCAGCAGAAGATGGAAGAAAAGTTGATTGGGAAGATCGTCGGAGAAAGGCTTCAATTGGTTGATACGGGTCATTTCCAGTTTCTCCCTGTCGAATAGAAGAATTTCTCCTCCCGGAGTCATAAAGAACATGCCCTGTTCGCCGGCATCCTGCATTTCAAAATTGCCGATTGCGTTCTGATTGGGGAATGTAAAGCGGTGATGGCTCCTGTTCAGGGGATCATAATAGGTCAATGCCTGGTTACCCTCCTGAAACCATACCTTATCATATTTATCATAGAATATAATTCCATTGTCCTTTTCGGGGATGGTAAAGGGGAGCTTGGTCAACTGTTTGTAACCGATATTGTACTCGTATGCTCCTTCGTTGGTGGTAATGTACATCAGACCGGATTCCGTTACCAGCAAATTAGAAACCGGCTGTTTGATTTCCGGTATCTCGTAACGGTTGACAACTCCGTTTTGCGGATCAATGCTATAAATATGCCCTTTCTTGTCTCCCAACCATAAGAATTTGGAGTTATAGGAGGCACAAGTAAACTGATCGGGGTTAGCAGATACCTTTTTCTGTATAAAGTCGGCAGGTTTGTCTTTCAGCGCTTCCCCTTTCCGTAGGGACAGAATCTGATAATCCATACCGATCCAATTGATAAACTCGGCTGTTTCGCAGAATATGTTGTGTTTCAGACGCATGTCGTACACGTTCACGTTAGGACGCGAATCATGCAATTGTTTCATCGTTATTTTACCTTCCTTGTCGGTGTACGCACGCAAAAGACTTTTATCTTTTGTCAGCAACAATACGTCGCCGTCTTCGGTCGTCTGAATCTTGATAATCTGAATGTTCTCGGAATATTCTTTCACATCATCGTAGACGGCATGAAAGCTCTCATGCCGTTTATCGAACAGATAGAGTTTACGGTCGATAGTCTTAATCCACAGAAAACCATTCTTATCTTCTACGATACGCTGAATTTTACGCGGCGGAATATCTGTGGAATAAAAGCCGTCATGGTTATCGTAGGAACGGAATTTACTTCCGTCAAAGCTGCATAGTCCATACCAGGTACCGAACCAGATAAATCCGTCTTGTCCTTTTAATGTACAGTTTACGATATTATTAGGCAAACCACGTTCAGCCGTGTAGTGTTCTACAATCATATTTGGATAGGCAAAAGCATACATGCCTATCATGGATAGTAATAGTATTAGAATATTCCGTTTTCTCATTGATGGCTATAATTGGAATTAAACGTACTCAAAGATAGTCTTTTTTTTGAATAGTGCTTTAGTAACATATAAAAAACAAGTTGGCAGATCACCCTGCTAATCACTTATCACTAACCTGCTAATCACTTTTATCGTACTATTTTTCAGTTCCAAATTCAGTCTGTTGACGTTCTACTTCATCCAACACCCGTTGGCGTTCTTCCTCTGTCAGTTGCACTTTTCCTTCAGATGATTCTTTGCCCGGGTTTACATTGAGAGTGGACGGTGTTGTCCTTTGTATTTCATAAGCCTGTTCTTCATAACAGAAAGGAAGTTCTGCAGGAACGCTTTCCAGTTCAATTTCAGTAGCTGTCGGAGCTTGAGTGCCCTCAAACTGTACGCGGGCTTTCACCTTTATTTTTCCGGCTTTCCGGGTAGAACGAATCAACACCGGAGCGGAGCCGAACTCCACCGCACGGGGATTGGCGCCAATAGTAGCATCTCCGATGATTTCTCCTTCACCTTCTACCGTGAAAACGATATTCTCTTTTGCCAGACGGCGCACATTTCCACTATCATCGGTTACTTCAGCAACTACGACGATAAAGTCGGAACCGTCAGCTACCAGGTTCACTTTTTGAGTATCTACATAAAGACGTAGTTTGGTGGAACGTCGGGAAGGCATTTTCTTTTGAGTGCATACCACTTTTCCGTTGATAATCCCTTCGGCAACCATGTTCACTTTTTGCCAGTTCTTTTGAGTATAGCTATATCCGCGTGCTTCCCAAAAGTCCCAGACATTCTCGAATATAACGGGAGTATTCGGCATGTGCCCTTTGGCATGAACCACCGGTTTCGTCCAGGTTTTCGTTCCATCATAAATAGAAAGACGGACTGAATCACAGTTTGTGAATACAACTACGTCCTTATCGGAGAATTGTGACATTTCATGAGCAATGAATATCATCGGTCCACATTCTGCCAATGGGTGTTGGAGACTGGCCGGCGACTGGCTGCGAAATACTTCATACGCATATTTCTTCTGACGGAAAGCATCATAAATACCGCCCCAATAAGGATCCGGATGGTAACCACGCTGATGGTCGAACGGATGCCATTGGGCACCACCGATAAACAAACCGGTTGTGCGGTACATCTCGTCATAGCTCTTTGCTAAAGACATAGCCTGTACCAGTAACGGACGTTCTCCCCAACTGCGGCTGGCACGGTTATTATTGTTGTGAGCATACCAGTCGTCTACATTCTCCCCGAATTCACGGGTAAAGATACATTGCTCCGGCTTGTCTTCTTTTTCATCATCACCCGGCCAGCCATAAACAACGTCATAATGCTCTTTCACTCCGGCAGAATGGACATCGGCAGCAGCTACCGGACGTCCCGGATAGGGATATTCTTCTTTGGTAATCTCAAGAGCTTTCAAGGCAAAATCGAGCGGATAGCGGGTTTCATTCAAGATGGGTTCCCACATCAATACGGAAGGGTGATTACGGTCACGACGAATCATTTCGCGGGTATTCTGATGAACCAGCTCCCCGAATTTCGGGTCTTTGTTCCAGTACTGCCATCCCGGAGTAGCGACAATCACGAACAGGCCGAGCTCGTCACAGGCATCCATAAAGGCAGGGTCTTGGGGATAGTGGGCTACCCTAATAATGGTGCATCCGGCATCACGCAGACGTTTGGCGTCACGCCATTGCTGTGAGTTCGGCAAAGCATTGCCTACGTATGCAAAATCCTGATGGCGATTGGCTCCTACCAGTTGTCCGAAAGGTTTGCCATTCAGCCAGAATCCGTCTTTACCACGGAATTCTGCCAGACGAATACCGACGCGGGTAATGCCTCCGTCAATGGATTTATTTCCTTTTTTAATGCGTGATTGTACCCTATATAAATAAGGTGTGTCCGGTGACCAAAGAGTAGGATTCTTTACTTCCATCTGTTGACGGATGGATTTTTTCTCTCCCGGCTTTAAAGAAAGTTTTCCTGAACTGCGTTTGATTACTTTTCCATCCGCATCTGTCAAAGTCGTTTCTACAGTGACTGACTCGGAACGGGCGTCGTCATTCTGAACTTCGGTGTTTACATATACCTGCGCACTCTTTTCACTGATCTTATCAAAATGAACGAATACACCTCCACCGCCAACGGTTTGTGAATCGATAGCGTCAGTAATAGCTACCGGAGATTTGGCAATCATCCATACATCACGATAAATGCCACCATGATAAGCAAAGTCTAATGTGTATTGACGTTTTCCAGGAGGATAGGATTTGTCATCACTGTTGTCCGTGAAAACAGCGAGCAGACAGGAGTCTCCAGCCTGTACACCATTGGCAGTCAAGTCTAAAGTAAAAGGTAGATAACCTCCCAGATGTTCCTGGATGCGTTTACCATTCAGATAAAGGATCTGTTTGCCCATAGCTGCTTCAAAATGAAGCACTACCCGTTGCCCTTTTGTTTCAGCGGGGAGGACAAAGTGCTTACGATACCAGGCCGGTCCCTGATAATTGCGGCATCCGCTTCCTTCGGCCGGCATCAACTCTACAGTATGAGGGGTGGAAACGACATTCCAGGAACGGTCATCAAAGTTTACCGCTTCTGCTCCCCGGACATCGCCTCTGAAAAAACGCCATCCCGGATTGAAATTATAGACTTGTCGCCCGCTACCGGGAAGCTGAATGAATCCGGCAACCGATGTCTCGGGACGGTAAGTTTCTGTAGCCTGCCCTTTTTCTATCAAAGAGAACAGCAATAGAAAAGCTGATAAGATGATAAATGGTCTTTTATTCATAATTCTTTATTTATATATTTCATTCGTTAAATGGGAATTTATCGGTTAAATGGGAATTTTGCAGTTAGGCTGAAAGCCTTACAATTATATATTTATTGGGGTGCCCTGAAAGGGCCTAATTATATAGCGTAGGGCAACGCCCTACGAAAAAAACACACCAGCCACAAGCCCTGAAAGGGCGGAACTGTATACAATTATGCCCTTTCAGGGCGCAAATTCAGATTGTCGTTTTTACGTAGGGCGTTGCCCTACGCTATATAATTAAGCCCTTTCAGGGCACTCCGCAAAATTATCATTTTTCCTTTTCAATCATTATAACAATATCCTTTTCTCTACTTTCTGGTAAAACTTTCAAGTCTGTCACTTTTCCGTCTTTCAGAGTGGCTTCTACTGTTGTTTCGCCCGGAGCATGAAGTTTGAAATGTACGTTCCATTCTTTCGGCCATGCCGGGAAAAGGAGTATTTGTTCTCCATTTGTTTGCAATAGCATTTCCTGAAGTCCTATCATGCCGCTACCTCCCCAGTTGTGATCGGGTGTCCAGTCATATCCCGGTCCCCAAAATGCGGGGAAACGATGCGGTCCATTCGATAATTTGGCTAAAGATAGTTTCTTTGCTTCTTCGGTCAGGCCTAAACAGGCAGCCCATATATTATCTTGTTTCCATCCGGTATGCGAACGGAACTTGATGGCATCCGGGTCATAAAAGTAGGTATTACGTGCTATATCCAGATCCTCCTTTCCTACTCCATAAATACGCCATGGAAACACTGGATAAAGTTGTGGCGTTTCAACATTATTAATTCGTTCCCAACTTACAGCGGGCGAAATTGTTTGCTTCAAGACCGGAGCAATAGTCGGATTCAACGTATCTTTTATTTCTATGTACCGCAATGGAATCGGAGGGATTGTCTTTAGCATCTCTTCTTTCTTTCCATAAGTTTCCAATACTGTTTTTAGAGCAGCGATGGTGCTACTGGCATTATTAGTCATCTTATATGTCTCACAAGCAGAGCCCGGGAAAAGAATCAGATGTCCGTTGCCATCCAACGCTTTCCGTCCCCGGCGGGAAGCTAGTTGTCGGTAATGTTCGTCGAAGAATGTCAGCGAACTCTCGATCAGAGGTAAATAAGGGGTAATATCAGCATTTGCATAGTTCTTTGTTTCCAATATCATTTGGCAGAACTCAAGAACCGTATCCCATTCATATTCCAGCCAGGCATTATATTCCAATCCTTTGTCGAACCAGTCCGGTCGTTTGAAACCATATTCTGCGGGGTTCGGTAAACCGAAATTTTCGATCTGCTCGCTAAAGCAGGCTCCATCATGTTGCCAGTATACACGGCTTCGCAGTTCTGCATTCTTCAACATGCGGTTATAAAAATCAAACTGGGAAGGCATCATATCAAAGTCTCCGCTTTTCAGCATCGGCCAGTATACTAAACGTTGATTCTGTGCAGTCATCGTGCCACCTCCCCATTTCCGGTAGTCGGGAGTAAAAGATTGTTTTTCATCGACATGGCAAGGATCAAAGGTGAAGAGTCCGCCATTGAATTTAGTCGGTACGCTGCCATAAGCATTGCATCCCAGCATATAGCGGAAAAGGGTGTAGTTTCTGGTTATTTCTTTTGCTTCCCCTTCTGCTTCGATAAAACTGCGTTGCCAAAAGGAATTCCACCACGAACGTGTCTGTTTTTTATCCTGTATGATAGTTTTCGATGAAACTTTGCCTTTGGGGGCTATTCTATGCAAAGCTGTTTGTACTCCCTGCTCCCATTCTTCTATTGTTTCTGTCTGGTCTGTATGTAACACAATGCAGAAATGCTCTTTCCGGGCTGCTTTGGAAGAACGGAACTTCCAGGCACGATAGTCTGTTCCGGCATATACATCATCCGCAGTGCCTGCAAATTCTAAGTTTTCACCAAAAAGAGTTCCTCCGAAAGTCAAGTTTTTCAAAGGATTCATCATTTGAGATTTTACTTCGTTCATTCCTTGTTGAGCTACAACTACATCAAAAACGGTCTGTTCGGGATTGCGATGATAGAACAGAAGTTGATTTGTGTTCACGGAAACACAGTCGGCCTCCGTCATAGAGCCTTTCGGAGGAGCCCATTTATAAGAACACTGTTGCCCCTCTCCTTTTCTGACAGGCCGTTCCTGATAGCGCCAATTTTCATAAAAGACTTCAGTCTGCAACGGTTGTGCATTTGTTACCTCTACATGTATAATCGGATGAAAAACATCTACCCAAAATTGTATCTGCGTGTTTCCTGCCGCGATTTCTACATATCCGTCTTTTAGCTTCAACTCCTGACGAAAATCTTTAGCGTCTTTGAAAGGATTAGGCGACAGGCGGAGACGTACACGCCCTTGCTTTAACTGGCAGTTGTTTTCGTCGAATGTACCGCTACGGCTCACATAGAACATAACATCACCGTCTTCTACCCATATATTCATCCCGATATCTCCACCACCACAGGGCATAGATTCAGAAGAATTACGACTGGGAGTATTCCAAATGACATTGGCATGCTGACTCCAAAGAGCCGACACGCCAACAAACAGTATGGTTATAATCAGATAAAATCTCTTCATATATTTTTCATATTTTACCTTGTCTATTTGCGATTACCAATCATCCGAACGAAAAGACCCTAAAGGCAATCCGTCGCAATATACATCTCCTTCCACATAGTTTTCAAAACAATATCGAACAGCTACCGGATGCGACACTTTATCGCTTTTCACCAGCATCTTACTACGTTCTATCCATGCTTTGGCCGGGTAAAAAACTTTATCTTCGCCGGCTACCTGAAAGTTTTTCGATTCGAAACAGTTCTTGCCGCTGATCCACATATTGGCACGTTCGAAGCTGACAACTACGGTGTCGTTCTTTATTTCAATGCTTTTATAATAAGGACTTTCGCCATTTACACCTTCCACTCCATACGTTTTAGTTAAAGCCAGAAGTGCCAGGCGTTCGCCTGCAATCTGTTTCTTTGCAGGATGAATACCTTTTTCCATTCCTGCATCCAGTAATACAGCCATACCACTGTTAGCTACACGATGCTCTACTTTTGCCTGTGCCTCCCGGAGATATGCCGAATTTATCACTTCCTTTCCTTTTTCGGTAATAATCCCGTAATCATACGGAGCTATCTGGCAATAATAAAAGGGAAAATCACCCTGTTTCCATTCGGCACGCCAACCATTAATCAATCGGGTAAACATATCAGCATACGTATGGGCACGATTCCAGTTATCTTCGCCCTGATACCAAATCACTCCTTTCATTGTCATACCGATTAACGGATGCAACATACCGTTATAAAGCACGGTCGGAGTACGGTTCTTGGATTTTATGTCGGCTTCCGTTTGAGGAATCTTCGCTTCCGGGAAGGCTTTCAGCCAGTCCGCTGTCATCCATGCTTCACAGGCGGAACCACCCCAGGCTGCTACAACTAATCCAACCGGAACATCTAATATTTCATTTACCAGTCTCCCGAAATAATAGGCTGTTGCGCTGAAATCACGGACGCTGGCCGGGGTTGCTTCTTTCCACGAACCGATAACGTCATTCTGCGGAGTGAATGTAGAAGTACGTTTCACCGTAAACAGACGGATTTGCGGATTCTTGCTGTGAAGAATGTCCATATTGGCATTTTCTACCGGTTGGTTTTTGAAGCCTTTCATCGGCATTTCCATATTACTTTGTCCGGAACAAAGCCAAAGTTCGCCTATCAGAATATTATTCAGTGTCTTTTGGGTTCCATCATCAAAAGTCACAGTATAAGGACCTCCCGCTTCGGGAGTAGCTACTGTCAGTTTCCATGCCCCATTTTTATCTGCTGTTGCTGCATATTGTTTTCCATTCCAACTAGTAGTCACTGTTACTTTTTTATGAGGAGTCGCCGTCCCCCAAAGGTTTGCATTGGTCTGTTGCTGCATCACCATGCCATCAGAAAAAATAGCCGGTAGCTTTACTTCTGCGTGTGTTGACAGGCAGGCAGCAAGCAGAAAACCTGCCAACATTGTACCTGTTTTAATAATTGAACTTTTCATACTTTAGCTATATTATAATGAATTGGGCACGGATTACATGGATTGCGCTGTTACTTTATGTAATACGATTCTCATAAACCGTGTAATCCGCGTAATCCGTGCCTTAAAAATCTATTTTATTCTGTGATAGAAAAACTCAAAGGTCCGAGCAATCCTGCCGGAAGCAACGTTTTCTCTGCCCTGCGATATTTTGCATTAGTCCAAATGCCATCAAACGGTGCTTTTCCTTCATCAGTTCCTGTCAGTGCATTCGCCCAAGTATTTGTAACCTCTATTTCAAGCTCATTAGTTCCTTTTTTCAGGGCACCTGTAATATTTGCACGATAAGGAGCAGTCCAGATTGTGCCACAATCTACGCCATTCACACGAACAGTTGCCAAATTATAAACTGTTCCCAGATTCAGATAAATCTGTTGGTCTTTATTCGGTTTATTTTTCCAGCGGAAAGTGGTCTTATAGGTCGCTGTCCCCGAATAGTAACGTATCTGTTCGTCCGATTCTTGGCTCCAGTCGAAGAGTTCTTTTCGTGTGAGCGTTTTTTTGTTAGCTGCAAAAGTTATAGCATATTCCTTTGCTTCCAAAGCTATGTTTAAAGGCTCTTTGGCTGTATCTTTTTTCTCCTTTTGCAGTTGGAGAGAGGATTCTCCATAGCCTTCATGTACTCCCTCCGCAGGATATACGATGAATACGGACTCATTAGGAGCCAATGTGAGAGTAACTTCTGTCCGGTTTCCGTTGATACGATAGGAAGGATGAATATTCATCTCACCCGTCACCGGGTTCCAACATTCCGGTTTTCTACCGTTAATACGCATACTTGCGGTAAACGTGCGTGTTTCGTCCTTTTGGTTGGCTACGAAATAGAGTTCGCCAAGTTCGCCACGACGATGCGTCCAGGCAATATCTTCCGGCACGATCATGTCACGTTCCAAGCCATACACAGAAAAATCTTCTTCTGTATAAGGTAAAGAAGGTACCAAAATGCCGGCTTCTTTTAGTTCATTGATTTTCTTCTGCACTTCCGATGACAATACAGGTTCGGGATTCATTGGACGCGCAAGAGGCAGTACCAACACTTTATAACTTGCTCCACCCGGCAACGTTATTCGTCCGTTTTCTGCTTTCGCCAAACGAAGGATTGCATCTTTATTAAAACTATCGTATGCATATCCACGAAGCGGATTCACCCATTTCTCCGGATCAGCCATGTTAGCTGAATGAGTAACACCTACCGGACGTACACGTAAAGGCTGTCCCTCATTAGCCAGACGGATGCGTTCACTTTCCACTCGTTCTGCACCGAAGATTCCCGGTAGAGAGGGAACCAATCGTTCCGGTAATATCGAACGCCTCGGCACTTCTTCGCCTGTAAAGACTGCGATGTCTGTTACCGGATGCCCATATTGCAATAACGACTGGCAACGGGTAGCATATTCGGAAAAGGCTTTTGCGCCTTTATCCCACCAGGTCTGATCCCGTTGGAAGAATAGTCCGATGCCATCCAATGTCATGCCGGGCTTGCGGTCCAACCAGGGATTATGTACATATACATGGTAGAAAAGGCGGTTGATTCCTAATGCGTAATTACGATCCAATAAGGCTTTCAACATTCCGGGGTATTCATCCCACGTGCCACGCACTTCGGTGAATCCTTCAGCCTGAATAATATTCTTTCCGTAGATATGCGCTCCGCTAATAGCGTCGAGCATATCATTCGGTTTGTCATGTGTAGGACTGTTCAACCAAAATTCACCCATCGGAAGATCTACTTTTTGATAATGTAGTAGACCATCGCTTACCATCGTCGGAGCTACACATTCTGCCGAAAACTGGCAATCATATTCTCTCGCACAGTCCGCCAATACCTGATAAAACACATCTACGACGAGTTCTGATATGGTAGTACGTACGTCTCGCAGAATCTTTTCACTTTGTTCGACACTTTCCATCGGAATACCTGCCAATAGAGGTAGATAAGGCATCAAATCGTAGCCACGACGTTTCTGAAATTCAATAGCGAAACGTTTATTCCAGTTTTGGCTGCCACATTCCCAACTGTCGACATGCATATATTTCAGTACGCGACGAGCTACTTCGGGATTGGTCTTTGCAAATGCCTGCGCAAACCAGTTATCGAATTGTTTCCGTACCGTTTTCGGGTTAAACTTATCACATTCCAATCCTTTTCCGCCTCCCGCTGTGGCATTGGTATGTCCAGTAGCTGTATGTCCCATGCGTAGTAATTTCCATTTTCCTTTGGGGAGAGTGGCGGTCAATGTTTTTCCATTCGAATGACTAGTATATTGCTCTGTCAGATTGATGACTTGTGAAAGTGAATAGCAGTCCTGTTTCCCAACTTCCTCTTCTTTGGTAGCTTGAGCAACACGCCATACCAGTCCGGCTTTTCCTTCCCACTGGTTCAGACGGGCTTCCCGATGCAGGCGTAATTCTTTTATTTTCAGATTGGGCTTCCATTTGGCAGCATCCATATCTTCACTTCCCGGTTCGCTTCCTTCAGGAGTCCAGTAGAAACGGAAGAAACGGGCGGTAGTCGGAGGAATACTATGAGTTGAATTCTCATCCGTATTCTGCCATCCCTGACGGGCAGGAACCAACTGCTTAACCAAACGATAATTCACTCCGTCATCACTGGCCATTACTTTCAAGCGGTGTGCCTGATAATTATTACCATTTAAAACGATTTCAATATTCTGACAAGTGAAGGGTTGTTCGTATTCATACTGGATATAACAAGGATATGAAGAACGGATCATTCCTGCCGCATCCATATTCACTGTTTGAGCAACTTTTACATTTCCTGTCGTGGCTAGATTGACACAAGTAATCTTTGCCTGCATCTCGTCCGCTGCGTCTTCTACCGGCAAAGCGAATAATGCAATATCTTCATAATAGCTTTCATAGGCTTCCGGTTGTGGCAGGCGAATAGCCATCAGCTTTCCTCCGTTTACAATCGTATCGCTCCAAACCACTTTCTGCATAGATTCTTCGGGAGTAATCCAGGGACCTCCCGCCAATGCGAAACCATCACAAATGTGCATTCCCAATTTCAGCCCCAAACGATCTGCTTCTTCCATACTGAAACGTACCATCTCCCACCATTCGGGAGTTAGCTGCTGCGCCTTGCCATCGTATTGGGCGCCTTCGTGGATACCTTTAATCGGCATCAGGTAAGTACCTCCCAATCCGGCATGTTTCATTGCCTCCAAATCGGCTGTAATGCCTTCTTTAGACACGGCACCATACATCCAGTACCAAAAAGTCCAAGGTTTCGCTTCGTCAGAAGGATTTAGAAATTGATCGCGAAGTGAGCGTGTTTGCTGTGCATCGGCAGGACATATAGTCGCCCATGCCAATAGAGAGAGTACAAATATTCGTTGTTTCAGTCGATTTTTCATTCCAATTTATTTCTTACTATAAATAAGACGAAAAATAAACAGTTTTGTACTCATTCTATGTATAATATCAAAGTCCTTGCCATCCTCTAACGCAACCAGCGGTCTATATTTCTTTTTTCCGCACTGAACTCCACTCCTACTTTGACCAACTCACGTCCATCTGCCTGATAAGGAATCAGATAGCCTTTTTCATCAATCTGCTGCAAAGCCTGTTCGGCAGTACCATTCAGTTTAAATTCAAACACATAAATATACTTCGGAGTTTTCACCACCGCATCCGCTCGTCCGCGGGCGCTAAGAACCTCTGCTCCGGTAAATTGCCCCATCAATTTGAAAACTAAATAAAAAACAACCTGATAATGTCGTTCAGTCTTTTCGTTCAGTTCATAAGGAAAATCTGCGAAGAAAGCCTGCAGACGGGTAAGGAAGGCGTCAACGTTACCACTCTCCAATTCACGTACAAATTTACCAAGATAGAATCCCCGCTCATCATCTACCACCGATGTATAGTAAGGAACCAGAAAATCCATAAACCCATAGCGGACTTCATCATTGGGAAACTCCAACAGATAATTTCCGAAACGCTTATCGTAGTCTTTTATGGTCAAATACCCACTCTGATAAATCAGCGGAATAGGATTATTAGCATTTACCCTGTACTCCGTGAAAGAAGAAGCACTGGCCACTATTCCATCGATCAATGTACGCAAATCATACTCACTTTTTTTGAGCAACTCAACTAAAAAAGTTGGAGTACCGGTCTGAAACCAATAGTTACTAAACTTATACCCGTCGAAAACATTAAGCACACTGAATGGATTAAATACTCCTTCTGCAAACTCACAAAAATGATAACCGTCATATAAAGCCGTCATCTTGTTCAATGTATCTTCATAGGTCAGTTCATTCGTTTTTGCCAACTGATTCAATTCAGGAAAAAAAGTATTCTCCAATTCTTGCCGCGTAATACCACAAATCGTGGCATATTGAGGCTTCATGCTGATATCATTCAGCTGATTCAAATCACTGAATACGCTGACTTGCGCGAACTTAGTAACACCGGTAAGGAAAACAAAACGAAGATAGCGGTCGGAACTTTTCAGTACACCATAGAACGCTTTCAAGGTCTTACGATAGTCATCAAGCAAAGCGTCATCACCCAACGCTTGCAATAAAGGCTTATCGTATTCATCAACAAGCACTACTACTCCACACCCACACTGTTCACTGGCACGACGGATAATATAATCGAACCGTTCTTCCGGACTCCGTTCCCTTTTCTCATCTCCATATACAGTTTCCCATTTCTCCAAATGTTGATTCAACATAGCAAGCAAGTCATCTGAATTTCCATACTTTTTAGCATTCAAATCCAGATGCAGTACCGGATATTTCCTCCATTCCTTTTCCATGCCGGCTATAGCCAGCCCCTCAAACAATTCTTTTTTACCTTCAAAATAAGCTTCAAAAGTAGAAAGAAGAAGACTCTTGCCAAAACGGCGAGGACGGCTTAAGAAATAAGGTTTACCAGTGTTAGCTATTCGCCACACAAAAGCAGTTTTATCTACATAGAGATAATTTTCTTTACGAATCTCGGCAAAAGTCTGTATTCCAATAGGAAGTTTACGTAATATCCCGTCCATTATGTTTCCTCTATTTTTAATTATTCAAATTTAGATATAAATCACGATTTATATGCTAGTGCAATAAGAAAAAGTCAAGACCACCCCTATCTTTATGGCGTGGGAGGTCTCGGTGAGCGAGCCTCAAAATAATTGTTTAACGAACTCAAAGTCTCAAGATGTAATCGCCTATGAGAATCGTATGTGGTCTTGACGTTCACAAAGATAGTGTATTTGCCTGTATTCTAAATGAGAATGGAGATAAATTTGAATGTAAATTTGGTGTTTTGACTCCTGAACTTGAAGAGTTACAACACTACCCGAATCAGGAAAAAGCGACAAAAGAATAAAAAAGGTGCACCTCCTTTCCCACTCTAGGTAGAAGGTGCACCACACAAACAAAACAAACAATAGTCTACCTTCACAGGCAGAGGAGAATCCATGATTCCATTTTTCCTATGCTACTATTATAAAAAGAAAAATGGCAGGGACACGGATTCCCTTGGGGAAATGAGGCGCTTCACAGCGACATAAAGGATATAGGCCATTAAACTCATTTATTATACTATATGGGGAAAACCTACATCTTTTTCTATTCTCACAAAAACATGAAATGAAACAATTAATTTCCTTTTATTGTTTTCCAGACTGGCACTGCTACCACCGCACCGACAATCGGAGCCACAATAAACAACCAAAGCTGGCTGATAGCCTCCACTCCGGCAAACAATGCCGGACCAATGCTACGGGCAGGATTAACCGATGTCCCCGTAACGGGAATACATACAATATGCACCAGTACCAGAGTCAATCCGATAGCCAGCCCGGCAAAATGAGGACTGCCATTATCGCGGTCGGTAGTGCCCAATACAGTCAGCACGAAGATGAACGTAAACACCGCCTCGGCTACAAATGCAGCCAGCAGATACGGCTCTTCAAAACCGTTGGCTCCCGTACCTTCTATCCCCATTGTGTCGGTAATCAACCACAACAATGCAGAGCCAAGTATTCCGCCCGTCACTTGCGCTACAATATACACACCGGCTTCCATTACCGACAGTCCGCCATTCAGCCAAACGCCGATGGTGATGGCCGGATTGATATGACAGCCCGAAACAGGACCGATTGTGTACGCCATTGCCACCACCGACAAACCGAACGCGAAAGCAATCGTCAACACAGCGGCTACCGATGTCGCACCGCCATTCAATACAGCAGCACCGCATCCCATTAAGACAAGCACCATAGTGCCCACCATTTCAGCTATAAATTTCGTTTTCATAATCTACTTTTTCTACTCGTATAAGATATACTATTCTCTCTAATCATCCTCCCATTCCGAAGGCGGCAACGACTTCTTCCCATACCATTTCATCCAGGCACGAGATTTCCGCTTTCTCAAATAAAGCGCATCGCTACAATGCTCCAACGCTTCCCAGTCAAATGAAGAATGGTGTCCGAACCACCTCTCCAACCAGTAAAGCAGATGATAACTCATGAACGCAAGCAACATCCACCACCACGAAAGCCAGACGGATAGCACCAATGCAGGCAATAATGCCAAGAAGAAACATTCCGTATACTGTCGCGCATGAATCTGAAGTTCCATCTCCTCCCACCCTTCCAAATATTTAAACCGGGTGAAACAACAACCGAAAATCATAAAATAATGCCTTTTCTTCCTGTTCAGGAAAGTTTTCGCCAACAGACTATTATATATTATCATATCCTCCTCTTCATTCAAAAAAGCAACATTGCAAAGGGCCGTCCAACTACCGGCCGACAAGCCCACCTTGTAACGACAAAGCGCTTTCAGTCCCGACGTAGAAGAAAACGAGACAGTCCCGCAATGTTGCCTGAAATACCTTGAAATGAAATAAAACTATTATTCGACGATTACGGCACGGTTCAATTCAGGTTCACTAAAACGGTTGTTCGTATCGCCCTCCGCTTTCTTCACGAGACGTTCAGGGGAAATTTTATACTTTTCGACTAATAAATTGTACACATATTCCATACGTTGTTCACTCAAACGCTGGTTCAGTTCCTTGCTGCCCGTAGCGCTGTCCGCCGAGCCAATCAGCGTGAAAGTCTTGTTCTTATCCGCCTTGATAGCGTTGTTCACATAAAACTCAAGATTGGTAAGTTCCTTCTTATCCAAAGTAGCTTTGCCGATATTGAAGAACAGGGCTACCGGCGAAGCAGTCACTTTTGATTCATTCACCACTTCCGGTTTCCGATTTCTGGCAGCTTCCAGTTCGGCGGCAAGGCGCTGTGCTTCGGTGCTCAAATCATGATTTTTGGCACGAAGCGCGTTGATACGTTCATTATAAGATGAATAATCTGCCGGAGCCACTTTCTCGACACGATTGAAACGGGTCTTGCCCAACTTCACGCTTAGCCCCAGTGTCACAGAACTCATTCCTTCACCTTTGCTGCCGCCTACAGTTCCGTCAAAGCTCTCTTTCACAAGCATTTGCCGTCCTTCCAGAGTCAGGTCCAGACGCTTGCCCAGGCGGAACGTATTCAAGATACCGATGTTGGCGGCAATTTCATTATTATGCGTGCTGTTTCCCCACGAGCGTGCCCAGCCGAAGCCGACAAACGGAATCACATTCCACACACGTTTCTCATTGAATCCGAGGAAACCGTTCGACCAGTTCCACATAAAGTCCGCATGGAGATTAGATACATTAAACTCTTCCTTATAATAACCGCGATGCGCCCCTTTGGCATACATTCCGCTTGCGTCCGTCAGACCCTTGGCTTTCAGACCCGAATATTGCAGGCGGACTCCGTAAGAAGGAGTAATCCATTTGCCCAACGCAACATCCAGTGCGGGAGCGATACGGTTGCCCACCGATGTCTTGTTATCCAATTCGCCTTCATAGATATTGATACCACCGCCTACACCGATATACCAGTTACTCCAGAAACTATTCGTTTCATACGGTCCACGAAGAATACTTCCGTCCGTGTCACGATTTTCCTTTTGCTGTGCCATGGCACAGACTGATGATAATACCAATGCAACTGTAATAATTTTCTTTTTCATGTTTCAATTTTTATGTTCAACATTTAGTTTAACCTGTTTCTTTACTCTAATTTCATTTTACTTCCGGGACGGAATTTCACTTGTCGTTTGGCCGGAATCAGCATTGAGCCGCCTGTGGCAGGATTATGCCCCTTGCGTGCTTTCCGTTCCTGAACGACAAAACTGCCGAAACCGACTAAAGTGACACTCTCTCCTTTATGCATTGTTTCCGCAATGGTTTCCATGATTGCATCTACAGCATTCGTAGCTTCGTTAAAGCTCAACTGACCTTTAAGGGCTACTTCTTTGATTAGTTCTGATTTGTTCATAGGTTTGTTTTTAAAAATGAATTATATATGTTTATTCGTCACGGACACAGCGAATGGAACCAGCTGCAGCACGGTCTGGCGACAATGAATTTTCACCACCGAACCCATAATTTAAAAACACACGATGTTGAATGCCAAACGATAATGATATTATCGTATTCATACCACTATTCTGATGACTAAGCATGGTTCCACTAGTATAACCAGCATAGTGAAATGGTTTTAATTCTCCTGGATGAGAATCAGTTCTTCCACTACGTACCGAATTGGATATAAAATAAACCGAACGCACTCCATTTTCACCATAATAAAGATACATTCCATGTGTAGTAGGTTTAGGAGAATAAAAATCGTCTAAATCAATCCAAGCAGAAAGAATAGGGATTCCAAGTTCTTCACTGTGTTGAATAACTGGATTTTTCAAAAATACTCCATAAATATCCTGTAGAGGTACTTTATAACCAGCAGGACATGGATCATAAATAGTTTTTAAGCTTTTTATATCAACCATATCATACTTTGAATTAGGATTTCCCCACAAATACTGGTTTCCCAACGGCATCGTATAATACAACCAATCATAAGAACTGTTATTAGCGCCACCAAGAATAAATGTATCCGGATGTTTTATAGAATATTCTATTGTTCCTATATATACTGTTTTATCTATCTTTTTAAAGTCCAACTTGTTTCCGCGTACATCATACATCGGAGCATTATTATTATTTCCTAAAGAAGCCATTCCAATGAAAGGGTCCTTACGCCCCCATTGATATCCCAAACCACAAGTAGTCAATTCATCCGGTATAGTTGTCGTTGCTCCTAAATCCCTATCCATTATTTTATAGTTTATTCCACTATAAGTTTCGCCGTTGGTTGGTAACCCCAATTCTATAATATCAGGTTTCTCCGTACACCAGATATGCCAACTCCAAAGCACATTTGCATCTTCCGCATTCGGGTCTGATTTGTCATAAACTGCAATAACCCCATTTCCTGCACCGTTACTCAAAAATGCAACCCGATTAATAGTGATATCAAATGACACTTGCGAAATAAGATTTTCTTGGTCCTGCCAAATAAGTTTTGCAGATTTAGGAGTTATACCTACATTTTTTGAGACTGATATATCCTCACCGTATGCATTTTTAAAATGCCACTCTTCATAATCTCCATCTTGCGTTTTTGTTTCCGCCACTATACCATCCGCCCCATTTCCTATCACCGTAGCGTCAAATGAATAAACGCCATAAGTCACCGGAGTGATAAAGCAGTTTGCCGGACCGTCTTCATCTACAGGAATCGCTTCTGTGTGAGGAATGATACTGAAAGGGATATATTTCACTATGTTGCCTATTGTTATTTCCAGGAATCCTTCCCTCGGCATAAGAGTAGCTCCGTCAACCACAGTAGCATATATCCAATATTTATTATCCAACGGTAATTCACATTCGTTTCCGGTAATATTTAGTCCCATACTTGGCACTGAAGGTATAGCGTCCATGACAATTCCATTATCTATTGGAATCAGATGTTCATTATCCGTACTATAAAATGTTTGAATGAAAAAACGGGACACTAACTCTTTATCCTTTCCCAATAAACGTACTTTACGGGTTGTCACATTATCCAAATTGACATTTCCTGCATCATCTGCCTGCAACTCTATCTTCAACATTATCACCGGGTCTGTTATTGAGCCTTGCAACAACTTTATTTCTTTCCTATCCGTATTAACCAGGTATTGCCCGTTTGAGTTGAACCCTTGCGTCCATTTGTCAGAAACTGTTATCATATATTCAATATTACTTCCCGGATTCTGGATTGCTTCCTGTGCGGAAGTATATCCTTTACTTTTCAGCTTCGTAATATTGAAACGATAAGCGTGGTTTCGCACTATATCCAGATACTTTCCTGTCTCTTTATCCCAAAAGTCCAGACGATAATACTCCTTATTCGAGCCATCCGGATTCAGAACAGTAAGAAGCAACATGGAACGGTCTTGGGTAAACTTTTTCTCATCCACCCCATTCCCTAAAGCATAAACAGAATGCTTGTACTCCAAAGGGTAATAGGCAGTCAACAATCCAATCGACCCGTCGACAGGCGTTGTCGCAGAAAGTAAATCATACTTTCCGGAAGTACCGGCGTCATTGATAGCTCCTTGATAAATGCCACGATATTCGCTGTCTAATACAAAATCCGAATAATTCAAATTTTTCCATTCCCAATAGACCTGTTTACCGGTAAACAAATCCGCTGCTGCATCAACCGTTATTTTTGCAAGACAGCGAGTTAATAGACACACGTTAGAGGTAGCATTTTCATTCCATTCCATCCAACCGTACATAGGAATTGACTGTCCTTCATCTTTCAAATTAGAGATACCTTTAATCAAGCCTTGACTCGCATAATTTCTTAACTGTTCCTCACTAACCGTTTCATCTACAAGGAAATTACCTGTTCCCGATACAGAAGAACGATTGGTCAGGTTACAAACTACATAGATTCGTTCTTTGTCAGCGGGAATGTATTCTTTCAATGTCACGGTCGGCGACGCTGTTCCATTTCCAAACAAAAAAGATGAATCAGTCGTACCCTCCTGATAATATACAGGAGATGAGGTGTGAGAATCATTGTATACGAACACTTGTATACCGCTAATCTTACATTCCGACTCATTTGCCACACTACGTACCTGAACCAGTTCCGCATCAGGGATAGATAATCTGATAATATTCTTTTGAGATGGATTAATTATACCCATTTCATTATCATCGCTACAACCAACTAACAAAGGAATATTAATTGTACAGAGAATTAATAGACATTCTCTGAATAAGTAATATAAGCGTTGCTGTATTTTTGTTTTCATTTTATTTATACTTTTTTGATTTCTAATGAATTATTCCTTTACACAACGTATAGAGCCGGGGCGTGCAAAAGCATTATACCTTAAAGTATGCGAGCCCGGATAATACGTGTGCATAAATCCAAACTCTCCCCATTCAAACGTTGAATTAGGTTTTCCAAAATCTGATGAAGTCCAATAGGCTATAGATGTACCATATGCGTAGTACGCAGAGTGGACAGCTGGCATATTAATCAATTTCGTATTATCACCTTTTTCACCAGCATAGTAAATTCCACCATGTTCATATTGACTATAGCTCTTCATTTGTAACATTAAAGCATCAACCGGTGGTACTTTATAACCTATAGGGCAAGGGTCATAAATTGTTTTAACTGTTAGACTTGGAAAATACTCTGCTTGTCCTTCTGGATTTCCCCATAAATACTTCATTTCTGAAGTTTCACACCATTTACCTCCGGATAGATTCATTCTGTGGATAAATACATCTGGTTTACCTATAGCTTGAGCAATAGTTAATGGTTCTTCATAAGAAAATAGATGTGGCAGACTATCACTTCTTACATTACGTAAAAAAACTGCTACATCCTCATCATAATCCAATGAAGTAGTAAACGGGTCCTTACGTCCAAATTGATACTGTAATCCTTGAGTCGTTACCAAGCCTAATGTGGAAGTAGTTGCTCCTACATTACGGTCCATTATTGTATATTCATGACCTGTCCTTGGTGCAGTATATTCTATTATTTGTGGCACAGGCGTACACCAAAGGTGCCAACTCCACAACACTTTCGCATCCTCCGCATTAGGATTAGCCTTATCATAGACAGCTATCAATGCATTTCCCCGGCTTCGTCCCATTTTCACCTGAACCCTGCCATTGACTAAAGCAACCTGTTCCACTAGTTCATCCGTATCCTGCCAAAGCAATTTGGCCGATAAAGGATGTATGTTGGCACCACCGGCTTTTGTCAGTATATTGCCACTTGCATCTTCAAACTTCCCTTCGTCAATAATACCGTCCGCTCCATTTCCCATTATGGTAGCTGTGAAAGAATAAGAAGCCGCACCTCTATCTGCTATATAACTGTTGGCAGTCCCTTCCGTGTCTAACGGAATAAAAGTATCCAATGAACCGATAGGAATATATACTACATGCACATTGTCGGAAGAGATTTCGATAAAACCACCTTCATAATTGGCGGGAACACTGCCGGTGGTACAATAGAAATTCATTACTTGCGCGGCAGTAAGGTCATATATGCCACTGTTATCCGCCAGTTTATCCGTTTCCGCTATTCCATTGCAATATAGCTGTAAATCTGTTGTTGATATTAAATCCGTCTTATTGGATTTCAGGGCTCTGATTTGTAAGCGTCCCGGAGCATGACAGTCTACTTTCACCAGTTTCACCGGGTCGGCAATATCTTTAATAAGCGTTATTCCTTTACTTGCACTCCTGTCTATATCAAAGTCAGTACCTACAATATCACCTGTAACCCTTACATCTTCCCAATCAAGCATATCCGTGAATACTTTCACTTCATCAAGACTTAGCACTTGTACATCCACCGAATAAATATGATTACGTTTCATCCGATAAGAATCTTTCGCTTTTACAGGTATCGTGCGTTCTATCACCCGGCTGGTTATTCCGTCCGTCACAGGAATAATCAGTTTCACCGAAGTCACATTGGTTGCCGGATCGTAATCAGACTCCTGTTCCAAATAATTTTCATAAATGTAATGAGAATAAAAAGTAACTGCTTCACCGTCAAGTTCGCCTTGCTCCTGTACTGCTATATCTTCCAGACTTACTTCCGGAAAATCCAAATAATTTAATGAAGACACCGGCAGATTTTCAACAACAGCCTCATTGGCATGAGAAGAGAACGGAGCATACTTACGAATCTTATCCGCAACATGAATCACCTGTATTTCTACATCTCCTATAATCAATTCCTGCGGAACAGTAGAAGAAGTTTTGCGAACAGCAGTCCGCAATTTGGCCATCCCCCGTAACAAATGCACGGAAGCTTTGAAATTTCTATTTATACCCTCCTCAATCACTCCCGTGCCTGACATATAGAAAGGGGAAACCGGCTGTCCGGAGATTATTGCGGGAGTGTCTTCATTGGCACGTACACGCAAGGTGTAACCCGCCTCCAATGTCCCTATATCAAACAGTGTAGAAACCATGTAAACACTATCAACATCTGTGGGCATCAACGTCAATGTTCCGTCCGCTGTGGAACGGGGCCGGTATTCTATCGGAGTCCCGCCGCCGTCCATAACATCCATGTAAAGCTGCTCAATCTTGTTCTCACCGGCCGTTCCATTCTCAATGCTTCGGGCAACCGGCTGTTTCTTCCCGGGTATTACCAAACGGAATTCCATCCGTTCCTTGCCGTCGGGCAGGATATTTTCAGCCATATCAGCACCAACTTCTTTATCTTCAATGCAAGCAAACATTGACAACACGATAAAAGCTGTTATAAAAATATTTATTATATTCTTCATGACATTCCCCTCCTTTATTATTCCCTTACACAACGAACAGAAAGCCCTGCAGAGTGCTCCCAAGAAGCACCTGCACCAGCCGAACTAAGCCCAGTTCCACCTCCCTCATATTCCGTCCATCCACAGATAACACATGCAACAGAAGGACTATTTAACTCCACTGCTGATGTTGCTTGCCAACATCCTCCGGAATATTGGAAGAATCCATCAAACTCTCCTGTTTTAGAATCACAAATTCCCGCACAAGGAAAATAAATCCTCTTATCATTTAATGAAAAACCAAACCCTCTCCAACCCTCAAATCTTCTATAGCTCGATTTATCCCAAACAACATCAGCAGGAACTCTCCATCCCGCAGGACATGGGTCAAAAACCGTTTTTTTACCCAACTGGTTATTCCATAGATAATGATTGATTGCCGCCTCTGCATCCGGCACATAACGATAATATGCATACCAAATATTCGTACTACCACCTGGAGTAAAAAATGTCAATGGCTGATGTACAGAATTTGGTATATTATTGTGTTCTGATACTCTAACCTTATTAACTATTTTCACATCACCGGTAATATTATACAAATCTTCGTCGGGTTCTGTATATGCCCAACCTTTAGCAGGTGGAAACGGGTCCTTCCGTCCCCATTGATACAACAATCCTTTTGATTTAAGGCCTCCTTCCTTATGGTATGTACTAGTATTATAAGCCATTCCTATATTTCTGTCCATCCAGGTATAACCAAAGAATTCCTGTTGCCCCTCTTTCAAGTTCGGATTATAGTCCGTACACCAAATATGCCAACTCCAAAAAATTTCTCCATTCACTTTCATTGCTATCACTGCATTGCCTGACTGATTTCCCGTTTCCACAACGATATAAGCTTTATCACGTTTGTCCGCATTCATCACTTTCACACTATGCTCTGTCATTACTCCCATTTCGTCCTGCCAAAGCACTTCGACCGTAATCTCACCATCGGGAATAGGCATACGTTCAAACTCGTCCATTTGCGCCCATGCCTTGTACACCCCATCGGTGGGAATATGCACCCTTCCACCTGGCGGAACTATAAAACAATTTGTGATATGTATATCCGCCTTTATTTCTTCCACTTGGGATTCTAATGCTATCCATGGACATACCGTCAGATCAGTATCCAAAGTGGATGTCTTCGCCAGAAACCGGCACAGTAATTGATAGACATGATTACGCTCCAGTTTTTCCAAAGGTGTTCCGCCTGAATTATTCGTGTCTCCACCTAACTTTATCATATCATATTCATCAATACCTATTTCCATCTTCCTGCCCTTACATCCCATTTCAGGAACATAAAAAGAGTAAGCCAGTATGCCCTTGTCTTCCAGAGAAGTTTCTTCAGGAACTTCCCCTCCTGTTTTCCTCGACAACATATAAATTGCGGAAGATGTATTATTACCTATCTTTTCGGGAGATATAAATCCGGTCAGGGCCACTCCTGTCACAACCACCAATGAAGGAATCGAGACTTCCTCCTGATTCCCCGACTCTTTCCGCATATAGACATCCACACGTGCCACTGCACGGTCCACAGACATATTGACAGTGTGTGTCGTTCCTTCCGCCGCATCCACTCCTCCTAACTCTCCATACATGGGAAGACAGTATTCTTTAGCATATTCTACTACATTGGTCTTTCTTGTCATGTAGTCCGCCATCAGGTACTCCACATCCTCCAAGTCATTCGGATGATCCACAGACTCCAATATAGCACGGGTATTCGTATCAACAGGTTCGTTTACAATAGCATATAATGTTTTTCCGGTAGCGGCTTTTACCGTAAAAACCGGAGTAGTATAAGTCCCGTCAGTGGCGATTAGCCCTTGCCAGTAATACATCTTATCCAATGATGTACCGTCAAAGACATAGATGCGTAGACGGCTGATGCGGTTTTCGTTCGCGTTCAATACTTCTGGATCATTTGTGGTACGTGTACTGATATTCATGCTCATCCGCACTTCTCCTGGTTTTACCAGTTCAGCTGTCTGTTCATTTTCCGTACAGGAAAATAAGACCAACAGCAACCACGCCCACCATATATAACCTTTATATCTCATATTCATCAATCTTCGTTTATTTATCAGAGTTCTTCGCCTTTCAGCCAGATAGTCCAGCCATTAATCACAATCTTGGTGGAAAGGAAATTCAATAATTCTGGATTATAGAAAAAGACTATCGCATACTCGCTCTGACGGTCGAGGTACTCCTGCGCCGGAATATTGTGCCCTTCCATTTTTGTAAGCAACAGGTAAGGTATCAGGTCAACCTTCATCAGTTCCTTGCCGTCCGACTTGCGTGTAAGCGTCAGATATACTTTTTTATGTTCGAGCAGGCGCATGGTGTTCATTTCCACCACAATGCCCACATCTTCCACTTTTTCCAGATAATACGGCCGGTAACTAATCATGTCGTCATCCAGCAGGTCATTGTTCCAGTCGTAATATCCGTTGTCCGCACGGATTTCGAACAGGCAGTCATTAATATCCAGTTCTTCCCCCGGTCCGGACTTTTGCAGGATGAAGCGGAACTTATTGGTATCCTTTATCAGGGAGACCGTTTCCGTCTGTTCCTGTCTGCCGGTAAAGCTGACGGCCTGTACCCCACCATACCAAAGCGGGTTCAGGGCTTTATTGTGCACCAGTGACTCTTCCCGTTTCATTCTTACCGTCAATTCTTCCAGTGTCGTTTTTCCGGCAACCGGTTCCGGCATTTCAAAGTCATCGCTCATTCCCGCCCAGGCGGCTATCCGGTATTCACCGGCCGGAAGCGGCAACGGCATACGGTAGCTGCCGCCGCCCAGAGTTTCCCCCTGCTCGCTCTTCTTCATGATAAACGTGCCATCCTTGTCGAATACAAACACGTCGACACGATTCACTTGCGATGCAAAAGCGTCGGAAAACTCCATGTTATAGTCATACCGGAAACGGACATACAGCCGGCATTCCGGCAGGGTCTCATCAATGGATGTGCAGGAAAAGAGTACAAGCAATAACAACAGGCAACTTCCATAACCCATCCGACGGACGGCACCCTCTGTTTTCATTATTTTTCTCATAATCTATGGTTCTATTTATTTTTTCTAATTTCTATATATAGTGTGGAAAAGCGGCTTCGCGCGCTTTTCTCGGAATAATCTGCTTTGGTGGACAAGCCGCAAAACTTGTCTGTATGGCAAGACCTGTTTTTTATCTGTTTCTTTTAAAATCAAGGTCTTGATTTCACGGAAATAAGCCTCCGCCGGCTGAATAAAAACGAAAAGAAAGAAAAAAGAAGGCGTCACAAGACAAGCTGCGCCGTATCATAACGCCTTCTTATTATTTTAATTGTTATTTTAGCCCGATATAGTTATCATTACAAATCCACTCCCTGACTCCAGGTAGTCCATGGATTTATCGTAATACTTACAGAGAGATATGCTTCAGCGTCATCATCATTCTCACCTGGTTTTTCAGGGTCAGTAGGATCTGTGGTATCAGGAATCCAAGGAGTACCCGGTTGCTTCACACTGTTGATAGTCAATGTGTACCAGTTGTTACGTACGACACCATATTTGCCAAGTGCCATTGTGGCGGCGATTGCATCGTCATGACGAATCAGGATGTTATAGTAGCATACACCTTTCTGGAAGTATTCTACACCTACGGTTTCACCGGCAGTTGCATCAGGCTTGGAGTATTCACCACCGTTCGCAATAGCGTCCAGTTCGGCGAGAGTAATAGCGGCAAAATCAGCACCGACAGTTTTGCCTTGTTTAATAGCGGCAGCGGACATACGTGCATAGAACAGGTCACAAAGAGTGATGAGTTGTGTTTGTGCCGCATTTGCTGTGCCGGCTGTTGTTGCATCTTTTGCAGTATTATATACTGTCTGCAAATCAGCCAATGTCTGATAAGTGACACCCAAAAGGCGGAACCAGCTTTTACCCACTGTAAATGAATTAGGAGTATAAACTGCACTTGCTACGGCAGCAGTGGTCTGTGCCTGGGTTTGTGCGTCGGCAGCCATTGTATTCTCAAGACAGTATTTGCTATCCGTCATAGCTGAAAAATCAGCAGGCAAAGTTCCGTCGTCAGCAACTTTCAGATAGTTGAACTGTGACACATTGAATCCTGCCAGTTCGTAGTTCGGGTCAATTCTATAATCCGCATTGGTAGAACCTCCGGCAGGCATTACGATTTCAGCATACGGGAACATGCTCTTGTTGGTAACATTCAATGCCCAGTTGCCGAATGTACAAGTCACTCCTGCAGGAACCTTGACGCCGTCCGGATTTGTTCCTAAAGAAACTTTGGCTACGACACGGTCTACATGAATAAGTGAACGGTCAGCTTCGGCAGCGGCAATCGCGGCAGTAGCATCAGCAATAGACGTTCCATCAACCACCTTTACATTAGCTGTCACCAATGCTCCGTTAGCCGGATTTGCATTGTCGCCGGCATTAATCATCATAAAGTTGTCCTTTGTTGCTCCAATCACTTCGTCAAGTGTCTGCTCTACCGCACCGTTGATGACAGACCAGGAAGCGGAAGCCACACAGGCAGCCTTGAATTTGTCACTCGGATTGACTACTGCCAGTACTTTGGCGGTAGTAGAAGGAACTTTGAATGCATTTCCGGTCCCTGCTGCAGGATTACCGCCTACATTCAAAATATACTCGGTCGAAGCCAATGTCTTTGTCTCCAAACAAACGTCTGATGCATCAAACAACGCAAGGAGTACTTCGTTTACATTCTGTTCGTCCGCTGTCCCGTGATTTTCTCCAGGAGCGCGTGTTCCCGTACTTTTAGGCATATCTACAACTACGGACATATAAGCCTCCCTGCCGTCTATCGGCAACAAGTCTTGTCCTCCGGTTGCCAGCTCTTCATCATTACTACATGCTGCCATCGCCAGTCCGACAAACAGCGTTAAAAAAGATTTGTCCAATTTCATTGTTTTAAAATTTAATGAATACTAAAATGTTAATTACTAAGTATAAGTTTCAGATTATATTATTCAGCTTTTATACCTTCCAAACGTTTCAGGTACACCTGCATCGCGTCGTAATCTCCCATTTCCCAAGCCACGATAGCGGCGTTATTGTTAGCTATCCTGTCACTCGGAAAACGGTCGGCAATCATCCGGATAATCCTGTTGTATTCGTCCGAACCTTTGCCGTAGCTGACTGCGACCTGATACATTTCGTTATGGTTCATTTTGTCGGGGCGCGTCTTAATTATTTCCCGCCCTTGCTCCACGGAAAACGGAACCACTGTATAGCTGACTGTATATTCCACTAAGCGCAGCTTCGGATATACCTCCCGCAGCAAGGCATTATAGATTTTTCCGCCGTCGATAGCCTTTACCTTCGCGTCGCGCGCATCCGGTTCGGGAATCTGCCCGATAATATCGAGTACTTTCTGCATATAGGAAGGACGGTATTCGCGCAACCATGCAGCTAGTCCCTCCCAGTTTTCCGGCACCGAACGGCATTCTATCATACTGCCGTCCAGCTTATAGGCATGTTTCAGGTTTTGTACCAACGCTATCGCACGTTGTTCGGAAAGGCGGGCATTGGCGTCATAATTGCCTTCCGGTGATGAGTAGCCCACTATCTTAATCCGGGCAATACGATAGTTATCATCTTCACGGATAGAATCAATGGACGAATAGATTTTAGCAAGTTCGGCAGGGTTATTCATATAATCGGCAAGCAATACCGACTGGTTCACTTTAAAATTAAGATATGCGCTGCGGGTGAAAGAACGGCGTTTCTCCTCTGCCTGTGCCACCATTATTTGCAGATTCGGGCGTTCCACCTCCTCTTTGAATAGAGGAAGCTCGGCAACGGGCGCATTGCCCAGCGCTTCCCCGCAACCTGCGCATCCCTGCAGTTCACGGAATATCTCGACACGTGCCCCGGACATCCACTCCTGTGCCGGAACTGTTTCGTTATATTCTAACAACATATCCCGTTTCCTGTTAAAACGAATCATTTCCTGTCCCTCTCCCGCAGCCGGTTCTTTGCCATACAAACTTTCTTTCCGCTTGTTCATGCGATAACGGTTTCTGCCTGCAATGCAAACTGAAGGCAGGGCGAGCGTATCGTTTTCCGACCGGCTGATTATCAAAGGAGTGATTATCATCTGTCGGCGTGAAGGAAGCCGCAGTGTGCTGCAATCCATATTAAATGAGACTTCCACTTTGTCATCGCTTATTTTCCGGGCAACGGCTTGTCCGATATTTATCTCCTGGGCATGGGCGGAAAATGCGCCCAGCAGTCCCAAGGCCATGTATATACAGATTCTTTTCATCATTAGCCTATTTTATTATGTATATGATACTCACGGCAGCCTTTGTCGGGCCGAAGTAGTTTTTCTTCTCACTTTTCTGAATGGTTCCACATGTGGCACAAGGATATTTGGAATGATCCAACCGGGCATAGCCGACTCCAAGCACAGCCTCCAGACTCCAGCGGTTGCCGAGCAGCCACTGGTAACCGTAGGATATTCCGCCGCCCCACAAATGTCCCTGATAGCGGTGGCGCTCCATGTTATCACTCAAAAATGACATTCCGCCCACATTGTATTTGGCGTAATGTCCGTGCAGACCCAGAAAATGGCCGTTGAATTTCTCACAAAGCCAGTAGCGAAGTTCCGGCTGTACGCCCCAGTGGCGCAGACGCGTTTCATCATCAAACTTCCAGGGATTATAATTTCCGGATAAGTCGAGAGACCATTTCTTGCCCAGGCCTATTTCCAGCCCCAGGTTCATTGTAGTAGTAGCGTCATAAAGCAAATTGGTCTTTACCGCAACCTTTTGGGCGTAAGAGTTGGCCGTATTGCAAAGGAGTACTCCCAAGACACCGATTAAACATAGATATTTCTTCATGTCATCTTATTATTTATTATTGCTTTTCTTGCATCTCTATTCCGTAATAGAGATTTCAAAAAGAATACAAACAATAAAAACCTAATTATCAATGATTTGCATTACATAAAACAACCATACAACGTTTCAGTATCATGAAATAATGAATCATGGCAGACAAAACGGAAAATAATATTCTGATATATAATTCATTAAAAACATGGATACTGAAACAATTGTGAAACAAACGGATAACTAACAGACCAAACAATAAAAACAGTTATTGCCATGGAATCAAAACTTATGAAAAGCGAACTGCTGTACATCGAAGAACACCTGTCATGCCAAAACTACATGACAACGATTGAAACCGGATTCAAGTATCTTGAGTTTGATAAGAACACAGAATTTGAGGAAGACACTACAAGTAAGAATTATCTTCTATTCTTCCTGAAAGGTGATTTCACCATAACTTGCAACCAGTTCCACAACAGACTGTTTCATGCCGGAGAGATGATACTCATCCCACGTTCTTCCCGGCTGAAGGGAATTGGAGAAAACGGTTCAAGCCTGCTCTCCATGTTTTTCGACATGCCTGAAGGAAACTGTGACAAGCTCATATTGCAGTCTTTATCAGGTATATGCGACCACATTGAATATGACTTCGCACCCACTGGAATACACTACCCGCTGACACCGTTCCTCGAAGTGCTGACCCACTGCATCAAGAACGGGATGAATTGCGCCCACCTGCACACCCTGATGCAGCGGGAGTTCTTCTTTCTCCTGCGCGGATTTTATGAAAAGCGGGAGATTGCAACCCTGCTTCACCCCATCATCGGGAAAGAAATGGACTTCAAGGATTTTGTCATGCGCAACCATACCAGAGTGGATAATATAGAACAGCTCATCTCACTGTCGAACCTGGGAAGAAGCCGCTTCTTTTCCAAATTCAACGAGGTGTTCGGGATGACTGCCAAACAATGGATGCTGAAACAAAAGAACCAAAGGATACTCGAAAAAATGACCGAACCGGGAGTATGTATAAAAGACGCCGTTGAAGAATTGGGATTTGACTCGCAGAGTAACTTCAACCGTCACTGCAAACTGTATTTCGGATGCACCGCCAAACAGTTGGTGGAACGCTGCCAGAGCGGAAACTACCCTGTTTATGAGGATAACCACGCGACGTGTACAAAATGAATAAAAATATGTACTTTATGATAATTCCTATTATAAATAAATAAGCTTACTTTGCAGCGTGAAACAGTTCAAAACAACAAGGAGATTTTAATATAATCTCTATTACGGAATAGATTACAATGCTGCAAAGATAAACAAAAATACAATATCTGCTAATTTTCAACAGATTATATTACAAATTATCATTTCACCTGGACAAGTTTGTGACTATGCTGTTCACCTGGTTGAGCATGGACACATCGAAATCTTTCAAATAGACACGTGTCATTTCTTCCGAAGTGTGCCCCAGTCCGGCACTAATCACAGAAATCGGAGCTCCATAGTCACGGGCGAGGGTAGCCCAGGTATGGCGGGCGGTGTACGTCGTCAACGGAACTTTTATATCAGCCGCAACAGCGATTTTCTTCAGATGGCGGTTGATACGCCCTAACGCCAGGCGGTATTGTTGGTACCCCGAAGCATATTCACCGCTGATTATCGGAAAAAGATACTCATTCTCCGTCTTGTATTTATCCATCAGGCCCTGCATCTGCGGAGTCACCGCTATGCGAATCAGCTGTTTCGACTTATGACGGGAATAGGCCAGCACACCATTACAAATATCGGCCTTCCTCAAAAGGACAATATCGACAAAAGCCATTCCCTGCGCATAAAAGCTGAACAGGTACAAATCGCGGGCAAACTCCAGTTCAGGTTCGTTCTCCAGATTCAAGTCCGCCAGATTCTGCATATCCGTCCGTGATAAAGCACGTTTCACAGTCTTTGCCGGGCGGGTCTGCGCCTTCGCAAACGGATATTCGCCGCGGGGATGATAGCCGTCCGCTACCGCCTGGTTGTACAGGGAGCGCAAGTTGCGCAGGTAATAGCTTACCGTATTGCCGGAAGCGCCGTTACTATACAGAAAATCCTCGTATCTCCTGACGAACGCCAAATCAACCTCTGACATCCGCACATCAGGGCGACCTATAAATTTCGCCAATGACGAGCGGGTGCTTTTGTAGGCCGCAGCCATCCCCACTTTCTTCAGTTCCTGCTTACGCTCAATCTGCGCATTGATATATCGCAATAAATAAAACTGTGGTTTTCCTGTACCAAAAGCATTTTGAGTCAGAATATCCTCCACTGTAAATTCTTCCCCTGCCCGCTCAAGCTGCCTGATCCGCGTATCAATCCGATTCCGCATCTTCCGTAACTCGCAGTTCATTTTCACGACCTCTGTAGCCGTAAAAGTAGAACTTACGCCATTCATAATCTTCCCTTCCGACTCGTCAAACACCTCTTCTTTCATCCGGTAACCTGTATACAGTAATTTTTTTCTCCGATTGTGTATCACCTGAAATACTAAAGGGTAACTGCCATTATTCAATATCCTGCTCTTGTTCAGCATAAGTTTCACAGATGTTATCATATCTTGCTTTTTTTGTTTGAGACGTAAAAGTACGAAGTTCACCTTACTTATCAGAACTATTTTTCCGCCTGTTACGCAAGAAACAAGAAATGGAATAAAAAGTTTTTCCACTTTAAGAATAGTTATCTGATAAATATAGTTAAAACACACGTTCTAGTAATCAGTATATTTTTATTACATATTTCCAATATACATACGCATAAATTAGATATGTATACCATTTATGATATTTCATTACATAATATAAAGATTACCGCTATTCTTCCTTTTGAAAAATTAGAATATTAGGTATAGCTTTGCACTATGGATTTTAGGGAGCCGTCCGTTCCTTTAAAAGGAAGAAGTCATTCCTCGGTGTGCAACGGGTCGTTCCTTTTAAAGGAACGGCCCGTTGGTTTTAAAGGAAAAGCCGGCATTTGTAACCATTTGAATTTCAACTTCTTACCGAATTAGAATTCCGTCCCCGTAACCCATGGGATTTTTTCCAACAAACACGACGGAATCTGCCGCACGAAGCGGCAATCAGTATACAACAAATTTCAACAATTCAAAATTCAAATCCCATGGTTACAGTCACGTTTGCCATCAAGCCATATCTGGCGAGGTACATGTATGTCCGGTACGGACAAAGTTTAGAACTTCAATCGCACAACAATCCACCTTCAAGGCTCCCCATTCCAATCCACCTCTCCCACCTCACTCCCATTTATCACTTCCTGCATCAATTATCTGTTCCTCATCCGCAAGGCGTCTCCTGGAAAGAGACTGGAAATATCACTTTTGTTCTTCCCAGCCCAAGGCAAGGGAAGAATCCGGAAGTTTATAATTATTTCGGTCAGGACAGTATCTTTATTATCGAAAAGGAAATTGAGGTGGAAATGAAAGCGGAGCTTTATTCGTTCCTATTGGAAAATAAGTTCAAAAATGGAGTGATGTATATAAAGTCAATGCATGAGTTTGTGGTAAAGTATGATATGGTGGAGTCGGTGGAAGAGGAAAGTTTGATGAGAGGGTTTCAGAGGTGGAGGAAGAAAATGAAAGAGTAGGAAAACAGATTACTTAAATTTCTTACTTTTTTTCATTATGAAGAATATGTCACCACTTTGAAGCCTACCTTTGTCACCGAATAGTGACAATACATATATTATGGAATTAAGAAATGCAGAAAAACGACTGCTAATTGCAGTCAGCCAGATTATTGAAAATGAAGGATTCAATAAAATTGGAGTAAACAAAATTGCCAAACAAGCGAAATGCGATAAAGTGTTAATCTATCGTTATTTTGGTGGACTAGAAGGTATATTATCCACTTGGGCTAAAGAAAATGATTTTTATACTTTAGCTTATCATGCTTATTCGGAAAGAGTATCAAAAGTGGAAAGTTCTGAAGATATAATAGAATTGACCCAAAGCATTTTATTAGAGCAACTGAACTTCCTGCGGACAAACAAGCTAATGCAAGAATTGTTAGCATGGGAGTTATCAGGAAATTCAACATTCAGAAGTATTCAGGACGAACGGGAAAAAAATGGTTTCAAACTTCAAGAAGCACTGGAAAAGAAACTGGGAAAAGAGTCGAAAGTGGCACGTATGTTTATCACAATATTAATCGCTTCCATCAATTACATTGTTCTTGCTACGAGGCAATATCGTCTGTTTAACGGTATCGATTTTAGCAATCAAGAAACTTGGGAGTTATGCAAACAAGCTATTAATGAATACATTCGTGTACTTTTTGAAAATATACTGATATGAAAACAATTTATCATTCAACGATTATACCGCACTGTACTGTTAAATGCAGCATGGTACTCTCCTATTTAATAATATGCGATTCTGCATTGTGTGCCTTTTCGTGCAAAGCACAGATACAACAGAGATATTTCGAATCTGTATGTGGTAAAGAAAAGAGCATGATAACATGGAAGGAGAAAACAGATAACAACATTATTTTTCTAACTACTTCTCAAAATTCAGAAATCCATCACTACCGGCTGTCGCCGTCATGTACAACTCTATCCTGGCAATTGACAGATTCAATAAAACATACGAATCTAACTGTTATCTTATATAATAATATTTACTATTTTAAAGGTGTATTCAATAACCGGCCCTATAGTAAAAGCGTTAAAAGCAAAGGCTATCCATGGTATCAGAATATTGCTTACTCTGCCGGACAAACAGTAAATAAGAATAGTATAAAATACGAGTGTTTCCGCCCTGACAATCTGGAATTATATGTCATGCAGGCAGAACGAAAAGCCGGCACTGTAGTATTCAATAATCAGAAAGCTTATGAGGTAAAGGTAAAGCTTACAGGTCTCTTATCGCACTTTTGGAGTTGCCTCTATTATTTCAATGCGGCAAATCATCAGTTCATAGGTTACAAAGGAGTGAATGGCGGGCCCGGTACTCCTGAAACTATTATCAAAGCTAAATAAATGATACCCGACTATTATATTTATTATATCCACTATATCTATTATATCCATTATATAAATTTTCAAAAGATAGAATGATGAAAACCATTATTATATATGTTTCTACTTACCAAAGTAATACCCTAAAAATTGCCCGAAGTATGGCAAGCGAATTATCCGCATCTTTAGCCACTACACTGGAAGCTGAAAAGATTGACTTATCGGATTATGACTTAATCGGACTCGGTTCCGGCATAAACTTCGCCCAACACCACCGGGAACTTCTCTCATTCGCAAAGTCACATGAATTAAAGAATCGCAACATTTTCATTTTCTCCACCCGTTGCCGCCCTTTCCTTGGGAAGTATCATCAAGCACTTAAAAAAATTCTCTCTAATAAAGGTGGAAATCTTATCGGTGAATTTTCCTGTAGAGGTTTTGACAGGACCGGTCCATGGGTGGCAATAGACGGCTACAACAAGGCACGTCCTAACGAAAAAGATATTTTCAGAGCAAAACTGTTTGCTAGTAATATGAGAAGACGCATGCATCCATTAGCTGAATTCTCTAAAATGAAGAAACATATAATTGATAAAACAGACGGTTCTCCCATCTACAAACACCCCTCCAACGATAATAAGATTGCCGGCAAAACGACATTACTAAATATTACTACTTGCATTCATTGTATGAAATGTGTCAATCTATGTCCAATGCATGTGTTTGAAATAAAGGAATATGAAAATTCAAAAGTTATTCTTCCTACAAAAGATAGCAACTGTATTCAATGCCAGACTTGTAGCGGGAATTGCCCTACAAATAGTATTTTTATTAATGAGTCACTCATAAATGGAATACGAATTGCCATAGGGGAAGCAACTAGCGACAAATTGCAGCAGGCATATAGACGACATTTATGAATATACCTGCATAAGATAATGTAATATACTAATTAATTGGAAGAATGAAGGAACTTTTCTACCTTTGCTAATATTAATCTTTTTCGCTAATTGATTAAGATAAGAAAGGAGAAAATAATATGACCCTTAAAGAAAAACAATTAGAGTTTATTATCTATTGTATAGAGAATACAGCCGAACGGTTAGGACGCTATAGTGCGGATGTATATAATAAACTAAAGGAATTAGGTGCTATAGACGGTTATATAAATGCTTTTTATGATACTTTGCATACCCAAGGGAAAGCCTATATAGTAGATTCTTTATTAGAATATATCTATCATCGTGATCCACAATGGTTGCCGGAAGATTATCGTCCTTTTCAAGTTTCGACACAGCAAAAAGGAGATAAGTTATGTTAACTGTTTATCATGGTTCTACTGACCGTGTAGAACAACCTATCTTTTGTTATTCGCTGTCCTTTACAGCCTCTTCAATTCGAGATATAAATTGTGGATTACTGGGACGTGCCGTAGTTCCGAAATCTACAATTTGCCCTTTTCTATTAAGCAACAGATAATAGGGCATTCTATCTATTTTCCATTGTTTGCGAATTTTCTGTAAGTTATCTTTTCCAAAATAATCAGATGCATAAATACATTCAATTCCCCGGTTTTTCAATGAATACTCATTCAGACATTCTTCCCATTCTTCCTTGGGTTCACTTACACATATGGAGTATATAACCAGGTCTTTGGTGGAATACTTACTCCGCAATTGTTTCAAAGGTTCCATTTCTGCCAGGCATGGTGGACACCACCTAGCCCAAAAATCGAAATAGATTACTTTTCCGTGATGCTTCTCAAGTATATTATAGACGGGTTCCATGTAAGGCATAGATGTTTTTAGCTTTGAGTTTTCGTGAAATTCACCATATAATAAATTATTGGAAACTGGTTGCGGATTTTCCAGGTAAGATTTAGTCTGATTATATATCTGCATCACTTGTGCACGCAAATGCGGCATTTTTACAATCGAATCAAACTGTGTATGCCTCGTTGTTAAAGCAAGTGTATCATTTGCATTCAAAGAGCCAACTGCCATTTTAGTATATATATACTGGTTCAGTTCATTCTCTCCTACTGCCGACATAATCTCTTCTACAGATGGATTTTTTTTATCTTTGTATGTTATCCCATAAGCTATATAACGTTCTACCTCATCGGCAATATCATATAAACGTGCCGAAAGAATCCCTTTATTATAAAGCTTATTGATTGCAGGCAGAAGTTTATGATATCGGTCCATTTCTTTTCTCGTTTTAAACTGGCATTGGTTACCATAGGATAACAAAGCGTAATAATAGTCCTGTTTCAGTAACTCTTCAGTAAATAACGTAACATCGCCCATTGGCTTATACTTCGTCAGATACTCGTTTCTCCGCTCCAAACGAAAGTCATATTCTTTCTTTAATTCAGCCTCAAAATCCTTAATATTCAAATTCGGGTTTATACTATAATTCTGTATGTAATAGTAGGCGCTTTCTGTAAATGCCAGTATTTCTTGATTCAACTTTTCTGCATCACCTGTTACTTTGGGATGAAAAAGATCTTTGAAGTCTATTTCCACATGTATGCTATCTCCCGGGTGGATATACAAATGTTCCGCATAATTGCGAATGGAAACTTCTCTTAATTTTGCATAAACCGGAAAGCGGAATGAAAATGAGCCGTCTTCTTGTATGGGGGTACGATATTGATTTTCCATTTTCCAAAAAAATGGAATGATGAGAGTTAATTCCTTTTCTTGAGGATAAAAATCCCGGTTCAACACTTTTCCTGTGATAACAGCTTCTTTAATATATTCTTTTGCTAACGAATAACTTTCTTCTGTCTGTACAGATGATTCGAATTGAGATTTTGCCCGGTCTTTTTGCCCGCATCCGGCTAATAACAAAGAGGTTATTATCAGAAAGGAATAATAGTGTTTCATCGTGCCTGAATATTAGAAAGTTTGCAAATCTAAATAAATAAGAGTTCTTGCTCCTAAATATATGAAATTAATTTTAGGGGCAAAAACTCTTGACAGACAATTCGTCTCAATTTTAAATCTTTTACAATATATACATTTAATTTGCGAGATAAACAGACAAAGCTATAACCAGCGCACAAACTTCTTAATATACCAATTCTTCACGATCTGCGTCAAAATGCAATAAGAGAGCAAAATCCCAACCAGCCAGGGGAAATAGCTCAAAGGAAGAGCTGTCAATCCGATGGAACGCCCGAAAGCGGTGAAAGGAATAAGAATACCTATTGCCATGATTAAGAAGGTCAGTCCCATCACAGGCCATGTGGCACGGCTTTGTATGAACGGTATCTTGCGGGTACGTATCATGTGGACAATCAATGTCTGTGATAACAAACCTTCCACAAACCATCCGGTTTGAAACAGTGTCTGGTGTTCGGGGCTGTTGCAGCTAAATACGTACCACATAACCAGATACGTGATAATATCAAAGATAGAACTGATGGGACCTACATAAATCATAAAACGACTTAGATCGGACGCATCCCATTTACGGGGTTTCTTCAGGAACTCCGGGTCCATACGGTCAAAAGGAATGGTGGTCTGCGATATGTCATACAATAAGTTCTGGATCAATAGATGTATCGGCATCATGGGCAGAAACGGCAGGAATGCACTGGCAAACATCACACTGAACATATTACCAAAATTGGAACTGGCAGTCATCTTGATGTACTTATTGATATTGCCGAATGTCTTTCTTCCTTCGAGCACTCCGTCTTCCAATACCATCAAATCTTTTTCCAACAAGATAATATCTGCGCTTTCTTTGGCTATATCCACAGCAGAATCGACTGATATACCAATGTCCGACTGACGCAATGCACCTGCATCATTGATTCCATCTCCCAAGAACCCTACCGTATTGCCTTGTTCCTGCAACAGAGAGATGATTTGCGTCTTTTGTAATGGAGTCAGTTTTGAAAATAAAGTGGTATCCTTTACCGCTTCTTTCAATGCTGTTTCGTCCATATTTTCTATTTCTATCCCCGTAAGAAAATGACTGGTGTCAATTCCTACCTGCCGGGCAATCGCTTTCACTACGACATCATTATCTCCCGATAGAATTTTCACTGCTACTCCATGCGCATATAACTGTTCAATGGCTTCGGCAGCAGAAGGTTTCGGAGGATCAAGAAAAGCAAGATACCCGATCAGTACCATTTCTTTTTCATCTTCGATGGCGAAATTACAATCTTTCTCGATAAAACTTTTTTGGGAGACTGCCAATACCCTCATCCCCTGCTGATTCATTTCTTCACTAATCATCTGTGCTTTGATTTTCAAGGCATCAGTCAAGGGATGAATCTGCCCGTTGAACTCGGCATAGGAACAGACATCGAGAACCTCTTCTACCGCTCCTTTGGTGATGATTTGCCGCTTTCCCTGCCTGTCTTCTATTACAACAGACATTCTTCTGCGCGTAAAGTCGAAAGGTATTTCATCCACTTTGGTATAGTCATCCTTCAGATGTTCCAGGCTCAAATCTCTTACATGGGAAAGAATCGCTTTATCCATCAGGTTCCTTAAACCGGTTTGGAAATAACTGTTGAAGTAAGCATGACGAAGAATACGTTTACTGTTGTCGTCACTGCCATCTGCATTGATATATTTTTCCAACACGATTTTATCGCAGGTCAATGTACCGGTTTTGTCAGTACAGAGTATGTCCATCGCTCCAAAATTCTGAATGGCATTGAGATTCTTTACGATTGTTTTCTTTTTGGACATGGCTATCGCTCCTTTGGAAAGGTTGGCAGTCACAATCATCGGTAACATTTCCGGAGTAAGGCCAACCGCAACGGATATGGCGAATATGAAAGCTTCAAACCAATCCCCTTTCGTAAAGCCATTTACGAAAAATACAAATGGAACCATAACCAGCATGAAGCGAATCAACAAAAAGCTAACTTTACTAATGCCTTTGTCAAAAGCTGTAGTGGCACGATGTCCGACCAGGCTCTTTGCAATAGTACCCAGATAGGTTTTGTTCCCCGTTTCAAAAACGATTCCTTTTGCCGCACCACTTATCACATTGGAACCCATATAGCAAATATTGTCCAATTCAATGACACTTCCTTTTCGGAACTGCTGTCCCCGTACCTCCGGAAACTTTTCTATCGGTTCGGACTCTCCTGTTAATGAAGCCTGGCTGATAAACAAGTCTTTAGAATCGATGATCCGAATATCAGCGGGAACCATGTCCCCAGCTGCCAAATACACGATATCCCCCGGGACGAGTTCCGTAATCTCGATCTCTTCTTCCTGTTCACCGGCACGTTTGGCAAGACATGTGTTTTTTACCATTTTCATTAAAGAATCCGTAGCCTCACTTGCTCGCCATTCCTGCCAAAAACGCAGGATAGCACTGAACAGCACCATGGATGAGATGATAATGACTCCCGTCCATTCCTGCTCTCCGGGATCGGCCATCAATACATCCAAAAATAAGGATATAATGGCGAGCCCGGTCAGAACACCAATGAAAGGATTGATAAACGTTTTGATAAACAGGATAAACGGATTCTTTTTCTGTTCATGTACCACTTCGTTTCTTCCATAAATGGATTGTCGCTCTTGCACTTCTCCCTGTGTTAATCCAAGCTTGGTTGTCTGCAAGTATGAATAGATTGACTTACCGGGTTGTGTGGCAACCAAAAATACTTTCTCTGAATTGAATGTGTACTGTGGTGAACGCAGTTTTTTCTTCCATACCATAATCTCTAATTTTTTTTAGTTACTAACTGCATTTATTAATTCGATGCAAAAGTAAGGAGGACTTCACCGGGAAGCTGTTAGAGAATGATTAGAGTGGTATTAGAAAACGATTAGAATTTCTTAGATATGCGGGAGCTTCACCACAAAGGTAGTGCCCTCATCCTTATGGGAAGATACGGTAAGTTCGCCTTTGTGAAGGTGGATGATCTTTTGTGTCAAGGCCATACCTATACCATTTCCGGGAGCAATATTCTTGTTTTCTCCGCGATAAAACAGTGTAAACAGGTTTTCTTTATCCGTATCAGACATGCCTACACCGGTATCTGACAGGCGGATGATTGCCCATTGCTCCCAATAGGCTATCAAGACTGACGAAGTTCGGTTGGAAGAATATTTGCAGTTATTCTCTATTAAATTCACAAAAGCGGTAGTCAGCAAATAGCTATTCCCGATTACCGTCAACACATTATCTTCTTCGGCTTCCTGCTCAAATACTAATTCGATGTGATAATCCGGATGGGCTTTTAATACCAGCTCTCTGGCGTCCAGCAACAACTCGTCTAAACGAACCTCTTCCATTGTGATCTGTTCCGATTGATAGTCGGCTTTTGCCAAATTCAACAATCCGTCGATCAGGTTTACAATCCTGTGAGAATCCTGCAGTGCATTGCCGATAGCCATCTGATATTGTTCGGAACTCCGTTCTTTCAATAAAGCTAAATCCAGTTCAGCTGTAAGGGCTGCCATGGGGGTACGCAATTCATGAGATACATTACTGACAAACATCTTCTGTGAATTGAAAGACTTTTCCAAGCGTTCCAGTAAAGCATTAAATGTCGTACTCAATTCTCCCAGTTCATCCTGTTCATTCTTTACGGGCAATCTTTTATCAATATGCGATGCCGTGATTTTCTCCGCTTCTTTCACGATGTTACGTATCGGTTTTAAAGTGCTTCGAGACAGGATATAGCCCACAACCACTAATACACTCAATCCTCCGATAAATAAGAGAATGAGCATATTCCTTAGCGCATCCCGGTTAGCGTACCCGTAACCGTCATAAGCTGCGGCAGTAACCACATAGTCTTTGCCTTCAAACGGATATACCAGTCCTATAGCCTGATATTCGTCCACATAGAAATTGATGTTCTTCCGCTGCAAAATACGCTTTATCATTTCCGGAGTTTCTTTGACAATATCGTTTTGCAGAGCATCATGATATAATATTTTAAAATCTGTTGTATAGACGGCAACCTCTACTTCATTAATAAACTTCAGATTATTCAGGTAAATAGACTGCATGGTTTTGGCATCTACTTGATCCTTAAGGAATAAATGTGCTTTGGTTATAGCTTCACTTTGAAGATTACGAAAGAAAG
>ENA-OPCF01000031-OPCF01000031.1-human-gut-metagenome-genome-assembly--contig:-NODE-31-length-102566-cov-7.801143_pt1 | contig 102566 bp, 72 predicted proteins | sample MGYA00241077_ERZ501470 | MGnify/ENA primary metagenome ERZ501470 (study PRJEB25962, sample SAMEA2042571) | human gut metagenome | biome: human gut; feature: human-associated habitat; material: faeces... | reverse complement strand
GTCTAACGAAATCAATGCCATCAAAGAGATTCTCAAGGCTCTAGATCTACGAGACTCCGTCATCACCATTGACGCTATCGGCACTCAGATCGAGATCGCAAAGGCAGTGGTTGAAAAAGAGGGCGACTACATACTTCAGGTTAAAGACAATCAGAAACTAACGAAGGAAGAGGTGCTAAGCTTCTTTTGTTCCCTCTACGATGCTCACATAGTGCATCAAGAACAGAAAGACTTTGGTCATGGGCGAATAGAAGCACGTACGATGAGTAGCATCGTAAACCCTTTATCTCTAGACCCCGACTCAACTTTGGATAAATGGGAAGGGCTTAAAAGTATCCATATGATGACAAGAGTACGGACGGACAAGAAGACAGATAAGTCCAGCAGCGAAACCACTTTCTACATCTCTAGCTTGACAGACGGGACAGAAGTTTTCAAGTTGATCCGTGAACATTGGGCTGTGGAAAACAAGCTTCACTATATGCTGGATATGCTTTTTAGAGAGGACTACTCTACCAAAAGAGCTGGCAATGCCGCTCAGAATATGAACATCATAAACAAGATAAACCTGACTATCATTCAACGGCTTAAAGACAAGCTCAAAGCCACATCAACGCTGCGACTGAGGAAAAAGCTCGCACGAATGACTCCAGAGGGAATCTTCGAAATGGAATTATAATGCGTCAGCCCTGCGTCTCAAGTAGATTTATCGGACGGTAATAGTCTGAAATCTCCACGTGGGGAATTGGAAATTCCTACGTGGGGAAGTCCCTCAAGAGTCTACAGAGGCTTCTAGCTTTCCATGGTTAGTCGCTTTTCTGGTGTTGTATTTTTAGGAACCTTTGCAACATTTCCATCTCATTCTCGTCTATCATACAGTAGCGCCTACATTGCCTAGGACAATGGAGACGTGGCATGATATGAAATAGTTGTAGACTAATTATTTATCAACCCAGTATTCTTATATGAAACGAATCTCTTTACCCCTGTTGTCTAAGCTAGTTGCTATGCTTCTAGTGCTGACCGTAACGCTAGGTGCTATGGCACAGACTAGCCCCTTCAAGTATGTAGATGCCAAGGCACTCCCCACGGCTGCGGATGGAGTGCAGGTCTTCTCCCTCAATGAAAACATGCTGGATATGATCCCTATGGAGAGTATCATGAAGACGATCAAGGAGGATAGTAACTCCTCTGTCATGGCTAACATCAAGACGCTCTTTAAGAAGCTGAAGTCTCTCGACGTATACATCGCCTCAACGCCTGAGACTATCGACAAGCTGCAGAAGGCGTTTGCCCCGATGCTGACGCCTGGACTGCATCGCTCTATCAAGCCACTGCTTACGGTCAACCAATCAGAAGATAATCTCAAGGTGCAGATCGTCTCTCGCGAGTCTGGCATCTGGTGCTGGCGCAAGTGTCCTGAGCTGCTCTTCTCTGTCCAGGATGGAGATGAGTACTATATAGTCGGTCTGACGGGCGACTTTACTCCGAAGGACATCCAGAAGCTCGTCTCCTCAGCTTTTCCATCAGACAAGTAACCCAAGCGTAGCGGCTGAACCCGCTATATAAAGAGAGCTCCGCAAGTCTATGCAGACTTACGGAGCTCTTCTTGTAGTTGTTTATCCTTTAGCTAGGACTGCTCTATTGTGATGAGTTGCTGTGCATCACGAGGATAGGCGTCCCTGCGTGGAAGAGCATACGTCGTGCCATCGTCGGATTGAAGAGCTTGGCGAGTACACGGCGCTTGTAGGTATTGACCACAATCAGCTCGACTTGATGCTCTGTGACAAAGTTCTCAAGAGCTGCATAGAGCTCACCCTCGTCTAGCTTAGTCCACTCAATGTGCGCATTGGGATACTGCTGCTTATTGTATTCCTGTATAGCTTGTAGCTGTACGTCTCCCCACTTGCCTTCAGAGCGTGACACATTAAAGAGTCTATACTCAGGCTCTAGGGGAGCCATCAGTTGCATCATCTGATTAAAGAGTACCAAGTCTCGCTGGTCGAAACTGGTTGCTACGCCTACATGCTTGACCTGCATGAGATCATCTATGGCGACCCGCTCTGGGACAACGAGTACGGGCGCTTGTGCTCGATCAATGATTTCGGCAGCGACACTACCGACGATATAATCACTATCTTCGGTCTTACCTCGTGTACCCATGATGATGATAGCTGGGAGGTTGCGCTTAGCATAGCGTAGTATCTCATCGGCAGGTATGCCGTCACGTATAGTCGTGCGGTAGGTGACCTCTGGGAGAGTACCCTCAGACATCTTAGCATCGATCTCCTTGGTCAGCTCGTTCATCTGCTGCTCAGCTTTTTTAGCCTCTTGGTTAGAAGCCGCTTGAATCTGTGGTAGGAGAGCTGTAAAGTCTCCATAAGGGAAGTTCATCTGTGGCAGTGTGCCCGTATATACGTGCATGAGTAGTACGTGCAGCTGCCGGCGGGCTGCAAAGTGGAAGCCGAGCTTGACAATCTTGTCCGTATAGACGCTGAAGTCGACAGGGATGAGGACATACCCTTTGTATGCAGCAACGTGAGCTGAGTCTGGCGATTCGTTGGCTAGCTCTGTTTTCTCCTGTAGGTCATCGTATGCCTCGTCTAGATCCCACTTGAGATCCTCTATGTAGGCTAGTGCACGAGGTAGGTCACGCTCTGCGATGCGTACACGTACGCCTGTTGAGAAGATAGGCTGTACTGTATTTACATTGTGTAGTGTAGCTGGTATCCCTTGGCTTTGTAGCAGGCTCTGGAGTATCTGCGCCTTCTCGTAGGTGTGTATAGCTACAGTCACCAGCTTGGACTGGTCTTTGTCTTGTGGCATAGATGTGGTGTTAATGGTGGATGTAAGAGGACTGTCGATACGTCACGACAATTCTATAATAAGATCATAGGGGAGCAGTCAGTGACTGGTAAGACACTGACTGCTGATTGCTTTTTCCCTAGAGGACAGGTTCCTCTCCTATGATGGCACGTGCCTGATTGAGGATGGTGTTGTCATCGATGACTACGATGCCACCTTCGGGACCTGCCTCGATATGCACTCCGGCGCCACGGCCCTCCTCGTAATTGGCTCCTCCGAAGTAGTTTCTGACAGTGTCTACACGGAGACCCAGCTTCTCAGCGATCTGATGAATAGAGCCATCGGGTAGGCTATCCTTGATGCGACGCAGTTCGTTGAATGAGATTGTTTCCTTTGCCATAACTGTATGTACTTAATGATTTGTATGAGTTTCCTTAATCCGCTACTAACTTACAACATTTTCGCTAAATGTGCAAGTACTTTGAGGAGAATCTCAATTTCGCAAATCATTACTCATCTCATCGGACTATCTGATTCGCGAAATCTAGAAGAAGAAAGCATCAATTTTCTGCATCGGAGAGAAACATGGAGATGGTACCTCCGCTGGCTATCTGGCTGTGTTTGACCCAGTAGACCGTACGTGGTCGCCCTCCGATGGTAAGATCAGAGATATACTTATTGACTTGGGAGGCTCCCTGCGCTTTGATCGTGAGATGGCGTCCGCCTCCCATATTGATATTGATCTCGTTGAAGGAAGGCGCGACGATCGAGTATCCGTTGATGCCTGGTGCCACTGGATATAAGCCCATCATGGCGAAGACAAGCGATGCGCTGAGAGAGCCGTAGTCATCAGGTCCAGGATAGCCGAAGGAGCCTACACCAAAGAAGTAGTCGATGGTATGGCGTACGAACTTCTGCGCATCATGTGGACGACCCATTAGGTTGTAGGTAAAGAGAAAAGCGAAGAGATCGGGATCTACATTGAGTGAGTGTAGCGAACTGCTGAAGAGGCTATCAATATTGACCTGCCCCTCTGGAAGTAGTATAGGCGTAGCATCACTGGGATGCTCTAAGATCGATGCGACTTGCTGTGCTGATAGTCGACCTGGTGATGGGCGATAGGTATCGCTGAGCTCTGCGTACTCCCTCGCGAGGGCGGTGTAGCCGATACTGTTAGCTAGCTGTGAGAGACACCAGAGCTTGTAGCCCGTTCGTCGCTCAGGTTCGGCGTCGATGGCGATACGTAGCACCTCAAAGGCTTGCTTGATGTCTTGATCGAGGAGCCCCTTGGCGAGTGCATCGGTCAGTAGGAAGAGGAGAGGTGACTCCTCCGTGTAGACCACACTGCCTAGGTCGAGCGTCTCTAGGAGCTGTCCACCTGAGTCGCGTATAGCACGTAGATACGACACGATGATCTCCTCCATCATGTCTGGCGCATGGAGCATCAGTAGGGGGTAGTTGGTCTCGTAGGTGTATCTCAGGTCATCTTGGCTGTACTGGGTGATCCCCTCATCACTATGAACCGAATCGTCGATAGGAGAGTAGTACTGTCCATCTTCGGAGATGCTGACGGGCCATAGGTGCGAGCGGTATAGCGCAGTGTAAAACTTACGCATGTTTACCTCTGTACCGCCCGAGACCTCCACGCGGCGAAGTATTTTCTGCCACTCGTTGCGGGCCGACTTGACCAGTGGCGAGTATTCGAAGCTCTGGATCTGCGTGGTTAAGTTTCGCTTAGCTTGCTCGCAGCTGATGAGAGAGATAGCGTACTTAGCGACAATTCGCTTGTTTGGCTTCTGTAGGTGTAAGGTGAGGCACTCATAGGTTGTGTCGCTAGGGGATATGCTACTCGTCATCTGCGCTATATCCGTATTGAGCTGCAGGTAGAGGTAGATGCGTGTCGGTGTGGTGCCCCCGTAGGCGACCTCAGCGGCGATAGCGTCGTCGCCCACTTGCTCCCACGTAGTCGAGTCACGGCGGTCTATATATAAGGAGAGCTGACGTGTGTCCCTACCATTATAGTCCCGTGATGAGAGATCATAGAGACCACTCATAGAGGTGAGTGAAAAGTCCACATTGACCTGTAGCTCATCGAGGTAAAGGTGGTAGCTGTATGGGGTGATCTCCTGAAAGTCGAAGCTCAGTCTCCCCGAAGGGTCTTGACTAGGATGGGCACTCTCGGGGATTAGATAAAAGAGCGGGCGACCATCGATGTCAGGTGTGTAGAGTGGCAACCCCTTGATGCGAGCCGACCGTAAGCTCTCCTTGAACGGGATGATGCGCAGTAGGCTATGAGGGAGCTGTACGATGGGAAATATCTCCTCGCTATGCTCGGCATCCCATGTGCCCTGATGCACATCGACATAGTCTACGAGTAGGGGGGCAGAGCTGAAGACGCTCTCTCCGACTTTGCTACAACCAGTGCTGAGAAGTAACGGGAGCAAGAGTAGCATCGTCAGGAGCGTGTACTTGCTAGTATGAAAGAGGAGGTAAGAGGGTCTCTGCTTCATCGGATTATGATTTCGTCTATAAGGTCGTACTGTAGCTGTGCGTTGATCTGCTCTATGAGCTGCTGCTGTGTGAGCCGTATCTCTTGTCTCAGGCTAGCCGAGGTGATGCGCATCTGCAGCGTGTGGTCTGAGATCGACAGCTCACGTATCTGTCGTCTGAGCGGGTAGAAGCGTGTGCGCAGGTATTGGAGTGCCTTGAGCTCGAGGAGACCTTGGTCTACCTCTGGACTCTCGGAGAGCCAGTCGGATATGATTTCCCCTAGAGGCTTAGGATCTTTGCGCTGCATGTGAGTTGTCTATCGTTAGCTAGGTGCAAATATAAGAAGAAAGCTAGAGATTAGACTTTAGAGATTAGAAATTAGAGAGCGAAGGCTAAGTGGTTGAGATTACCGCTTAGCCTTCGCTTTCATTTGTGTGCCCAGAGCCGGGATCGAACCGGCACAGGTTTAACCCCATCGGTGTTTGAGACCGACGCGTCTACCAATTCCGCCATCTGGGCGATTCCTCTCGCTAGACGGTTGCAAAGGTACGAAAAAAGATTTTAGAACTACCTACCTCCGCCAATAGTTGAAGAAAGCATATAGTCTGCGCTGCTGAATGTACTCAGGGTCGTCTTGATGGGCGTAAGCCTCCTGCTCGAATGAGATAGAGCGGTAGGCACTCTCGGCATCACGACAGATAGCGAGACGTACCAACCACTCTACTACATATAGGAGGTAAAAAGGGATCACCAGTAGCTCCACCATCTGACGGGTGTGGATACGCTCGTGACGTACGATGGTATCTAGCCAGAGCGGATCTGACAGATGCTCCTCGGGTAGATCCTTGCGAACGAAGATAACTCCGAAGAGGTTGATAGCCCAGAAGCCCTTGAAGGGGATCCACCTATTACGCACGATCTTCATAACGCTCTCCTGCTAGTGCTGTTACCTCCATCATCTCTCTGAGTGTACCCTCTGCCACCTTACCATTTTCCAGTCGTGGCAATACTGCTAGGCGTATGATCCTCCCAGGCATCTGGTAGCGAGGCAGCTTTGCTGAGAGCAGAAGCCGTAGATCCTCCTCAGAGGTAGAGTCGTGATCCGCCTTTAATACTACGAATGCTGCCAACCGTGTGCCAAACTCTAGATCTGGATAAGCTATCACAGCCACGTCCATCACCGCATCAAGAGCTGCTAGAGCTTCGCGGAGTACCTCTGGGTAAGCGTTTTCGCCACCCGAGAGAATCATCGAGTCATCTCGTCCTCGCAGGAAGAGTACCCCGCTTTCGTCCATCCATACTAGATCGCCCGTCTCCTGCCAGCTCCCCTTACGCTCATCCATAGCCCAGCCACTGCGGACGGCTAGCACGCCTACTCCTTGACTATCAGGTCTGACAATATTGCACCGCACACCACGTATAGGCTTGCCTAGTGCTAGAGGTGCGTTGTACAAGATCTCAGGCGTAGCCAATATAAAGAATCCGGCCTCACTCGTCCCATATAGATTGTAGAGTACAGCTCCCCAATGCTGCTCTACGGCTCTCACTAGTGGTGTGTCGAGTGGTGCCCCGCCCGAGAGTATACGTCGCAAAGATCGTATTTCGCTTGGTGACTCGTTGATCAGTCGTCGTAGCATGAGTGGTACTGCTATGAGTACTTCAATGGAGTGCTCCGAGAGTAGTCGTGTAGCGGACTGAGCGTCAAAGCGCTTGCGTAGGTAAACGCTACGTCCCATCACCAGAGCTACAATCAGCGAAGCTAAGCCAAAGCCGTGGTAGAGTGGTGGGGCGATGTAGACCGATCGGCACTCATCTAGTCGTATCTCTCTGAGCAAAGCAAAGAAAGGTTGTAGGAAGGTGGTCACACTAGGCTTGCGTGCTGCCACCTTATAGTGACCCGATGAGCCACCTGTCAAAACGATAATACGACCTCCACGACCTTTCGGGATGCGCCTTTTACGGAGACTTTCATGGCACTCGCTCAAATCTTCCAGTAGTTTGACGGGTAGCTCGCTAGGCATTCGGTCGGCATACTCCTCCTGCACGAGAGCCGCCTCTATCTGTCGCTCTTGACATAGTTGTCTCACTTGCTCCTTGCTTAGATCTGTACTCATATAATATATGTGTACCCCGAGACGCGAGAGAGCTAGAGAGGCGACCACTATCTCTGACGAGTTACGCCCTAGCAGTGCACAGCGCATGCCTTGTCGCCAGCCTTGCTCGTAGAGGACAGCAGCCCAAGCTCTAGCTTTGGCATAGAGTGCTGTGTAAGTGTAGTGATGCTGCTCATCAGCGACAGCCAGCACAGAGGGGTAGTAGTGTGCAGCAAAGCGCGTCACCGCCATCAAGTTGACGCCCTCACACCATAGCGCGTGGAGCAAGCGTGCGACACCGCTCGGTGAGAGCAGGTGCAGGCGATATAGTTTGTGCAGTAAGCTCCGACTCATAGATGACGCATAGCAATAGACTGAAAAACTGGACGCAAAAGAGACATAAACGGACGAGCTAACCGCACCCACCACGGGATAAAGCTAGTTCGTCTACTACAGAGTAGGCAAGCTATACGCTCGGCCGCCTCTTCGGGTGTGAGAGCTGGCGCAGAGCGGTACATCTCAGTCGGAGCGATCATCCTCGTGCGTACTAGGGGCAAGTACAGTAGCGATACCACCACCCCTCTCTGTCGTAGCTCTGGACGAATAGCTCGTAGATAGCTGTCTAAAGCGCTCTTGGAGGCTTGATAAGCAGACCACCCAGGAGCTGGGAGCATTAAGGTGCTAGCTGCATTGGAAGCGATAATATGACTACCATGGGGTAGGAGCGAGGCTAGTCCCATGATGAGCTGCACGGAGCTGGTGTAGTTCGTCGTGATCGTTCGCGTCACATCGTGATACCTATCTAGCGAATCGTAGAAAGCACGATGTATCGACTTACCCGCATTGAGTATTAGCGCATCGAGCTGTGAATAGTTTGCTCGTACCCATGTGATTAGATCTGCCACCTCTTCTTCATCTCTCAGATCCACGCTCCGCCACTGCACGGAGGCTGCCATCGTTGCCAGATCATCTGCTAGAGCCTCCAGGCGCTCAGCCGTGCGTGCTACAAGGATCAAGTGTGTACCAGCCTCAGCAAGACGATGCGCTAAAGCCTTCCCGATACCATACGATGCGCCTGTGATGAGGATCGTCTCGCCCTGTACCGCCTCTACGAGCACATCGATAGCGAGATGCCTCGGAGGAAACAACAGGTTATGTAGTAGTCTGGAGGTCGGCATAATAGTTGATGATCAGCATGTTCATTGACTGAACGTAGCTGACTGCGAAGGTAATGCTTTTCCTTTAACTGTAAGAGAAGCTATTGTTGTCTATCGGTATGAGATAAAGTGGCAAGCCCAACCATCTCATCGAAGTGATTGGGCTTGCTCTAGGTACTCTATACAATTTGGCTTAGATAGCGACCAATGCGATAGTTATGCTATCTGATGACCTTAGGAGATGATGGTCACTGTGAGACTACTTGACTACTCTTCGGCACGAAACATAGGACTCCATGGGGGGAGTAGCTTGGGCGTCTTGCCCTGGAGTGCCTTGGCACGTGGCGTGAGATACTTCTTATGGACTACAAGGCGGAAGGTGTATGCGTCAAACCATTCGTCCGTCATGATCAGATACCCCTGATGTCCTGCAGTAGCTCCCCAGCTGTTCTCGACCATCCACTTGGTAGGCTTGCCTGACTTGTCTAGGTCCACTGCTACGAGTGTCATAGCGTGTGTGGAGCCACTGTCAAAAGATGCGATGCGCTCGCCCTTTGTCATAGTCATCGGGACGCCCGTGATCGCCTCGTAGTCGTCGTAGCCGAGGGTGAGTAAGCCAGACTCTTTATTGAGCTCCTTGCCTACGTCGCAAGAGTAGTACATCATGTTGCCATCCTTGAGTGAGGCGATCGCCATCTCTTTGATCTCCTCCATGGGGAGGTTAAGGTAGGTCCAGTCCTTGCCGTCCCAGGCGTGGCGGTCATACTCGATGGCGTAGGTCTCGTAGTAGGGCTGCGAGGGGTCGTTCATGATCATCACGTAGTCATCCTTGAGGTTGACTCCGACATGCTCTTGATAGAAGCTCAGCGGAGTGTATTCCTTGGTCGAGAGAACCTTGCCGTCGGCGTCTCTGAGAGTGTACTCAAAGGTGGTGGGCGGTGTGCCAAGGTTGAGGCAGAGGAGACGGTAAATAGCTTGTAGTGTAGTCTCCTTATTCTTGCGAAGCTCTGCTAGTGTGGCACCTTGCTCCGCTTTGCTACGTAGCTCCATGCCGCCCTGACGGAGGAGCTTGGCAATAAGTGAGGAGAGGCGTGCGGTATTGTTGCTACTGTAGGTCTCGGGCATCACGTCACTGGGCACGACACCATACTTGAGGAGGTTGTCCGAGATGCCGGTGAACTGTCCGCCGTCATTGATCGGGTGCTGAAAGAGCCACTCCACCTTGCGGTCAGTAATGGGGAGCGTACGGGTCTCGAGGATCCCCTCGAGGAAGAGGTTAGCCTTCTCTAGCTGATCCCAAAAGAAGGAGTAGCAGTGGGAGAAGTAAAACTCTCCGAGATTGTTGTCCTTGATAAACTGAGCACGTAGCACATTGAAGCCGGTAAAGAGCCAGCAGCGACCAGACTTCTTCTGATCGGTGATCCCCTTCGTGGGTACTCGGTAGGTGAAGTGATCATCGGGCGGTGTCATAAGCTCGGCATTGGCGAGTACCATGCCGTTTTGGGCGATGCTGTTATAGAGGGCTCGCTCTGCAGGTGCTTTTGGAGTAGCTTGCTGGAGCTTCTGCAGGAGCTCGGGCGTGATGGCTCCGTCTGTGCGACTGGTACTTTCACTCTGTGCTAGTAGCATGATGCTGGATAGTAATAGGAGTAAGGGTAAGAGAAGTTTCTTCATAAAGTCGTATGTATTATATGACGGCAAAGGGTACGGAGTAGCTGTGCTTGCCCTCGCTGTCTGATAGTAATGCGTAGTAAATGCCTGAGGGGTAACGCTCTCCACTCGACAGGCGGGTGGTGATGGTGAGCTGTCCCGTCAGTGCTACCTCCTGATAGATCAGATTGCCAGCACCGTCTAAGATGCGTACCGTAGTGCCTGCGGGTAGCTTGGAGAGGGTGACTTGGTCGGGATCTTCGGGGCGTAGCGGGTTGGGATAGATGTAGACCTCTTTGCTCTGTGCGGACCAGTCGCTCGTCTGACCTATGTATAAGGAGACAAGTCCTGCCGAGCTGGCTATGTAGAGTTCTCCTCGCTCCTGATCAATGGCGAGAGAGAGCACATCATTGGTGAGCAGAGGACTATTATCTTTGGTGTAGTGAGCTAGTAGCTGCGTGCCGTCTGGCGAAAGGAGATAGAGTCCGTCTGAGCCTGTGCCGCACCATTTATTGCCTAGCGCATCGATAGCGATGGCAGTGATGGGCATATTGTCTAGGACATAGTAGAGGTTGGGCTCCTCGCCGCCTACGGGTCTAGAGGCTAGCGGGGTACTCTGCGAGATGAATGTGCTGGGACTAGCAATGCTGATAGGCCCTTTGTCTGTGGCTATCCAGAGACTACCAGAGGGGTCTAGAGCTAGGTCGTAGTAGTATTTGGCAGCTATCTCCTTGCCAGTGCGATCGACGAACTTAGTGACGAGGCGGTACTCATCGTCTGACTGATCTAGAGGTGTACCCTTGTCGTCAAAGATGAAGACACCATTGTTGCCATCTGCGCTTCGGTGGAATATGAGCAACCACTTGACGCCATTGGGTAGAGCCAGCATAGGACCGAAAGCATTAACCAGCTCTATGTCTGGGTATGAGATAGCTTTCATTGTGCCATCAGGAGTGCGCACTACGAGGGGGTTGGCTATCAAGCCTTGACCCTGTGCCATCCATAGGTTGCCCTTCTGATCGTAGCATAGCGAGCCGACACGGACATTGTGTGCTGTGGGTGAATCATCGTTCCAAGCTCTGACGAATGGCGCATTGTCTGGAGTGTATCGATTGATGACTTGGTCGCCTTGTATTTCGTAGAGACCATCTCCCCACGAGCCGACGAAGTAGTGCTCTGCGTCACGAGGGTCTACGGCTATGGAGACGAGGTCGTAGACAGGGATGTCGCCCGTCTGCTGCCGGATCTCGCGATAGTCCCAGGTGCGCCAGAGGGGTGGGGTATAGATCTGTATGTAACCAGGCTGCCAGTAAGCGTTGGTGCGACGTCCTCCACTGACGGAGTAGAGCTTGCCGTGCTGGTGTGTGAGGTAAAAGTGCTTGTTGGATTTCGGGGCGTTGGCTTCGAGGGTTAGCTTTTCGAGAGAGACGCTCCCATTGCTAGCGGAGGCGAGGTTAGCTTTGTAGAGAGCGCCATCGGCCGTGAACCAGAGCTTGTCAGGAGAGCTGTCGCCTGATAGGCTGTGCAGATGAGCGGGCAAGTTAATGCGAATGCGCTCGCTCCCAGCTCGCCATACGAGAAGCGAGTCGGCTCCAGCGACCGCTACTCCCTCGGCTAGTGGGAAGAGTCGCTCAGCCCAGCCACTCTGCGCCATCATCTGAGGGGTGGCATTGGCTTGGGCTAGTGTGGTGCGATAGAGATTGTTAAGGTTGTCGATGTACCAAAGCGAGCCGTCGGGTAGGGCGGTGATAGCGGTGATCCCCTTCTGCGGTAAGCCCGCAACGAGACTCCACGAGGCGGGGTCTTGCAAGTTTTGCGAGAGGGTACTAGAGCGTAGCCCTTCGTTGGTCAGCGCATAGAGCTTTTCGTCTAGAGCAAAGGCGTCTAGCACCTCTTTGCCTAGAAAGGCCGTGGCTACGATCTGATGATGGCTGAGGTCGATCTGCATGAGCCCAAAGTGACCTGCTATGAAGGCAAACTCCTTGTAATAGAAGATGCGTGTGGCGGTCTTGTCGTTGAGCATGCTATTATCGCTGATGCCCACTAGGTTGTAGATGCGGTCGCTGTATATGAGGTCGATACGCCCCGATGTGTAGTAGGCGGTAGTGACCTGCTGGCTGGGCGAGTAGCGGATCATCTCGGCATCAAGGTCGCTGATAGGGGTCATGCCATCGAAGAGATGGATCTCATCAGGATGCTCTGGAGATACGGTGCCGATGACGCCCCCTGTGGTGAAGAGTACTTGCTCAGGCAGATCTGCCACGAGCTCTACATCACCTACGGCTAGATGCCACTGCCACAGTTGCTCCTGAGCTGCTAGAGGCAGGGTGCATAGAAGGAGCGGGAGGAGTAGGTGTATAGGGGCTTTCATAGGCTGTGTCTGGTAAGGTATGTGCGGAGCTGATCCACGGCTCGTGTGCGGTGGCTGATAGCATTCTTCTCTTGCGGACTCATCATAGCAAAGGTCTTGTCAAAGTCCTCTGGCACGAAGAGGCTGTCGTAGCCAAAGCCCTCGGCACCCTCCTCGTGGTCAATGATCCGTCCCGCTACACGCCCCACGAAGTGATGCTCCTCGCCCTGGCTGTCGATCAGTACGATGACGCACTCGAAGTAAGCTCGCCACGGCTCGGGGTGTGAGGCTAAGGAGTCTAGGAGGTGCTTCCTATTAGCCACATCGTCGCCATCACGACCTGCGTAGCGGGCTGAGTGTACGCCTGGGTCACCGCCTAGCGCCTCGACAAAGAGCCCCGTATCGTCCGCAATGCAAGGTTTGTGGTAGAGGTCGTAGAGAGCTTGCGCCTTGATAGTTGCATTGCCTAGGAGCGTAGAGGCGCTCTCTTCGGGAGCTGTGTAGTGACCTAGCGAAGAGGCTGAGCGCACCTCGCAAGTCTCTTCGAGCATCGACTGGATCTCGAGGAGCTTGTGAGCATTGTGTGTGGCGAGGTAAAGGACTTTCATGTAACTTTGTGGAGGTTCTATAAGACTGATTACAAAAGTACTGAAATGAATGGGATAAGCCAAATAGATGAGCTCTGTCGCCAGTTGCCCTACTGCGAGGTGGATGCGCCGTTTGGTCCAGAGGTGGTGACCTACCGTCTGTCGCGACGCATCTTTGCATTGCTCTGGCTGGAGCATGACCCAGGCATGGTATCGCTCAAGGTGAACCCAGACTTGATAGAGCCTTTGCTAGATCGGCATAGCGACCTGCAGCCCGCCTTTCACCTCAATAAGAAGCACTGGATACAGCTGGAGCTACCGACTAGTGAATCTGAGGAGTGGATCGCTCGGCTCTTACGACACTCCTATGCGCAGGTGTGGCGCAAGCTCCCGAAGGTTCAGCAGCGTCTTCTGCCTCTCGGAATAGAAATCTACAATCAAGCACAGAATGAGCAAGATCTCCTTTGAGATAACCGAACTAGACCACCCCATAGCGAGTACCTACGACTACCTAGTCAAGCTCCTGCAGGAGAGACCTGACCTTCCCTCGGGGACGGTCATACATACGGACTATCAGACGGCGGGGCGTGGACAGCTAAACAATAGCTGGTTTAGTAGCCCTCGGCTCAACGCGCTCCCTTCGATATACCTTCGCCTCGATCGACCTTTGCAGCAGATATGGTCTATCAGTGAGGCGACCGCCATAGCGGTTTATAAGAGCTACAAGGAGCAGCTTTCGAGCGAAGATACGATTGAGATCAAGTGGCCCAACGATCTCTTCGTCAATGACCACAAGATTGCAGGTATACTGATCCACAACGCTCTGGCGGAGGGCTCTGTCGCAGAGACGATCATCGGTATCGGTATGAATATCAATGAGGGAGCTTTCCCGCCTGAGCTCCCGCAAGCGATCTCCTTGCACCTCGTGACGGGACAGACTTACGATGTAAAAGCCCTGCTCCGCCAGATGCTACGTCATCTAGGGGAGCAGCTCGCTCGTCAAGACTATGCGGCACTGCACGCAGAGTACAACGATCTCCTCTACCAGCGAGGCATCCCAGCTCGCTACCGTGATGTCGCCACCGAGGAGGAGTTTGATGCGACGATCCAGGAGGTAAGCCCTCAGGGGCAGCTCGTCCTAATGACCACCACGGGGCAGGAGCGACGCTACGCCTTCAAAGAGATTGTCTACCTATAATAGAATAGTATGTCTGAGCGCACAAAGATAGAGCACCGCCCTCTCACGCATGCAGAGGTGAAACTGATTAAAAGCTTGCAACTAGCGAAGCATCGCAAGCAGTCGAACCTCTTTATCGCTGAGGGGGAGAAGCTGATCGGTGAGATGCTCCCAGCTTACCAGTGTCAGCTACTAGTTGGTACAGAGGAGTTGGTTGAGCCTCTATTAGAGCGATGCCAAGCGAGCATTGCCGAGACGGTGATTCTGCCTTACCCGAAGCAGATAGAGCGGGTGAGTGGTCTGAAGAGTCCTCGTCCGCTACTGGCGCTTTGCGAGATCCCAACCCTAGAGGCTCCCCAAGCGCTACAACAACCCACGCTCCTTCTAGACGATGTGCAGGACCCTGGCAATGTCGGGACGCTCCTACGCACTTGTGACTGGATGGGCATCAGACAAGTGCTCTGTACAGAGGGATGCGCAGACGTCTATGCGCCCAAGGTGCTACAAGCAACTATGGGTGCTCTGGCGCGTGTGCAAGTCTATCGCTACACCGATAGGGCGGCTCTGCTTACGATGCTGAAGAAGACGGAGATACCTGTGATAGGGACCTTCATCGATGGCGCACCGCTTCGCACGTTGCGACTGGCACCTGAGCAACCTTATATATTGGTATTAGGCAATGAGGGTAATGGTATCTCGCCCGAGCTCTCTGCTCTAGTCTCTCAGCGAATTACGATCCCGTCGCCTGTCGATAGCCACTGCGAGTCGCTCAACGTGGCGGTCGCTGGCGCTATCGTTATGGCGCATCTGAGGCTTTAGCCAGTCTGGCTGGGGAAGATTCGACGCCAGCTCGTTACAATAATTTAGAACCGACTACATGTCGACACGGTGACGTGTCGGGGAAAACTGATTTCCACGTGGATATTTCGAAATCTCCACGTGGAGAATAAAAAATTCTTCGGAGGAATGAAATGAAACTTCGGAAGAATGAAATGAAACTTCGGAGGAATTTGCCGATTGCTCCCTGAAGAATTTCAATTTCCTCGTGAGAAATCAGTATCTGGGCGCATCTCTCTACTTATAGTATTCAGAATTTAACTAATCGAAGGGAGGAGGCATGATAGGCCTCGAACGATGGATGCTGAACGTTCACATTGCTTTGATATACAATAGATTACCGACTATTTGGTATTGCTGTTCTAACGATTACGCTCTACCTTTGCACAGTGTAAGAGTGTCCATAGGGCGATGCTTTTTCACCTCCTCACTGAATGCTCTTGCGCATAGGATCTATTTTAAGTAAAACGGCTCCAAGTATATAACAACAGATCAATATGAGACAATCAAACAATCAATCCCTAGGCGCATTGGGACGCCTAGGACGCTCCATGGGGAGCAAGCGACCGCTCGCTTATCTAGGGCTGGTCTGCTCTGCTGTGGCGCACGTGGTGGCACTGGTGCCATTCATCTTTATTTGGCTTATCCTGCGGGAGCTGCTCGGAGGCTCTGTGGACTCAGGCACCATCACGCGATGGGCTTGGTGGGCAGTCGGGACGGGACTGCTCCATATACTCCTCTATGCGGTGGCGTTGGTGCTGACGCATGTGGCAGCCTTTAGGGTAGAGCGGACTTTGCGAGGGGATGCTATGAGACGTATGCTGGAGATGCCCTTGGGCTTCTTCGATCAGCAGAACCTAGGCAAGCTCAAAAACGTCATTGACGACAATGTTGGTCTGACCCACACTTTCTGCGCTCACCTCTTGCCAGACCTCGTTGGGACGCTGGTCTGCTTTGCGACGCTCTGCGTGATGATGTTTGTCCTAGAGTGGCGGATGGCTCTGCTCTGTCTCATACCAGTCTTGATACAGCTCCTAGCGATGGGCTCGATGATGACCAACAAAGCGTACCGTGAGAGTATGGGAGCCTATATGAATCACCAGCAAAGGATGAGCAGCGAGGCGGTTGAGTATGTGCGTGGTATGCCTGTGGTGAAAGCTTTCCAGCAGTCGATCTACTCCTTCAATGCCTTTCACCAGACACTATTGGACTATGCCAAGTGGGCGAAGGTGTATGCCCGTAGTTGTCGGCGTATGTTTAGCATCTACACGGTAGCTTCCTTTGGCTATGCCTTTATCTTGGTACCCTTTGCCTATTATCTCTTGAGCCGAGGCGAAGATATGGTCGGTGTGGTGAGCAGCTTGGTCTTCTTTATCCTTGTGACGCCATTCATCGGGGAGTGTACGATGCGACTCATGTATGTGGTCAGTGGCAAGCGTGAGGCTGTGCAGGCTTTGGATAGGCTGGATGCCCTCTGCGATGCCTCTTCGGGGGCAAAGAGCAGTACGCCTCTCACGCTTTCTGGTCATACGATCCAGCTGGAGGAGGTGTCCTTTAGATATAGTCCAGAGGCTCCTCTGGCGGTGAGTGATGTGACGCTCACAATCCCTGAGGGCGCCTGCGTGGCTCTCGTAGGAGCTAGCGGTAGTGGCAAGACAACGCTGGCTCGTCTCGTGGCTCGCTTTTGGGATGTAGAGACAGGGCGTATTACTATCGGTGGAGAAGATATAAGTCAGGTTGCCGTCGAGGAGGTGCTACGGCACATCTCTTTCGTCTTCCAGAATGAAAGGCTCTTTAAGAAGTCCATCCGTGACAATGTAGCCTACGGATCTGCTAAAGCTACGGACGAAGAGATCTATGCGGCTCTCGACAAAGCGCACTGCCTAGATCTGGTGCGTAGTCTGCCACAAGGGTTGGACACGGTCATCGGCTCTAAGGGCGTCTACCTCAGTGGGGGAGAGCAGCAGCGGATAGCTCTGGCGAGAGCTTTCCTCAAGGATGCGCCGATACTGCTCCTGGACGAGGCTACCTCTTTTGCCGACCCTGAGAGTGAGCATGCGATCCAGGAGAGCCTGCATCGTCTGATGGCGCACAAGACCGTCCTGATGATAGCGCATCGTCTCTCCTCGGTCGTCAATGCGGATCTCATCGTGGTGATGCAGCAGGGGCGCATCGTAGAGCAAGGCTCCCACACGGAGCTACTGGCTCGTACTAATGGACTCTATGCCTCTATGTGGCAAGAGTATCAAGAATCTATCAAATGGACTATATAAGCTATGAAGCATCTAAATCTAATCAACTGGATGGAGCGCAAGATGGCGCTCTCGCCTAGAGGAGCGCATAACTTCCTCTCGGCTTGTCTCTGGACTGGTGTGCAAAACCTCTCCTTCATGCTCCCCGTGATGCTCGTCTACCTTCTAATGATGGAGCTCTTTGGCGAGAGCAGAGACCTCACCCTCTGGGGGCTGATAGGGATGGCACTCCTATCTATAATAGGTATGTATCTCATCACTCGCAGACAGTACAACAGTACCTTCCTAGCCGTCTACAGCGAGAGTGCTACTATGCGCATACGACTAGCGGAGAAAATGAGACGACTACCGCTCTCCTTCTTCGACCGCCACGATGCGAGTGATCTGACAAGTCGTGTGATGTCTGATGTCTCATTTCTTGAAAACGCTTATTCGCATACTCTGCCACAGATGGTAGCTTCCTTTATCGTCCTCATCTTGGCGGGATGTGGATTAGCCTTCTTAGATTGGCGGTTAGCCTTGGCACTCTTTTGGGCAGCACCCGTGTCGCTCCTGATCCTCTGGGGATGTCTGGCTTCGCAAAAGCGCTCCTTCGTCAAGTTATCCAAGTCGCAGCTCTCTGTGAGCGAAAAGGTCGAGGAGGGGCTACAGCTGCATCAGACGATCAAGGCATACGGTGGCGAAACGCTCTATATGACAGAGCTGGATGCCGTCTTGGCTAGTTATGAGCGCACCTGCTTTAACTCCGAGTTGGCTAGCTTCGTCGTGGTCAATGGACTACGCTCTTTGCTACAGCTGGCTATACCGACGCTGGTCATCGTGGGGAGCCACCTTTACCTAGCGGGAGAGGTGTCGCTTGGCATCCTCCTCTTCTTCCTACTTATCTCCGTGTCGGTCTATACCCCGCTGACTATGCTGATGGCGAATGCGCTCCTAACGCTCTTTGCTTCTGTGCGGATAGATCGTATGAATGAGATCTACAATATGCCGACGCAGGAGGGGCGGACGGACTTTGCGCCTAAGAGCTTCGACCTAACGTTTGAGGATGTATCCTTTTCTTACAATGAGGATGCGCAGGTGCTGAATCATGTCTCCTTTACCGCCAAGCAGGGCGAGGTGACGGCTCTCGTCGGTCCGAGCGGTGGTGGCAAGAGTACCTGTGCACGACTAGCCTCCCGCTTCTGGGACTGTCAGAGTGGTACCGTATCGCTCGGGGGCGAAGACTTAACAGCAGTCGAACCAGAGACACTCCTCAAGTACTACGCCATCGTCTTCCAAGATGTGGTACTCTTTAATAATACGGTGATGGAAAACATTCGCATCGGACGCAAAGAGGCGACAGATGCCGAGGTCCTCGAGGCAGCTCGGCTGGCGCAGTGTGACGACTTTGTAGCGCGGCTGCCCGAGGGGTACCAGACGCAGATAGGGGAGAATGGCAGTCGCCTCTCTGGCGGTGAGCGTCAGCGCATATCGATAGCTCGAGCTATCCTCAAGAATGCTCCGATCATCATCCTCGATGAGGCGACTGCGAGCCAAGATGCGGAGAGTGAGACGCAGATACAGCGGGCTCTCTCACAGCTTACGACGGATAAGACGGTGCTAATCATTGCCCATCGTATGCGCACGATACGCAATGCGGACCGCATCGTAGTACTCTCTGGGGGCACGGTCGCTTCCTCTGGTACGCCTGACGAACTGTACGATGTGCCGGGCTACTACCGTACCGCTTGCGACCTGCAGCGAGTAGAGAGCTAGGCAAAGTCAACTTAGCCCTGTAGCTCGTACTGCCCCCCTTGGGCGAAAGCTGTGGGGCGGGCTTGGGACCTCTTTGTATCGTGCTGGCTTAGTAGTACATACGAGTTCCAAAAACAATTCCCCGTTTGGAACTTTTTAGTTCCAGCGGAGGAACTTTCTAGTTCCAAGGGTGGAACTCTTCGGTTCCAAGGGTGGAACTGGGTATCAAAGAGACAAGAAAAGAGGAGACGACCAACTTGTGTGGCCGTCTCCTCTTGTGTTGATTGGGGATGTTGTATCTGTCTAGAAGTGCGGGTAGACTCGATCGACGAGTGTCTGGCAGACTCGCTCGATGAAGTCTCTCTCTCCCATCTCGGACGACATGATGTAGAGCGGGACGCCCTGCTCCTCACGGTGATACGGGGGCTGTAGGTAGTCCCGCTTGACGACTTGGAAGCCGTTGCGCTCGTAGTAGTTGATGCGTCTCCCTGCGATCTCGGAGAGCGTCTCTGGCTCCACCTCAAAGTAGATTGGCTCGTGACCTATGTACTCTTTTATGGTGTGCAGTGTCTGCTCGCCAAGGCGATGGTTACGTAGCTGTGGCAGGATGGCAAAGTGCTCTCCGTAGTAGAAGTCGTCAAAGTGCCACAGTGTGACGAAGCCCACGACCCCTAGCTCGGGATGCTCTAAGATGAAGAAGTGGTAAGCTCCCTGCTCCCCGATGAGCTGCTCTAGGTCACTCCAAGGGCGCCGCTCACTATGAGGAAAGGCCTCCTCGTAAAGCTGTCTGAGCGTAGGCAGATGGCTCTGGTGCATCTCATTGCAGAGGTCACACCGCGTCATGCGAACTAGCGAGACGAATGGGGTAGAGGAGGAGCTATCCAGCGAATTACTTGCCATAGTTCGGATCGATGGCTACGATGCCGGGGAGTGCTTTCCCCTCGATAGCCTCTAGGAGTGCACCACCACCGGTGGATACGTAAGATACTTCGTCGCCTAGACCGAGCTTGTTGATGCAGGCGACACTGTCACCACCTCCGACGAGCGAGTAAGCGCCTTGTCGTGTAGCCTCAGCGACTGCCTGGGCGATAGCCTCGGAGCCACGAGCGAAGTTGTCAAACTCAAAGACTCCCGCGGGTCCATTCCACAGGATCGTCTTGCTGGTCAGGATGACCTCACGGTAGTCTGCGCAAGCCTGAGCGCCAATGTCCATACCCATGCGGTCGGCAGGGATCTGATTGGTTGGGTAAGTCTCGGCAGGCGCATCGTTGGCAAAGTCACATGTGGCGACCGTATCTGTAGGTAGGAGCAGTCGCACACCCTTAGCTTTAGCACGCTCCATGATGTCTCGTGCCACGTCGATCTTGTCCTCCTCACAGAGGGAGCGACCGATCTCGCCACCCTGTGCCTTGACAAAGGTATAGGCCATGCCGCCCCCGATGATGAGGTTGTCCACTTTGTCCATTAGGTTGAGGATGATGTCGATCTTGGAGGAGACCTTAGAGCCTCCTAAGATAGCAGTAAAGGGGTGCTTAGCACCATGCAGAACACGCTGCACAGCCTCGACCTCTTGTAGCATGAGCATGCCAAACATTTTCTTGTCTGCGGCAAAGTACTGAGCGATGAGAGCCGTCGTGGCGTGTGCTCGGTGTGCGGCACCAAAGGCATCGTTGACGTAGACATCAGCTAGTGTAGCCATCTCCTTGGAGTAAGCCTTCTGACGCTCCTTGAGATCAGCCTTAGCAGCTTTGAGTGCTGCCTCGTCAGTGTACTGGTCGGGGTTGTTTAGCTTACCTTGCTCCTCCTCTTCGAAGCGTACGTTTTCCAATACAAGGATCTCGCCCGGCTGAAGTGCTTGCGCCATCTCTTGTGCCTGAGGGCCACGGCTCACAGGGCAGTGGATGACGGGTACATGGGTGAGCTCCTTGAGATGTGGCACGATAAGCGCAGTAGAGAGCTTGGGATCACGACCCTTGGGGCGACCGAGGTGCGTAGCGATGATGACGCTACCACCATCGGATAGGATCTTGCGTAGCGTAGGCAGGGCGGCACGCATGCGGGTGTCGTCGGTAATCTGCCCCTGGTCGTCAAAGGGGACGTTGAAGTCTACACGAACGAGTGCGCGAAGACCTGAAAAGTCGAACTGATGAATATTTGTCATGAATAGAGGTATGTAATTAGTCTGTGTGAATGAACTTAGAAAGTGTTTATACGCTGATGAAGCCAAGTCTGTATCAGCTCCAGCAGATGACTCGGCACGCCTAGCTGCTGCAGGTCGTACATGCACTCTCCGTAGGCGGAGATAAGTCTCTTCTGCTGATGCTCGTCAGCAGTGGCGAGGAGCTTACCTAGAGCTTGTAGCGTGCCCTGCAGGTCTCCGCCGATGAGTGTAAAGAGAGCAGGCAGTAGGGGCGTGAACTCTTTGTATTGAAGCTCGAGAGAGTCTTTGTCCAGCTGATCGTATGAGGTGACGGGGCGACTGGCATAAGCCTTTGCCTCATCCCATCGCTGCGCCATCATGAGGCACCAAGCGATGAGTGGATAGAGCGTGTCGGGATGCTCGTCCTCAAATTCGCATTGTAGCAACAACGGGAGTGCCTTGTCGTAGAGACGGAGCTTCACATAGAGTACGCCGAGTAGTCGTAAGATAGCGAGTGAAGGCTTCGCTGGCTCTGCATGCTGGCGTACTTGCTCTAGCAATGCGATCGCAAGACCTGGTTGCTCCATGCGGTAGAGTATCTGTGCAATAAAGAGCGGACTGGTCTCGCCCGATAGTAGCTGCGGAGGAATCTGCTGCATGACGAAGTAAGCCTGCATGTACTTCTCCTCCTCGTAGTAGGTCTGTGCGAGGCGGTACATGAGCTGAGCACGAGCCTCAGGCTCTGAAGTGCGTCCGAGCTGAAACTGTATGGCAGCTTGCTCGCCGGCATACTCTTTCGTCTGAACGCAATAAGCTCGTAGCAAGTCGAGATGCTTGTCGTATAGCTCCTCTGTTTGCTTTTGGGCAAAGGGATTGAGCTTGCCAAAGCGTATCTCAAAGGGAGTCTCTGCTGCCACCTTTGCTCCAATGAAGCTATAGATACGTGCCAGTTGACAGATATACCCTTGCAATGCTTTCGTATAGTCTTCCGCTGCTAGCAGTCGCCGCTCTTGTGGACGGAGGTAAGGGGTGCGGTTGATCACATTCTCCATAGCTAGGACGCCCTGCGAGATGCCTTGTAGCACCTGACCTGGCAACTGGCTAATCCTAAAGATGGAGCCGTAGAAGTCTATGTCTACCTGCTGGAAGATAGACTCCCGCAGTAGCGTCATCAGCTGATCCTCACCGAGCTGGTACTCATTGCTAAACTGAGCCATCACAGCTCCTAGCGAACTGTGCTGCAGGTCAAACGGGATGAGCCAGTGCGCCTCATCGTCAAAGAAAGGCCCCTGCAGGAGCGAGCTAGTCGCAAAGGCATTGACATCGAAGCCTCGTGCCACGAGCCGCTTTAGCGCTTCGTACCCATCCTGTACATCGTCTACGAGGGGCAGTAACTCCTCCTCATCCCCGAAGACACTCTCGAAGGTGGCTGGACCCTCTCTATCACCTGTTGAGGAGATAATCTCCTGAAAGCGTTGCTGAAACTCAGGACTGTTGAATCGCCCGAAGAGCTTCTGCACATACTCTACAACTTGTGGCGTATACTTCATGCGCAGGCGATGGCTCCAGACCATGTCATACTCCTCGAGGGTAATCGCCTCGCCGATCTGCTGGAGCGTATAGGGAAGCTGCTCCTCGTAGAGTGCTAGACGGCTACTATATAGTTCACCAACGAGTAGCACCCCGACGACGGTACGAATGCGCACCATCGTCTGCTCGCCTTGTGTCTTCATGAGCTTAGCGAGGAGCCAGCAAAGCTTGCCCCAATGCCACGAGCGTAGCAAAGATAGGGTGACAGCTGTGAGTGCTGCCTGCTGTACATAGTCGTCGAGCTGATCTAGTGAAGAGGAGATCTCATCGCTCCACTCCTGTGTGTAGAGTAGTCCCATCGAGAGCCTTGTAACCAGCTCGTCGTAGCGCGGACGGTCTACTGTGGCCAGGTTGGACTGAAGTGTCAGTTGCTCGACAACCATCGAGAGCCCACCATTGTCCAGCAGTAGGGAGTAGTACTTCGACTGCTTTTCGTACTGAGGCGATTGAGCTAACCACTCGGTATCTCTCAGAGCATCGGTCACCTCGTAGAGCGTCCGGAGCAGGTAGCTGTAGTTAGTCTCCAGTTCTGGATCTTGTATCGGCGACTCTAGGTATTGCAGCATCGTCTCTAGGATACGCTTTGCCGAGTGGTAGCGATCACGCTGCTCCACAGGAATACGCACATGAGACTGCATCTGCTCGCCTAGTAGCTTGACGGCTGCGGCGATCTGATGCTCAGAGATGAGCTGGTAGATGTCGTCTGTAACCATATATATAATGTGTACCTGCTCTTAGATGCTTAGCTGCTCACGTATAGCCTTGATTCGGTCGCGAAGTAGCTGCTCCGGATGATCGCAAGCGGGATCGGAGCCACGCTTGTAGGTGACACCGATGTAGTACTTGATCTTAGGCTCCGTACCTGAGGGACGTATCGAGAGCACTGTTCCATCGGCCGTGTGATACTGTAGTACATTGCTGGTTGCAGGCATCTTGATCGGGAAGGTCTCGCCACTCTTGAGGCACTTACCCTCAAGCGACTGATAGTCTAGGATCTTCACCACGGGACTGCCCGCCAGCTCCTTCATTGGGTTGGAGCGGTAGTCGACCATCATCTGGCTTATCTCCTGAGCACCCTTGATGCCCTTGCGTACTACACTGACGCCCTGCTCGAGGAAGTAGCCATGCTCGTAGTAGATCTTCTCAAGAAGCATATCAATGGTCAACCCCTTGTCCAGAGCCCACGCAGTCAACTCTGCAAAGATAGCACAAGCCGACACCGAACTCTTGTCTCGTACGAAGCTCTCCCAGAGGTAACCATAGCTCTCCTCGCCGCCACCTATATAGCGCCGCTTGCCCTCCTGCTCGCGGATCTCATTAGCGATCCACTTAAAGCCTGTGTAGCAATCCATATAGTCCACTCCGTAGTCCTTCGCAATGGCGGGGATCAGCTCCGTGGTCACAATTGTCTTGACCACAAAGTCATCGGGACGAAGGTCGCCCAGCTCTTTGCGGCGGGCTATTGAGTAGTAGGTCAGCAGAGCGCAGATCTGATTGCCATTGATTAGGTGCATCTCACCCTGCTCGTTACGTACAGCGACACCGATGCGATCGCCGTCGGGATCACTCGCTAGGACTAGGTCAGCACCCGTAGCCTCGGCACGCTCTATCGCCAGCTTCATAGCTGCTGGCTCCTCAGGATTTGGCGATACGACCGTGGGAAAGTTGCCATCGATCACATCTTGCTCCGGTACATGGATGATGTTCTTAAAGCCAAAAGCCTCTAGCGCACGAGGCACGATGCGCACGCCTGTACCATGAATAGGTGTGTAGACGATCCCCATATCACGATGACGCTCTACCGACTCAGGCGAGAGCGATAGACTACACACATCGTGGATAAAGCGGTCGTCCATCTCGGCACCGATCATCTCGACGAGCGCTGGATTGCCCTGCCACTTCACTTGGTCAATGTTTGTGATGCTCTTTACCTCGTTGACGATTGCTTTGTCGTGCGGGGCTATGATCTGAGCGCCATCGCTCCAGAAGACTTTATAGCCGTTGTACTCCTTGGGGTTGTGCGAGGCGGTCACCATGACACCGCTCTTGCATCCCAGCTGACGGATCGCATAGGAGACCATCGGGGTAGGGCGAAGTGCGTCGTAGAGGTAGACCTTGATGCCGTTTGCCGTGAGCACGTCGGCCGTCGTCTGCGCGAAGAAGGGGCTGTTGTTGCGCCCGTCATAGCCGATAGCGACGGAGATCTCTTCGCCAGCGAAGCATTGCAGGAGGTAGTTTGCCAGTCCCTGAGTAGCCATACCGACGGTGTATTTGTTCATACGGTTGGTGCCAGCGCCCATGATACCGCGCAGACCGCCCGTACCAAACTCTAGTACTTGGTAAAATGCCTCCACGAGAGGTGTCTTGTCCTCAGCTGCAAGGAGAGCCTCTACTTGCTGACGAGTCTCACTGTCGAAGGCGGGTGCGAGCCATTGCTTGGCACGCTCTTGTGCCTGTTGTATTAGTTCGGGTGATAAAGTTGCCATAGAATATTCTGTTGTTAGATTGGTTCTTATTCGATAGTACAAACTTACCAAATATATTTCAAACCAGCGACATCTTTCGCTTGCTCTCTCAGGAAGAGCCAGCCTATCTAGACAAAAGATTCTCTCTCCTAGATGCTGGTCGTTTGGAGCAAAATAGCTAACTTTGGGACGAGCAAGAGACAAGCTTGCGAATATGAACTAGAAAAATAGACCAATATGCCAACAGCTCAAAAGAAATCCTCCTCTGCTACTACAGAGCGAAAGAAGACTACCAACAAGAGTCAATCTAAGACAATGCCCCGCTCCAGTGCTAAGAGCAAGGCTACAAGTGTTTCGCACAGTAAGAACTTTGTCCTGGACACCAACGTCATCCTGCACGACTATGAGTGCATCGATAAGTTTGAGGACAACGACATTTATATCCCTATCGTAGTCCTCGAGGAGCTGGACAAGTTTAAGAAAGGCTCTGATCAGATCAACTTCAATGCACGAGCCTTCGTTCGCAAGCTTGATGAGCTGACGGGGGCTGACTTCTTCGAGCATGGAGTTGATCTAGGAGAGGGGAGAGGACGCCTCTACGTCTACCTAGGCAATAAGCCTCATGAGCGTGTGGCGCATGCCTTTGGGGAGAACATCCCAGACCACAAGATCCTGAGCGCCACACTGCACATCTCTGAGGCGAACGAGGGTGAGCAGACGATCCTCGTGAGCAAGGACATCAACCTCCGCATGAAGGCTAAGTTGCTCGGCATCCCTGTCGAGGATTACTTCAACGATAAGGTGCAGACCTTCGACCTCTTTGAGGAGGCTCAGCCAGTCTTCGAGGGGATAGATGCAGAGCTTATCAATCGTCTCTATAACAATGAGCAGGGAGTCCCACTTGATGAGTTTGAGTTTGGTAGCAAGATACTACCTAATGAGTGCTTCGTCCTCAAGAGTGACCAGAGCAGTGTGCTGGCGCGTTACAACCCCTTTGAGGCGATGGTGCGACGGGTCGATAAGTACACCCACATGGGCATCACGCCTAGAAATGCGGAGCAAGCTTTTGCCTTCGACGTGCTGATGGATCCCAACGTGCTCCTCGTAGCACTCTCGGGCAAGGCCGGTACGGGTAAGACGCTCCTAGCACTCGCCGCAGCTCTAGACCAAGCTGACCGCTATGGGCAGATCATGCTGGCGCGTCCTATTGTGGCTCTCTCAAATAAGGACCTCGGTGCTCTGCCAGGTACGGAGCAGGAGAAGATACGTCCCTATATGCAGCCCCTCTTTGACAATCTGAATGTGATCAAGTCGCAATTTAAGGGCGGCAAGCAGCAGGCTGAGCTGGAGAAGCTACAGCAGGACAATAAGCTCATCATCGAGGCTCTAGCCTATCTGCGTGGTCGTAGTCTGGCGGACGCTATCGTGATCGTCGACGAGGCGCAAAATCTAACCCCGAACGAGGTCAAAACGATCATCACACGTGCCGGTGAGGGAACGAAGATGATCTTCTGCGGTGACGTGGAGCAGATCGATTCGCTTTATCTAGACAGCCAGAGCAATGGTCTGGCCTACATGATCGATAAGATGCGTGGCGAGACGCTTTTCGCACACGTCAACCTGATCAAGGGTGAGCGCAGCGAACTCAGTGAGCTGGCTTCACACCTACTCTAATGCTATAGATACTAGTGCTACTAGAGGCTTAGTAGCACTAGTACAATATCCTAAATCTGTAATATGAAAGAAACTATATCTTCCTCAGGAGCTCGTGACAAAGCTGTCGAGGGGCTCTCCCTCCTAGGCAATAAGCGCACAGTCTACGCACAGGACTACGATCCGAGTGTGCTGGAGGCTTTTGAGAATAGGCATCAAGACCGAGACTATCACGTACGCTTCGAGTGCCCTGAGTTTACAGCTCTCTGTCCTATCACTGGGCAGCCGGACTTCGCCACTATATATATAGAGTATGTCCCAGACGTGCGTATGGTCGAGAGCAAGAGTCTCAAGCTCTATCTCTTTAGCTTTCGCTCGCATGGCGCCTTTCATGAGGATTGTGTGAACATCATCATGGATGACCTGATCCGTCTGATGGACCCGAAGTATATCGAGGTGACGGGCGACTTCTCTCCACGAGGGGGTATCAGCATTGTGCCTTTTTGCAATTACGGTCGTCCAGGCACGCCATACGAGTCGTATGCTCGTGAGCGTATGCTCGCCTTCCACCACTAGAAATCTAGTCGTATGCTAAGCTCTCAAAAGAAGTATCTTGTCATCATCAATCCTATCTCTGGCACCTCTAGGAAGACGAGTCTGCCAGAGCTCGCATTTAATATGCTCTCGGACAATGACAGTGAGCTATACTTCGTCTATACCAATGGAGAGGGACATGCCGATCGCATCATCAAGGATATAGCTGGTCAAGGCTTTGACACGGTTATCGCGATCGGTGGGGATGGTACGATCAATGAGGTAGCCAACGCAGTGCGTCCTACGGATATGTCTCTCGGTATCGTCCCGATGGGTTCGGGCAATGGATTGGCGCGCTCACTAGACATCCCGCTGGACCCCGAAGCTGCCCTAGAGGTTATTCGCCGAGGGTATGTCAAGCGGATCGACTGCTGCGAGGCCGATGGAGTTCCCTTTTTCGTGACCTTCGGCGTGGGCTTTGATGCGCAGGTGACCGCTAGCTATGATCAGAAAAACTTTCGAGGGCCGCTCTCCTACGTTCTCTCGACGGTCGATCAGTTTATCAAGCACAAGTCCTCGCTCTATCGCCTTCATCTCAATGGTGAGGTGATCGAGCAGAAAGCCTTTCTCGTGACCTGCGCTAATGCAGATCAGTATGGTAATAATGCGATCATCGCACCCGATGCTGAGCTAGATGACGGACTCTTTGATGTGGTTGTCATTAGAGATATGTCTTTGCTCAAAGCGCCTCAAGTGGCCATCAGTCTCTTTACGAAGCGTGTGGATGAGAGTGCCTCTATCGACATTTATCGCACGGATCACCTCATCATAGAGCGTGAGAAGGAGGACTATGCGCAGGTCGACGGTGAGCTCATCGAGCTGGGACGTCGCATCGAGATCACAATCCAAAAGCAGCAACTGCCCATCTTAGTCCCGCTGCCCAAAAGCTAGTATAAGAGCTAGCACTAAGCACTACACCTATCTTTCGTTGTTTAGTTGGGACGTGTAAACGTCTCAACAGAGGTCAGCTTCCTTTCCTCTGTTGGAACGAAACATTTCCTCCCTTGGAAAAGAAAGTTTCCTCCCTTGGAAAAGAAAGTTTCCTCCCTTGGAAATTTATTTTTCCAAGCTTGGAAGCTTTTTGGAAAGTTAACAAACGAAGCGCCCGATAGGTGGCTGACGTAGAGAAATGGCGAGATAAAACAAGAGCCTGCCCGCTGATTAGCGAGTAGGCTCTTGCTCTGTTTAGTGCGCTGGGGCTGTCGTACTGTGGCGACAGACTCCTGCTTAGCGGCGTAAGTAGCGCGTGTTTAGGCGGATTTGCTTGCCCGCTTGTGGCTTGTAGTCATCGCCAGGGAAGAAAGACGCAGACATAGTAGAAGATCCTAGCCCCGAGAGCTTCACTATATGTAGTGATACATTCTCCTTGGCGTTGTAGTAGTACCAATATTCGTTGCCTAGACTACTTGTATCCGTACCAGTGTATTGGTAGCCCGCCTTCTCGAGGACAGCTTTGAGCTCCTTGTCGATACCCGTCTTAAACTTCTTAGCGTGGTTGATGGCTAGTCCACCATTATCGTAAACGTGCATAGTGGCCTCGGTGGCATTGTAAGAGGGGTAGTAGTAATAGCCATTAATGGCGGCGGAAGAATCTTTTTGAGGGCTTTTAATTAAGACTTGCAGGTAAGTAGAGGAATAGTCTATCTTACCATCATCGCCTTTTCCAGGAGCGTTGTAGGTGACGTTCTCCCCCTTAGCCATCTCACTGGTGTAGATAGAGCCTGCGGGTGTCCCCGGGGTAGGCACGTCAGCGGGGTTAAACTTCTCGCCAAAGTTGTAAGAGGGGAAGATGCTGGTGTCCTCTGCGGGGGGTGGTGTGGGAGCCTCCTCCTTGGCAGAGAAGCTAAAGGCGATACCCTGACCACCCTCCATAATGAGGAGCGTGTAGTAGTCGTTTTCGCTGGTGAAGGTCTTGTCGCTAATGTCTGACTTCTGAGGCTTGCTAAAGCCGTTGCGTACAAACCACTCGGCTACATTGGGATTGTTCTCGACCATATCTAGGGTGAGTGCATAGCTGAGTGCCAGGATACCAGGCTTGTAAGTTTCTCCCTTGGACGTGTAGCCCTGTGGGTAGTAAGCGACTAGGTCGAAGTTGCCCTTCTTCTTATCCTTCGTGATGAAGTTGGCACGCTTGGGATCACTCTGTGCCTTCTCCTGTCTGAGTCCTAGAGCAGCCTCATACTTGCGGATCTCATCGAGAGAGGTCTCCTGAGCTTTCTTGCTGGAGAAGGGGAAGTCCTTGAGACTCTTGTCAAAGTTGCCCGTAGCAACCGACCCAGGCATCGGGATAAATGAGAGCTGCGCGAAGCCTGGAGTGTCAGCTAGAGAGACACCCACGACAAGGTTGCCCTTGCGGTACATAGGCGTCTTACTGGAGTTCTTGTCTAGTGCCTCAAAGCCGTCATTGATGGTCATAATGTCGAAGTCTTGTCTGATGGTGCCATCTTCGGCGTAGACAAGCTTTTTGTCTAGAAGTAGGGTGGATACTTGCAGTTTGCCCTGACCCGCATCGCCGACGAGGTAGATGCGTAGCGGCTGCTTGCCACTCTTGTCCTGGGTGTTGAAGACGTAGCTCTTGACTTTTTTGTTTTTGAACTCGGATACCTTCTCCGTTTGTAGTATGGCTCCGTGGGCGGCCTCCCACTTCTTGAGCGGCAATTCACCCATCGTAAAGTCTACGAAGGGTATCGGCAGATGCTTCAGATTGCCGTCAGCATCTAGCTCATAGATAGGTGTGTACTCGCCCATCGGGATCGTGTCCTTTTTGTTGGGATCGCCACCATCATCTGGAGAGCTGGGGCTACAACTGACTAGCCCAAAGCAAGTTGACAAGATCAATGCAAGGGCCAAATAGATTTGCTTATTCATAGTATTCTAACCTTGTTAGTGTATATATCAGAGCTAAATAGCAAAGGGAGGCACCCACAGCAGATGATCATTGTCATCAAACTGAAGAAATCGGCCTCCCCTGCTGACAAAGGTACGAAAACAAAGAGAACTACCTCTGGTCTGATAAACGGTTCCTCCGCTGGAACCTACTAGCGGGCTACAGATTTAATGCATTGGCTCTTAGTCTAAGGCCTGCGATGCGGCATAGCGACGGACTAGCTGCGTCACGATGGCGAGGCAGCGCTCCATAGCATCGAGCGAGCAGTACTCGTGGAGGGAGTGGAAGTTGCCCCCACTGGTGAAAATGTTGGGGCAGGGGATGCCTCGCTCCGAGAGAACTGCCCCGTCGGTGCCGCCCCGTATCGGCTGGATGATAGGCTTGACACCGACCGCCTCATAGGCTGCGATAGCGTGCTCGATGACCTCTGGGTGCGGAGCGATGTAGTCGTACATGTTGCGGTACTGGTAGGAGACTTCGACCGCTAGCTGTGCGGTGTGTGGCTCTTCGTTGATCTGCTGAGCTACCTCTCGGATGCGTGCTATGCGCTGCTCTAGGAGCTGGCGGTCGTGGTCGCGGATGATGTACTCAGCAGTTGCGAACGAGACATCGCCCGACATGTGACATAGGTGCAGGAAGCCTTCCCGTCCCTGGGTCACCTCGGGTCGCTCGTGCGTGTAACCTAGTCTGTAGTCGAGCTTGATGAGCGACTGAAGTGCGTGACGCATCGTGTGGTAGGCACTGCCTGGGTGGACGTTGTGTCCCGTAGCGGTGATGCGTGCAGAGGCTGCGTGAAAGCATTCGTACTCAAACTCGCCCTCGAGTCCTCCGTCGATGGTGTAGGCATAGGTCGCCTGAAGCTGGCTCTCGTCAAAGGTCTCTAGTCCTCGCCCGACCTCTTCGTCTGTCGTGAAGGCTAGTGCGATAGGTCCGTGCGCTAGCTCGGGCTTGTTCTGAAGCTCCGCAGCAAGAGTCATCAAGATAGCGACGCCCGCCTTGTCGTCAGCTCCGAGGAGTGTCGTCCCGTCGCTCGTGATGAGCGTATGCCCCACATAGCGCAGCAGGTCGGGGTAGTCGCTGGGACTTAGTATGCTGCCCTTGAGCTGTATCGGCTTGCCGTCGTAGTTGGGGTGGAGACAGGGAGAGACTTTTTCGCCAGGAGCTTCGGGCGAGGTGTCTACATGAGCGAGGAGGGCGATGCGGGGCACCTCTTCGTAGCCAGCGGTTTCAGGGATTTGCGCTATCAGATAGCCTGCATCGTAGCAGGTGGAGGGTATCTGTAGCTCCTCTAGCTCAGTGTGGAGCAGGTGGAGCAAGTCCCACTGACAGGGTGTCGAGGGCTTCGTAGGGCTATTCGGATCGGAGGTGGTGTGAACCTTTACGTAGCGGAGAAATCGCTCTAGGAGTTGGCTCATAGCGTGTGCCGATGCTTAGCGCTGCTTGATGATACTGTTGATGACACGGCAAGTGCAGATGAGCTTGCCACTCTGGGTGGAGTAGATGTCTACGTTCCAGACATGCGTGCTGCGCCCCTTGTGAAGTATCGTAGCGACGCCGCGCACAGTGTCTCCGACGACTGTCGAAGAGACGTGGTAGCCACTCACCTGCATGCCGACTTGTATCTCGCCTTCGTTAGCTATGGCTACTGATCCTAGTCCCGCGAGGGTCTCGGCAAAGGCTAGCGAAGCTCCTCCGTGCAGTATACCCATCGGTTGTCTCGTGCGATTGTCCACGGGCATCGTACCCGTGACATAGCCACGGGCTATCTCTGTGCAGCGCATACCGAGCGTACCCATGAGCGTGTTGGGCATGATCTCGTTGGCATCTTCTGGATCAAAGGGGACTCCGTCGTAGCGCAGCTTGATCTGCTTGGTGATCATGTGGGCTAAGCCCGCAGCATCGCAAGAGGTGGTGATGTAGTCGGCGCAGCTCTTGAGTGGCTCGGGAGCGTTTGCCATAGCTACGCCTAGTCCAGCACGCTGTACCATGGCGACATCCTCTAGGGTAGTGCCGACGGCGATGATGTTTTGCTGGTTGAGGTCTAGTCGGTCGAGGATAAAGTCGAGCGCTCCTCGCAGGCTGACGCCAGAGGCTACGATCGAGAGCTCATTCATCGGCTCATCGTAGAGGGTGGCGGTCAAACCTTGTCCTGCGTTGAGCTGGTCACTCAGCTTAGCCAGGCGATCTTGTCTAGCTAAGATGAGGGCTCTAAAGATTGGCTCGGCGGGAGCTTTGAAGGGCTCATCTGCCTTGGTCAAGTCTAGGATTGGCATGCTCCAGAGCTTGGCTAGCTGGAGGATACGTGGCTGATGGGTCTTCGTAGCGTAGAGTGCTTTCTCGCCTATGAGTGCAAGTGTGTAGTCGCTATCGACCAGCTCATAGAGATGCGTGAGCTGCTCTGCACGGAGAGGACGAGAGGCTAGCTCACGACCCGTGCGACAGTTGTGAATGCGTGCGCCTAGATGGGAGATGATGTAGCCACTGTTGCGTGGTAGCTGCAGCTGCTCCGAGATATTCAGGAGACTAGTCATAGGAGCTTCGCTGGCGACCGCCACACGCAGGGCATACTCATCCTGCACCTCTAGGAGAGCTTCGCGATCCTCTAGAGCGATCTCGCCATTGCTCCCAAGTAGGCAGTCACGATCTTTGATGGCGAGGAACTTATAGCCGCCACTCTTTGCTTGATTCATCATATTACTCCTTATTATAAAGCGGACCAGTTAAACTGTACACCAATGCGCCCACTGTAGGGCTGTGACATGTCGTAAGCACCTAGTCCATAGTGCTGACTGTCGAAAGTGGCAAAGAGCGTCCACATCTTTGTCAAGCGATACTGCGCCGTCACCTCAGCGGTGAGTCTTGTGAGCGAACCCCTAGCAGCACCCTCGCGAAGCCCTGTTTCGGGAGCTTGGGCGGGGTGCAGGATCTTGGTCGTGAGACTGGTGTCGTAGTAGACCACCCCACGAAGGTCTAGGCGCTTCGTAGGACGGACGGCCAACTTCGCATAGCCTTGGAAGTAAGGCTTGGGGACGCGGAAGGTGTAGTTAGCAAGACGGTTAAACTGCGCTCCGAGGCTTAGCTCACAGACTCGTGCGATGACGGTAGAGAGGTCTAGACCAGCATAGAAGATGTCGAGCTTCGTGTACTCATTGCGCTGCGACTGTAGCCACGAGCCGTAAAGCTCTTCGCCCGTGTAGTAGGGTAGGAGGTTGAAGCCGTAAGTGCGGGCATAGTGATCGTATCCGCCGTACAGTTCGTAAGTGCCTGAGCCAAGCTGGAGCTTGACTCCTGTGCGAGAGCCTAGCTGCTGACGCTCGGGTCTAGGTAGTGCGTCGAGCATGATGCCTGGTATGCGGGCTAGATAGTCAAAGAGGTTGACATCCTGTAGTCCGCCTGACGCCTGCAGGTACCACTCCCAGCTTCTCTGGTCAGAGAGCGATAGACGAACCTCTGGATAAACTAGCACCTCTTGGTTGGCAAAGTCCACGCCCACACCGCCTGAAAAGTCTAGATCGGCAAAGTTAACGAACCCACGATAGCGGAACTGCGGGTGCGCGCCTAGGAGGAAGAGCTGTGACGGCTGGCCTGTGCGGATACGCATATCGGCGCCTAGTCCTAGAGACCAGTCGTCAGAGAGCTGTACAGCGGTAGCTCCATCAGCATCGACCACGTGCATGTGCTCGTTAGCGATGAGATCCCTTTGGGCTGGACTGGGTAGCGAGTGGGATAGGAAAGCATAGCGCGCACCAAGGTCGAAAGACCAGTTCTGGACCTGTAGGTTGTCTATGCGTCCCGTCAGACTGTACTCGCGCAGCGCGTCTTGCCAGCCAGTGCGATCCAGTAAGGGTATCTCGTTCATCTGCATCCTCTGCTGTGTAGGCGTATGCGCAAAGATATGGCTGCGTATGCCTCCCTGCAGCTTGATCATGCTCTCTCTCCAGTGGTAGCTGTAGCCTAGGACTCCCTCGGTAGCGTGACGGTACATATTGGTCTGGTCGGGGACTTCCTCGAGGTAGTGATAGTCCGCATCGGACTCATCAATCGGCCCATGCACAGAGCGGTTGGGCCAGTTCTTGCTGAGCGAGAAAAGCTCCGATCGATGCGTCAGATCGAAGGAAAGAACGTTGTGCTGGCTCCCGAAGTGCCACTGACCCGCCAGATCCCCACCGAAGGCAGGCGCATAGCCTCCGAAGAGGCGAGCCATAATGCCATTGTAAGGCTGAGGCACCTCACGGGCAAAGCCCGACAGCTGAGGCGTCGGTGCTGGCGAAAGGGTCGGCGTGAAGTCTCTCGTGGAGCGAGGTGTGGCTGGATTGTAGCGCTCTACCTGAGGCTTCGTCAGAGGTATAGGGGTAAAGATAGGATTGGTGTCATCGATCTGTCTCACCTTGTCGCTCACCACGGTAACCTCACGGCTGATCGTGTCACGCTCGGCCAATGTTTTGGTGTTTTGAGCTAAAGCAGGGAGTAGTGTGCTGAGCAGGATTAGGAGGAGACTATATAGTCGTTTCATCGCTTGTAGACTTAATCGTTGGAATAGTAGGGTAGAGGGATATTAGCGAGTGGTGCTCTGGCGAAGCTGTGCGAGCTTCTCTGCAGCGCGCTGACGTATCGGTGAGGTCTCGTCGGTGTAATTCTTGAGTAGGCTCTCTAGGTATAGTCTTGCCGTGTCGGGGTCTCCCTTGGTGAGGTACCAGTCGGAGAGCGTTATGATCGTCTCGGCAGATAGTTCGGGGTCTGGGTAGGCATCGTTGACCAACTTGTCGAGTAGCTGCTTCGAGTAGCTCTGCTGGATCTTGTTGGAGACGTAGTATTGCGCCAATAGAAGCGTGCCCTGAGTGCCGGCGTAGGTCTCTATGCGGGCGACAAGCGGCTTCAGCAGCGACTCGATCTGGTTGCCCCGACCTGTCTTCAAATAGCTGGTCGCTAGGCGACAAGTCAAGAGGTCTAGTTGCTCTTGGCTCCAACCCTTAGCCTTGTCTAGCTGAGGAGCCACGACCTTGATGACCCACTCATACTGTCCCGCTTGGAGCGCACTCTCAGTAGCCGAGAGCAGTGTCGTCTGATAGCTCGCTGGCTCTAGCGGTAGCGTGAGTAGCTCCTGCTGCAAGGGCAATGCCTGAGCATAAGCTCGCTGCTGAATGCGCATGGCAGACATCTTCTGAAGCAAACCTATGTGCAGCTCTTGCGACAGTTGCTTGCGACTGGGGTAGATGCGCTCATAGAGTGCTAGAGCCTCCTCTTCCTTACCAGCACGATCGTAGATGTCGGCCAGGTAGTAATGCGCTAAGAGCGAAGAGGCTCCCTGCGGCTTCAGAGCTAGATACTCTTTGAGCAAGTGCTCCGCCTGTGGCTGTCGGGACTGGTAAGCACGCTCAGCTGTCTCGAAGGAGATGCTCATCGCCTCACTCTCATTGATGGAGTAGCTTCCGCCAATGCTGTTAGCGTACTGGACAAATTCAGTGGAGCGACCCTCCTCGATGTAGATACTCTTGAGGGCTTCGTATGCCTGCTTCGCCTCGCCACTCTGTGGTGCCTCGGCTAGGAGTGCTTTGTACGTCTCGATGGCTCGGCTCGTCTCATTCCTATTATAATATAGTAGTGCCAACTGCAAGGCAGCCTTGCGTCCATACTCGCTCTGCGGGTACTCTTGCGTCAGGCGTGTGAAGGCTCCGATAGCCTCCGCCTGCTGTCCCGACAGCTCCATAGCACGTCCCTGATCGTACATAGCACGAGGCTTGTAGAGACTATTGGGGTGGCGAGCAACTAACTTATCGAGGGCAACTATCTGTGCCTTGTAGTCCTTCTTGAGACCCTCAATGTCTGACAGCATATAGAGCGCATAGACCTGATCATCAGGTGCGAGTCTATAAGCCTCCTCGTAGTAGCGTACGGCTGGCGTGTAGTGACCCTGCATGTAGTGCGCATCGCCTAGACGGGCGTGGACATCTGCTTGTAACGTATTGTCGAGCGTGCCCTCTTGGAGTAATATAGAGAGCGTCTGCGTAGCAGCTCCGTATTGCTGCTGCTTGATCTGACTGTAGCCTAGTAGGTAGCGAGCTATCTGTAGCTGCTTGCTAGAGGCTGCGCGCTTACTGAGGATAGCAGTGAGGGCTTGTGCTGCTTGCTTGTAAGCTCCTTGCTGAGAGAGAAGCTGCGCTCCCAGTAGCTCTGCTTCAGTGTGGTGAGCAGACTTTGTGGTAAGCTGCTGCGCCTGCTGGTTATAGCGTTGTGCTAGGGCTAGGTCTCCCGCTTGTTGCGCCTGCTGCGTGAGCTGATTGAGCAGATAGCACTGCGCCTCCACGATAACTGGCGAAGGTCTCTGGATACGTCCTATCGAGGCTAGACTAGTCAAGTAGTCTGGACTGCGGTAGTAGCTCTCAATGAGAAAGTGCTCCATAGCCTCACGGTGTGCCGACTGGGAGAATGTATTGAGAAACTCCTCGCAGAGCCTCACCTCCTGACCAAACGAACCGCTCGCCTTGCTGCGCATCAGCAATACCTGCTCATACATGGCAGCCTCACGGATCGTAGGTGCTACGGCTCTATCTGCCGCCACCTGATAGGAGGCAAGGGCTTCGGAGTAAAGCCCCATATCTCTACGAGCACGTGCTAGGTAAAGGTTGGCCACGCCGCTCGTCTCTGCATCGCCACGGGTCGCTAGGAGTAGGTGCGGGATCGCTTGCTCCGTGCGCTCCGTCTCCATATAGGCAGCCGCCAGGATGAGTTGGTCTTCGGGGGTAAGGAGACTAGCATTTTGGTCTGATAGCGGGGCAAGACGTTCGATAGCTTTGCTCGGCTCCTCAAGACGATACCAAGCATTTGCCTCTATGATCTGACTCTCCGCACGCTGCTCCTCCGAGAGACGTGCCGTAGCAAGCGCTTCGGTGTGCGTGAGCACTGACTGATAGTTTTGCCGATAAAGTGCTATCCGTGCCAGCCCTAGACGAGCATCGTACTGCAGATCCCCCTGAGCCTGTATCGGGAGGAGCGTGCGCTCAGCCTTGTCTAGGTCGTTTTGCGCTATGTATAGCTGCGCTAGATAGAGTCTAGCCACATCGCTCCAGTAGTCATCACCTGCAGCGGTCATCTCAAAAAGCTGCTCCACCTGCTCCACAGGACGACCAGACAGCAGGAGTGCGTAGGCCATCTTGACCTGCCACTCGCTCCGCATCTCGCTTGTCAAGGTCTGCTCACGTACCTGCTCTAGCGTATGGCGTGCACGATTGTACTCCTTATTATATAGGTAGTGTGTAGCACGAGCTATACGAGCTACTTGCGCCTGACGGGAGATGGGATCTGTGGTGATATACTCCTCCAGCTCGGCAGCAGCGCTAGGACGACCCAGCAGATGCGCCCCGTAGGTGGCAAACCACCCATCAGCCTTGCTCAGACGTTGTGTAGAGGAGAGGAGCGTCGTGGTACGCAGGGGCGAGCCAGCTGCGAGTGTCACCTCGATAGCATGCTGCTCGGTGGGTATGCTAAAGGTCTCTTGCGCCTGCAGTTGGTAGGCTAGTGGCAACTGCCCGCATAGAAGTAACGTATATAGGTATCCTTTGTAGTTCATCGGTAAATGGTCTTACTTAGGGGGCTCAGTCCACTGGATGCGCCCGATCGATTCTAACGCAAATCTACTGAAATAACTGCTGAGAGCAAAATATGCCACCTTCCGCATATTCCACTCACTAGTGCCTTATGAACAGAATCTCTTATCCTCGATACGCTTTTGCCACAAAAAAGCTGATCCCCACGTGGAAATTCTCAAATCCCCACGTGGCAAATAAAAAATCTCCACGTAGGCGAGAAATAAAACTTCGGAGGAATCAAATAAAACTTCGGAGGAATCATTTCGTCTCCACGTGGAGAATGAAAAATATCTACGTGGATATCGAATTAGAGGTTAGAGATTAGAGACGAGTAACCCTGTGTAGGGACGCACGGCTCGTGCATCCGTCCCCGTTAAAACACAGACGCTGTTCCCTTTGACACAACGGACGCACCAAGGTGCGTCCTTACAAAGGGTTGCACGTTTCGTAACCCGCTGTCAAGCGTTTTGCTGTGTGCAACAAAAAAAACTATCTTTGCGACATGGTGATTGTTTCTTGCTTGTTTCATCTTCTGGTACAAGGTGTTGAAGCAACGAGAGACTTCAACGAGAGATCTAAAGAGAGCGAAATGACAACAAACCAACAATACAAACTTCTAAGCTTTATAATTATGAAACATACGACATGGTTATGCGCTTTGCTCCTATTCCTGCTACCACTCGTGGCAAAGGGACAGCAGCAGGTGGTGCTGGATGAATCTCAGCAAGAGATCGTAAAGGTCATAGAGACCGTCATGCATCTATCTGAGCAGGAGGCTATCCTCGATCAGGCGGATGCTACGACACGTAAGGCTGTCGAGGTGGTGCGAGCCCTCACTGGCCAAAAAGAGTACAGCGAGAAAGAGGCTACAAACCTAGCCTCTGCACTTACGCTTGAAGACAATCACATCGTTCTCCTCCCAAAGTATCAGCATCTAGCAGAGACTGCCACGTGGGATGGCGTATCCCTCGCGGAATTCGTGAAGGCGATAGACGACTTTCGCTCGGCTGGGCTAACAAGTCAGCCATAATCGACGGTGTAGTCTGCATCTTTCGCTCTTATCCTTCTAGAGACTGTCGCTTGTCAGCTGCAGTCTCTAGTCGTTTTTTTAGGGGCCTACACATCATCTAAAGAGCCTCTTTATGGAGAACATATCATGAAAACAACCTTTTTCTCTACCCAATGGTAGGTATTCCGAATATTCTTTGTAACTTTGAGGTCGAAGAAAACTAATTGTATCACAGTACTCGACTTTTGTCAGCTGACGGGAGGAGAGTGCAATATCTATAAAGTACTACACATGGCAAAATTTAGAGGAGCAATCGTAGTCAACGAGCAACGCTGCAAGGGGTGCAACCTCTGCGTTGTAGCGTGTCCTACTACGAGTATCTCACTTCACCCAGACGAGGTGAACGACAAGGGGTATCACTACTGCTATATGAGCAGCCCCGAAACATGCATTGGCTGCGCAAACTGTGGCGTGGTTTGTCCCGACGGCTGTATCAGCGTCTATAAAGTAACCCTTTAATCCTATAGCTATCATGGCAGAAGTAAAACTGATGAAGGGCAACGAGGCCCTGGCACACTCGGCAATCCTCAACGGACTGGATGGCTATTTCGGATATCCTATCACACCTCAGTCTGAGGTGCTCGAGACTCTTATGTCGCTACGCCCTTGGGAGAAGACCGGTATGGTCGTCCTACAGGCTGAGAGCGAGGTCTCTTCTATTAACATGGTCTATGGAGGTGCTGGCGCTGGTAAGCGTGTTATGACCTCCTCCTCTAGCCCTGGTATCAGCCTGATGGCTGAGGGTATCAGCTACATCGCTGGTGCTGAGCTACCCGCACTAATCGTCAACGTGATGCGCGGTGGACCTGGTCTAGGTACGATCCAGCCAAGTCAGGCCGACTACTTCCAGACCACCAAGGGTGGTGGACACGGTGACTATCGTCTCATCGTACTAGCTCCTTACTCTGTACAGGAGATGGTCGACTTCGTCGGTGTCGGTATGGATATGGCGTTTAAGTATCGTAACCCAGTTATGATACTGAGCGATGGTATCATCGGACAGATGATGGAGAAGGTGGTTCTACCCGAGCAGAAGCCTCGTCACACCGATGAGGAGATCGCAGCTTCCTGCCCCTGGGCTACTACAGGTCATACACCTGATAAGCGCTCTATCATCACATCTCTCGAGCTAGACTCAGCTGTGATGGAGCAAAACAACCTACGCTTCCAGGAGAAGTATCGCAAGATCGAGGAGAACGAGATACGCTACGAGGAGACGATGACGGAGGATGCTGACTACGTACTAGTAGCTTTCGGCTCTTCTGCACGTATCTGCCAGAAGGTCGTTCAGGTAGCTCGCCAGGAGGGACTCAAGGTAGGTCTCGTACGTCCTATCACGCTATGGCCTTATCCATACGAAGTGATCTCCAAGCTCGCTGAGCGTGGTGTCAAGGGCTTCCTCTCTGTCGAGCTCAATGCTGGTCAGATGGTCGAGGATGTCAGACTAGCCGTCAACGGTCGCTGCCCTGTAGAGCACTTCGGACGTATGGGTGGTATGCTATTCTCTCCAGACGAGGTCCTCAACGCTCTGCGCACGAAGCTCGTCAAGTAAGCTTACCCTTATCAATAACCAGTAATAGACAACAAATATCATGGATATAAAGGATATAACTAAACCAGAGAACTTGGTCTACCAGAAGCCAAGTTTGCTCAACAATAACACGATGCACTACTGCCCAGGCTGTAGCCACGGTGTCGTGCACAAGCTGGTTGCAGAGGTCCTCGAGGAGATGGGCATGGGCGACCAGACTGTCGGTGTAGCTCCTGTGGGTTGCTCCGTCTTCGCTTACAACTATATAGACATTGACTGGCAGGAGGCTGCTCACGGACGTGCGCCTGCTGTAGCTACTGCTATCAAGCGTCTATACCCTAATAAGCTCGTCTTCACTTATCAGGGTGATGGTGACCTAGCCGCTATCGGTACCGCTGAGACAATCCACGCTGCAAACCGTGGTGAGAACATTGTCATCATCTTCATCAACAACGGTATCTATGGTATGACCGGTGGTCAGATGGCTCCTACCACACTACTCGGTATGAAGACTGTCACCTGTCCTGATGGTCGTACGCCAGAGCTCAACGGCTATCCTCTCGTCATCTCCAAGATCCTCTCTGAGCTAGACGGTACTTGCTACGTTACACGTCAGAGTGTACACACAGCGCCTGCTGTACGTAAGGCTAAGAAGGCTCTACGCAAGGCTTTTGAGAATTCACTTGCAGGCAAGGGTACCAGCGTCGTTGAGTTTGTCTCAACCTGCAATACAGGCTGGAAGATGAGCCCTGCTAAGGCTAATGAGTGGATGTCGAAGTTTATGGTCGACAAGTACGCTCTTGGTGACATCAAGGATGTCGAGTCTAAGGGTAGCAACGATGAGGTGGTTACAATGAAAATCTAATCAGACGAAAGGAACAACTATGAATTACGAAATAGTCATATCTGGCTTCGGAGGTCAGGGTGTACTCTCTATGGGTAAGATAATTGCTTACTCTGGTATCATGGAGGACAAGGAGGTATCTTGGATGCCTTCTTACGGACCTGAGCAGCGTGGTGGTACGAGTAACGTTACGGTCATCGTGAGCGATGAGCCTGTTAGCTCGCCAGTTGTCAACGAGTATGATGTCGTCATCGTACTCAATCAACCATCACTTGACAAGTTCGCTCCTCGTGTCAAGAAGGGCGGTATCCTCATCTACGACCCAGCTCTCATCCAGCACAAGTCTGACCGTAAGGATATCAACATCTACGAGGTACCTGCTACTGAGCAGAGCCTAGAGATGGGTAATGATAAGATCTTCAACATGATCATCCTCGGTGGTATGCTCAAGGCTGCTCCTATGCTAAAGCTCGAGAGCATCATCGCAGGACTCAAGAAGTCTCTGCCTGAGCGCCACCACAAGCTGATCCCCCTCAACGAGGAGGCTATCAAGCGTGGTATGGATAGTCTGATCAAGGTCAACTAGTCTAGGGAGAGACCCTCGCACTAACAATGACAAGGCGTCTGTCGATCTACTGTTAGATTGACGGACGCCTTCCCTTTTTTCTGCTAAAGCCTTTGTTTCCTTATAAAAGAGTACCTTTGCACCAATTGAGACTATGGCAATAGTCTCTAATAGCGTGAGATTATGGCAAACCGGAAGAACTTAGTAATAGTAGAGTCCCCCGCAAAGGCGAAGACGATTGGCAAATTCCTCGGTGCTGACTACAAAGTGCTCTCGAGCTATGGACACATACGTGACCTCAAGCCGAGCAGCTTCAGTGTAGACGTGGAGCATCACTTCGCACCTATCTATGAGATCCCCGCAGATAAGCAGCGTCTTGTCTCGGAGCTGCGCAAAGCTGCTAAGGGGAGCGACATCGTATGGCTCGCATCCGATGAGGACCGCGAGGGAGAGGCGATCGCATGGCACCTCTATCAGGTGCTAGACCTTAAGGACAAGGAGACACATCGTATCGCATTCCACGAGATCACTAAGAGCGCCATACAACATGCTATTCAGAATCCACGATCGATCAACGAAAACCTTGTAGATGCCCAGCAGGCGCGTCGTGTCTTAGATCGTATCGTGGGCTTTGAGCTCTCACCTGTCCTCTGGAGACGTGTCGGGCCCTCGCTCTCGGCAGGACGTGTGCAAAGCGTCGCTGTGCGTCTGATTGTAGAGCGGGAGCGCGAGATATTAGCCTTCCAGCCAGAGACCTCTTTTGCTATCACGACACGCCTAGAGACCAAGGGTGGAGACACTTTCTCTGCCACACTCCCTGAAAACCTTCCCTCCGAAGAAGCTGCTCGCCAGCTTATGCAGCGAGCTATCGATAGTCAGTCCACCTTTGCTGTACAGCAGGTAGAGCAAAAGCCTGGACGTCGCTCTCCGTCGGCACCTTTTACCACCAGTACGCTCCAGCAGGAGGCTTCTCGCAAGCTCGGTATGAGCGTCTCCAATACGATGCGTGTGGCGCAGGCTCTCTACGAGCGAGGTCTCATCACCTATATGCGTACCGACTCGGTCAATCTTTCTAGCCTTGCACTCCACGATGCAGAGACAGTGATCCTAGAGCAGTGGGGGGCTGACTACTATCAGCGCCGACACTATCACGCTAAGAGCAAAGGGGCGCAGGAGGCGCACGAAGCTATTCGTCCGACTTATCTGCGCAACGCTACGATACAGGGTACCAAGCAGGAGCAAGCCCTCTACGACCTCATACGCAAGCGCACACTCGCTAGTCAGATGGCCGATGCTCGCATCGAGCGGACGATAGCGCAGATCGCTTCGCAAGGCGCTGATTCTGTTCGTTTAGAGGCTCGTGGCGAGGTGATTGTCTTCGACGGTTTCATCAGCGCTTACACGGAGAGTCGTGATGACGAGGAGGATACTAGTGGCAATGAGCTTCCCAAGCTGAGGGAGGGTGACTCGCTACAGCTACGAGAGATAGAGGGGCGGCAATCCTTTACCAAGCCTAAGCCCCGCTACACGGAGGCATCCCTCGTTCGCAAGATGGAGGAGCTAGGCATCGGTCGTCCGTCAACTTATGCTCCGACTATCCAGACGATCCAAAACAGAGAGTACGTGCGTCGTGGCGAGAGCCAAGGCGAGAGTCGCGATGTGCTATACCTTAACTGGCAGCACGGAGCAGGAAATACGACCATCAAGTCGCACAAGCAGAAGGAGCGCTATGGAGGCGATCGCGGACGGCTTGTCCCCACCGATATGGGGATTGTCGTGACCGACTTCCTGATGGAAAACTTCTCCCGTGTCGTCGACTATAACTTCACGGCAGATGTCGAGGAGCACTTTGACAAAGTTGCCGAGGGAGAGGCTCACTGGCAAGATCTGATCGGCACGTTTTACGATAAGTTCCACCCGATCATCGAGGAGCAGAGCCAGTCTGGAGCTAAGCGCTATACAGGCGAGCGACTGCTCGGCACTGATCCTGTAAGTGGTAAACCAGTCATTGCTCGCATCGGACGCTATGGTCCGATGGTGCAGATCGGAGAGGCTCCCGACAGTTCTCTGCCTGAGGAGGAGCGGGAGCGTCTCAAGCCTCGCTTCGCCAGCATCCCGAGCAATCTGCTCATAGAGACGATCACGCTAGAGGAGGCGCTCAAGCTCTTTGACCTGCCCCGCACGGTCGGTGAGTTTGAGGGTGGCGATGTGGTTGCTGCTGTGGGACGCTTTGGTCCTTACTTGCGTCACAAAGGTGCCTTTACCTCAATCCCCAAGAGCAGTGGTCTGACACCCGAGGAAATCACGCTCCAGGAAGCGATCGAGCTCATTGAGGAAAAGCGTCGTAAGGATGCCGCCAGTCTGCTTAAGAGCTTCCCCGAGGACCCTGATATTGTGATCCGTGACGGACGCTGGGGCGCTTACATCAAGGTGGGCAAGAAGAACTACAAGCTCACCAAGGAGCAGAAAGCCGAGCCCACGAAGCTGACATACGCCGAGGTCGTCGCTATCATCGCTGAGCAGGATAACGAGACTCCTAAGAAGGGTCGCTCAACAGCGAAGAAGACCGCTAGCACAGCTAAGAAGAGTACGACCAAGAAGACGACTAGCACTGCTAAGAAGGCTGCGCCTAAGCGTAGTGCGGCCTCTAAGTCGTGATAGCTATCTACCTTTAAAGCCATGGAGGCTCCCGTACAGCGTGTATTCCTAGAGGTCGCTTACGACGGCACCAACTATTGTGGCTGGCAGGTACAGCCTCGTGGTGTCTCGGTGCAGTCTGAGCTAGAGCGCGCCCTCTCGATGCTCTTCCGCCAGTCGATCTCGGTCACAGGCGCAGGGCGCACAGACGCTGGGGTACACGCCTACAGTATGATGGCGCATGCTGACTTGCCGATCCCGCACCCTCCGCTAGCGCAAATACAGAGAGGCTTGTGCGGCATACTGCGTGGAGGTATATCCGTTCGCTCTGTCACTCCAGTCATCCCGACAGCTCACGCCCGCTTTGACGCCACCTCACGAAGGTATCACTACTACATATCCGCTTGTAGCAACCCCTTTTGGGGCGACTACTGCTGGGAGCGACGCACGCTCCCTGATATGGCGCTGATGAACGAAGCTTGTCGACACTTCATCGGTGAGCACGACTTCACCTCCTTTAGCAAGCTACACACGCAGACGAAGCACAACCGCTGTACCGTCTACACAGCGCATTGGGAGCAGGTCGAGATGCCTGGTCTGTGGGATGCGATGCGCTACGAGGTGTGTGCCAATCGCTTTCTTCACGGCATGGTGCGTACGATGGTCGGGACACTCCTCGAGGTGGGCTACGGACAGCGCACTGCAGACTCTATCGCAGAGTTGATCCAGAGCGAAGACCGCACGCTAGCCGGCTCGGCAGCTCCAGCCCGTGCGCTCTTTTTCGTCGAGGCGACCTATCCCGACTCGATCTACAGCACAGATCCCGAGTAAAAGATTCGTCGGCTACTCACGCTCTCTATACATTGATCCACTACACCTACCAAGGGGGTGTCGTATCTGCGGCAACTCCTTTTTTATTTTACCAATCTATAGTTTCCTCCAGATGAAACTCCTAGTTTCACCCGAGTGGAACTGATAGTTAGCTCATTTCTGCAGGGCAACAAATAGAAAAGGCTGCAGCACCATACGTAGAGGTGCTACAGCCTTGAACGGATAAGATATGATTGCTAGTCCTCTAGCTAGTGAGGAAGGGACTAGAAGTTGGCGTTGTTTGGCGTGCGGGGGAAGGGGATCACGTCACGGATGTTGGTCATGCCAGTGACGAAGAGGAGGAGTCTCTCGAAGCCTAGCCCGAAGCCCGCATGTGGTGCTGAGCCATAGCGACGCGTGTCGAGGTACCACCATAGATCCTTGTCCTTGATGCCGACCTCCTGGGCACGTGCTGTGAGCTTGTCGATGTCGGTCTCACGTTCGCTACCTCCGATGATCTCGCCAATGTGTGGGAAGAGAACGTCCATACCGCGGACGGTCTTGCCGTCGTCGTTTTGCTTCATATAGAAGGCCTTGATCTCCTTCGGGTAGTCGGTCATGATGACGGGCGCATTGTAGTGCTGCTCGACGAGGTAACGCTCATGCTCGCTGGCGAGGTCAGCACCCCAGTAGACGGGGAACTCGAACTTCTTGCCACCACGGACGGCCTCCTCGAGGATCGCCACACCCTCGGTATAGGTGGTGCGTACGAATGGACGCTCCACAACGAAGCGGATGCGCTCGATGAGCTCCTTGTCATAATGCTCGGCTAGGAACTCGAGGTCGTCCATACAATGATCTAGAGCCCACTGCAGACAGTGCTTGGTGAATGCCTCTGCAAGGTCTTGGTTGCCTTCATTATCCATAAAGGCGACCTCAGGCTCGACCATCCAGAACTCAGCCAGGTGACGAGGTGTGTTGGAGTTCTCAGCTCTAAAGGTAGGACCGAAGGTATAGATACCGCCTAGAGCCATGGCTCCTAGCTCACCCTCTAGCTGTCCCGACACGGTCAGCGAGGTGTGCTTGCCAAAGAAGTCTTTGCTATAGTCCACACTCCCGTCTTTAGCAAGGGGGAGCTTGTTCATGTCTAGCGTGGTGACGGTAAACATTTGCCCAGCCCCCTCGGCATCGCTTGAGGTGATGATCGGGGTGTGAAGGTAGAAGTAACCACGCTCGTGAAAGAAAGTGTGGATCGCATAAGCCATGTTGTGGCGAATGCGGAGAACGGCTGCGAATGTGTTGGTACGTGGACGCAGGTGAGCGATCTCACGAAGGAACTCTAGTGTGTGCCCTTTCTTTTGCAGTGGATAGCGTACGGGATCAGAGGTACCGTAGATGGTTATTTCGTCAGCTTGGATCTCGTACTCTTGCCCTTGACCCTGTGAAGCGACGAGCGTACCGACGACACCGATAGCGGCGCCTGTGGTGATCTGCTCGAGGAGCTTGGGGTCGGTCTGAGCCTTGTCAATGACAATCTGTATGTTATGTACTGTCGAGCCATCGTTGAGCGCAACGAAGCAGACAGCCTTGTTGCCTCGCTTGGTGCGTACCCATCCCTTGACACAGACGGGCTGGGGGAGCTGACGCTGAGCAAGCTGGGGGAGCTCCTTGATAGTAGTGCGTGGTAGTGAGTTATTCATAGTATCTGCTGATATGGTTTATACCTATTTAGTCTTCTATCTCTTCGGATGCAAAGGGATGATCTGGTGTCTCTTGGTGCTTATGGTAGACTTTGGTGGTGGGTGCTACGCCGTTGTCCTCTTGCTCCTTGACACCCATGCGGAGGTAGCGTACTTCCTCGGGCGTAAGGTAGCGCCAGCGTCCTCGTGGTAGATCTTTCTTGGTGAGACCTGCGTAGTAGACACGGTCTAGGTGCACAACGCGATAGCCTAGATGCTCGAAGATGCGACGCACGATGCGGTTGCGACCCGAGTGGATCTCTATGCCGACCTTGTCGTGGGTCTGTCCTGTGATATAGCTGATGGCATCGGCGTGGATCTCTCCATCTTCTAACTCGAAGCCATGAGCGATCATCTGCATGTGCTCTACGGTGACCTCCTTGTCGAGGGCTACCTCGTAGATTTTCTTCTTGCGAAAGGCGGGGTGCATCAAGCGTACCGCTAGATCGCCATCATTAGTGAGAAGTAGGATGCCGGTCGTGTTGCGGTCTAGGCGACCGATGGGGTAGATGCGCTCGGTGCAAGCGTTGTGCACGAGATCCATGACGGTGCGTCGCCCCTCGGGATCGGTGAGCGTGGTGACGCAGTTCTTCGGCTTGTTGAGTAGTACGTAGACCTTAGCCTCTAGAGAGACCGGCTTGTCATCGACCATCACTTGATCAGTCGGCAGCACCTGCGAGCCAAGCTCGGAGATAACGGCACCATTGACCTTGACACGTCCTGCAGCGATGTACTGGTCTGCCATGCGACGCGAACATAGCCCAGAGTTGGAGAGGAACTTATTAAGTCGTATCGGGTCGCCAGCCTCGACTAGGGGAGAGGCGTAGCGTACGGGCTCGACAGGCACCTTAGGTGTGTGAGGCTTTGCTTCGCCCTTACGCTGCTTATTAGACCGTTGACCAGCGTTCTTGCGAGGAGCTGAGGAGCGCTTATCTTTACGATCGGTTGTATTGGCTCCTCTCTTGCGTCGTGGTGATGAGGTGCGAACTTCTTCGCTATGTGCTTTAGGGCGGGTAGCCTTTCCTCTCTGCTTGGCGTATGGGTATATGACAGGGTCATCCTGATTACCTTCGCTTACTACAGACATCGGTGCCGAAACTTTGTGAAAATTGCGCCCTTCATTATGTTGATCGTCGAAGTTATGTCTTCGCTCCAAAGCTTTTTCTGCATTGATGTCGCGGGGCTTGACCATCTCGGAGGCATCTATGTTGCGATGCGTCACGGTGGCACTCTCTTCACCACTGACCTTGACACGGATCAAGGACTCACTGACAGCGGGTCGCGCTATGCGCTGACGTTTTCGCTTGCCAGTAGATGCTGACGAGGGCACCTCCGCAGAGGAGTCGGCAGAGGGACTCTTCTTGTGCTGTGCCTCTGATGTAGGATTGCTGTCTATAGACATGAAGCTGTTTAATGACTACACAACAAGCGTGGTCTGTTGCGTGGTAGTGTTCTGTATCAAGGGGTCTCTGTTGTTGCTAAAACAGTATCAACAGACTTTCCTTCGGATCTTACTAACTATGGATCGTACTGTTTGATCGAGCTGAGACAAAGGTACTAATTTATTGGCAGACTAGAGCCCTACGTAGTTATGTGGCGTGATCTGACGAAGCTCTGCCTTGACCTCCTCATCAACCTCTAAGGTGTCGATAAAGTGGGCGATCGTCTCTTGGCTTATCTCCTCACCCGTGCGGGTCAGTGCTTTGAGTGTCTCATAGGGGTGCGGATAACCCTCACGGCGCAGAATCGTCTGGATAGCCTCGGCGACCACGGCCCAGTTGCACTCTAGATCATGAGCGATGCGCTCGGGGTGGATGACAAGCTTGCCAAGACCCTTAGAGAGGCTACTGAAAGCTATCAGCGTGTAGCCCATCGGAACAAGCTGATTGCGTATCACCGTCGAGTCGGTCAGGTCCCGCTGCAGACGAGATATGGGAAGCTTAGAGGCTAGGTGCAGAGCCACTGCATTAGCTAGCCCGAGATTGCCCTCAGCATTCTCAAAGTCAATGGGATTAACCTTGTGAGGCATAGCACTAGAGCCGACTTCTCCCGCCTTGATTTTCTGTCCGAAGTAACCCATAGAGATGTAGCTCCAGAAGTCTCGAGCGAGATCGATGAGGATCGTGTTGATACGAGCCATCGCCTCAAAGAGGGCGGCGAGGTTGTCGTAGTTGGAGATTTGTGTCGTGTACTGCTCACGCTCTAGCCCTAGTGATGAGAGGAAACTATTGCCAAAAGCGACCCAGTCAACGGTAGGGTAGGCGACATGGTGTGCATTAAAATTACCCGTAGCACCGCCAAACTTTCCCGTGATAGGCACCCGCTCTAGAGCTTTGGTCTGCTGCTCCAAGCGGTAGACGAAGACCATGATCTCCTTGCCTAGACGTGTGGGGCTAGCGGGCTGACCATGCGTGCGCGCTAGCATAGCGACATCGTGCCACTCATTAGCGAGCTGACGTAGCTGCTCGATGAGCTTCTGAAGCGTAGGAAGGTAGACCTCGTGCAGTGCCTCGCGTAGCATGAGCGGGAAGGCGGTATTGTTGACATCTTGTGAGGTTAGTCCGAAGTGGACAAACTCCTCAATCTTTTCTAGTCCCAACTGAGGTAGATGACGCTTGATGTAGTACTCGACAGCCTTGACATCATGATTGGTCGTAGCCTCGATATCCTTCACCTCTTGTGCGGCCTCTGCGGACCACTCCTTGTAAAGCTTTCTTAGAGCCTCTTGCTTAGGCTCTGTGAGGGCTTTGCTCAGTGCGGGTATCGCTTGGGTTAACGCTATGAGGTACTCTACCTCGATACGTACACGGTAGCGGATGAGCGCTGACTCGGAGCTGTAAACTGCTAGGGGAGCCGTTTTGCTCGCATAGCGTCCATCTAGAGGTGAGATTGCTTGAAGAGCTGACATACTATTATGGATTGAAGAGAGTTGTAAGATGACAAAAAGGGGCGTGTCGCTACGCTAGGTCTGCTACAGCTGACGCGATGTGCTGAGCATAACTATAGCGACTCGATAGAAAACAGATTAATAACTAGACGCAAGACTCAAGATCGTGATGCCGTAAAGGAGACATCGTGCGTCCTGTGTCTTGCGCCTAGGCTTTGTTAGAGAGCTGCTCGTTTAGCCTCTAGCCTTTTCGCAGATAGACTTAAAGGCTTCGGGGTTGTTCATCGCGAGGTCAGCGAGGACCTTACGATTGATCTCAATCCCCTGCTTATGTAGGGCACCCATAAGTGTAGAGTAGGTCATACCCTCCAGGCGTGCAGCAGCGTTGATACGCTGTATCCATAGAGCGCGGAAAGAGCGCTTCTTATTCTTACGGTCACGGTAAGCGTACTTCAGACCCTTCTCCCAGCCATTCTTGGCTACGGTCCATACGTTACTGCGGGCACCGATGTATCCGCGTGTTAGCTTGAGTATTCTCTTGCGCTTAGCTCGTGAAGCGACGTGATTTACTGATCTAGGCATTTCTTGTGTCGATTAGTGTGTGTAATTAGTACGTACTAAACTCTGTTAAGTCCTCGATTAAAGGTTGAGCATCTCCTTGACACTCTTCTCATTGTGTGGATCCACGAGAGCGGTGTAGGTAAGATTGCGCTTACGCTTCTTGCTCTTTTTGGTGAGGATGTGACTCTTGTACGCATGCTTACGCTTGATGCGTCCGCTACCTGTCAGGAAAAAACGCTTCTTAGCGCCTGATACTGTCTTCTGTTTAGGCATTTTGTTTGGATTTTGAATTGTGTGAAACTATTGTTAGATGCACCCTCCTGACCAACTACCTAGAGGCACGCCTATGCCTGTTTGGATAGTCTGCTACGCACTGAGCGAAACTGGTAGGGTAGGTGATTTACTTGCTTATTAATGAGTCTATCTTAGGACTACTCGTCTTCGTCCTTCTCTGATACTTCTTGATCTGTCTGCTCCTCGTTGGTCTGCTTGGGTTCCTTTTTCTTACCCTTAGCAGAGGCTGGCTTAGGAGCTAGCATGATCGTCATGCGCTTGCCCTCTAGCACTGGCATACTCTCGACACGCGCCAGATCTTCTAGATCGTTGGCAAAGCGTAGGAGGAGTATCTCGCCTTGATCCTTAAAGAGGATGCTGCGACCACGGAAGAAGACGTACGCTTTCACCTTAAAGCCATCCTTAAGAAAGCCCTCAGCGTGACGAAGCTTGAAGTTGTAGTCGTGGTCATCCGTCTGAGGTCCGAAGCGGATCTCCTTGACGACCACCTTAGCCTGCTTAGCCTTTTGCTCCTTCTGTCTCTTCTTCTGCTGGTAGAGAAACTTCTGGTAGTTAGTCACACGACATACGGGCGGCTCCGCATTGGGAGAGATCTCCACAAGGTCTAGTCCTTGTAGCTCGGCTATACGACGAGCTTGCTGGATAGGGTAGACCCCCTGGTCTACATTGTCACCGACGAGACGTACCTCGCGATGAGGTATCTGCTCGTTGATCCGGTTCGGTTGCTCTTTGATGGGTGGACGTCTGAAATTTCTACTGTTTGCCATTCGTCTGCAATTAGCAGTTAGTGATTTGTTAGCAGTTTGCTAGGTTTGGGTTATTTGATCAAGTGCTTAGATTGATACGACTTATCTTTCTCTTGAGATAAAAGGTGGATGACTACCCCTTGGCATTCATCTGACTCTCTATCTCCTGAAGGATACGCTCGGCAAAGGTACTAATTTTTTCCGTACCAACATCACCCTCGCCTTGCTTACGCACCGAGACAGTGCCGTCAGCCTGCTCCTGCTCACCCACGATCAGCATGTAGGGGATGCGCTTGAGCTCATTGTCACGTATCTTGCGACCGACCTTCTCGTTGCGGTCATCGATCGATACGCTGATGTCATGCTCGCTTAGAGCAGCTGCCACCTCATTTGCGTATTCGTTGAAGCGCTCCGAGACTGGCAGTATGACGACTTGGTCTGGAGCCAACCATAGGGGGAACTTGCCCGCCGTGTGCTCTATGAGCACCGCTACAAATCGCTCCATCGAGCCAAAGGGTGCGCGGTGTATCATCACGGGGCGGTGCTTCTGATTGTCCTCGCCCGTGTACTCTAGGTCAAAACGCTCTGGTAGGTTGTAGTCTACCTGGATCGTACCTAGCTGCCAGCGTCTTCCGAGAGCATCCTTGACCATAAAGTCAAGCTTCGGGCCATAGAATGCTGCCTCATCGTACTCAACATGTGCTGGTAGACCAGCCTCTTGACAAGCTTCGATAATGGCCTGCTCAGCACGATCCCAGTTTTCCTCGCTACCGATGTACTTGCTACGGTCAGTCTGGCTGCGTAGAGAGATCTGTGCCTCAAAGTTCTCAAAGTCCAGTGCTCTAAAGATGATGAAGATAATGTCCATCACCTTGAGGAATTCCTCTTTGACCTGATCAGGACGGCAGAAGATATGTGCATCGTCTTGCGTAAAGCCACGTACGCGCGTCAAGCCGTGTAGCTCACCGCTCTGCTCGTAGCGATAGACCGTACCAAACTCAGCCAGACGTACGGGTAGATCTCTGTAGGAGTGAGGCTTGAGCCTATATATCTCGCAGTGGTGGGGGCAGTTCATTGGCTTCAGCATGAAGGCTTCTCCCTCCTGAGGTGTCGTGATCACTTGAAATGAGTCAGCACCATACTTAGCATAGTGACCGCTCGTCTTGTAGAGCTCCACATTGCCGATGTGAGGCGTCATCACCTGCTGATAGCCGTAGCGCTTTTGGATACGCTTGAGAAAATCCTCTAGCTTGAGTCTCAGCTGCGTACCACGTGGTAGCCATAGAGGCAGCCCCTGTCCGACACGTTGTGAGAAGGCAAAAAGCTCCAGCTCCTTACCTATCTTGCGGTGATCACGTTTCTTTGCCTCTTCGAGCAGCGCAAGGTACTCGTCAAGGAGCTTCTTCTTGGGGAAAGTGATACCATATATACGAGTCAATTGCTTGCGTGTCTCATCGCCACGCCAGTAAGCACCAGCCACGCTCAGTAGCTTGACCGCCTTTATAGGCGCTGTGGAGGGGAGGTGTGGGCCACGGCAGAGGTCGGTGAAGGCACCCTGCGTATAGGTCGTGATGGTGCCATCCTCCAGATCGTTGATCAGCTCTAGCTTGTAGCCCTGACCTGTTTTCTTGAAGAAGTCTAGGGCATCGCTCTTAGAGATAGCTTTACGCTCGAGCGTCTCCTTGCGACGCGCCAGTTCCAGCATCTTAGCTTCGATCTTAGGCAGATCCTCCGACTTGATCACCTCATCACCAGTATCTATGTCATAGTAGAAGCCCGCATCGATAGCAGGTCCTATGCCAAACTGTACGCCAGGGTAAAGCTCCTGTAGAGCCTCCGCCATAAGGTGAGCCGAGGTGTGCCAGAAGGCGTGCTTGCCACCCTCATCCTCCCACTTGAGGAGCTTTATGTGGGCATCATGCATGAGCGGAGTACGCACATCGATGAGCTTGCCATCGCACTCGGCCGCTAGGACCTCCTGTGCCAGTCGCTCGCTGATGCTATTCGCTATATCTAGCGGGGTCACCCCCTGCTTCATTTCCTTAACACTGCCATCGGGTAGCGTGATATGTATCTGATCAGACATAAGTGGTGTGTTGTAGTCGACTAATTAAAGAGACTGTTGCCATCGGCAACACGCTCCAAAAGGTATATACACCACAAAGGTACAAAAAAAGCTCTCAACCCTCAGGGCTGACGCAGTATAAATTCATTTTGAAGATTTCCTTTGGGGTCATTCTATGCTAGTTTTTTCTTCGAATGAGGTGTTGATGAAGCCTTGAGCTCGTCTTTAAGCATTTGAATTACAGTCAGATTTATTCTGTTCATGATGTTCATGCCCTGAGTTGCGCTGCACGTTCTCTTGGTAGAGTAGACCGTCCTAAAAAGCATATCCAGCATATAGTGTAGCTTATTTTCCATCTCCCAATGCTTACTGAGCAATCTTGAGTAGCGATTGCCACATAAGAGTAGAAAAGGGGACCGCACCACAAAAGGTACAGTCCCCCCATCGTCTATAGATAAGTTGTGCTCTAGCTGAGCTCGTGGATGACGATACCGGAGCGGAGCTTAGGCTCGAACCACGTAGTCTTAGGTGGCATGATGTTGCCCGTGTCAGCGATGTCCATGATTTGCTTCATCGTGACGGGATAGAGAGCTAGTGCTACCTTCATCTCGCCTGAGTCGACACGCTTCTTGAGCTCGCCAAGACCGCGGATACCACCAACGAAGTCGATGCGCTTGTCACTACGTAGATCCTTGATGCCGAGGATCTCATCGAGGATGTGATTCGATGAGATGGTGACGTCTAGGATGCCGATAGGATCGTTGTCATCGTAAGTGCCTGGCTTAGCGGTGAGCGAGTACCAATTGCCATCTAGGTAGAGTGAGAAGTTGTGCAGCTTAGCGGGCTTGTAGATCTCTGTGCCCTTCTTCTCGACGACGAAGTCCTTTTCGAGCTTCTTGAGGAACTCCTCGCTGCTTAGCCCATTGAGATCCTTGACGACACGGTTGTAGTCGATGACAGTGAGCTGGTTGGCGGGGAAGGCGACAGCCATAAAGTAGTTGTACTCCTCATCACCACGGTGATTGGGGTTTTGCTTAGCCTTCTCAGCACCTACGAGTGCTGCAGCAGCACTACGATGGTGACCATCAGCGATGTAGAGTGCAGGCATCTGGCCAAATAGCTCGGTGATGCGCTTGATATCCTGATCGTTGTCGATGATCCAGAACTGATGCTGGAAGGTATCGTTGGCAACGAAGTCGTAGACAGGCTTCTCGGCTGTATACTTAGCGACAATCTTGTCTAGCTCATCATTGTCAGGGTAAGCGAAGAAGACCGGCTCAATGTTCGCATTGTTGATGCGGACGTGCTTCATACGATCCTCCTCCTTGTCACGGCGTGTGAGCTCGTGCTTCTTGATGACACCGTTGAGGTAGTCCTCGACATAAGCGCCGATGACGAGACCATACTGTGTCTTGCCGTTCATCGTCTGAGCATAGACGTAGTAGCACTCCTTGTCGTCCTGTACGAGCCAGCCCTCCTTCTTGAAGTGCTGGTACTGCTTGACAGCCTCGTCGTATACCTTGGGATCGTGCTCGTCGGTACCTGCGGGGAAGTTGATCTCCGGCTTGATGATGTGGTATAGAGACATAGGATTGCCCTCTGCCTCCTTGCGTGCCTCGTCAGAGTTTAGCACGTCGTAGGGACGAGAGTTGACCTTCTCGACAAGATTCTGTGGTGGTCTGTATCCTTTGAATGGTTTGATTATAGCCATAATAGAGAGTCTTAGTGGGGTGAGAATGAAAAAGAAAGAGAGACTTCAGTCCCCTCAAGTTATGAGGAGACCAAAGTCTCTAAGTCATTTAGTGATTAGTTGACGCGGAAAGTCTCGCAACCATCCTTGATGAAGCCAACGATCTGGTTAGCAGCAGCAAGACCAGCGTTGATGTTTGCCTCAGCTGTCTGAGCACCCATCTTCTTAGCGGTAGCTAGGTAGCGATCCTGTAGCTCCTTCTGGTACTCCTCGTGCATGTCAGGAGCGATATCGGTAGCGTAGCGTACGTCCGTGCGCTCCTTGAGAGCTGCTAGGAAGCACTCCTCATCGATGATCTCCTTACGAGCCGTATTGACGATGAGACCACCCTTAGGCATCATCTTGACATACTTGCCGTTGATGCTCTTGACAGTCTCAGCTGTCTTGGGCGTATTGAGTGATACGATGTCGCACTGCTTGAAGAGATCCTCCTGGCTGCAGTAGGTGAGCCCGAGCTCCTTCTCCTCAGCTGCATCGAGGCGGTGACGCTTGTTGTAGTAAACCTCCATGCCGAAGCCCTGAGCGATCTTAGCTAGGCAACGACCGATGTGTCCGAAGCCCTGGATACCGAGCTTCTTGCCCTTGAGCTCAGAGCCAGACTTGCCGTTGAAGTGGTTGCGCACCATAGCGAGCATGAGCGCAAAAGCAAGCTCAGCAACAGCGTTGGAGTTCTGTCCAGGAGTGTTCATCACGCAGACGTTGTGCTTGGTAGCAGCCTCTAAGTCTACGTTGTCATAGCCAGCACCAGCGCGTACGACGATCTTAAGGTTCTTAGCAGCCTCAAAGACGTCAGCCTGGATTTTGTCGCTACGTACGATGATAGCGTCTACATCCTTGACAGCGTCGAGGAGCTGCTGACGCTCTGTATATTTCTCTAGGAGTACTAGCTCAAAGCCAGCACCCTCTACAATCTTGCGAATGCCATCTACAGCGACTGGTGCAAAGGGCTTCTCAGTTGCGATAAGTACTTTAGTCATAGTATTGTGAGTGATATCTTTATTTAGGAGCCTACCCCGTAGACCCCCTATTGGTGTGAGGTGCTGCGGGGTAGGACAGATAGAGTTATGTAAGTGATGAGAGAGATATTAGTGCTTCTTCTCGAAGTCTTGCATAGCCTTGATCAGAGCCTGTACGCTCTCCATCTCGAGGCCATTGTAGAGAGATGCACGGAAGCCACCTACAGAGCGGTGACCCTTGATACCTACCATACCACGCTCGGTAGCGAAGTTGAAGAAGTCATCCTGTAGCTCTGCATACTCATCGTTGAGGACGAAGCATACGTTCATGCGAGAGCGATCCTCAGCCTCGACAGTACCACGGAAGAGCTTGTTGCGGTCGATCTCTGTGTAGAGAGCGTCTGCCTTCTCCTTAGCACGCTGCTCCATAGCCTTGACACCGCCCATCTCCTTGTACCACTTCATGGTCTGGAGGCAAGTGTAGATAGGTAGGACAGGAGGCGTATTGAACATAGAGCCCTTCTTGACGTGCGTCTGGTAGTCGAGCATCGTAGGTAGTGGACGATCGATCTTGCCTAGCGCATCCTTGCGGATTACTACGAAGGTCGTACCGGCAGGACCCATGTTCTTCTGAGCTCCACCATAGATACAGTCGTACTTGCTGACGTCTACTGGACGAGAGAAGATATCACTACTCATATCGGCAACAAGAGGTACCTTGCAGTCGAAGTCCTTGCGGATCTCTGTACCGTAGATGGTATTGTTGGAGGTGTAGTGGAAGTAGTCCACATCCTCGGGAATGGTGAAGTTCTTGGGGATGTAGGTGAAGTTCTTGTCCTCTGAAGAAGCGACAACAACTGTCTCCGTACCGAATACCTTGTCTACGAAGCCTGCCTGCTTGATAGCGTTAGTAGACCACGTACCCGTGTTGAGGTAAGCTGCTTTCTTGCCCATGAGGTTGAGCGGTACCATGTAGAACTGGAGGCTAGCACCACCTCCGAGGAAGAGTACCTCGTAACCCTCGGGGATGTCCAGTAGCTCCTTGAAGGTAGCTACGGCCTCGTCCATTACAGCTTGGAATTGCTTGCTGCGGTGAGAGATCTCAAGGAGTGAGAGATCCATGTCAGCAAAGTTCAGCACCGCATCAGCAGTGCGCTCGATCACGCCACGGTTCAGTACCGAGGGACCAGCATAGAAGTTGTGCTTTTTCATCTTACTATATTTATTGTTTTGGGATTATATGCTTGTCTATGTGTGCAATAGGTGGTCTGTTCGACTGCCATTTGCTTTGTTTAGAAGGAGCAAAGAGAAAGCTTTTTAGAGTCTCCTCTCTTTGCCCCTACAAAGATACGCAATTAAAGTTGAGAAACAAACTATTTCGACGGTTCCTTGTGCTAATGTTCGGAATAATTCCTGTTTTGAAGTGCTTGGAGACTCAGATCTGATGCGTTGTATGTAGGGGCTCTTATGCCTTGCAGCACATTTTCCTTCAGAAGGGAGGAAATCCCTACGTGGAGATTTTTAAATCCCTACGTAGGAAATGAAAAATCCCTACGTAGGAAAGAAATGAAACTTCGGAGGAATCAAACGAAACTTCGGAGGAAATGTTTTTCCCCTACGTGGAGAATGAAAAATAGCCACGTGGGAAATTAACGTTTTCCACGTGGCTATCGTATGTTATAGTGTCGCCTGACTATATTACCCCGCTGTGACTTCTGTGGGGGAGCCTTTTTGGATCTGGAAGAGGCGGTAGGGGACTTGCTTCGAGGAGATGATCTCATCGAGATACTTGCGATTTGTGTCAGTGATGAAAATCTGCCCGAAGGTGTCCGTAGCGACGAGCTCGATGATGCGCTCTACACGATCGCTGTCTAGCTTGTCAAAGATGTCATCGAGGAGCAGTAGGGGAGCGGTCTGATTCGTCAGGTGCTGCTGCAGATAGCGGTACTCGGCCAGCTTGTAAGCGATGAGGTAAGTTTTGTTTTGCCCTTCGGATCCTATCTTGCGCATGAGGATCTCCCCGAGGAGCATCTCAAAGTCATCTCTGTGGCAGCCGGTTGCTGTGAAGCCATACTCGTAGTCTCTCTGGCGACCATTACGTAGTATGCGTAGCTGCTCCTCGGCGGTGCTGGCACTGCCTGCGCTAAAGGATAGAACCGCACGCTCTACGCCTGCAGCTAGATGCTGATAGATCTGGTCGAAGGTAGGGACGAGCTCCTCGACATAAGCTTGTCGCATCGTGGTGACCGCCAGTCCAGTCGTTGCTAAGGTCTCCTCGAGGATATCCATCAGAGCAGGCTCATGGATCTGGTTGCGCAGCATATTGTTGCGCTGATCGAGTGCTCTGTTGTAGTTGATCAAGTTCGCCAGATAGGTTGCGTCTTGCTGTGAGAGAATACGATCCACGGAGCGTCTACGCTCGTCACTACCTCCACGTATGAGCCTCTGGTCATGTGGCGATATGATGACGAGCGGATAACGTCCTATGTGATCACTGTGACGCTTGTAGAGACGACCATTGCGAGAGAGTTGCTTGCTTCGCTCGGTAGAGATACGCAGACTGATCTTGTCCTCCTGACCATCGTCCCATAGGTACTCGCCCTGGATGATCGCCTCTTGTGCCCCCTGGCGTATGGCGTAGCGATCGGTCGTGCCTAGATGCCCACGCACCACCGAGAGGTAGTGGATAGCATCTAGGAGGTTGGTCTTGCCCATGCCATTGCCCCCGAAAAAGCAGTTGAGCTTAGGGGCGAAGTGACAGTTTGCCGTGGCGACATTCTTAAAGTTGATGACACTCAGCGAGCTTAGTATCATAGTCGGGGCTCTATTCCTAACTGCTGCATGGGTACGAGGAGCTCCTCGTGAAGCTTATGTAGTCGGCTCGTGAGTTGCTCCGTAGCATGACACAGAGGCAGGCGCACCGCACTGGTCTCTATGAGCTGAATGGTATGGAGCAACCCCTTTATGCCCACGGGGTTCCCCTCCTTAAAGAGCAACTGATACATCTCCGTAAAGAGTGCATCAATCTCATCCGCCTGCTCTCGCTGCTCCGTAATCAGAGCTGAGACAAGTGCTTTGATCGCTTGAGGATAAGCATTTGCCACGACAGAGACGACTCCATCGCCTCCAGCACGGATGATATCTTTCGTCAGGTGGTCGTCGCCCGAGTAGACTAGCAGATCAGGACGGCATAGCTCACGAATCTCGCCAATCCGCTCGACATGCCCCGAAGCCTCCTTGATGCCTATGATCTTTGCCGAGTCACGCTGCAGTCGTGCTACTGTCTCGGGCAGTAGATCGCACCCGGTACGCGAGGGGATGTTATATAGTATGATAGGCTTCTTGCTCGCCTCGGCAACAGCCATAAAGTGCAGATACAGTCCCTCCTGCGTTGGCTTATTATAGTAAGGTACCACTGAGAGGATGGCATCGACATTGTCATAGATTGGATCGCTCATACGCTGGCAGAGATCCTGCGTATTATTACTCCCGACACCGATCACCAGCGGGCAGCGACCATCGATGGCTCGTCGCACCACATCGATCAGTAGCAGTCGCTCAGGGTAAACGACCGTAGGCGACTCGCCCGTAGTGCCGAGGAGCACCACAAAGTCGCACCCGCCTGAGACCACATGCTCTGTCAGACGACTCAGCGAAGCCGAGTCCACCTGCCCATTCTCTAGAAAAGGAGTAATCAACGCCACACCAGCACCCGTCAGATGGCGATAAGGATGGTAAGTATACTTGTCGTACATATATATAATAAGGTATAGCCCTTAGCAATTTGTCCAGTTCATATCGATCAGCTCCGCACGAGCTGCATTGTACTCAGCAATAAGATTTTCGAAGATCTGAGCCACTGGTTGCACCTGCTCTATCTGTGCAGCCACCTGACCTATCTCTAGCTCACCCTCCTCAAGATCCCCCTCGAAGATACCCCGCTTAGCCCTAGCTCGCCCTAGTAGCTCTCGCAGCTCATCGGCAGAGGCTCCCCGAGCTTGCAGGGTAGCCACCTGTTGGTAAAAGTCGTTCTTCAGCAAGCGTGTAGGAGCGAGCTCCTTGAGGGTCAATATCGTGTCTCCCTCGTCACTCTTGACACACGCCTCCTTGAAGTCTTCATGCGCACTACTCTCCTCACTTAGCGCAAAGAGTGTCCCAATCTGCACGCCATCGGCACCTAGGCTCTGAGCAGCCAATATGGAGCGTCCCGAAGCAATTCCACCAGCCGCTACTAGGGGTAGGTCAATAGCCTGAGCCACAGCTGGTATCAGAGCCATCGTTGTCGTCTCCTCACGGCCGTTGTGACCACCCGCCTCAAAGCCTTCTGCGATCACGGCATCGACACCTGCCTCTTGGCACTTGACCGCAAACTTCGTACTGCTGACCACGTGCATTACCTTGATACCATGCTCATGGAGAAGCGGAGTAAAGCGCTTGGGACTACCTGCCGAGGTGACCACGATAGGCACCTGCTCCTCGACGATGATCTCTATCAACGTATCGATATCCGGGTAAAGCAATGGTACATTGACCCCAAAAGGTCGATCCGAAGCCTCACGGCAGCAAGCTATATGCTCTCGCAGCACCTCTGGGTACATAGAGCCAGCCCCAAGGAGACCCAGCCCCCCCGCGTTGCTCACAGCCGAGGCTAGTCGCCAACCGCTACACCAGACCATGCCGCCGGCGATGATCGGGTATTGTATGCCTAGTAGGTTGCAGAGTCTATTCTTCATATTGTCTTAATTGCAAATTCAAACTTCTTGTACAAAGCTACGCAAATCACGCCACATATCGTTCCCATTGTTTCAAGGAAAAGCATCGAAAGAGTGTAAGCGGTCCGGCAGATCAATGGTTTTACAAAAGAAACGCTACGCTTAGGACCTAAGCGTAGCGTCTATAATTAAGTATGATGTATTAATAGGGGAGACTACAAATTGGCTTTATTATCGTGCTCTTCAAGGGGCGTGAGCGTTAGCGTAGCAGTGATGGGTTGCTTAGGTATGTACTCATTAGGATGATCCGCTGGTTTCATCAAAACCGGAGTGCCAAAGTCTGAAATGCTTGTGATCTCGATGCGGTAATCGTTGTTTCGAACGATGCCGTAGTGCCCATAACGCTCTTGAGTGGGTGCGTGCTGAACGGGTAAGTAATAGTAGTTGTAGCTCTTCAGGTAGTAGCGCAATCCTTTGTAATCGATAGGATACAATTCTCCCTGGTATTTAGTTCCTGGAATGATCATCTTATCACCTTGAGTAGCTACAAAATCTTCGCATACATCTTGTAAACTCTTTGGATAACCTACTGGTGCAGTTACGGTAGGCTTAGAACTTCCCGTAGTCTTCTTATTGCGCTCGTAGATGGCTTTTAGATAAGTGACAAAGTCACGCCCACGATAGTAGTTTCCATTAAAGCTAACCCATCCCTCGTCTGACTTAAAGTCTCCAATGGCATCCAAGCTAGCAGGATAAAGCTTGTACCCAATGAGCACGGCTGGCAGGAAGTAATAAGTGTTGTGATCGGGATCAACCGTTGTTTCGGAAACGTAATATCCAGATTGAGCAAGATCACACTCATTGATTGTCTTGGGCACGAGCTTGAGAGTCTCTATATTGAAGATCGAGTTACTCCCATTGACAGATCTGTAAGTTTTAAAAAGATCCTCTTGATTACTCTTATTACTACTGGCGATCTCGTGATAACCTGGGGAATAAGCGTATCGATTGGCAAAACTAGAAGCATCTCCAGGCTTTTCCATAGTATTTCCCGCACCTCCGATGAGTGGCGCTAGCTCACGCATCAAAAACGCTACACGAGCTTGACATCCAACCCTAAACGTTCCGCCATTGGTTAAGTCAATCGACATATACTGAGGAACTTTAGGCTCTCCAAACAATCTTACACGGGCGATCGCTCGTGTGAGCGTTACTTGTACCGAAGAGGCTCCTTTGTCAAAGGCACGCTCTTCAATCTGTATAGGGCCTTGATCATTACTCCACACGACAGACGTAACTTTGTTTCCTGACTTTGTGTATAGATCGACGAGTTTGTATGTTGGTTCAAAGAGTTTACTCCACGATAGCCCCTGACCAAACGTACTTTGAATAGCTGGCGTGCCATTAAGTACGGCGACTAAATAATAAGAAGATACTGGCAACGATATAGATAGGGGAGCCTTAGTTGTTACTTCAGCTTTGCTAAATGTGCGGTGAGCCACCATAGTTCGCTCTGCTGGCTCAGACTCGCTCGAAAAAAAGTATAAATCTAATTTCTCAACAGCGGACATAGGATCATTTTCATCAGCTCTGAGATCTGCCCCTAAGCAGTTCAGCTGTATCGTCAAGTTGCCTTCCGTAGCTACAGGGTTGATAGCCTTGGGCGACTTACGACATGATCCCAGTAGCAGTACACTCATACACACCACTAGTGAGATGAGTCTAGGCGTTACATAGTCGCTGAGCCTTTGATGCTTGGCTGTTGTAGAGTCGCTGAGCCTTTGATGCTTGGGCGTTGCTTTTTGCAAAATGTTCATCGCCATTTGTTGATGAGACTTTTGTTTCTGACTGTCTTTAGTCTTTGGTAGTAGCTTCATAGTGTATCCATTGTTCGCGTTAAAAGAGTAGCTTTTTATTTGGCAGTGCGAAGTTAAACAAAAAACTGAGATTACAAGCACCTCTTCCTCCTATATTGATGATTTTTTGAACTAAACATAAAACTCATTCTGAAATCAGCATGGATGTCCAACAAAATCTACCCATATTGCTCCATGATCTGTGAAGATCCTGCTGGACAGCCTGAAGAGTTCTTGTAGCACGCCTGGTATAGATGTGTAGATCTGGATGGATTCTGTAGATCTAGATAGATTTGGTAGATCTAGATAGATTGTTCGAAGAGTCTGGTAGCACATATTATAGCCAGAGCCTTTCGGAGTCGTTAAATCGATAAGGCTCCGATCAGTTCTTGGACATCTGAGATGTGATTCTCTTCGAGATAGTTAGATAGCTGGAGAACAAGCTTAGAGGCTATGTCAGGCTCGACGAAGTTGTAGGTGCCAACTTGCACGGCTGTAGCACCCGCTAGTAGGAATTCGATTACATCTTCGATAGTAGCGATACCTCCTAATCCTATGACTGGTATCGATACCGCCTGCGCCACTTGCCACACCATACGAACGGCTATAGGTTTGACAGCAGGGCCGCTCAGTCCTCCAGTGATTGTAGATAGTTTAGGTTTGCGCGTCTTGACATCAATAGCCATACCGAGGAGCGTATTGATGAGCGAAAGGCTGTCGGCACCAGCTTCTTCGGCAGCGCATGCGATCGCTGTAATGTCAGTGACATTGGGCGAAAGCTTGACCATCAGATGCCCCTTGTAAGCCTTTCGCACTGCAGAAATCACCTCGTAGGCACTCTCGCAATTGACACCAAAAGACATACCGCCCTCTTTTACATTCGGACAACTGATATTTAGCTCGATAGCACGCACCTTCGGGTGATCATTTAGTCGCTCAGCACAAGCGACATAATCTTCGATCGTAGAGCCACTCACATTGACCAGAATCTCTGTATCATAGTGACTTATCTCAGGTAGGATATGCTCTATCAGATAGTCCACGCCTTTGTTTTGTAGACCTACACAGTTGAGCATACCAGCCGTTGTCTCTGCCATACGAGGGTATGGATTTCCTTGTCGCGGGTGCAGTGTAGTCCCTTTGACTATAAATCCACCTAGCTCATTGAGATCTTGAAATGGAGCAAACTCCAACCCATAACCGAACGTACCAGAAGCTGTTAGAATGGGGTTCTTAAGCGTAATTCCCCCTCCTATATTGACAGATGTGCTTACCATAATAGTTGATCAAAGTTAAATACAGGACCATCCGTACAGACGCACGTATTGCCCTGGTTTGCAATATTCTCTACACAGCAAAGGCATGCACCCACACCACAAGCCATCAGATTTTCGAGCGAAGCTTGACCAGGCACGTTATGCTTCTTTGCCCAGCCATGGATAGCTCGCATCATAGGACGAGGGCCGCAAGTATAGATCATCGAGTAGTCACCTTGCTCTAGCTCAGGAGCAGCCAAGACGGCTCCTCGAGTACCATAAGACCCATCGTCAGTCGTATAACTATAGGAGCAACCGATCTGCTCAATTTCATCGCGAAGTATCAGTAAAGAAGAGGTGCGAGCTCCTATGATCAAGTGGGGGTGCACTCCTAACAGCTGCTGCAAATGGTGAGCTAGCATAATAATGGGAGCCATACCGACCCCTCCAGCGATTAGGAGCGGACGCTTTCCAGCAATGGCAGGATCTGTTGCAAAGGGCGTGCCTAAAGGTCCGATTATATTGATCTTATCACCCGTTTTTAGATCGCACATATAGCTACTCCCACGTCCCACTCGCTGCACTAGGAGAGTCAGACAGAGCTCTTCGCTAGACCACTTATATATAGATATGGGGCGCCTCAAGAGTATTCCTGCTGGACGACAGTCTATTTGTACGAACTGTCCAGGTTCCACCCCTTTTAGCCACGACACACTAGAGCTAGAGGTGATCTCTAGTCTTAAGTAAAGTAGGTGATAGCGTGGAGCTACCTGCTCATTATTGATGACAATAGCATCAACGCTAACAGGCTGTGATGATTTGGTCCGATCCATATCCATTCATTTGTATGCGTATAAGAAACTATCGAGAGCCACTCTTTGAGACTCCTTGCTTCTGCTGAGACAAAAGTACAGCTTTTTTGCCGTTTGCCCATATAGGCAAACAGTCGAGAGAAGAGGTAATGGCAATTCACAAATGAACTCATAAGCAACTACAAATGAAATTCAATACAATTACACCCGCATAGATACCCAATACAAACGTATTGCGCAATACTTCGCACAAGTAAATCTTCTATTGCGAGCACGCATACGGCGTCGCCGATTTAGTTGTAAAATAACCCGTTTCACGATATTATTATTCTGTCCAAATGTTGTATTACTGCCTATATATGAGGTTGATACAGCTCGATTGCTAAGTAGATCTTTGCTACTGTATTGAAATGTATAGCTATCTAATAGTCCCTCCCTACCCTACTCTACTAGGAATATCCGTAACGATCATATACCCAATCAATAGATACCAATATGAGTAGCTGAAGTACAAGTAGAAAACTAGCTGCTTACTGAACAATCCCCTATTTGGATCCTATTTATCCACCATGTTTCTTATTATCTCAATTGTATTTACTACATTTGTATTGCGAAGATGCTTGACACAATTCAATCGTCTGTATTTTCGCATGTCACAAATGTATTACTAAGGGAAAAGACTATGCTAATAGAATCTGAGGGAATTATAGAGCGTGTCCGCTATATGATGGACTCTATGGAGCTAAACGCTACAGCTTTTGCTACAGAGGCGGGGATTACGCCGTCTGTTATTAGTCATATGCTCAACGGGCGCAATCGACCCACCATAGAGACACTCAATAACATCATAGCCGCTTACCCATCGTGGAGCTATGAGTGGTTGCTCTTTGGCAAGGGGACACCTAAGCGTGAGACGCAGAGCACCTCGCTACCCATAGAGAGCAGTCTCTTCGGGAGTTATGAGACCAGTGCATCATCTTCACAGACGGCACAGAGTACCCCCTCTCCCGAGCCAACTTTACAAAGTGGACAGATGTCCATACCATTTACTCCAGAGGAGGTAGAGCAGATACGTCAGATGCTCCTTCAGCAGCATACTGCAGCTCGTGAGGTGAGTGAGATACGTATCTTCTACAGCGATGGGAGCTATGAGATATTCGTTCCTCAGAGCAATCGGTAGGGACATACGGCTCGTGTTTACTAAGAGGGCGTCCGAGCCCATCAAAACCACAACGTTGTAACCTTTGATACAACAGACGCGCGAGCCCTACAACTGGTTACACATATCATCGTTACTCGTCCGCCGCACAACAACGGAGACGGTCTCTCCCGAGCCGTGTGTCCACCTTGTGAGAGCTTCTAGTAAGTGAAGACCATGCAAAGGTAATATGGAACGACCATCGGGATCGCACTCAAGTGTACTCAAGATCCGCCTGTAGCCTGCAAGCGTTTTAACAGTCCACAAAGAGGCGCGACACAATGATTAGTCTGAGGATATAGAGCACAAAGTCCATAGCGCCAGGTCGGAGTCAGACTAGTCTACCTACCCGAGCGTAATAGTCGGACGCCTACAGCATGATAAGATATTCTCCTACAAAGGGTTACACGTATGATCGTTATACGTCACGGGTTACTCGTGTCGACTAGGCTACGTATATAATATGGTAAATAGTCCGGAAGAGTCGTCCCATACTTATGGGACGAATTTGTCCCATCCGCGTTGGAACGAAAAGATCCCAAGGGAGGGACGAAGAGATCCCCACGTGGGGATTTTGAAATATCCACGTGGAAAAAGAAAATTCTCCACGTGGAGAAGAAATAAAACTTCGGAGGAATCAAATGAAACTTCGGAGGAAATGATTCACGTCCACGTGGAAAATAAAAAATAGCTCCGTGGAGAATTGAAATTTTCCACGTGGATATTTGGCGATTAGCCGTTAGCCAGCCAGTGACCAATCGCCAATAGCTAACGAAAGTGGGCAGTTGTGTGCTTTTTCGTACATTTGTAAGCGATTGCGGTCGGGCTATGTAGAGCCGACTGCGACAGACCATTTTTATTTCAGTAGACTTTTATCGATCTCATCGTGCTATGCAAGAGCCAAACAAACCTAGAGTGATCATCAGTGGAGGCGGTACGGGTGGACACATCAACCCTGCCCTAGCTATTGCCGACGAGGTGCGTCGACGCTATCCCGAGAGTCAGATACTCTTCGTGGGAGCCTTGGGACGCATGGAGATGGAGCGTGTCCCCGCTGCTGGTTATGAGATCGTGGGACTGCCTGTCATGGGGATGGATCGTAAGCGTCTCTGGCGCAACTTTAAGGTGCTGCGCTCTCTCATCAAGAGCCGCCTGATGGTTCGCAAGACTTTGACAGAGTTTCACCCCGATCTAGCGGTCGGTGTGGGAGGCTATGCGAGTGCCCCTACGCTCAAGGAGGCACAGCGTAGCGGCATACCTACCCTCCTACAGGAGCAAAACAGCTATGCCGGTGTGACCAATAAGCTCCTAGCTCGTGAGGCGAAGTGTATCTGCGTCGCTTACCCAGGTATGGAGCGCTTCTTCCCGAGTGATCGGATCATCCTAACGGGCAATCCGGTACGTCACGCTATCGAGTATAACCATACGACTCGTGAGGAGGCTTGTGCGTACTTTGCACTCCCCTCTTCACTCTCGCGTACGATCCTAGTCATGGGCGGTAGTCTCGGGGCTAGGACGATCAATGAGTCGGTCGTGGCTGCGCTACCTGAGTGGAGCAAGCTAGGCTATCAGTTGATCTGGCAGACGGGACGGGGCTATGAGCATGAAGCACAGGAGCTGATCAAGGAGTATGATATTAGCAAGCGAGCTTATGTATCTGCCTACGTAGAGCGTATGGATCTAGCTTACAGCCTCGCCGATGTGGCTGTGTCTCGTGCGGGCGCGCTGAGTGTCTCAGAGCTTTGTCTCTCGGAGCTTCCTGCTATACTGATCCCCTCGCCCAATGTGGCTGAGGATCATCAGACGAAAAACGCTCGTGCACTCTCTACTCGTGGTGCTGCGATCCTTCTCCCCGACAGCGAAGCGGTAGGTCAGATGGGGCTCACCATCACCGAGCTACTCAAAGACGAGACGCGAAGGGATGAGATGAAGGCTGCGCTCCGTGATCTCGCTACACCGCAAGCGGTGGAGCGCATTGTGGATCAGATGGAGCTGCTGTGGTAGTCTCTTATATTACTTTGCAAAGACCCTTTCTCTAACGCATGAATTACGTTTATCTTATAGGTATCGGAGGTGCTGGCATGAGTGCTCTAGCACGTTACTATCATCTCAAGGGGTGCAACGTGTCAGGCTACGACCGCTCGCACAATATGTACACGGACGAGCTGGAGCAGCTAGGCATCGCTATACACTACGACAGTGATGCGGCGTGGCTGGAGACAGCTCCGATGACTCCTGACAATACCCTAGTCATCTACACGCCTGCTATACCGCACGACCACCCTGAGCTGTGCTATCTGCGTAGTCATCACTTCCGTGTCTTGAAGCGCGCTGAGGCGCTGGGTGTCATAGCTGAGAACTATCGTACACTGGCTGTTGCGGGTTCGCATGGTAAGACCACGACGACCAATATGCTGTCACATATCCTAGATGGTGCCCAGGAGGTGGGGTGTACCGCATTCATCGGTGGACTGGCTGTAGATACGGGCTCTAACTTTATCTACTCCGATCACTCCGACCTGCTGGTGGTAGAGGCGGATGAGTATGACCGCTCGTTCCTACATCTGAACCCCTATATGGCTGTCGTGACCTCGACCGATGCGGATCACCTAGACATCTACGGAGACTATGCGGGTTACTTGGCAGGCTTTGAGCAGTTTTGCAGTCAGATAGAGCCAGGAGGTACGCTGCTGATGAAGGAAGGGCTTCCGATCAAGCCACACCTAGCCGAGGGGGTACGCACATTGACCTATGGTCATGCCCCGACGGCGGATGCTTACTACGACCATGTGACGGTCGGCGATGGTACGATCCGCTTTGACTGGCACTACCCAGAGGCGGGGCTTCATCTAGAGCAGGTGCGTCTTGGGGTGCCTGTACGTACTAACCTAGAGAATGCTACGGCTGCTATGACCATCGCTTATCTCAACGGGGTCGCACCGGATGACATCGTGCGAGGTGTGGAGAGCTTCCGAGGCACCAAGCGACGCTTCGAGCTGGTACTGCAGACGGATCGTCACCTACTCATCGACGACTATGCGCATCACCCTGTAGAGCTAGACAGCTCCATTCGCTCGATCAAGGAGATCTACGGCTCGGAAGATGTGCTGGCTATCTTTCAGCCACACCTCTACTCGCGTACGGCAGACTTCTATAAGGACTTTGCCCAGAGCCTCTCGCACGTGGATCAGGTGATCGTGCTAGACATCTACCCAGCCCGTGAGGAGCCTATGCCTGGCGTCACATCGGAGCTTATATATAAGGAGTTGACAGCGCCACACCGCTGGCTATGTACCAAGGAGGAGCTACTCCCCTTACTGCGACAGATAGAGCTGCCACGAGTGGTGGTCACGGTCGGTGCGGGAGACATTGACAAGTTGGTCCTACCTATCAGAGATTATCTAGCTACACTATAATAATAAGGTATGCGCTACCTATATCTCTCCTTAGCTTGTCTTCTCGTAGGACTACTCTGCTTCATGGCGGTCTCATCACCACGGACAGCTCCAGTACGTGTCGTCGACGTGAAGGCTGATATTAGCTATGAGGGTGATCGCCCGTTGATGCCTGAGCGAGATCTGGTGAACGAGTTGAAGGCTCTAGGCTTTCGCCCCATAGGTCAGTCGGTAGACTCACTCTCTACGATGGCTATCGAGTCGCAGCTGATACGCAACGGACTCTTTAGTCACATAGATCTCTACACGACACCAGGAGGCGTGCTACATGTATCGATGCTCCAGCGTGAGCCACTCTTCACGCTCCTCACGCCTCAGGGTAATTACTTCGTCTGCAAGGATCAGACGGTGGTGCCGATAGCACGTAGCGAGGATTACTATACGACTTTTCTACCCGTCAGCGGTAGCATATCTGTGGAGAAGGCCTCTCACGAGCTTTACCCGCTGATGCAGCTGATCCTCTCGGACCCTCTCTGGCGCGATCTATTCATACATATCTATGTAGATCCACTCCGAGGGGTTATCGCCACGCCACGAGCTAGCAATACGGAGATAATCCTAGGCACTGGCTCTAACTGGGAGGAGAAACTGGATAATCTCAGACTCTTCATAGAGCAGGTGATCCCCATATTTGGCTGGAATAGCTTTATTTCTGTACATTTGGAGTACAAAAACCAAATAGTAACCGTCCCGTCAGAGGAGGGAGCTTTGCAAAGACCTTGATAAAGTCTCTCGAATCTGCCTTAACATATAATCGAACACGCTCAACGCACTCTCATGTCATACAACGAAGATCTCTACACTGCCATAGACTTAGGTAGTGCTACCATACGGGGTATGGTAGGTACCAAGAAGGATGGCAAAGTCCTCCCTATCGCAATAGCCGAGGTGCCCACAAGCAACGCAATCCGCAAGGGGGTCGTCAACAATATGGAGGAGCTACACAACAAGCTCAAAGTACTCATAGATCGTCTCAACGAGCAGCTCCCAGACCAGCATACAGAGATCAAAAAGGTCTACGTAGGCTTCGGAGGTAAGTCTCTTATGTCACGATCCTACAAGATCAATCATAAGATGGACAACCCCGACGGAGAGGAGATCAGCGACTACCATATCAACCTTATCAATGAGCGAGTCAAGAACTACCGACTCAATGCTCATGAGGTACTGGACGTCTCTGACCCTTACTGTCTCGTCGATGGACGTGTGGAGAGAAATATCAAGGGACTGCTCTGTACGGAGTTCTCGATCCACTTCAATCTGATCACGACTCGCTCTAGCAATGTCAACTTCATCCGTATGGCTATCGAGGATCGTCTAGGACTCGAGCTGGAGGCTATACTCCCCTCTCCATGCTGTGAGGCGGACGTACTACTCTATCCCGATGCTAAGACGCTCGGCGTAGCGCTAGTCAACATTGGCGCTGGCACGTCCTCTGTCGCTATTTATAAAAACGACACGCTCAAGTGTCTACGGGTCATCCCCTTTGGTTCGAAAAATATCACCAACGACTTGATGTCTCTCCATATCACCTACCCCGAAGCAGAGAAGATCAAGCTGGAGGAGGCTCACCCCTTTACCGATGCTTACGACGATGAGTCTATCACGCTCCGCACTGCCGATGGTAGTCGTGAGCGCGAGATCAAGATGCGTGACATCAACAGCCTCGTGACAGCCCGTATGAAGGAGATCACCGCCAACGTATTTCGAGTGATCCGTGACTTTGAGGCTGGTGCTCGACTGGGGTCAGGCATTGTCCTAGCTGGGCAAGGAGCACTCATGAGAGGCTTCATAAACTACCTACAGAACGAGAGCAAGTTTGTCTCACTAGCTAGGGAGTTCAACGATAAGGTGTACAAAGACGATACACCCCTCTCTAGCGATGTGGACTATGCTGGCTGCGCAGGGCTTATCTATCGCGCTGATGTCAACTGCGTTGGATCTATCGACATACCTCAGACGACGGTCTCTCCCTCAAGCAAAATCTCTAGACCGGCTCAGCCTGCAGCTGTACAAGCTGATAGCCCCAAGGAGGCTCCCGAAGAGACGACTAGCACCGCTGCACCTCAGGAAGCTCCTGAGCAGCACCCACAGCAGCAGGCTCAGACATCGCTCTTTGACTTGCCCGATATAGATCAGCCACATAAGGCTACAAAGCGAGAGCCTAAGAGTGCCAAGCGCAAGAAGTCCTTCAACTGGTTCTCCAAGATTAAGGACGTACTGACCAACGACGACATCGACTAGTCCTCCCCGCTCATCTTCAATTTATCTAACCTCTTACCTCTTTCGACAAATGGATAACGCAGACAAGCTCGTCAACTTCAAATACAATAAAGCGGTCGCTCAGAGAAAGCTCATCAAGGTGATCGGCGTAGGTGGCGCTGGAGGCAATGCCGTCAAGCACATACACGCTTCTGGACTCCAGGGGGTATCCTATCTGCTCCTCAACACAGATGAGCAAGACCTCGCCAAGAGCGGGCTAAAAGATGTAGCCGTCATCGGGCAGAAGCTAACCCAAGGACTAGGCGCCGGAAGTAAGATCGAGGTCGGCGAAGAGGCCGCCTTAGAAGATCAAGAGCTCATCCACTCCCTCCTGGACGACAATGAGACGCAGATGGTCTTCATCTGCGCTGGTATGGGCGGTGGCACAGGTACTGGAGCTGCGCCTGTCATTGCGAAGATAGCACGCGACATGGGACTGCTCACGGTGGGCTTTATCTTCATGCCTTTCGTCCGTGAGGAGAGACAGCGTATGATCAAAGCTGCGCAAGGTGCCGAGCGTATGCGACAAGAGGTTGACTCGCTGGTTATCATTGCCAACGAAAACATCAACCAAGTCTACGGAGAGCTACCCTGGAACGAGTCTCTCAACAAGGCAAACGAGATCCTTGCCAATGCGGTACGAGCCATTACGATGGTGATCACCAACGAGATGGAGATGAACCAAGACTTTGCCGATGTGCGTACCACGCTCAAGGACGGAGGCATCGCACATATCAGCATTGGCTACGGTGAGGGAGCCGACCGTGTGAGCAAGGCTATCGACTCCGCTCTCCGATCTCCCCTACTCAACAATGACGATATCACGACAGCCACAAGGCTTCAGCTGGCGATCTTCTACGATCCGTCTGATGCGCTAACGACTGACGAGATGGACGAGATCAAGAAGCTGACCTCCTCCATCCGTAATCTACAGAACAATAAGTCGGGACACGCTTTCAATGAAGAGCTGGGAAACAAGGTGATGGTAGTCATCATCGCCTCAGGCTTCCAAAAAGAGGCGCACATGCCTATGACCGCTATGGACGTAGAGGACTATGTGCGCCAGACGGAGATCGAGAAGGAGCAAAACAAGCTACTCAACCAGTACTACTCCGATTTTGACCTAGAGCCACGCAGCTCCCTGCCTACCTTTGTGCCTATCGTGCTGACCGACGATGAGCTAGATCGTGACGACCTGATAGACTACCTCGATGAGGAGCCCGCTAAGAATCACAGCTACTCAGAGGTCGAGGAGCGACGTGCTAAGTACAAGTACGGCAACCAGACGCCTGCTATGTCGCAGACGCTCGACACGTCAAAGGTCGCTCAGCGCTCCACAACTACGAGGATGCCTAGTGCAGATGTAGAGGAGCTCCCCAACGTCGATCCTACAAAAGAAGGGACAGAGCCTACCACCCCACCAGTCAACCAGCCCAAGATCATCAAGTTCTGAGACAAAGCTCTAGTAGCATGTCCTACTCTATGGTTTTATTGTGCGCTATGGGCAAGGAGCACATGGCGATACAGTCTGCTCTGCAAGCTCTAGCTCCCACTGTCGAGCTGGTAGAGCGCGCCTTGGTCGAGAAGGTCCCTTTTGCCGTCTACCGCTACACTTTACGACTAGAGGAGCGTGCTACTGAGTGGACCTTTCACCTCATTGAGACAGGCATCGGTAAGGTGCACGCAGCTCTTGCCACACAGCGAGCCATAGAGCTCTACCATCCTCAGCTCTTAGTCAATGTCGGGGTGTCGGGAGGACTTTACGCAAGCGCACAGGTTGGCGACCTCTGTCTCTCGACAGCTTATCGCTACCACGATGTGTGGTGCGGTGAAGGCAACGAGCGTGGACAAGTACAAGGTTTGCCCGCTCAGTTTTCCGCAGATGTGACAGCCGTTGAGACTATGGCAAAGCAGCTGCGCATACCGCTACATCAGGGATTGCTCCTCTGTGGTGATACATTCATTCCCGATGCGGAGCACCTAAGAGCGTTCGCACAGCAGTATCCCGACTTAGTCGCCGTGGATATGGAGAGTGCTGCCATCGCTCAGACAGCTTATCTATACCAGACGCCGCTCGTCAGCATACGCATCGTCAGTGACACACCACTCACGAGTCAGGATCATGGGAAGCAGTATGCTGATTTCTGGCGGCAGAGAGACCTTTTCCTAGCCCCCTTTGTAGATGCTATGCGACTCGTCTGCTCACTCGCAGAGCGCCTCTAGCTGTAATCTCCACTCCAAAAGCATCTAAACCAATTCGTTTCACTATCTTTGCAACAAAGCAAATTAATCCAATCAAACTATGAATCACTTATATCGCAACTTACTCCTACTCTGCATCCTCAGTCTAGGACTTCTGAACTCTTGTCAAGAGCCAGACGCTATCGTACCTGCCGACTCGGAGGAGATAGCTAATAGTCAGCAAGTCAGTGGTGGAGTCGTAGGCTTCTACCTGCTTAATGAAGGCAACTTCCAGTCAAACAATAGTTCGCTGGACTACATGGATCTCGTCAGTGGTACCTACACACGAAACATCTACGCTACGCTCAACCCCAACGTAGTCAAGGAGCTTGGCGACACCGGCAATGATCTACAGATCTACGGTTCTAGACTATACGCCGTACTCAACAGTTCTAACAAGGTTGAGGTCCTCAACGCTCAGAGTGGCAAACGCATCGGTCAGGTTGATATACCCAACTGTCGCTACATCTGCTTCGAGGGTGACAATGCTTACGTCTCTAGCTACGTCAGCACCTCAGATACACGAGACGCTCAGGGTCAAGTCCGTGGAGCCGTCTATCGCTTCGACCTCAAGACGCTAGCTATCACGGGGCAAGTCGTCATAGGCTATCAGCCTGAGGAGATGGTCCTCACTGGCGGCAGACTATACGTTGCTAACTCTGGTGGCTATATGAAGCCTAACTATGAGCGTACCGTATCGGTCATCGATCTCAAGAGCTTTACCGAGGTGGATAAGATCGAGGTCGGTATGAACCTTCATCGCCTCAGAAAGGATCACAACGGAAGACTCTGGGTTACCTCTCGTGGTAACTATGGCAATGTACCTTCCAACCTCTACTATATAGACATCGATCCAAGCACTCAAAAGGTTGCGAAGCTCGACTCGCTCAATATACCTTGTGCTGAGATGGCCTTCTATGGCGACAAGCTCTACTACTACAGCAGCGTCTGGGATAGCGCAACTAATAAGATGAAGACAGGCTTCGGACTCGTCGACATCAATGCTGCTAAGCCTCTCGCCGAGAGCTTCATCACCGATGGTACGGATGCAAACATTCAGACCGCCTATGGTCTTGCTATCCATCCCGCCTCGGGCGACATCTACATTATGGATGCCAAGGACTTTGTCTCTAGCGGTATGCTATACTGCTACACACCTGATGGTAAGCTCAAGTGGCAAACAAGCCGCACAGGTATGCTACCTGCTCACATTGCATTCGTAAAGCAATAACTAGACAGCAACAAGGCACACGAGAGGTGCCCATTTCTGTCCGTTTTTTAGACAGTTGCGTAGGGGCGGACTCTAGAGAGTTCGCCCCTACTCTTTTTATATACAGGTCTCTATCTCGATGACTACTCTCATCTTCTCACTCATCCTCCTCTGCGCTGCCACACCCTATATATATGGGCAGCAATATACTTCTCAAGATAGCGTATCCACACACCATCTGGAGACAGTTGTCGTCCGTGCTCCCCGTGAGCCTGACTACAAGCGAGGAGTCATACCCGCACAGCAACTCTCAGGTCAAGAGCTCAAGGCGCTCAGTGCCTTCTCCATCGCAGATGCACTACGCTCCTTCTCAGGCGTTCAGGTCAAGGATTTCGGCGGAGTCGGTGGGCTCAAGACGGTCAACATACGCAGCATGGGTACCCACCACGTTGGCATCTTTTACGATGGCGTCGAGCTGAGTAATGCGCAAAACGGGCAGATAGACCTCGGCCAGTATTCTCTCGACAATATGGAGGCGATACAGGTCTTCAATGGACAGAAAGGCAGCTACCTACAGCCCGCTAAAGACTTTGGCTCTAGCGGTACCGTCTACCTTCAGACACGCAAGCCGATCTTTACAGATGGTGCACAGACCAATCTGAGAGCGAGCCTCAGGACTGGCTCCTTCGATCTCTTTAACCCCGCCATACTGATCGAGCACCGACTGGAGCCCAGGGTCTCCATGTCCTTCAATGCGGAGTGGATCAAGAGTAGTGGCAGGTACAAGTTTAGATACCAGAAGGTCCTTCCCCTCACCCACGAGATAGCTTACGACACCACTGCCGTCCGGCACAACGGCGACATCAACGCCACACGACTAGAGGGCAATCTCCACATCGGTCTACCCGATGGACAGATGCTCGTCAAGGTCTACAACTACAACAGTGAGCGAGGCATACCTGGAGCTATCGTCAATAATGTGTGGCGTCGTGGCGAGCGTCTCTGGGACAACAACAGCTTCGTCCAGACTACCTATGAGCAGCAGCTCTGCGACCGCATACGACTACATGCCATCGCCAAGTATGCCTACTATCAGACCCACTTCGTGCGCAACGAGGCGACAGCGGCTTTTAAGGTAGATAATCTATATAAGCAGCAGGAGCTATACGGCTCGGTCGCCTCAGCCTTCCAATTGATCGACCACTGGTACCTCTCCGCTGCCTATGACCTACAGTGGAACAAGCTCGATGCCAACCTCTATGACTTCGTCTATCCGCATCGCTTCACTCATCTACTAGCCCTCGCCTCGACCTATACCAACGACTGGATCAATGCACAAGCCAGCATTCTCGGCACGCTAGCTCAGGACAAAGCGCAGCTGCTCACACAGGCTCCCCTCTTTCGCAAGCTCACGCCGGCAGCGATCCTTTCGATCAAACCGTGGCAGGCGGTAGACCTGCGGTTCAACGCCTTCTACAAGCAAAGCTTTCGCCTACCCACCTTCAACGATCTGTACTACACCGAGATAGGCAACGTCAAGCTAGCTCCAGAGCACACGACTCAGTACAACCTTGGGCTGCAGTACCAGCTCACACCGCAGAGACCCTGGCTACACACCTTAGACTTCAAGGTAGACGCCTACTACAACCTCGTCTCCAACAAGATCATCGCCTATCCCAAGGGACAGCAGTTTCGATGGACCATGATCAATCTCGGCAAGGTAGACATACGTGGCATTGATGCGCAGTGTACCTGGAGCCTCGTACCTGTCCGTGACCTGCAGCTATCGCTACGCACTCAATACACCTACCAGAGAGCCATCGACATCACAAACCCTAAGGATAGTTACTACCAACATCAGATCCCCTACATCCCCTGGCATAGTGGCTCCGCCACGGCAATCGTTCAGTACAAGGGGTGGCAGCTCAACTACAACTTCATCTACGCTGGCGAGCGGTACAGCCAGCTGGAAAACTTCCCCGAGAACCACCTCCAGCCGTGGTATACCAACGACCTAGCCCTCGCCTACGAGCACTCCCTACGAGGGTATAACCTGCGCTTGCAGCTCGAGTGCAACAATCTCCTGAGCCAAGCCTACGACGTCATTGCCAACTATCCTATGCCTCTGCGCAACTACCGCCTCACACTCGTCGTCAGCCACTAAGCTCGATCTACATTAGTACAAAACTTACGATGCAGATGCATCCATAGCCACGTGAAGAATTCGAAATTTCCACGTGGCTATTTTTCATTCTCCACGTGGAGGCGAATCATTTCCTCCGAAGTATCATTTGATTCTTCCGAAGTTTTATTTCTCGCCCACGTGGAAAATAAAAAACGACCACGGAAGAATTTCAAAATTCTTCTGCAGTCGTTTTAGCAGCTTTTATCTATATTGTGAGTAACCTTCTAACTACTTGCCTTATAAGAGTATATTAGAGCTTGGGATCGACTACGCTAGGAGCCTATCCTATTAAACGGATCAGGCAGTAGCCTCCGATGGTCAGCCAAAGATAGAGCGCACCAGCTAGAAGGAAGGGTTTGCCACCAGCTTTTCTGAAGCGAGCAAACGAAGCATCGCTACCGAGAGCCGCCATAGCCATACAGAGTCCGAAGTCGTCCGCCCAGCGAATACCACCACAGATCTGCTGGTAGAGTGTGGTCAGACTCTGCTGCTCAGCAAGGTAAGCGATCAGCGTATTGACACAGATCATGATGAGAAACCAGATAGCGAACCAAGGTATCGACACCTTGCGCTGCGCTGTAGCGCCTCCACGCCCACCACGATGCAGGACGGAGGTAAGGATCAATAGGAAAGGAGCCAAAAGGATCACTCGTATCATCTTCGTAATGGTGGCTGTCGAGGCAATAGCTTCCCCCATAGCGCCACCAGCACCAGCCACGTGAGCCACCTCATGGAGCGTTCCTCCAGTGTAAATAGCCATCTGATGATCCGTCAGTCCGAGCCACCCTGTCGCATGAACGAGTGGATAGACAAACATACTGAGCGTACCAAAGAGCACCACGGTAGCGACGGCTATGACCGTCTTCTCCGAGCTAGCACCCAGCACAGGCTCCGTGCCTAGCACCGCAGCAGCACCGCAGATAGCGCTACCCGAAGCGGTGAGTATGGCGGTGTCTCGATCCATCTTGAGCCAGCGACCGATGAGCACCCCGAGGAGGATCACCGATGAGACGATAATGAGATCATAGACGAAGGCTGTAAGCCCTGCAGCATAGATATCTGTCAGTGTGAGCCGGAAAGCGTAGAAGACGATTGCCAGGCGCAAGATACGCTTCGATGAGAAGGCTAGCCCTGGCACCCATGCGGGATTAAGCTTGTGCCGTAGCGTATTGGCATAGATCATGCCTATCAGGACGCTTATGATGAGTGGAGATATACGGAGCGTCTCTTTAAAGAGTGGTAGCTGCGCTAGTAGGACAGCCACAGCAGCGAAAGCCGCCATCAGGAGTAGACCACACCAGAAACCTTGTGTAGGGCGTGAGATTGCTTTTGTCATAATAAAAAATAAGGTACAGATTAGGTATAGTGCAGCTTTTACAAAGCTACAAATGTGTAGAATAGCGAGACGATCGCTATCACAGCAAAGATAAGGGCAAAGATGCGGTTGAAAGTGCGCAGATTACGCTGACTCACCAAGTCTCTGAGACGAGTCGCTATGTAGGTGATAAAGAGCCACCAAATGAGAGCCCCTAGGGCAATGGAGATGAGTCCGAGAGCAAACATCCCATAGGGAGGCTCGCCGAGCGGATAGACAAAGTTGAACTGACTGAAGAGGACCACATAAACGGGGACAATAAGCAGATTGGGGATGGTCAGCAAGAAGCCACTACCTAGATGAGAGAGGTTACGCTGATTGATGCGCCCGACGACACGCTGCGACACCTCGAGGCGAGGTTTACTGAAGTATAGGTATATAGCAAATGCTAAGAAGAGGAGACTCGCTACAATACGCAGAGGAACCATATTACGATCTATATAGTCCAGCAAAATACCTGTAAAAAGGTAAGTCATAATCGCATAAACAAGATCCCCCAGCGTGGCTCCTATACCTGTTATAACCCCTGCACGTCGACCTTGCTCGAGAGCTCGTCGTAAGCAGAGAATCCCTGCAGGACCCATAGGTGCGGAGATGCAGAGACCTATGATAATCCCTCCAAACAGCTGTAGTATGTACTCTGTAATCAACATGTGTCTATAGAATAAGCAAGGAGAAGAGCCCCACGAAGCCAGCTCCTACTTATCACCGTGCAAAGATACAAAAAGCATAGCGTTACGACGGATTAGAGGTTAGAAAAAGGAGGCCTCTCTCCAATGGTGAGCGGTCTCCTTTGTTCTATATAAGTGAACTCTATCGGCTAAGCTCCGTGGAAGAGGTACTCAGCCTGTATGTCGCGAGTCATCTGCGTGAAGAGTTCCTCGATCAGCGCATCAGCCAGATCGAGCGCACGCCACAAGATCGCATCCGAAGCTTCTTGTAGCATGTCCTGCGCAGCGTGCGTCATACCCTTGTCTAGCATGTGACAGTAGCGACGCTGTATCTCCTCAATGCGCTCATCGCACTCCTGCTCGAAGGCGTGGTAGCGAGCCTTGATCAGCGGAGCATACTTATTATAGTTCGTCATACCGAGTACCTGCACCTTGCGGAAGGTCCAGTAAGCCGACTCCTGAGAAGACTCTCCTCCACCCTTTGTATAAGGCTCTGGATAGGAAGTAACGCCCTGGAAGAGTGGCACGAAGAGACCTAGATCAGCCATACCTAGGCAAACGTGGTTGATGCGACCGACAGCTACAGGGAGCTTAGGCTGCACCTGTAGGATGTGCGTCTGAGTAGTACGGAAGATAGAGACAGGACGGTACACCTCGTGCGGATTGCTGTGAAGGTAAGGATCATGCTCCGTGTCATCGTAGTGAAAGCGGAAAGCGTGTCTCATAGCCTCCATCGTGATCGGTTTCTCAGCCTTAGCATAGACGGGGAAGTCGTTGACAGCCACATCTTGCTTCATCGCGGGGGTAAACATCTGCTGAAGTCCCCATACGCGTGGATAGTTGTAGGTAGTGTCTAGCTCCACGTCACGGATGTAAGCTTTGTGAAAGTCGAAGGCGCCCTCCTTCGGATCATACAGTCCATGCTCCTGAGCAAAATCGATGAGGTCGCTGGATGCCATAAAGTGCTCCTTGTCCTTAGGATCATACTGGCGGAAGCGGCTCTGATTGCCCGTGACGAAGTACTGCTCCTCAGGTATGCGACAAGCTAACCAGCGATGCCCCGAGGCGGTCTCTAGATACCATATCTCATCGCTATCGACGAAGCCGATGCCAAAGCCCTCGCTGACGCCATATTCCTCGATAAGCTTGCCGAGACGCTCTACGCCTTCGCGAGCTGTGTGGATGTAAGGGAGGACGATGTTGAAGACTGAGTTCTCGGCCACACCATTCTCCACAAGGGGATCGACAGCTAGCGCAGCGTCACTACTAAAGATAGACTCCGTAGCGCTCATACCGACACCAGACTCGTTGAAGCCCGCACTCCCCCAGTGACCTTTCAAGTGGTAGGGAGGCAGAGCCGAGTAGCTCTGCGCTTCGCCAGGCAGATCGCAAGCGAAGGGGCTATCAAATGCGTCAAAGCGCATAGGATCGACAGACCCTGGCTCACCTGGACGATAGATGGTGAGGTTCTTGGCAAACATTGCGTCCCAGTCTTCTGAGCGCGCTACGATGCGTGATCCATCAGCACTCATCCGACTGCCGACGATGATGGTCGTGCACTCAGAGGGTAGATTAGAATTCTTCTTGTTCATAGTAGTTGTGTCTTGATGTATTACTCTAAAGACAAAGGTACCTATTTTACTTCACCTGAGATAGTGCCCGCCATACCCACTCTCAGTGAGTTTTTTTTTCTGTGAGGAGGCTCTTATATCAGAAAAAAGCATTACCTTTGCACCACGACAGAGCGAACGGCACTTTCCTACCGCTAGGAATACAGACCACTAGCTCTGCAACGAGGCTCCTCAGAGCCTACAAAGAGACACGCCTCAGAGGCAGGATCTCGGGTCCTATAGCTCAGTTGGTTAGAGCACCTGACTCATAATCAGGGAGTCCTTGGTTCAAGCCCAAGTGGGACCACCACAAGGCACACTTTGCATCCAGTCCTAGCGAGTGCAATCCAATAATTGTTTGGGTTGCACTCGTTTTTATTTGGAGTAATCTGAATGATCTGAGCCGTCGGAGGAGGTGAGCGGCCCGCAGAGTGAAACGTATGGGAGGTTGCGCCGATCGCTATTTTCAGTACTTTTGTCCGTAGGAGCGTAGTTGCAAATGGCTCAGCGACCTTGAGTTTGCTTTGCTCCACACTTTCTACCCAAGATTACCACTGCCAGATGAACGAAATAAAAAGATCCACCCGTCCTCTGTCACGGCTGACTAGCATATCCATCTGCGCACTTTGCGCTGCGCTCTTGCTGATAGCATGCGTGCGGTCACCTTGGCAATATGACCGCTCAGAGGGTAGCCAGCCCTATCTATCTGTCGACACGATACGACTAGACACGCTCTACAGCTCACTCTCCTCAGCGACCTATGTAGCGATGATCTACAATCAGCACGACCAGCCACTACTTCTTGATGAGGTGGCACTCTTGAGTGGTGGCAATAAAGGGTATCGCATCAACGTAGACGGACGTAGCGGCTCGAAGATGCAAGATATCACGCTGCCTCCTCGTGATAGTATCTATATCTTTGTAGAGGCGACCTTTATGGCTGGTGACTCTGATCTGCCGACGCTAGTAACCGACTCGCTCCTTTGGCGCTGTAATGGGGTCACCCACTATACCCGCATCGAGGGCTATCGGCAAAACATCTCTACCCTACCTGCCAACTTGCACATCGCGAAAGACACACTCTGGAGTGGCGAAAGGCCTTACTTGATCGCCGATAGTGTCACCATAGAGCCTGGTGTGCGACTAACGATTGCCGAGGGAGGGCATCTGTTGCTACCTCAGGGGGGCAGGATCATCGTGCGGGGCGCCTTGACACTAGCGGGCTCCGCCTCTCGCCCTATCCTTATAGAGGGTATCAGACGAGACAACCTCACTTCAGATGTCTCCTATCGTCTCCTACCGAACCAGTGGGACTACATACAGTTTACAGCAGAGAGCCAGGGCAATGAGATCCGCTACACGACCATTCGCAATGGACGAGGAGGAGTGGCCTTCGTCCAGGGAAACGATCCTCTAGCAGAGCGACTATTTCTTCAGTCCAGCACGATAACCAATATGGGCGGAGATGGCTTGACCCTCGCCGGAGGGAGCTATACTCTACGAAACAGTGAGCTAAGCAACGTGGGCGGGACATGCCTATCTATGAAAAAAGCCTCTGTGCAGGCAGAGCACCTAACGGTGGTGAGTGACTACCTATTTGACCACAGACGCACTCCTGTACTCTATGTAGGTGAGGGGGGCAAGCTCCAGATGATCAATAGCATTGTAGATGGGCGGCAGACGATCACACTGCAGAGCGATACGCTTCGTCGCTCAGGCGAGCTAGCGTGGCACCCCTCGGCTCAGTCGCAGCTAGATCTACAGCATTGCTACCTACGACTAGAGCAGGACTCTATTGTAGCTAAGCGGATTATCGAGCAGCTTTTTCCAACTTGTCATCGAGCTACCGTACCCTTTGTAGACAGCTACTGGATGCTAGGCAAAGATTACAAGGATCGCAACAATAGGCAGGTACCATATCACTTTCACTTTGACTTTCATCCTGTGGAGACGGCTGGCTTGCAAGATCTCTCGCCTATCGCTCCTACGACCTGTGATCTCGATCGTACGGGCCTGCCACGACGCAAAAATCGACTAGGTGGCTATACCGTGGGAGCCTACGAGGCGGTCACACCGCCTGAGGAGAAGGAGCAGAAGCCATAATCCTGCTAATTCTTATTCTGAAGAATTGGGCGAGCTAGGTCTGATCTGTGACCAGCTAGATCTCTTTTGCGACAGAAAAAGCAATTCCCCACGTGGATATTTCGAAATCTCCACGTGGGGAATTTTTATTTTCCACGTGGGGAAGAAAAAATTCTTCGGAGGAATCAAATGAAACTTCGGAGGAAATGAATCACGCCCACGTGGAAAATAAAAAATATCCACGTGGAGATTTGAGATTTTCCACGTGGATATTCGAGAAAGGAGAGAATCGGACAAATTTCCCCGTAAAGATATGTAAATGGAGATTAGAGGTTAGAAATTAGAGAGAGTCGGAAGTGTCTGAGGTATCGGAGTGGGTCGGAGTGGATCGGAGGGCGCAGTCAGGTGGTGACGTGGACGGGCGGACACATAGGTCCGCCCCTACCGAGGGTTACTCGTCTATGATTTCTAATCTCTAACCACTAACTTCTAATCTCTAACCACTAACCACTAACTTCTAAACTCTCCCCTCTAACCTCTAACTTCTAATATCTAACATCTAATCTCTAACTCCTATTTTCGTACCTTTGTACGCATCTATCCATTTCGTCCTAGGGTGGCTCCACGCAGATCAGACACCAAGGATGTTTTTGGATTATTCAGATGGCACCAAACTTAGCTTATGAACTCCGTACGAAGACGTCGTAAACTCTTTTGGATCCTACTCCTCGTCCCACTGACAGTACTGCTACTATTGGTGGGGTCGATCTACCTGCCTAGTGTACAGCGCTGGGCTGTCGATCGTCTCGTACATACCATCGAGGAGCAGACAGGCTGGAAGATCACCGTCGAGGAGATGCGCATTAGCTTCCCGCTGCGGGTACATGTCGACAAGTTACTCGCCACGGAGGGCAGTGACACGATTATATGGGTTGATGAGCTTCGCACCAGTCTGCCGCTGATGCCTCTCTTTAATAAGCGCATAGAAGCTCCTCACCTGAAGCTACAAGATGCCGTCGTAGCGATGCCTCTAGATAGTCTCAATCGTAGCCGTATCGATGCTCGTCTAGGTAATATGGAGGCGGGGCATGTGCAGGTAGACTTGAGCTCGATGGATATAGATATCGCAGCGGTCTCGTTGGCAGATGGGTTCTTTGCTTACACTCAGACAGATACTACTGAGAGTAGCGAGCCTGGACCTCCTATGAGTATCAATGTCAATCGTGTGGATCTCACGCGCTTTGCTAGTTATATACACCTCTACCCCTCTGGTGTACATACAGATGCTCTGATCGATCGTGGTGCTATTGACAAGGTGATGGTGGAGATCCCAGACTTTAACCTACTCATAGATCATATTGATGTAGACCTGACTAGGGCAACCTATGCAAGAGATACAGCTACCGTAAGACTCCCCTATGTGGATTACAGTCACATGTCTTATCATGATGCTCATGCAAATATAGACGGACTCGCTATCAACAAGCATGGGTTGGTACAGATGGACATTAACCAACTGAGTCTACAAGAGCAGAGCGGAGCTCAGATGGAGCAGTTTAGTGGGTACTTTAAGCTAGAGGACAAAGTGATCAGCATGCGCAACTTCTCGCTAGCTACGCCTACGAGCGAGCTGACGGGCGATCTGATCCTGCCCCTAGATCTCTTCTCTGGTGATGAAGAGGCGGTTGTCACAGCTGAGTTCAAAGGGACCTTAGCGCCACAAGACCTATACTACTACACACGCATTAATCTAGACAGTATGCTCTATAGCCCGGGCGCTCACAAGCAACTGGCCGATGTGCCTCTGTCGATAGACTTACGCTCGCGAGGCTCGCTGAGGACCTTGGATATATACAATCTAGAGTTACAGCAAGAGGGCTTCATAACACTCTCTGCTAGTGGCAAGGCCACAGACATCCTCGATGAGAAAAAGCGCACAGCCTCTCTGCAAGGCAATATACAGACAGAGCCTGCGGCTAAACTGCTCCTAGCCTTAGCTGGGATAGACGAGGCGTCAGGCTCTGTGACGCTACCAGATAGGATGGATCTCGACCTAGACGGCATACTACACGGAGATCAGATCACCGCAGATCTGCATCTAGGCACTCCTAGGGGGTCGCTATCCCTCAAGGGACTATATGCCCTGAATCAGCAGCGCTACAAGATCGACGGCCAGCTCGATGGTCTTGATGTCGCTCAGTTTATGCCACGAGACTCGATCGGTGTGATCTCGGGAAAGATCAAGGCAGATGGCACAGGCTTGTCCCTGAAAACGAAAAACAAGAATGGACTCATTGCTGTAGACCTCGATGAGGTCAACTATCGAAACTATACGCTCCACAACCTCGCACTCGATGGCTTTCTGCGTGGTGACTCCGTTGCGGTCTCTCTACAGGCTAACGACCCTTCGGCACAGCTCGCGGGGGACCTTGCAGGGACGCTTATCACAGCTGGTGGGCAGCCCTCCTTCGGTGGTAAGATAGATCTAGATGTCTCCCATTTAGACCTACAAGCTATGGGGCTGAGCGATAGTATCATGGAGGGTCGCATGAGGTTGACAGCAGATCTCTACAGCGACTTTGCAGAGACTCACATGATCGATGGCAAGCTCTCAGGTCTACACCTTGCTGTCGGCTCACAGCGAATAGATAACGAGCAGATCGACCTACGCCTAGCTAGTGACACAACACAAGTCTTAGCACAGCTCGGAGGCAACGATATCGACTTGAGTGTCTCTACGCAGGAGGGTCTAAGCCACCTCTTGACCTCCATATCGGGTATCTCCAAGTGGGCCGGGGAATATCAATTTGACACACCCCGATTGACCGCTTACAGCGACTTAATAGGCGTCCTACCCAATGCTCACATAGCTCTACACATGGGTTCAGAGCATCCGCTTCGATCACTACTAGAGAAGTACAATGTCTCTGTAGAGTCTCTCGATGCGGATCTACTCACCAGTCCTAAGCTAGGGATCAATGGACGTATCGAGCTGCACCAGCTACAGTACGACACGATACAGTGTGACAATGCCCTTCTCCAGCTGACGACACTATCCCCGAGTCGTCCTATACTCCTAGACCATCTTACCCATGTAAGCCAGCAGTTGCCCTCTGAGGCTATGCGACCGCTGCTTCTGTCGGACCTTTCCGATCAGTTTAGCTCTGAAGAACTTGCCCAGCGATATGTGCATCCGTTGCTACAAATAGATCTAAGCCTCGAAGGGGAGCGACAAGACAAGCGTCCACCCTACAAGATCATCGGATCGGCTCAGACAGACCTTGTGGCCATGAATCTAGACTTCGACTGGCTACGAGACCATGAGCTTTACTACAGTTTAGGAGCTAGTGGCTATTACAATGCCCAGGGCTTTGGTGTAAGCCTATCCAACAAGGATATCTATCTCGCTGGTGAGCGGCTTCGTGCGAATGAGGACAATGCGCTCTTTTACTTCCATGAGGACAACCAGATCTTTGCCAACCTCGAGTTGACGAATCCTCAAGGAGCCCAACTCACGCTGCATAGTGATCTGGATGAGCCGAGCGATGTACAGAGCTTGCTCTGCAACGTACAGCGACTAGAGCTGAGCGACCTAGCGCGTATCCTGCGCCTCCCAGATATGAGTGGACGCACCTTTATGGATCTGCGCATAGAGCGTGTGGACAACGTCTACCGTGCCACGGGCGACCTTTCGGTCAATGACATGACTTACATGGATGGAGATCTAGGCAACGTGAGTGTCGCTTTCTTCTATGAGCCTCGTGACAACGCTTCGCAATATGTCACGGCTCAGGTAAGTAGCAATGGTAATCTAGCACTAACCGTAGACGGTATCTACCATAGCCGTAAAGGTGAAGAGGCTCTCGATATGAAGGCTTCTTTCGAATCCTTCCCGCTACGCCTAGCGAACCCCTTCATGGGTGGCAATCTCATTAGCTTAGCTGGTGCACTTGACGGCTCCATTGCTGTGACAGGGACACCTAAGAGTCCTATTCTCAATGGAGCACCACACATTACCGACGGATCTGTCGCACTCTCTCTGACGGGTAATCAGTACACGCTAGATAGTCGTCCGCTGAATATCGAGCAGAGCCGACTAAACCTCACGGACTACAAGCTAACGCTACAAGGCAAGGAGACCTCTCTCTACCTCGATGGTTGGCTGTACCTCTTTGGTCCAGAGGCTCTCAAGAGCGACCTCCGTCTCTATGCCGACCATGCACAGGTGATCGACAGCAAGTATCACAACAAGCAGTCGATCTATGGCCGGGCTATCCTCTCTGCCGACCTACGCCTGCAGGGCTATCTGACAGCACCTCAACTACTTGGATCTGTCACGCTACATGGAGGTACCAATGCGACCTACGTCATGTCTCAAGCAGCTATTAAGGCGCAGGATAATATGTCGGGCGTTGTAGAGTTTGTCAATCTCTCCGACACTACTAGTGTAGAGGAGCCTCAAAAGAGACGGTCTCAATCTCTCGGTCGTATGGATCTATCTGTGGCGCTCCATATCGAGCCCGCAGTACAGATAGGTGTCGACCTCTCCTCTCGTGGACAAGACTACGTACGCATACAGGGCGGTGGTGACCTCCGTCTGAAGTATCCACCACTCGGCACGATGAGTCTCGTAGGGCGATACGACTTCAATGGTGGTGAGGTACAGTATGAGTTCCCCGTGGTGGGACGTCGACACTTCGACATTAATCCCGAGAGCTACCTTGTCTGGAGTGGAGAGCCCCTAGATCCTTACTTACACTTCATCGCTTCGCAAAAGCTACGTGCCGACGTGACTAGAGGAGAGACAACCAATAAGGTAGACTTTGAGGTATCCATCAAGGCTGATGAAAACTTGAAGGATATGTCACTCGCCTTCGACCTGGCAGCACCCGAAGACCTAGAGACGCAGACTCAGCTCTCCTCCATGAGCGAAGAGGAGCGTGGCAAGCAGGCAGTAGCTATGCTCGTATCGGGTACCTACCTCGCCTCTGATATGGGACAAATGTCGATGGAGAAAGTACTCAGCAACGTCGCCATGAGTGAGCTTAACAACCTAACGGGCAAGCTACTCCAGGGGACGAATCTATCTCTCGGTATGGAGCTAGGAGGCTACAATCAGTCGCAGCTACAGCAGACGAACTATACCTACAGCTTCAGCCGTCGCTTCCTCAATGATCGCATACGCTTCGTCATCGGCGGGCGCGTAGCTTCGGGCAATCTACCGACCAACTACGAGCAGACCTTCATCGACAACGTAACCTTTGAGTATCGTCTTGATGAAGCGGGCAGACAGTATGTCACGCTCTTCCATAGACGTAACAACGACAATATGCTCGAGGGCGTAGTAACCGAGACTGGTGCTGGTTATTTGGTCAAGCTCAAAGCGCGTCGCTTCGTGGATCTCTTCGATCCTCGCAACTATATGTGGTGGCAAAAGAAGAAAAAGTCCGAAAAGCCTTCCGATCCCAAGAAGCAGCCTGACGAACTAGATAAGATACCGTCAGACAGCACCTCTGTATCGGTCGCCTCGGATAGCCTATCACACGCTACGCCCATCGTACCTGATACCGTAACCTCAACCTCCCAAACTCCACAGCTATGAACCGTAATCTCTACAGCAGAACAAGCATAGCTCATGCGCTACTCCTACTCATCGGCACCATACTGGCTCTGAGTAGTTGCTCTGTGACACAGCACATACCCGAGGGTGAGCTACTATATATAGGTATCGGCAAGACACGCATCAACGGAGACGACGGTAGTGACGCAGCAGATCGCGCTATATCTCACATGGAGAAGGTTCTTAATGTACCGCCCAATGACGCATTCTTCGGAAGTGCTCGCTCTCGCTTTCGCATCCCCATCGGACTTTGGTTTTACAATGGCTTTGTCAACGACAGTACTTGGGTCGGTAAGCGCCTTTATAAACTCTTTGCTGAAGAACCCAAGCTCATTAGCGATGTACGTCCTGATGTTCGTGCCAAGCAGTCTCAATTTATTCTACACGAGCACGGCTACTTTAATGCAGTCGTGACCGATAGTATAGCACGCTCCTCTAGCGACTCGCTGCAGGCACGTGTCTACTACAAAGCTGATCTAGGAGCACCCTACCTCTACGACAGCATTAGCTACATGGAGCCATGGCTCCTAGGCAGTGGGGAAATACTCAATCATGCTGAACTGTCGAAGATACACAAGGGAGACCAGTTCAACTTCGCTCAGATCCTCCAAGACCGCAACATGCTGGTTACGAACCTGAGAGACCGTGGCTACTACTTCTACGCTCCCGATCTGCTCGTCTATCAGGTAGACACCCTACTCACCCCAGGCAAAGTCTATATGCAGGTACGAGAGCAGAGTGGCTACCCCAACTACACCTTCGAGCCATGGCGCATAGGCTCCGTACACGTCTTACTCACAGAGGACGATCGACTCGCACTGACGGATACGATGCAGTTTAAGGGGATCACACTGCACTACCGAGAGCATCCGAGGGTGCGTCCCGCAGTCTTTGCCAATAGAGTACAGCTACGCTCGGGCGAACTCTACTCGCAGTCTCTCGAGCAGTCTACCCGTCAGTCTTTGCTGGGGCTAGGAGCCTTCTCCTACGTCGACATGCAGTTTGTCGCTAGTGATACGCTGCACAACCTCCTCGACCTCTACATCACCGCTGAACTAGACAAGCCGTGGGACTCCTCGCTCTCTGCGGTCTTCACGACCAAGTCCAATAACTTCATAGGACCAGGACTCAACCTCTCACTCGGACGTCGCAACCTCTTCGGGGGTGGCGAGCGTCTCTCACTCGATCTCTACGGATCCTATGAGTGGCAGACCAATCGTACTCGTAGCAATCAGGACGTATCTATATCCGACATCAACAGCTACGAGGTAGGCTCTAACCTCAACCTACAGGCTCCACGCATCTTGCTGCCGTGGCTCTACGATCTGCACCTTACGCACGACGTGCAGACCACCTATACCCTATCTGCCTCTATGCTCAATCGTGCACGCTACTTCCAGATCACCTCTCTAGGACTGACCGCCAGCTATAGCGTACGCAATGCGCAGCATCAGCACATGATCACCCCTCTGAGGATACACTACAACCGACTCTCTCGCCAGTCCGAAAACTTTCAGAAGGTCATCACAGACAATCCTATCTTGGGTCTAAGCTTGCGGAGCCAACTGATCCCGCAGATGAGCTACCAGTACACCTTTGACAATATCTTCACAGGGCTAGGCAGTCATCACTTACACATCGATCTAGGTATCTCTCAGGCTGGCAATATCCTCAACGGGATCTACTCGCTAGCAGGTCGCAACTACCATGAGACTAAAAAGCTCCTCGGCGTCCCCTTCGCACAGTTTGTCAAGGGTACAGCAGAGCTACGCTACACCTACGGCATCGATCGCAACCAGAGCTTAGCCCTGAGAGCCGGCGTGGGGGCTATCTACAGCTATGGCAATATGACGGTGGCACCGTATAGTGAGCAGTTTTACGTAGGTGGAGCAAACAGCATTCGCGCCTTCACCGTACGTAGTATAGGCCCAGGGCGCTTCGTGCCACGCAATAGTCGCTATGCCTTTATGGATCAGATCGGTGAGTTTAAGCTGGAGATGAACGCTGAGTACCGCTTCCGTCTTGCGGGGGATCTGCATGGCGCACTCTTCCTCGACTCAGGCAACGTGTGGTTGCTTCGTCCCGACGAAAACCGTCCTGGAGGATCACTCCAAGAGATCACCGATGCTAAGGACTTCTTCAAGCAGCTAGCCCTCGGCTCTGGCGTAGGACTACGTTACGACCTCAACTACCTAGTCATCCGCTTTGATGTTGGTGTAGGGCTACACCTACCCTTCGAGACCACACGCCAGGGCTATTACAACCTACCCAAGTTTGCCAATTCCATTGGATACCACTTTGCAGTAGGCTATCCCTTCTAATTTCATTCTCGCTGTAAAACTTAGGTTGTAAAGCTTGTAGAGTTACTGGCTGATCGTGTCACGGATGATCTTTGCGACCTGCGAGACGCAAAGCTTGAGGTCATCGTTGACCACCGTATGGTCAAACTGCTCGGCAAAGTTGATCTCATACGAAGCACGACGCATACGCTCCTCGACCAGCTCGGGGCTCTCAGTGCCTCGAGACTCAAGCCGGCGACGTAGCTCCGCAAAGGTGGGTGGCATGAGGAAGATGCTGACGACCTTGTCTCTATAAGCCTCTTGGATGCGCATCGCCCCAACGGCATCTACGTCAAAGAGGATGTTGCGGCCCATGGCGGCTAGCCGATCGACCTCGCTGCGGAGCGTACCGTAGTACTTGCCAGGGTAGACCTCCACATACTCGACGAGGCGATCCTCGGCGATCAACTGCTTGAACTGCTCGGGCGTGTAGAAGTAGTACTCCACACCATGCTGCTCATTGCCACGTGGCGGACGACTCGTGGCGGATATGCTGAAGGAGAGTCGCAGGCTCTCGTCTTGCATGAGCTGCTTGATGACGGTACTCTTGCCAGAGCCTGAGGGGGCAGAGATAAGGATGAGATGTGACATAACTTTTGGCACTTAGGTTTTATAGTACGTTGAGGACTTGCTCCTTGATCTGCTCTAGCTCGTCTTTCATCCGGACGACGAGTTGCTGCATGGCGGCATTGTTGCTTTTGGATCCTAGGGTGTTGATCTCGCGCCCCATCTCCTGAGCAATGAATCCGAGCTTCTTACCTCTAGAGGGATCAGGCTCACCTGTCTGGGCCAGCACCTCACGGAAGTAGCGGATATGATTGGCAAGACGGTTCTTTTCCTCGCTGATGTCTAGCTTCTCGATGTAGTAGATAAGCTCCTGTTCTAGCCTAGCCTCGTCGTACTGTATGGAGGTGAGCTGGGCTAGTCGCTCCTCGAGCTTGCTCCGTAGGTCTGTGATGCGGCTCTGCTCGTAGGGATCGACCTCTGCGAGTAGGGTCGCTATGCGGTCTAGCTTCTCCACGAAGATGCGCTCGAGCGATGCGCCCTCTTGCTCTCTAAAAGCGTTAAACTGATCAATAGCCTCCCCGATAGCTTGGCGCAGCAACTGCATATCTTCGTCGGTGAGAGGTGTCTCGCCCTGCTCTACGATGACGCCTGGGTAGCTGAGCAAGAGACGTGTCAGATCTTCGGGCTGAGGAATCCCTTCTGCCTCTATGGCGCTATGGATCTGATCGTAATAAGCACGTAGGAGGGGCGCATTGATCTGTACCTGAGGGGTGGTGCCTAGCGAATTATCTGCTGTGCGAATGGTCACGTCGACCTTGCCTCTGAAGAGTGCAGGGATCAAGATACCACGAAGCTCTATCTCTCGGTCTCGTAGGATGGAGGGGAGTCGGAGCGAGAGGTCGAGCTGCTTGCTATTGACGGAGCGGATCGAGACCTCGTAAGTGACACCCTCTAGGAGTAGCTGACTGCTACCATATCCTGTCATGGAGTAAATCATAGTCTTTTGCTGTGTGGGTGGATCAAAGTAAAGGTAGCGTACACACTACCCTACTGCGATCTTGTTGACTTTTTGGGAATAGCTAAAAGGGGCAAAGCTTTATACCAAAGCCTGCCCCTATATGATGATGCCTAGGCGTTGCGCCCGTGACAATTCTTATACTTCTTACCGCTACCACAAGGGCAAGGGTCGTTGCGACCGATCTTCTTATCCTTGACAATAGGCTGAGCCTTAGGCTGTGAAGCCTCTGTGGCGGCTTGTCCAGCTTGACGCTGTGCCTCTTGCTGGCTAGCGATCTCGTCCTTGGTCTCGCGGTACTGAGTACGGTCTGTATGACGCTCCGTCTGCGCCTCACGGACGGAGAGACTAGAGCCGGTCTCATCATTTTCGGGTAGCGGTATGCGACCACGCGTGAGGATCGTAGCGGTCTTACGGTTGAGCCCGTTAAGCATATCGCTAAAGAGATCGTAAGACTCTAGCTTGTAGATGAGGAGTGGGTCCTTGTTCTCATAGCTAGCGTTTTGCACGGAGTTACGCAGCTCGTCCATCTCACGGAGGTGCTCCTTCCAAGCGTCATCCAGGGTGTAGAGCATGATCGTCTTGTGAAATTCCTTAACGATGCTCTTGCCCTCGGTGCGGTCTGCCTCGGCTAGGTCGCAAGGGATGTTGTATACCTTATTACCATCCGTGATCGGTATGATGATACGCTTGAACTTGTCGCCCTGCGTCTCGTAGAGATTGTGCAGGATCGGGTAAGCGACTGTAGCGATCTTCTCGCCCTTGTGGTTGAGTGCCTGATAGACCGTCTCAAAGGTCTTGTCGACTACCTCATTCGTGTGGGTCGACTTGAAGGCTTCTGGAGTCAGCTCAGTCTCTACGGCTAGCACCGAGAGGAGTTCGTTGCGGAATCCTTCGTAGTCGTCTGCCTCCTTATTCTTGTTGACAATCGCCTCGGTCACGTCGTAGAGCATGTTGAGGACGTCCATACCGATGCGCTCGCCCATCAAAGCGTGGCGACGCTTCTCGTAGATACCCTTACGCTGTGAGTTCATCACATCGTCGTACTCTAGGAGGCGCTTACGGATACCGAAGTTGTTCTCCTCGACCTTCTTCTGCGCACGCTCTACAGAGTTGCTGAGCATCTTGTTCTCAAGCGCTTCACCTTCGCCAAAGCCCATACGATCCATCAGCGAAGCAATACGATCACTCGCAAAGAGTCGCATCAAGTGATCCTCTAGAGAGATGAAGAAGACAGAGCTACCAGGATCTCCCTGACGACCAGCACGACCACGCAACTGTCTATCCACACGGCGTGACTCATGTCGCTCCGTACCGATGATAGCTAGTCCACCAGCCTCACGCACCTCTGGCGAGAGCTTGATATCGGTACCACGACCAGCCATATTGGTAGCGATGGTTACGGTGCCAGCTTGACCAGCCTGAGCAACGATTTCGGCCTCCTTCTGGTGTAGCTTAGCATTGAGCACCTGGTGGGGGATCTTGCGCAGCGAGAGCATACGACTGAGCAGCTCACTGATGTCGACCGAAGTCGTACCTACTAGCACTGGACGACCAGCCGCTATGAGCCTCTCGATCTCCTCGATGACTGCGTTGTACTTCTCGCGAGCCGTCTTGTAGATACGGTCGTTCTGATCATCACGGATGACGGGGCGATTAGTCGGAATGACCACCACATCAAGCTTGTAGATGTCCCAAAACTCTCCCGCCTCCGTCTCAGCCGTACCAGTCATACCCGCCAGCTTGTGGTACATACGGAAGTAGTTTTGCAGCGTAATGGTCGCAAAGGTCTGCGTAGCCGCCTCAACCTTGACGCGCTCCTTAGCCTCGATAGCTTGGTGCAGACCATCCGAGTAGCGACGGCCATCCATGAGACGACCCGTCTGCTCATCGACGATCATCACCTTATTGTCTATCACCACATACTGATCATCACGCTCGAAGAGGGCGTAAGCCTTAAAGAGCTGATTGACCGTGTGGACACGCTCGCTCTTGATAGCGTAGTTGGTGATGAGCTCGTCCTTCTTAGCTGCATACTCAGAGGGAGCGAGGTGCTCGCCCTCCAACTCTGCTAGCTGAGAGGCAATGTCTGGGAGGACAAAGAAGGAGGCATCCTCCGCGCCCTTCGAAAGCATCTCGATACCCTTATCGGTAAGGGTGATGCTATTCATCTTCTCGTCAATGACGAAATAGAGCGGATCGGTGACGATGTGCATCTGGCGCATGTTCTCCGCCATATAGATCTCCTCGGTCTTGAGCATAGAAGCTTTGATGCCTGGCTCACTGAGGTACTTGATGAGAGGCTTGTACTTAGGTAGTCCCTTGAAGACACGGAAGAGGAGGAGGAAGCCCTCGTCTACCTCTTTCTTGTCTTCGCTACCGATCTTCTTCTTCGCCTCTACGAGTAGCTTAGAGACTAAATCTTTCTGAGCGTTGACCACCTTCTCGACATTGGGCAGGTACTCCTCAAAGAGCTGATCCTCTCCCTGAGGCGTAGGACCAGATATGATCAGAGGCGTACGAGCATCATCGATAAGGACTGAGTCCACCTCATCCACAATGGCGTAGTTGTGCGGACGCTGAACGAGGTCTGAGGGGGCTGTCGCCATATTATCTCTCAAGTAGTCAAAGCCGAACTCGTTGTTCGTACCGAAGGTGATATCCGCATTGTAAGCCTTGCGGCGCCCCTCGCTATTGGGCTTGTGCTTGTCGATACAGTCTACGCTCAGCCCGTGGAACATATAGAGCGGTCCCATCCACTCGGAGTCACGCTTAGCCAGATAGTCATTGACCGTGACCACATGGACCCCATTGCCTGGTAGCGCATTGAGGAAGACTGGCAGAGTAGCTACGAGCGTCTTACCCTCACCTGTCGCCATCTCGGCTATCTTACCCTTGTGCAGTACGACACCACCGATGAGCTGTACATCGTAGTGTACCATATCCCAAGTGATCTCGTTGCCTCCTGCTACCCAGTGGTTGTGGTAGATCGCCTTGTCGCCATCGATCTCCACGAAGTCGTGATCTATCGATAGATCTCTATCCATCTGCGTGGCAGTGACGGTGATCGTCTCATTATTGGCAAAGCGTCGTGCAGTCTCCTTGACAATAGCAAAAGCCGTGGGGAGGATCTCGTCGAGCTTGACCTCGATCTTCTCTAGCACGTCCTTTTCTATCTTATCAATCTTAGACCAAGCCTCCTCACGAGCGTCTATGTCGAGATCTTCGATGTCCTCTTTGAGCTTAGCAATCTCGGCACGCTCCGAGGCGACATACTCGTTGATTTCGTTGCGTAGCTGCTGTGTGCGATCTCTCAGAGCATCATCGCTGAGAGCCTGTATGGAGGGTTCGACCTCCTTGATTTTCTTAATGTAGGGTGTTATCTCCTTGAGGTCTCGCTGAGACTTACTACCAAAGAGCTTTGTGATGATATTACTGAGAGCCATAAAGTGGTTGATTATTTCTGATTGAATAGGGTAAAGAGTGGCGTTCCGTCAGCACTCATCGGCTGAGGGACACAGAGGAGATAAGCGAGCGAAGGCGCAACCTCATCGTACGATATAGGCTCCGTAAGCCTCTGCGAAGCTACGCCAGGAGCCATCAGGATAAAGGGAGCCGTGACACGTCGCTCTCTCTGCTGCTCGACACCTGGCTTCTCTCCTGCCACCTCTGCAAAGGGAGCTAGAGCCAGTAGCACATCGCCCGCATAGCTACGATAACTATGCGAGTACAGAGGCTTAGCCCAGGCAGGCTGTGAGAGTCCCCTCTGTAGTTGATATGCGGGGATTGCCCCGATGACACCTTCCATCTCGGATACAAAAGTAGCAAGATTATTGCTCATATCCTGCATATCGACCTTCTTATCTGCTATCTCCTTCTTATTTAGATGGAGCGTCTGATGGCTGTAGGCGATGACCCAGTCGTTGCGCCCGTAGATGGCCGAGAGGTAGAGATTAGCCAGTGCGATACACTTAGCGGGGTCAAAGGTGACGACCGAGCGACGAGAAGGAGCCTTCGGCTGAGCTAAGTTCGCAACAGGGACTCCAACGATATTGAGCGCATAATGGTCTGCACCATATAATTCTTGCAGTAGAGCAGTGATCTGATGTACCTGCTCATTAAGCCGAGCGTAGGCGTCCTGCTGCTCTGGCGAATAGTCCGCATAGGCTACCCCACGAGTGCCTACCTCTAGGTCTAAGACCATAACGAGGAGCGTAGGCGACGTGCGACGTGCTTTGTGAGCGTAGCGTATGAACTCCTTAGATAGGTCCGTGATGGCATCATTAGCAAAGGGCGATGTCAAGAGGTCGCTCATACGCCATGCGCCCTCGAAAGTGTGAGCAAAACTACCCTCCTTCGAGCCTTTCGAGAGAGGCTTCCAGACGGTCGGTGTAGTGCGTCCGCCCAGCGTGCGCTGCTCATTATTTGCTTTAAGAGCTAAGGCAGGCAAACCGCCGTAGAAGTTGGTCGTAGCCCACCAGCCGCTATGCTTATCGATCCATATAGCACCCTCGGCATCGTGCCCCGCTACAGCAATGGCGTCGTTGGCACGGCTTGCTATGGCATAGACAATCGCATCGCCCTGCGAAGAGCCTCTGAGTACGTCTGTGAGCAGTTCGCTGCGTAGGACACCTGCGGGAGCTAGCTGCTCTGTGCTGTTGATGCCCCGGTAGTCTCTATTCGCAAAGGTAGACTCCGACCGCTGTGTCTCCGCATCATACCGCTCAGCTTGGTACACGCCATGTATCTCCGGCATAGCACCTGCCGAGAGCGAAGCAAGTCGCGCCACCTCGTCTAGCAACGGGTATGGATAGCGAATGTCGGGTGCTACCGTCCCTTGCTTCATCACCCCGTTCAGGCCATTACCACCCCACCCTGCCCGATAACTATCCAGCAGGTCGGTGCGTAGTCCCTTGACATAGATTTGCACCAGTATGTCAGGTCTCGTGCGCTGTGCCGAGAGTGCCAGCGGCAGTAGACAACTTAATGTGAGGAGGAGATAGCGAATAGGTCTCATCAGCGCTGTGTTTGTCGTTTAGAATAGGTCAAATAGGCTACCGAAAGGATAGCTGAGTTAATGGCAAGCAAGATGATGGGCAGCGAAGTGGTCTGCACGGCACAGACGACCAAGATCAGGAAGACCGCTACTGCCAAAGCATTTGCCGAGTGGAAGTACCGTGCGATGCGCTGAGCTTTGCCTCCTCTACCCAAGGCAAACCAAGCTAAGAGGAGGAGTGGATGAAAGACCAGCAAGTTGTAGTTAGGATCGGTGCAGGGATGTATCGAGACAAAGGTTAGGAAGCCCAAGATGCAGCCAGCACAAGCGTAAAGCGTCATCCAGAGCAATGTCCAGTAGCGGCTACGACGCAAGTAGCACAGCACGCCCGAGACGATCAGTAGGAGCGACATCCACAGGACAGGCTCTTGCCACCAATGAACCACAGGCTGTGGAGCTGGTGTCGGGGTATCATAGACTACTCGATTGCTCACAAGTGGCTTCACACCTGTCGGAGAGACCAGTGTCGCTTGCTGTAAGAGACGATCCATCTCCATCGGTAGGAAGAGGCGATCCTCGACCGTCATAGTCGTGTCGGCAGGCGCTCCCAAGGCTAGCTGTGTACCGAGACGATACCACGGATGATAGTCCGCATAGGCATCGATAAGACTGCGTAGCGACTCTTCTCTCGCCACTTGAGGTAGCTCTATGCGCCACCCCTTAGGGAGGGTTTCCTTGACAATAGAGTATGGTCGTGTAGCACAGTTGTCAAAGGCAAAGTTGTAGAGGTAGTACTTATTCTCCTCCTTGATGTTCCACGCTAGGTAGCTGCGTATCGCCTCTTCCTGCTCGGGAGAAAGGTCTAGCTCCAGCTCGTAGATGTTTTGCCCATAAGCATGGTAGCGGTAGAGGAAGTAGTCCCACGGCTCCTGCTGGACAAAGTAGCCGTCCGTCTCACCCTTGATAAACTTCGTGTAGAAGCCTGGTTGGTCAAAGTCAAAGACCCCATAGTTGTACACATAATCGTCCTCCAGATCCTCTAAGCTACGCACGCGCATCGCTGCGTGTCCATAGATTGTGTAGGCATCTGCCTGCGAGGGCGTACAGAGTAGTATACTGATACGATGATACCCATCGGCAGTCGCACCAATCAGCGAGTCTGTACTGAGCGGCTCCTGCGCCGACACTGTGCTGCTCAGAGCGATACAGAGCGATGCTATAAGTAGTGTGAGTCTAGCCCACACAGCGTTCATTCGTACCATACGATTAGCGGTCTTTGTTACCCATACATATAAGGTATAGGAGATGCTTACTCAAGCATCTCCCTATACTTCTTGTCTATAGCCTTACGATCGGCTTCCGTCGGATTAAAATGCTCCGACTGTGCCAATTGGTCGATCAACTTCTCGTCCTCTGCTGAGGTATGCTGTGGAATGAAGACATTCACATTGACCATCAGGTCGCCACGTCCATAACCCTGTACTGAGGGGAGACCCTTGCCACGCATACGGAGTACCTTGCCAGGTTGCGTGCCGGGTTCTATCTTGAGCCGTGCACTGCCATCGATCGTTGGAACCGTCACCTGTCCACCACGTATCGCCGTGTGGATGGGTATGAGGAGGTTGTAGATCAGGTCATTGCCATTGCGTATGAAGTCCTTGTGCTGCTCCTCTTGAATCACGACGAGTAGATCACCAGGTATACCATCTTGGGGAGCAGCATTACCCTTGCCCTGCAGCGTGAGTTGCATACCGCCCACGACACCTGCTGGAATGTGGAAGGAGATAACCTCCTCACCTTGCGTCACACCCTTGCCGTGACACTTAGCGCAAGGCTTCGTGACCACCTCGCCAGCGCCTCCACAGGTGGGGCAAGTGGTCTGCGTACGCATCTGACCGAAGATCGAGTTCCTCACGTCATACACGACACCAGCGCCTCCACAAGTCGAGCAGCTACGCTTGCCGTCGCTCTCTGTAGTGCCCTGGCCATGACAGCCATCACACTGGATCAACTTCTTGACACGTAGCTTCTTGTCTACCCCGCTATTGATATCCTCTAGCGTGAGACGCACCGTAACGCGCAAGTCGCTACCCACAGGACGCTGTGCCCTACCGGAGCCAGTGCCGCCGCCGAAGTAATCGCCAAAACCACCTCCGAAGATGTCGCCAAAACGGGAGAATATATCATCTACCGTAAAGCCGCCACCTCCACTAAAGCCACCGAAGCCACTAGCTCCGTCTACGCCACTATGTCCAAACTGGTCATAGCGACTCCGCTTGTCGGGATCACTCAGCACATCATAAGCCTCCGCAACCTCCTTAAAGTGCTCCTCCGCCTCCTTGTCTCCAGGGTTGCGATCGGGGTGATACTTTAGGGCTTGCTTGCGGTAAGCCTTCTTTATCTCATCTGCCGAAGCGTCTCGTGAGACGCCCAGCAGCTCATAGTAGTCTTTCTTCGTTGCCATATATCTATCTTGTGCAGATCAAAGCTTTAAGCCTCTTAGTTGCCGACGACCACATGCGCGTGGCGTAGCACCTTATCGTGAAGCATATAGCCTGTACGGACGCAATCGATCACCTGCCCCTTCTGCTCTGGAGTAGGTGCCGGAATCATTGCCACAGCCTCGTGTAGGTTATCGTCAAAGGGACAGCCCGTCGCCTCAATCATCACGACACCCTGCTTCTCTAGGTAACCGATCAGCTTATTATATATAAGGAGTAGCCCCTCTACGATCGGATCCTCCTCGCTCTTGCTCTCACGGGCATGCTTGACCGCTAGCTCGAAGTCATCCACGATCGGGAGTAGCTCCTTGAGGACACGCTCCCCCCCATTCTTGATCAGGTCGCTCTTCTCCTGTAGCGTACGCTTGCGGTAGTTATCGTACTCAGCCAGCATACGGAGATGCTGATCATTGAGCTTGTCTAGCGACTCCTGTAGCTCAGCAATCTTCTGCGTCTCCTCACACTCAGGCGCCGCAGTGTCCGTCTCAGTAGCTGCGGCCGCATCGCATGCCTGCTCTGGTGTCTCTTGCTTCATCTGATCCTCTGAAGAGGCATCTATATGTTGTGGCTCTGTATGGTTGCCACCCTTCTTATTGTCCTTTTTCATATTAGCTCTATATTTCTATCACGAGACTATACAATAACCCTGCCAAAGAGCAACTACAAGCGTACTTGCCTAGCCAGACAAGTCATTCTGTCACCAAGCCGTAGCGACATATCTCGTAATGCAGGACAAAAGTACAACTAAATTTCTAGCTTCCCACAAGCCAGCTAAAACTCAGATTTCACAAATCGAGTATCCTATGAGACGATTAACCCGTTGTAGAGATATACACGGCGCGGGACAACGGGGGGGGGTAATGTAGGAACGCACGGATAGTATCGAGTCGGAGGGTGTCCGTCTCCATTCAAAGTTTACAACATCAACACTCGTCTCGCCTTGACACAACAGACGCACCGACGGTTTGCGTCCGAGCCGTGCGTTTCTACGATGAAATAGAGAATAAATCAGGCTAAACGAGGAGTGAAACAGCAACAAGAACAATTTTGTTTGCTCATCCTGTTTAGTAGTTAGATTTATTTGTTTATCTTTGCGGTGTGGGTATAAGACTCTAGCTATGAAGTTGGATGAAAATAGTATGGCTCAGTCCTCAAAATCAATTGGTTCCCTTACCAAAGAACCCTCTCACTATGCGGAAAGCTATGGTGAGGAGGCGAGACAAGTATATTGGAGAGAGACGGACTCTGCCGTAGCCTCTAAAATGTCTTTAACGTCATACGCTAAGAGTCGGATGATTAGCTTTGTCTCAAACGACTACTTGGGGCTGTCTCAGCATCCCCAGGTGCAGAGTGACGCCATTCGAGCTATCAATCAGTTTGGTACTGGATTTTGTGCTGCTCCTAGTGTTGGAGGTTATTCCTCTCTTCAAAAGAGACTCGAAGAGGGACTATCCAAACTGTTGCATACGGAAGATACCTTGGTGTTTAACTCTGGCCTCTCCGCAAACATTGAATTGCTATCCGCATTGCTTAAGCCTGATGACATCGTTTTCCTAGATGAAGGTGTCCATCGGAGTCTCTTTGAGTGTGTAAAGCATGGTACTTGTAAGGTGCTACCGCACAATGACCCAGAGGCTTTGGAGTCAGCTTTACAACGATACAATGGAGAAGGGCGAAATCGCTACGTTGTGATGGATGAAGTCTATTCGCAAGATGGAGACCGAGGTCTCGTCCGTGAGTATCTAGAGATCTCGCAACGGTATGGCGCCTTGCTAGTAGTAGACGATGCCCATGGCATTGGAGTCTTGGGAGAGACTGGTGGAGGACTATTAGAAGAGTTGGGTCTCTTGGGTGCCGTACCATTAGTGACTGGAACTCTGAGCAAGGCCTTTGGCTCAATAGGTGGCTATGTGTCTGGACGCAAGGAGCTCGTTGAGTATATTCGTTACTACGCTGGGAGTTGTTGCTTTTCAGTCTCTTTACCTCCACCCTGCTTGGCTGCAGCTTTGCGATCATTAGAATTGATTCAAAAAGCAACCTTCGAGCGCAAGGAACTATTGGATAAAGCTCAATATGCACGCGATAAGTTGCAGGAATCAGGCTTCTGCACAACCGACTCCACCACGCCCATTATCGGGATCTTGACTCCAAGCTATGACAAG